>ERZ779851.3434-NODE-3434-length-10570-cov-2.452496_pt1 | contig 10570 bp, 3 predicted proteins | sample MGYA00511094_ERZ779851 | MGnify/ENA primary metagenome ERZ779851 (study PRJEB29588, sample SAMEA2155512) | human gut metagenome | biome: human gut; feature: human-associated habitat; material: faeces | place: Denmark | collected 2008/2010 ... | reverse complement strand
CTTTTGCAGCATTTGTTCCTATTTTAAAGATTCTTGGCGGTATGAAATTAGAAGAAATCACAATGGCGTTCATTGGTTTGGCAGGAGTTCTTCTTATTTTCGGAGGTGCAGCAGCGATTTTGAAACCGCTTGTACCCACCATGATCGGTTTAGCCGGAGCAATTGCTCTTCTTGGAGCTGGTTGCTTGCTAGCTGGAATTGGCGTTGTGGCGTTAGCAATTGGCGTTTCGTCCTTAGCTGGAAGTTTGGTGGCACTTGGAGCATCCGGAGTTGAACTTATAACCAGCTTAATAATAGGTGTTGGCGAAATAATAACGGCCACATGTGAAGCAATCGCGGATAGTGCACCTGCTATAGCAGAAGCTTTTGTAGCTTTGATTAAAGCTGGTTGTACTGCGATCAGAGAAACTCTTCCTGAGATCGTTGATACTGTACTCGAGCTGATATTAACAACGCTTAAATCGCTAGTAGAATATGCTCCTCAGATAGTGGACTCGTTGGTTGATTTGATACTCTCTGTACTTAATAAGCTGTCTGAACGAATTCCTGAGATTACGTCTGCTGTTGTAAAACTCTTTGGTTCACTGTTCAAGTCTATAAAAGATGAACTTGGAAGCAGCGCCAGTCTTAAAGACTTGCTCGAGGGAGCTCTTATTCTGTCTGGAATTGTAGCACTGCTTTCAGCTAGCACCGTATTACTTGCTAAAGCTGGAAAGAATGCGAAAGCCGCTTTTGTAGGTGTTGGTGTTCTCGCTGCTATTATGGGCGTCGCAAGTTTGTTTGCCGGAATAGCAATATGGCAGCTTCCCAATATTGCAAAACAACTTTCTAAATTCATGAAAGAACTAAAGCCTTTTATTTCTGGAGTAAAGGGTATTAATGAATCTTTCGTGAACAATATAAAAACTCTCGGCGAAGCGATGAGTGCTTTTGCTGGAGCAGGAGCTAAATTTGCTTTTGGCGAGATATTCAGTTTCGGAGGAGTATCGAAATCTTTCAAGAGCTTTATAGAGTTCATCAAAGAAGTTGTTCCTGTTGTTAAAGACGTCGCTTTGGAATTGTCCGGAGAAGGCGTCAACATTAATTACGACAATCTTAATGCCGTAATAAATGCGATAAAAGGACTTTCTGAAGCTACTGCAAATGTTCCGTCTGATGTTAAAGGCGGATTGCTTATAACTAAATGGGGTGGAGGAGGTTTCTTTAGCATTTCCGACTTGTCCAAGTTCACCAAATTTATAAAGAACACCGTTCCTATAATTAAAGATTTGGCGCTTGAACTGTCTACTGGAGATGTTGAAATTAACACTACCAATCTTAATTCCGTTATAAGTGCCGTTTCTGGTTTGGCAGAAGCTGCTAGCAAAGCTCCTAGTACTGAAATTGCTGCTGGATTTGCAAAGTTTAAAGGCGGTTTTGGCGGCGGGGCTCTTATTAAGGTTCCCGGACTTGACGAGTTCGTATCTTTCGTAAAGGGCATCACACCGGTGATGAGCGGATTTGCTCTTGACATTCAGTCAGCCAATTTAAGCGATGAAGATTCTAATGCAATAATTTCTGTCTGTGAAGCGGTGTCGGTATTAGGCGATGCCGCCAGTAAAATCCCTGCTTCATTCGAAGTTGGCGTATTTGCTGGTTTTAGTAAATTAGGTGTTGGAATTGGTGCAGCAGCTAGCATTCCTGGTTTTGAAAACTTTATAGGATTTGTAGAAGCTGTTTCTCCTTATATGTCTGGATTTGCTCTTGACATTTCCAGTTCCGAAATTACAGAGTCTGATGGAACCGCATTAACTTCTATATGCGAAGGCGTAAAATATCTCGGCGAAGCTGCTGGCGCAGCACCTGATCTCGTTACGGTTGGTGCTGGATTTGCTAAATTTGCTGGAGGAGTTGGCGCTGGAGCGTATGTTGGTGTATCCGGCCTTAGTGAGTTTATTGATTTTGTAAAAACCATAACTCCTTATATGTCTGGATTTACGCTTGACATTAGTTCTTCTGATTTAACCGAAACTGATGCAGCAGCGCTAAAATCTATATGTGAAGCAGTAGGATATCTCGGAGAAGCTGCGAATGCCGCTCCTAGCACTGTTGTTGGTGCAGGATTGGCCACGATTGGTCCTTTGATTGCCGCTGGAGCTTATTATTCGTCAACTGATCTCGAATCCTTCACGTCGTGGATAAAAGAGATAGCACCGGTTCTTTCTGGCTTTGCGGTGGATGTTAAAGACGCTTCAATAACAGAAGAAGATGGAACTGCTCTCGTATCTATATGTGAAGCAGCAACCACTTTAGCAGAAGCTGCCGGTAAGGCTCCTAAAGAAGATACCTTTGCCAGTGTGTTCGGTGTATATGTATCGTCTACCGATCTTGATGGATTTTTGACTTGGATATCTGGAGTAGTTCCTTTGCTGTCTGGAATAGCTGCTGGAACGTTGACCGATTCCAATGGTAACACCATCAATTTGTCGTCGATTCCTGCTGAAAATCTGACTACTCTGACTTCTATTTGCGATGCTGCTAAAACTGTTGCTGAAGCCGCTCGACTAGCTCCTACTAAAGAAGAATACAGTGGTATATTTGGTTCTTGGGTTGAAAGCACTGATATTGAGTCGACTGTTCAGTGGTTTGAAGATGTTTATGACTCTTTGACCAAATTAACGTCGGACCTTTCAGAAAATCCGATTGATATTTCCGCTCTCGCTACGGTTCAGTCTGTGGCAACTGCTGCAAAGACCTTGTCTGAGTCCATACTCAATGTCGTGGTATCTCAGAGAGAAGGCGGGTATGATCCGGATACTTTGGAATCTCATTTCACAGCTGTTGGAATTGCCATGAAAGAATTTGCTAATGAAATAAACAGCATTGAAGACATCGATCTTGTAAAAATATCGACCGTATCTAATGCTGCTAGTTTAGCGTCCACTGCATTGTTGCAGCTTTCTGGTTTTGATTACGACACTGTTGATACCGCTGCTTTCGGAACTAAGTTAGAGGATTTGTCAACTGCAATAAACAATTTTGACATTGCTGATTCTGATATTACTCCGGCTATAGAACAGACGAATGATCTAGCAACAATGCTTGGCGGTTTAGCGGCTATTGATTTCTCTGGTGCGAGTTCTTTCCAGACCGCACTTGAAGATCTTGGCAATACTGGTGTCGATGAGTTCGTTAAGGCCTTTTATGACGGAGCTAATAAAGCTAAGAAAGCGGCCGAAGACATGGCTGAAAATGCTGCAGCTTCTGTCGAAAATTCGCAGTCTATAGTTGCTAGATTTAAAGCCGCAGGTAAGAATCTTGTTCTCGGGTTTGCTCAGGGTATCAGCGATTATGCCTGGATAGCCGAAGCGAAAGCCAGGGCAATGGCAAGCAAAGCTGCTGAAGCTGCCGAAAAAGAACTCGATGAGCATTCTCCTTCGAAGGTTGGTGTTGGAATAGGTCGATATTTTACTATGGGCGTTGCTAACGGTATTATGGACTTTTCTGACAAGGTTGAAAACTCTTCTGTGAGTGTAGCCAGAACCGCCATTGATGGAACTAAGAACGTCATAGCTCGTATAGCTGATTCTATTAACACTGACATTGATACTCAGCCTACGATCAGGCCTGTTCTTGATTTGAGTAATGTCAAAAATGGAGCTGGGAGTATTAATGGAATGTTTGATATGAATCCGTCTATAAGAACTATGTCGAACGTTGGTGTTATAGGAAAGATGATGAACACCAGTCAAAATGGAACTAATGATGATGTCATTTCTGCTATTGAAAATTTGGGTCGTAAAATGACTAAGTCTACCGGAGATGTTTATAATGTCAATGGTATTACTTATGATGACGGGTCCAACATTTCTGATGCAGTTAAGACTCTCGTTAGGGCAGCAAAAATGGAAAGGAGGAGGTAAGATGGCTAATATAACTTATACAGTGAAAAAGGGTGACACTCTTTCGGAAATTGCTCAGGCCAAAGGAACAACTGTTGCTAAACTAGTTGAGTTGAATCATATAGTTGATCCTAATTTCATTGTTGTCGGCCAGGTACTTATTATATCTGGTACTGCTGCGAAAGTTAAGAAAAACAAAACGTCCAAAGCTAAAGTTGTTACTTTCGGTTTGCAGAGTAATACTGATAGAACGATGTGTGCAGTGTGGCAGTGGGATCGGACTAATACTGAAAACTATCAGACTCGTTGGTATTACAATACTGGCGACGGAGTATGGTTTATCGGAGAAGAAACGACTACCACTCAGAAACAGGCTACATATGAGGCGCCTGCTAATGCTATTCAAATAAAATTCGCTGTCAGGCCTGTATCGAAGAAGCGCACGGTTCGAAAGAAGGAAACCAGCTATTGGACTGCTTCTTGGTCTACGACTCAGTTCTATGATTTCATCAACAATCCTCCTTCCGTTCCTCCGGTTCCTAAGGTAACAATAGAAGACTATAAGCTTACGGCTAAATTGGAAAATCTTGATGTAAATGCTATATCTATCCATTTCAAAGTCGTACAAGATGACACCGTTGTTTATAAGATTTCTGACACTACTATAAACACTACTACCAATAGTGCTCAGTATGCGTGTATGGTGACGGCAGGCAGCTCTTACAAGGTTGCTTGCCGTTCTGCCAGAGGAACTCTTTATAGTGACTGGTCTGAATTCTCTTCTGAAATCGTGACAATACCGAGCGCTCCTCCGACTGTCACAACTTGCAAAGCCAATTCTGAAACTTCAGTGTATTTGGAATGGCCTTCTGTTGCAACTGCTACCTCGTATTCTATCGAATATACGACCAAGAGAGAGTACTTTGATGGGTCTAATGCTACTACTATGATTGATAGTGTTGAGTTCACCCACTACGAAATAACTGGGCTTGAATCGGGTCACGAATATTTCTTTAGAGTAAGAGCCACTAATTCGGCAGGCGATTCTGGATGGTCAGAGATAAAGTCAGTAGTTGTTGGTGATGAACCATCCGCTCCTACTACTTGGTCTTCGACCACTACTGCTATTACTGGTGAATCTTTATATTTGTATTGGGTTCACAATGCTACTGATGAATCGAGTCAGACTAAGGCTGAACTTGAGTTGATCATCGACGGCGTTACCGAAACCTATACTATACAGAACAGTACGGATGAAGACGAAAAGGATAAAACGAGCGTATATTCGATTGATACGTCTGCTTACAAAGAAGGGTCTAAAATTCAGTGGCGAGTAAGAACTGCTGGCGTAACGTTAGTTTATGGCGAGTGGTCAATTCAGAGAACAATTGATATTTATGCTCCTCCTACATTGGCTATGTCGGTTGAAGACTCGAATGGTAACGTATTAACTCAGATAACTTCTTTTCCGTTTTATATTTCGGCTTTAGCTGGTCCTAAAACTCAAGCTCCGATAGGTTATCATGTGTCTATATCTGCGAACGAAATGTATGAGACAGTAGACGATATTGGAAACACGAAAGTTGTCAGCAAAGGCGAAGAAGTCTATTCGAAGTACTTTGATATTTCTTCGGCACTTTTGGTGGAACTATCTGCAAACAATATTGATCTGGAGAATAATATTTCTTACACAGTGACCGTTATAGTTACAATGAACTCCGGATTGAATGCCGAATCTACTTCCACGATTTCTGTTGCGTGGACCGATATGGAATATGAACCGAATGCCGAAATTGGTATAGATTACGATAATCTATCTGCTTATATTCATCCATATTGTGTGGACGAAGACGACAACCTGATTGATGGTTTATATTTGTCGGTTTATCGAAGAGAGTTTGATGGAAGCTTTACTGAGATAATTAAAAATGCTAATAACTCTGATAGTTTGTTTGTTACCGACCCTCATCCTGCTCTAGATTATGCAAGATATCGAATTGTAGCTACAAGCAAAACTACTGGAGCTGTAAGCTATTGTGATCTCGCCGGATATCCAGTAGGTGAAACATCGATTGTTCTTCAGTGGGACGAAAAATGGACTACTTTTGACACCACTAATAGCGACGAATTAGCTGAACCTACTTGGTCTGGTTCTCTATTGAAACTCCCGTATAACGTTGACGTGTCCGACGCTCACGATGCCGATGTAACTACTGTTGAGTATATTGGCAGAAAGCATCCTGTAAGTTATTATGGAACACAACTCGGGGAAACCGCTACGTGGAATGTTGCTATAGAGAAAAGCGACAAAGATACACTATATGCCATCCGAAGGTTAGCGACTTGGATGGGCGACGTGTATGTAAGAGAACCTTCTGGTAGCGGATATTGGGCTAATGTATCCGTGTCTTTTAACCAGAAGCATCGAGAATTAACTATACCTGTAACTTTAACCCTTACACGAGTAGAAGGAGGTGCGTAACTTGACTGATTGGCTGTCTTCAATGCAACAAACTTTTGAATACTATATTGTCGATCCGGGGACTTGGAAAGATGCTAAACGGATAGACAGCGTTATATCGTCTACGATTGAGCGCACTTCTTATAGTGAAACCCTTGGGTCGGCAACTATTAACGCGACTGAATCTTTGGGTGAATGCTATGTTAGGATTTACCTCATAACGATTCAAAATGGAGTAAAAGAGAAGCATCCACTCGGTACATTTTTGGTTCAATCTCCCTTTAGTTCTTTCGACGGCAAAGTCAAGAATGTATCGATGGATGCTTATACTCCATTGCTAGAACTCAAAGAAAATCCGACTCCTATAGGATATTCTTTGTCTAAGGATATGAATATTATGGACATGGCTTACAGATTGGTGGGAGAACATGCCAGAGCACCAGTAGTAAAAGCCACTTGCTCCAAGACTTTATATGATGATTTTGTTGCTAACACTAACGATACCTGGATTAGTTTCTTGTCTGATTTGATAGCTAATGCTAAGTACATCTTCGACTTGGACGAAATGGGACGAATTCTGTTTGCTCCAAAACAAGAAATAGAATCGTTACAGCCTGTTTGGACTTACGATGATGGTAACAGTTCTATATTGTATCCGGAGATAACTACCAATCATGACCTTTACGGCATTCCAAATATCGTTGAAGTTGTATATTCAAGCGGTAAAGATTACTACTATGCCAGAGCTGTAAATGACGACGGCAACAGTCCTACTTCCACCGTAAATAGAGGACGAGAGATTCTGCATAGGGTAACAGATCCTCCTCTTGATAGAAATTCAACACATGTACAGATACAGCAGTATGCTGAACGGCTCCTTAAGGAACTATCTTCCGTCGAATATACTATAAGTTATTCTCATGGATATTGTCCGGTTCGTTTAGGAGATTGCGTTCGTTTCAATTACAAACGAGCTGGATTAACCGACATAAAAGCAAAGGTAATTAGCCAGTCAATTGATTGTTCGGCTGGTTGTCAGGTATCTGAAACAGCAGTATTTACTAAAAAATTATGGAGGTGATTGCTGGTGGCTTTATCTAATGAACTGATATCCCAGTTTGTTGAAGTTACAGCTGATACGGCTGAGAAACAGACCGAGTCCACTGTTTACGGAAAAATAATTGTTCAAGATAATACCAAGTACGTTCAGATAGACGGTTCTGATTTGCTAACTCCTATATCCTCCACTGCTGATGTTCAAAATGGGGAACGAGTTACTGTTTTGATAAAAGACCATAAAGCGGTTGTCAGTGGCAACATTACATCTCCATCAGCCAGCAGCACTACTGTCACTGAAATTAGTAATAAAGTGGCTCAGGCGGAGACGTTGATTGCTGAGAAAGTCAGTACTAAAGATTTTGAAACTGAGAAGGCACGAATCGATACTCTCGTTGCGGATAACGTTACGATAAAAGATCGATTGACCGCTGGAGAAGCATCGATTTCCAATCTTGAGGCAGAAGATGCCACTATCAATGGCAAACTTACCGCACAAGAAGCTGATATTACTGAGCTAAAGACGAAGAAACTTGATGCTGAATACGCCAGCGCAACCTATGCTACTATTGAAAATCTGAATGCTACTAATGCTGATGTTCATAATTTGAACGCTGATTACGGCGAATTCAAAGAACTTGCTACTGGTAAGTTCACGGCACATCAAGCTAGCATTGATGATCTCGAAGCCAAGAAATTGAGTGTTGAATCAGCTGATGCTAAGTATGCGACGATTGAAAACCTCAATGCGACCAACGCTGATATTACTAATCTTGAATCGGAATTTGGTTCGTTCAAGACGTTGACTACCGACAATTTCACTGCGGTTAATGCCGCTATCGACAATTTGGAAGCTAACAAGTTATCTGCTACCGAGGCTGACTTGAAGTACGCCAATATCGATTTTTCTAACATCGGAAAAGCGGCATTCGAATATTTTTATGCTACTTCCGGTTTGATACAAAATGTTATTGTTGGCGATGCCACTATAACTGGCAAATTGGTAGGCGTAACTATTAGCGGAGATTTAATCGAAGGTAATACGATCGTTGCCGATAAGCTTGTGATTAAGGGTGAAGATGGTCTGTACTATCAGCTCAATACCAATGGTATGACTGTCGAAGCAGAGCAAACTGATTATAACAGCCTTAATGGTAGCGTTATACAAGCAAAGAGCGTGACCGCAGAAAAGATTAGGGTTGAGGATTTGGTTGCATTTGGGGCTACTATCGCTGGATTCACCATCAATGATTCGTCCTTATATTCGGGAGTGAAAGAATCTGCTACGAATACTACTAGAGGTATATTTCTAGGAAAAGATGGCCAGATGGCCGTTGGTGATGAAACCAATTTTATCAAGTTTTTCAAAGATACGGATGACTCATTCAAGCTCAATATTTCTGCTTCTTCTATGATGTTTGGAGCTAGTCAACGAAATGTTGAGGAAGAAATAGATGATGCGAAGTCTACTGCCGATTCCGCTGATTCCAAAGCCGATGAAAGTCTAACTCGAATGAGTACTGCTGAATTAAACATCGATGCTATAAACGGAGCAATCTCGAGTTTAGTTACGGATCAAAATGGGCAAAGCTTAATGACCCAGACTAGCAACGGATGGACATTCAATATTTCGGCTATTCAAAACGCTTTGAATCAAGCGACTTCCGACATAGCAGATTTAACTGACGGAAAAGCTGCTACTAATGCTGAACTATCTAATCTAAAAGATAACGTCGATAATCTTGGCGTTTACACTGATTATATCGAGTTCGGAACTGATAATGGCAAACCATGCATAACGCTTGGCGAACGTGACAGTGAATTCAAGGTTCTTATAACGAATACTGATATTCGATTCATGGAAGGTTCTACTATTCCGGCTAACATTAGTAATCAGTCTTTGAATATCAAAAAAGCAGTAATCAGCGAGGAACTTAAACAAGGCGGATTTGTCTGGATGGCTCGAGAAAATGGAAATTATGGATTGCTGTGGAAAGGAGTGTAAGCAATGGCAGCACCTAGTGGAATAGTTTGGGGCAGTATAGCATATTCAGATTATAGACTTGGTATATATACAAGTTTATCTAACACTGACACACAGACTACTGTTTCTATACAAGTTTGGTTGTGGACTAAATATCAGCTTACTGATAGTAGTAACCATTACTATTTCGATAATAATGCTACTACGGCCACGACGAAAATAAAAGATGATATAAAAATATCGCATACAGTTGACAGCGCATGGAGTACTAGTAATCAGACTTTGCTTGGTAGTCACTCTTATACTTACACTAAGACCACTAGTAATCAAACGATTAACTGCGCCGCAAAAATAACAGGTATCGGTTCCAACCACCGAACTATTACTACTAGTAGTTCATATACCATACCTGCACTTTCTACTTGCACTATATCCTATAATGCAAATGGTGGTTCTGGTGCTCCTGGTAGCCAGACTAAGTACTATGGTGTTGCGATTACACTGTCCAGCACTGTACCTACTAGAACCGGCTATACATTCTTAGGATGGAACTATCAATCTTCTACTGCTACAACAATTACTCATAAGGCTGGAGAGTCATATAATGCAACCAATACAAACACTACGTTATATGCAGTGTGGAAGGCTCATACTTACGTAGTATCGTATAATGCAAATGGAGGTTCTGGCGCTCCTGAGAATCAGACAAAGACATACGGAGTAACTCTCACACTATCGTCAACGGTTCCGACTAAAACAAACTATAATTTCTTAGGTTGGGCTACGTCTGCTAATTCGACGTCGGTGGCATATTCTGCAGGTGGTTCTTATACCACGAATGCTGCTATTGTCCTCTATGCAGTTTGGCAGTTGGCATATAAGAAACCTAGAATAAATAATTTGAAACTCACTCGAGCCGACTCTAGCGGAAATGCTTTAGATACCGGAACTTACTACAACTGTTATTTCGAATGGGAAACTGATTATCCGGTAACCAGTTGCATTACAGCACGCAAAAAAGCCACCGCTACTAGTTGGGAGAATACCGGTACTATTGATACTGTGACTGGAACGAGCGGAATCGTCGATGAAACTAGTTGGGGTATGGGCGAAGTTTCGACCGAGCATACTTATATTGTTGAAATAACCATCTCAGATTCGAATGGTAGTACGACGGTTACGGCTACT
>ERZ779851.3433-NODE-3433-length-10571-cov-2.671833_pt1 | contig 10571 bp, 8 predicted proteins | sample MGYA00511094_ERZ779851 | MGnify/ENA primary metagenome ERZ779851 (study PRJEB29588, sample SAMEA2155512) | human gut metagenome | biome: human gut; feature: human-associated habitat; material: faeces | place: Denmark | collected 2008/2010 ... | reverse complement strand
AAATAAGTCGTTGCGAAACAATACAATGTTTTAAAATGATAAAAATGCAATTTTTCCTTTTCTCTTTGCAGGCTCCCGAAAAATACAGACCGTTCAGGTGCTCCATTCTGTGACACACCGGAAATCCTGTTTTGCGTCAATGTGTCACACCTGCCCGCCTCCGCACACCGGAAAATGAGTTTGAGACCGGATTGGCACATATATTGCTTATAAAGCGGGAATAAAACGTTACGATTAACATAAAATCAGGAGTCTCAAAAAAATGCCTACTTATGATTATGTCTGCACCAGCTGCGGACACCAGTTTGAACAGTTCCAGAAAATGACCGAAGATCACCTTAAAACCTGCCCGAAATGCAAGAAAGACGCGCTGAAACGCAAGATCGGACGCGGCGCCTCGGTCATCTTCAAAGGCGCCGGATTCTATTGCAACGATTACCATTCCTCGACACATGACGCCCCCAAGGCGAACACCGAAGCAAAATAACCCCGTAATTCAACATCAGGAGGCACAACTTATGGAAAATATGCGTTTTCAGACCGAAGTCCGGGAACTTCTCCACATGATGATCCACTCGGTTTATTCCAATAAAGAGATTTTTCTCCGCGAACTGATCGCCAACGCGGCGGATGCGATTGACAAGGCGCGTTTTCTCGCCCTCACCAATCCCGAACTCGCGCAGGAATGGGAAATCCGTATTACACCGGATGCCGAGGCAAAAACGCTCAGCATCTCCGACAACGGTATCGGAATGAGCCGGGAAGAAGTCGTTGAAAACCTCGGAACGATCGCTCACTCCGGCACAAAAGCGTTTTTAGAAAACCTTGCAAAATCCAAAAAAGAAGGTGAAAATGCCGCCAATCCCGAACTGATTGGTCAATTCGGCGTCGGTTTCTACGCATCTTTCATGGTCGCCGACAAGGTCGTTGTTGACACACTCAAAGCGGGAACCAGTGAAGCGGTCCGCTGGGAGTCCAATGGTGAAGAGGAGTTCTCTCTCGGTAAATCCGACCGTAAAACACAGGGAACCACCGTCACTCTTTATCTGAAAGAGGATGAAAAACAGTTCCTCGAACAGTGGCGCATCTCCTCCATCGTCAAAAAATATTCCGACTTCATCGAGCATCCGGTCAAAATGCTTGAAACCCGCAAGGATAAAGACGGCAAGGAGACCACCGAGGATAAGACGCTGAATTCGCAGAAAGCGATCTGGCTGCGTCCGGAATCCGAAGTCAAACCGGAAGAATACGAATCGTTCTATCAGCATCTCTCCGGCAATATGGGCAAACCGCTTACGCGTATCAATTACAGTGCGGAAGGCACATCCGAATTCAAAGCTCTGCTTTTCCTGCCCGAAAAGAAGCCGTGGGGATTTGAAATGCCCGGAGCTAAAGCGCATAATCTGCACCTCTACATCCGCCGCGTGTTCATCACCGACGACTGCAAAGGACTGATCCCGGAATATCTGCGCTTTGTCAGCGGCGTAGTCGATTCCTCCGATCTTCCGCTGAACATCTCCCGTGAAATGCTTCAGGACAATCCGCAGATCACGAAGATCAATAAAGCGCTCACCAAACGCATCCTCTCCGAACTCTCGAAAATGCTTGAAAACGAGCGCGAAAAATACATCGGCTTCTATCAGGAATTCGGCCGTCAGATCAAAGAGGGCGCGCACAGCGACTATTCCAACCGGGAAAAGCTCCAGAACCTGCTCATGTTTGAAACGATGAACAGCAAACCCGGCGAACTGCATACGCTGAAAGAATACATCACCGCCATGTCCTCGGAACAGAAGGACATCTACTACATCACCGGTGAAACACGCACGTTCCTCGAAAATTCACCGCACATTGAAAGTTTCCGGAAAGCCGGATACGACGTGCTGTTTATGAGCGACCCGATTGATGAATGGGTGCTCGAATCCATTCCGGAATTTGACGGGAAAAAACTGGTTTCGGTCTCCAAAGCCAAACTCGACAATGATTCCAAGGTCGCAAAGGAACTGGAAGAGAATGCCAAAAAAGCTGCGGAGGAAAAAGGCGGCAAAGACTTGATCGGCAAGCTCAAGGAACTGCTCGGCGACAAAGTCAAAGATGTCAAATTCTCCGCGGTCCTCACGGAAAGCGCCTCTCGTCTCTCCGGCGATGACTACGATCCGAGCCCGTACATGCAGCGCATCATGAAAGCTCTCGACAAGAACGCCCAAACGTTCAAACGGATCCTTGAACTGAATCCGTCGCATCCTCTGATCTGCGCCATGACGAAACTTGTGGAAAAATCCCCGGACAACCCGAAACTGGGCGAATTCGCGGAAATGCTCTACGATCAGGCTCTGCTCGCGGAAGGCAGCCCGATCGCCGATCCCGCTCTCTTTGCAAAACGTGCCGCAAATCTGATGACACTTTGCGTCGAAAAAGAGATCTGACATGGCTGATTATTACAAAATCCTAGGGGTGGAACATACAGCGGAAGAAATAGAGATCAAGCGCTCCTACCGGAAACTTGCCATCAAGTATCATCCGGACAAAAATCCGAACAATCCGGAAGCGGCGGAGCGCTTCAAAGAGATTTCCCAGGCATACGAGATCCTCGGCGATCCGCAGAAACGCGAACTTTACGACCGTTACGGCGAAGACGCGTTCCGTAATGGCGGAGCTCCGGGCGGAGGCGGAAATCCGTTCGACATCTTCAACAGCTTTTTCGGCGGCGGTGGCGGCGACGATCCGTTCAGCAGTTTTTTCGGCGGCGGAAGGCGCCGTTCGCCCAATGCCCCGCAGGATGGTAATGATTTACGCTACAACCTTGAAATCGACCTTGAGGATGCCGTCCTCGGAGTTGACAAGGATATTGAATTCACACGGCAGGAAGCATGTCACACCTGCAAAGGCTCCGGCTGTGCGGAAGGCTATCGCAAGCAGCCGTGCAAGCGGTGCGGCGGCAGTGGTCAGGTGGGAGTGCAGCAGGGATTCTTCACCGTAATGCACACCTGCCCTGTCTGTGGCGGAGAAGGGTCAATGCCGGAAAAGAAATGTCCGGACTGCGGCGGAGCCGGAGCAACACGTGTCAAACGCAAAGTGCATCTGCGGATTCCGCCGGGTGTTGATACCGGGACCAGAATGCGGGTTTCCGGCGAAGGCGAACCGGGACTGCGCGGCGGACGCAATGGCGATCTGTTTGTTGTGATTGAAGTCCGCGAGCACAGTCTGTTCCAGCGGGACGGCGACCATATCCATTGCGAGCTTCCGATCGATTTTGTAACAGCCGCCCTTGGCGGAAAAATTGATGTTCCGACTGTCACCGGCAAAGCGGAACTTGAGATTCCGGCGGGTTCACAAACGGGCAATACGCTCACGCTGTCCGGCAAAGGCATGCCATCGTTGCGCGGCGGCAAACGGGGAGATCAGTATGTCACCCTGTTTGTCGAGGTCCCGAAAGCGCTCACACCGGAGCAGAAGGATCTGCTTCAGCAATACGCCGCCACGTTCACCGGCAGGAAGCAGAAAAACGATGCGTATCCCAAATACGCCTCTTTTCTTGACCGGGCGAAGCAGTTTCTCGGCATAGAATGATGTACCCTGTTCCGTTCCAACGCGGAACGGGGATTTTTCAGAGATATATTTGCATATTTCTAAAAAATTATCGGAAAACTGCTTGACAAATTCACAGATGAGCAGTATATTACTTGCATACTCAATAAAAAGAGTAATCTTATTGCGGGGTAGAGCAGTGGTAGCTTGTCAGGCTCATAACCTGAAGGTCGATGGTTCAATTCCATCCCCCGCTACCAAATGATTATCAGCCAGTCAACCGACTGGCTTTTTTTGTGCCGTAAAAGTGCCTGACACAAAAGGATTTGCAAAAACGGGATTTTCTATCAGTCCCCGATAACCGGCTGAAAACACCTCAAAAACCTCTCTTTTTCTCTGTTTTCCTCTGGAACAGAGAGACATGTCATTTAGAGAATGAGTTTTTATAACTCATTGAACAACACCAGGTAACAAGATTTTATTCCAAGGATGGTTTTTAATCGTGATTGCACCCTGTAAATCGTTTTATCGGGAAAACGCTCCTGTTTGTGCAACTTTTGTGCAACTTTTCGGCAGAAACCAAGTCAGACAGCTCATAATGTTTGCCAATTACCATTCGAGCAGTTGCCTTGCACGCTTCTGTATGAATTGCTCCAAGGCTTTCAATCTTGCGGCAGGGAGATTGTAACGGCTGTGGCGGGTGAATTTGAACGCCTGTAAATGGCGTAATTGCCCCCTCTGACGCGAGGTAACGAATTCCTTGGCAATCTCATCGAAAGGCACGTCAAACGCCGACAAACGGCTCTTTGCGTAAGTTTCAAGGTCGGCAAAGTCATCTGCCATAGCGAAGTTGAAGAGCGACAGCCCGTTGTCAAAAATAGGAGCAAAAGCGTATGCCTGATTGGTCTTATTATCCACCATCAAACCGAAGTTGTTCAGATGACGGTCGGTATTGTAAATCAGCGCATCAAAAATCATCATATCGCAGAACGCATTAAAATAATCTTCGCCCAGATTTCGCAGATATTCCGCAACCTCTTTGATGCTCTTAGTCTTGCAGAACCGCCACATCGGAACAAAGGAGTGGTCTATATCGGTAAAGAGTTCACACACGCAACAAAGACTGCCTTTCCACTTGGAAAGTGTGTAAGGAACATGCTCAAGCTCCATCGCTTCTGCAATTTGTGCAGCATAAAATTCCGAATAAGGTTCATTGCCGGTATTGGCAGCCCCGGAAGTCCCACCTTTGTACAGTTTGATTTTACCATCAATCTTACGCCACCCCTTGCGGAGCATCCCATTAGTGGTAAACTCAGGAGAAGAGGAAAATCCGCTGGGCTTCACACTACCATAGCCGGTGTAAGCAATCAAAGACAGAGCCTTATAGAAACTGTTTCAGAACATGCAGTGTTTTGAACGACAATTGCACAAGCTATTGGAGAACTTCCTATTTTAAACTGCATTATCAATGAGTTAAATTCTTTTCGCCATTTGGGATTCTCACCGTAACATGCAACAATGTCAATTCCAAACTTTTTTTGCAATTTTCCTTTCATTGTTCCAGCAAATGGGTAAAAGGTACAATTATCACTAAAAACAATCGTGCCTTTTTTTGAAAAAGCTTAACAGCTGCAGCTGTAGAGGTGATGGTTTTACCTGTACCGGTCGCCATTTCAAAAATACCGGAGCAGTCATTTTCAAACCAGGCCGCAATGGCTTCTTCTTGATATGACTTCAAGGTGTATGGAATGCGTGGACCACTTATGTTTTTAGGCTCGACAATATTTTCTTGAGGTAGTTTATAAGGACGAGAATCTGTTCGCAATCCGATGAAATCTTTTCTAAGAGCTTCCTCAAATGGAATAACGTTAAATTGCGAATTCCCATTATTCCAAAGATTTTGTAATCTCCGCAGATGCTCTGTTGAATACACATCTTGTCCAGATATCCATGATTGAAAAACCGAGAACGCTTCTCCGTTCAAAGATCCTTTATAAGTATCGTTAAATGAGCCGTGAAAAGCTAAAATATTACTTTGTTCATCTATGCAAACGCCAACCTTGTCGTGATAATCGCCCTCGGTATTTTTCTTGGGAACTGCAAATTTAAACTCAATTATATCATCTGCCAGTAACCATGCAAAAACATTCAATACATCTTTATGTAGATGAGCAGCGATTTCATCAATATTTTTTCTTAACGATGTCCTCAACACTTCATCATTTTTTGCTTGTTCTGCAAGCGAAAAAGCATTCATGTCCTGCGAAGATAACATCGGAGAAACTATAAAGCGTATTTTTCCTCCTTTTTCGGCGATTTTTTCAATTCCTTCAGCAGTTAACTGTAACCAACCGGATGCAAAATATCCAACCCCACGCCAATACTCAAAAGAATTGGACAATGCGGGTACTAATAGGTCTTTTACAATACTACTATCGGCACTATCATAAATGGCTTTGAAAGTGATATCATTCAGCATATTCCTGCCCCCTTTTCGTATATACCTCCATACCATCAATAACTATCCGGTCAGATCCCTGAAGAAGAGAGTCATGTAAATCGGCATTTGAAATTAGTTCTTTACTACGTAGGTAAGAAGAAAAATCATGTAAATTTGCTGCTCCGCCAAACTCTTCATCAAGGAGCAATGCACACAAATCCCCAAAATTATTTAGTTTATTTTTATCATTTTTTGCTGAAAACACAAGATGATTTTTACCATAAACAAGAAATTTTCCGGACTCCTTAAGAATTTCACCAACTAATGTACTTGTCCAAAACAACTCATCACTCGCCAATTTGGGTAATTCGTCTTCGTATTCACAACACAAAGGAAAAACTTATGTCTTACAACAAAAATCTCACTGACAAACAGAACGAAATCATCAACGAAAACGCCATCCGGGAAGCCGGAAAATTTTTGATCACAATGTTCGCCACACAGCATACACCGTTTTACTGTGCTGTTGCTGAAAACAAAGCAGGATGTATCACCATCCCCAAAGTCGATATTACTGACGGAGCTGTAACATCTTTGATTCATTGGGCAGGTGAAGCTGCATGGCAGGTGTACAAGTATCCGGAGAATAAAACTATGCCCCAAGCCCTCTACAATAAACTGAAGGAGGCCGTTTCTCAAGATGTGGCAAATTTGTGCAAAACAGACTTTGAAGCAGATATTTTTATGCTGAATCTCAACAAAACATTGCTTTATTCCTTGGCTTGCAATCTTAAATTTTACCGCGAAATGTACCATCGGGATGTTTGTGAATTTTATGAAGTTCACAAATTTATGTTCCCTGACGATATAATTCATGTAAATGAATTTCCGGAATACAGTTGCAAAGAGCTGAAACTCCAGGTGCGTGAGTTCAAGGAACGGTACAAACAGGCATAAAAAGTCGGTCGGCCAGTATAACCCCCAGCGGCAGAAATTCAGAGTGTTCAATAAAAATGGATGCTCTGAGACTGCCCCAAAGGGTCTGCAATTTCTGCAATCACAGTTCCAGACTGTCCGGATTCAGCAGAAAATCGTAAACACTCATCGTCAATATGCCGTGTTCATCATACAGCGGAGCCGGAGCGTGGGAGGTGATAACGATCTTTTTGAAAGAATCATCGATCTTCAAAAGTGACCGGATCTCCTGTTGGCGCTTTTCTGCATCAGGAATCATATAGGCTGATTGGATGTAGTAGCGTTTTGAACCTTTATTGGCAACAAAATCCACTTCAAGTTGTTTGCGGCTGTAAGTACCGGCAGGGTTCTTTTCATTAACGGTAACTTGACCGATATCCACATTGAATTTGCGGTGGCGAAGTTCGTTGTAGATGATGTTTTCCATACTGTGAGTTTCTTCCAACTGACGGAAATTCAAACGGGCGTTGCGCAAACCCAAGTCAGAATAATAATATTTCTGCGGAGTTTCGATATATGCTTTACCCTTGATGTCATAACGCTGGGCAGCTTCAAGCAAATAGGCATCTTCCAGATACGCAATATACTTGGTAAGAGTGGAAGCGTTTATTTTGGAATTTTTGACACTGTGAAAAGTTTTGCGTAATTTTTCCGGATTGACCAGACTGCCGATGGTTGAAGCAAGGATGTCCAGCAAGTTTTCCAGTTCCGCAACTTTCCGGATCTTGTTTCTGCCCACAATATCCCGCAGATAAGTTTCGGTATAAAGGGCATTGAGAATGGCGATTTTATCTTCCGGAGAAGCTGCCAATGCCACCAATGGCAGACCGCCGTAGAGCATATATTCCTGAAAACGGCTGATTTTATCATCGTTGAAAATGGAAAAATACTCGGCAAAGGTCAGCGGAGTCATGTGGATCTCATCGCCGCGCCCCCGGAACTCGGTTATGATGTCTTTGGAAAGGAATTTAGCATTGCTGCCGGTAGCGTAAATTTCGGCATTTTTTCCAAGCAAACCGTTGAGGACGGACTCGAAGTCGCCAAGCAGCTGGATCTCATCAAGCAGAAAAATGGTATCCGGCTGTTGGGCAAGTTTCTCTTTGGCAAATTCATAAAAGAGATCGGGATCGCGGAACTTTTTGTTGTCGCGTTCATCAAACGCCATTTCCACGATCTCTTCCGGAGCAATGCCATTGGCGAGCAGATGATTTTTGAAAATGGTACGCAAAAGGTAAGATTTTCCGCACCGCCGCAATCCGGTAATGATTTTGACAAATCCGTTCCCCTGCTTGCGGATCAGTTCATCAAGGTAAAATTGCCGTTGTATTTCCATAAACACCGCTCCTATTAGAGATTTTTGCAAGTTTTGCTTGTTTTCTCTATTAGAATACACCGTTCAACGGTATTTGTCAAGTATTCTATTGTAGATTTTTGCAAGTTTTGCTAATTTTCTCTATTAGACGGTGCAAACGATGGATATATAAGACGAAAGGGTGTCCATATTGATGACACCCTTTTGTGAAATGCGTGCTGTTTATTTTCCGGCGTAGATGAACTTCCCTTTTTTGTCGCTTTTGACGATTCGGGGATGTTCCTTGGTGGCGGTTTCCCGGAAGATGGCGCTGTAGAGTGTCTGCTCCGGAGTTTTTGCCCCGCTGGGCTGCCACAAACCCTTTTCTACGGCAAGAGCGACCAGCTCCCGGGTGTTGAGTGCAGTTCCAGCCGGTTCGCCTTGCAACGCCGTTACGACCGCGTCAAGCAGAGAAAGCTTCTTCTCCGGCATGTTCACCGCACATTCCGGAGCAGGATTTGGAGCATCGTCTTCCTCGCTTTCACTTGGCATCGGCGGTACAGTCAAATGCGCCACATGAAATTCCCGTCCGGCATCGTTGCGGACAAGAAAACTGCCATTTTCAACAGCGATAACTTCAACACTGATTTCATTACGACCGACTTTCGCAACTGCGCGAGTCCCGACTTCAATGTTTTCATTTGCCATATTTTACCTCCTTGTGGTTGGCTTGTGCATATATAAGCGTGCCTGGAGGAACATAGCAAGCGGAAACATCAACAATAATGCAACTATTTCAACAATAAGGAGTTTTATGCAAAAAGACAAAAACAAATCTTCAGAAAAAAACAGAAAAATCCAGACCACGACCGCCATTGAAGAGATCGCTCAAATTCTCTACGATGCAATAAAACGCTACGTCGCACTTCCTGCAGCAGTAAAAAACATTTGAATTTATCCGCATACCAAAAGGAAATATGACAGATCGTCATATCACGATCGGAAAGCTCCGTCTGCTTCCGGAATTCCGCATACTTGTGATACAGATCCGGCTTCTTCAGATCCCGGAAATAATCCACAAGCTGCTCCTGGATCGTCAGCTTATCGCCGCCCGTCTTCCGGGCGATCGCTTCCGCGACTTCGTCGATCCGGTACCCTTTTGCTGATTTCAGTTTCTTTTCCCGGCGGTTCAGATACCGTTTATAGCTTCTGTCGCTCTCCGTCTTCCCCTGCGGACGTTTTTCCGAATACTCCACATATTCGGGAGCAATCCACGTCCCCGTGAATTTTTCGCCGTCCCACTGATCCGGAACCAGTTTGAAATCATCGCTCCCCGCAAAATCGATGACCTGCCGGAGCGTCAGTTCATTCTTGTAGATCCATTCGTCCCGCCGTCTCCGTCCGGCTTCCGCCTCGTCTTTCCGGTTCGCCTCCATCGCCTCCGCCGCAATCACATGCGCATCCGCATCGGAGAAACACTCCATCCCCGCCTCTTCGAGTATCCGCCGGTAATCCGCATCCGGTTTCGTCAGCAGTGTCCCGACCTTCGCCTTCATGTACCCCACCATATCACGCCAGTCCGCATCCGAATACTGATTCAGTGAAAAACGGATATTTTCTGTTCTTTCTCCCTTTTCGCTCTTGACATTTTCATTCAATAATGGTATGGTACTGTCAGATTTGGCTGTCGTCTCCTCTTGGGCGGTCTGCGGTGGTTTTATGACTGCACCATTTTTAGACAGCTCGTTCGCCGCTTGCGGGGAAACGGATTGAGACCCGTACTCCCAAATCAATTTCCCTTTAGCTTTTGAATTTCTGTTCTGTCTCGGATAAAAGGATACGATAGAATAACATTCCTGTTCCTCTCGCAATTCCAGAATTCCCCAAAGCGCAGGAGGTTTCGGAAAAACCTCAAGTTTGACTGCTTTGCCATCTCGCCTTGCATAAATCTTATTTGGTTTTCCAAACAGATTTTCGATTTCTCTTGATACATCTGCAAAGGTATAGTCTTTTAAATGTTTGGCAATATGAACCAGACCATACCCCGCATTTCCTTTATAGAGACGGATGGGAAGAGCTTGCAGTCCAAGTTCCGGCGATGCCTGCCGGATCATAGCCTTTGAAACAACACCCCAATCCCCGCTCCCGGAGTCCGTTTGAATTACTGCACGGGATGAAATCGTTTTATCTGAAATAATATCGTAAATGCTCTTTTTCCCAACACCTTTTACATAAAATTCCGCTTCCCCATTCTCATTCACGGAAAAATTCAAACCATCTTTTTTACTTACTCCTCTCTCCAGATAGATCTTATCCTCCTCCGCAACATCCTCTCCC
>ERZ779851.3427-NODE-3427-length-10587-cov-12.073775_pt1 | contig 10587 bp, 13 predicted proteins | sample MGYA00511094_ERZ779851 | MGnify/ENA primary metagenome ERZ779851 (study PRJEB29588, sample SAMEA2155512) | human gut metagenome | biome: human gut; feature: human-associated habitat; material: faeces | place: Denmark | collected 2008/2010 ... | reverse complement strand
AAAAAGCGGCGGTTCATCAGAACCGCTGCTTTTTTGCGCCGCATTGACAAGCGCTCCCGCCCTCGGTATACTATGACCAAAAGCAAGACGGCAGTCAAAAATGCAGACGAGTTTGAGAGATTAAACTCGAAAAGGGGAGAGCAAATGAAGTATCTTGGAAAGCCTGCGGGCATGTGGGCGCTGTTTGCCGGATCGTTTGAAAAGCACCTGACGGTCGAATTCGACCTGACCGCGGAGCAGGCGAAGGACGTTGCGGTGCGCGCTAAAAAGAAATATCGCGAGATCATCGCGAAGCTGCCGGAATTTGACAAGCGCGACCGCTTCGAAATGAACATCGTCAACTGCGCGATGCTCGCCGCGTTTATCCTGTGCATGCCGCAGCGGCCGGACATCAAAACGCTGACGGACTACTACGCCGCGGCGATGATGACGCCTACGATGAAGGCTTTCTGCCGCGCGAGCGGAAAGAAAAAGTTCACGCCCAAGGACATCGAGGGCATGAAGGCGACGGCGAAGCTGCGCGCGGGCGACCGCAACCCCTATTCGTGGAACATGGACTTTTTCGAGTACGAGGACGGCAGCGGCTACGAGGCGCGCTTTATGACCTGCGGCATCTGCACGCTGATGCAGGTGTTGGGGCTCTACGATCTGACGCCCGCGCTGTGCCATCTCGACTACACGATGAGCGACGCGGGCGGCGTGACGAACTTTGTGCGGCAGTACACCCTTGCCTCCGGCGGCCCCTACTGCGACTGCGGGTATCACAAAAAGCAGTGAAAAACAAAAAGGATGCGTCTTTCGATGCATCCTTTTTCCTTTATGTAGGGGACTCAATCTTCGTTGTAGGCATCCGAGGCCTTGATGCGCTGGTACATGTCCTGCATCTGGCGGTCGATCTCAGCGATCTTGCCCGCGCATTCGAACATCTCCTCGTTGATGCCCTCAGGCAGCTTCGTTTTGTCGACCTTGTAGCGGATATCGTGCTCAAGGCTCGCCCAGAAGTCCATGGCGATCGTGCGCAGCTGGATCTCCGCCACGACGTATTCCGTCCGGTCGGAGAGGTAGACGGGCACCTTGATGTCCATGTGCAGCGAGCGGTAGCCGTTGTAGTTCGGCTCCTTGATATAGTCCTGCTTTTTGAGAATCTCCACATCCTTCTGCCGTTCAAAAATTTCGGCTACACGGTACACGTCATCTATATAGTTGCAGACAACGCGCACACCGGCAATATCGTTGATATTTTCTTTAGCGGTGGCAATGGTAAAAGGAATACCTTTCTTTGCAAGCTTTGCCATGATGCTCTGTGCGGATTTTACCCGGCTTTCAATATGATGAATGGGGCTGCGTGAATACTGTATGTTGAATTCGCTGTTCAGCACTTCAAATTTCAGAGCCAGCTGTTTCACGGCAGACTCATAAAGATTTCGCATAACAAGAAATTCCTGTGCAGTCTCAAAGGGGCTGGTTTGTGTTTTATCCATGATAAGAACCGTCCGATCCGTATTACTTTTTCCCTAAAAACAGGACCCACAGTACCTCTGTGCTGTAAGTCCTGCTTTTGTGGGTTACTTCTTCAGAGCATCCTTAAATGCCTTGCCGGCCTTGAAAGCCGGAACGGTAGAAGCCGGGATGTCGATCGTGGCACCGGTAGCGGGATTGTGCCCTGCGCGTGCAGGTCTCTTACGCGATTGAAATGTACCAAAGCCTGTGAACTGGACAGAGTCGCCTTTCACGACAGCGTCGGTAATTGCAGCAAGCAGCGAGTCGATAACTGCGGCGGTATCCTTTTTAGATATACCTGCGCTTGCGGAAACCGCATCAACGATTTCTTTTTTGGTCATTTTCCGTGATCTCCTTTCTCGAATTGCTTTTCTGCTTAACCGATCTTGCCGGATAAGCAAGTACATTATACCATATATTTGTGACTTTTTCTACTGTTTTTGTTTTAATAGCACTTTTGGGAGGGAGAAAGCACGGTTTTTTGAAGAAAAAACGATAAGATATTTCTTGCACAAAAAAAGTCCGACGGTACTGTTCCGCCGGATTCCCCACAACACTATTATTATAACACACAACAACCCGATTGGTCAATACATACAAAACAAAAAGAAAAAGTCTATATATAAGTACAAAACCGAATGTCGGAATTCGTATATCCTGCCGATTGTTTTTTTTGAGAAAAATATGCTATTCTATAGGTGAAAAGAGGAAGGGGTGATTCCAATGACCTAAGTACTCGCTCCCTTGTATATAAGCAGGGAGAAAAGCCCCGGCACCGAAAGACGACATAACGCCTGACAGGCCAAGCCGCTTCAGTAGGCAAGTCCATTGCACTGCGGTGTTTATATATAGGAGAGGCGTAGATTTGGCGGACACAGCAAGGTGCCGCCAAACAAGGAAAGAGAGGTACAAGAAAAGATGTTAGATATCAAGAGTGAGGGATAGCCCTTGATTGCTGATATGAAAGGCAGTCAAGGGCTATCTTTTTTTGCGATATTAACGGTGAACTATAACGGAAGAAATCTGTTCTGACAGAATTCAGATTGGATTTGTTTCGTTATTTTGGTTGTTCGAGATATGTGCAGGCAGAAACTGCGGCAACCGTGCCGCGATAAGAACCGCAGACTCCCGCCGATCACCGCAAGATCTGTCATAGCGCCGGCTCCTTAAGTAACGCCTTAATCTGTGCTACGCCGGTGTATAACTCGGTTTTATCTCCAGATTGAACAGCAAGTGTAGGAGCCTGCCTGAGACCCGAAGCCGGTGCCTCCTCAATATATTCATCTACATCCCGTTCCGTAAAGCAAAGTCCGGATTTCCCCAAAAGCGGCTTGACGGCACGGCAGTTCTGGCAGGTGGCTGTGCATGAACTATTTAGTGGATATATGATTCAAAACTGTGGAAACAACATCGTGACTGTCAATCCAAAAAACCGGCTCGAATCCGACAGTCTCTTGAATTCCCGCATCAAATACCTTCTGCGGACACCACAATACAATTTGAGAATTTGGCAAGTAGTAGATACACAAGTCGCCAAAGTGACCGATACCGAGCGAATTGCATCCATAGAATGTTACTCGTGGGTACGAAGCCGCCCAGCGGATGGCTAACTCTGTGGATGAGGCGACCATATCATTGATGATAATATGGAGTTCTCCTGTAAACAAATCCCCGTTCTTAGTCGGCGTGTGCGGGGATTCTTCAAAATGATATGGGATATCTTTTATTTCTCCCGTTTCCTTTGCGTGAACAAGTGACGATTGTAATTCAAGTACTTTTACCGTATCGGCAACATCGCCATACAAAGGCAGGGGTATTCAATTGTCACCGCAATTGCGGCGGGACGAGCATATTGTAATGCCCCTCCATTGATACCCCAAGGTCAGAAACGCAAAATGTTCCTGACAGCAAAAAAAATTTGAAAATATTTTTTGACACAGAAAAAACCACCCGACTTTTTACGGTCGGGTGGCGGTGCGTGTTTATTATAAATCAAACTTGAAAATACACTTTTCTGTATCACCATAGTTAACTCTCATATCGCTATTCTCAGGAAGCTCCGCGATTTCCAACAATTCGCCTTTCAGATATTCAAGGGTTTTCCTGGACAGAATATTGTCTGGATTGCAGGTGATATACAAATAACTCATATTATGCTTTTTTGCCAGTAAAAAAAGCAATTTACAGGCTTTCGCGGCATAATGATGCCCCCTGTATTTCTCATATACGCTATATCCGATATGCCCCACGTAGTAAAGGCTGTCATTATATCCGATCCTTAGCGCACAACGCCCCATAACAGTTCCTTGACGGTCGCAGATCAAAAAATGATATGCCGGCACCCAATTCTTAACCGGATCAGCTTCAGTCGTTTTTTCCAAAATCAGTTTGATTTCATCGCTTTCCAAAAAATTCGTATCCAAAAACACAACAACCTCCGTAAATCCCGATTTGTCGGTATCTTACCCTTGTTTTATATATATTTCAAACTGCTCCCGCATAGCTTGCAGGCGTTTGGTCAAGGTGCTGTGTGTTTTATAACCGAGCGCCTCCGCAATTTCTTTCTGCGTTTTACCGTTTTCCCTCATGATGAAAATCGCACGGTCATCCTCCGGCAGTGTGGAAGAAATCCGTTTCGCAGTTCCGAATAGGCTTCTTCCGTGCTTTCGGCGGGAGAAAAGAAATCGGAGGCATTTTCAACAGCATCTCTGTCGGTTGCCATCACTTCTTCAAGTGACAATGCCGCACCGAGCTGCGTATTGGAATGCGTCCATCTTTTCAGAAAATTGATTTTGTCGTGATTTTCGCACACGGAATCGTTGAAATCCTCGTGCGCCGTGAGCTTTGTATCCCCCTTATGGAGTGCCGCAAAGATTTCCGGTGTTTTCTGTGCCGTCATCAGTGCGTTGATCATCTCTTCCATGAAAAGCCCGGCAAGTTTGTCCACAACATCTTCGATTTCTTCGTCGGTCAATTCTTCGGGCGTTTTTCCGTGCGCCTTTGCACAGGCTTTGAATCCGGCTTCGAGCGGCTCCTGCAAGTCGGAAAAGAATTTGTCAATGGAAGCTTTGAATTGTTTCTCATTGCCCATAATTTCGGCAACCATATCCGCAATGTACGCCGCGTCGCCTTCTTTCAGACAGCTTGGCGGATAGTTTTTCGAGAAATTTCTCATCGAGCGCTTGTTACCCGTTTCGGGAAGGAGCTTCAGCCATGACTGTGCAAAAAACTTTTTCGCCTTGCCATAAATCCGAAGTTGTGCGGGCGTATATTTTTTTGTCATCAAAGGCAGGGATGTTTCCGGTAAAATCGTGTGTTTCATAATATGCCTGAAGCGCATCCCGCGTCTTTTTGTCGTATGGCATGGCAAGTCCTCCGTGGAGATTATTCTTTCTGAATTAATTATACCATTTTTTCGGCTGTTTTTCAAGTCGTAATACTTGCAATGCTCATGGTTTTATGTTATACTGTATGCAGATGCGTCGGTACGGTCAGATTGACTTGTCACCGAGGCGTAGCAACCATCAGGTTCTAGTCGGGGTTCCTCGGTGAAGGTTCAAGTCCTTTTACCCGCACCACAAAAAGCCTTGAAAACGCTGAGTTTTCAAGGCTTTTTGCTTTTTCTTTTCCGTTGTCACACGGCGGTCGGGGGGGATGCACCACCTATGGCGGTGCGTCTGCCGATTTTCAGTTCGCTTTTATACGCTATCAGGCAATATCACGCTCAATCCAATGATTACTTGGATTTGAAACAATGAATTGATAATTGTTTTTTTGAAAAATTTGTGTTATTCTATAATCACACCGGTGAAATAAAATTTGGAGGTGCTTTTATGCAACTTAATCTGGGACAGAAAATACGCGAGCTTCGCCAGCGGGACGGACGTACACAGGAAACACTTGCAGAGGCAATCGGTGTGACGTCACAGGCGGTTTCACGATGGGAAGCAAACGGCGGGTACCCCGACATGGAAATGATTCCGTCCATTGCTCATTATTTCGGCGTTTCGATAGACGAACTTTTCGGTTACAACAATGAGCGTTCACAAAAAATCAACATGTTGGTTGAGAAAATCGAAAATATGAATTTTCAAAATAACGGAGTGGATATTAACATCGGCGAATGTATTTCATTTGCAAGGAACGCCTTGATCGAATTCCCGGGAAACGAAAAAATCATGCTTTGCCTCGCCTCGGCATTGTATAATGCCGGATATGTGCGTTACGGAGAACACCATTTAACGGACGAAGAAGGATACGATATTATGGATACCGAAAGGCATCGGACTTATTCGGAGTGGAAAGAGGCAATATTGCTTTATGAGAAATTGCTGAAAACCATGGAGGATGGAGAGCCGCGTCACCGTGTAATCCGCGAACTTACACAGTTGTATCTGAATATCGGAGAACAGGCAAAGGCACTTGCCGTGATTGAGACCGCTCCGGATATTTACGGCTCAAGAGAAATCCTGAAAGCAAAGGCAACAGACGGAAAAGAGCGCGCAAAAGCATATGGAGAGGCTCTGCTGAAAACAGTCATGACATGTTCCGAGCTTATGGTAAGCGGCGTCATTGCTTTCGGAAAGAATATGTCTCCTTCCGATAAGGCACAAAGCCTGCGCGGAGCCATTGCGATTTTCGGCAATGTCTGCACCGACGGAAACTACGGAATATACCATCCTTACATTGCAAGAATCTATACGTTGCTTTCGGTGTATCTATGGTTGGACGGCAAAAAAGACGATGCGTTTGAAGCATTGGATTGTGCTCTTACGCAATTCAGATATTTTGAGGAATCCTGCGCGAAAGGCGCGCGTTGCTATACCGCGCCCCTAGTACGCCTGATTCAACCGGATGCGACAATTGACGATTCCCACCCACCTATATCGTATGCAAGTCTTGTCGAAGACTGGCCATGGTGGTGCGTACCCGAGGCTTCAAACGTAAAGTCTGAAATACAGGCGGACCCCCGTTGGCATGAATGGGTAGCGAAAACGCGGGCATGTGACCAAAAGAACTGAACGTGCCTGCCCTGTACGGTCAGATCGACTTGTCACCGAGGTGTCGCAACCATCAGGTTCTAGTCGGGGTTCCTCGGTGAAGGTTCAAGTCCTTTTACCCGCGCCAAACAGTAGAAATCCGAACCCAAAGCCGATAGGCGAAGGGTTCGGATTTCTTTTTGTGTTCTGGTGATATGTGATGCTGACTTGCTGTTATTGGAATCACGCCCGAGCACCGCCTAAGTAAATATCCTTGATAGTTGATGCCAGACAAAATGAATTTTAAGAAAGGATATTTACGATGAAAAATCAAATTACTTATACCGAACATAACGGACTTTACTACCCCAATCTTGCGCTCCCCGAACAGACAAGCTACACTCTTGGCAAGTACGCTAATCTGCGTCTTGACTTTATGAAAAAGCATCGTCGAGGAACGTACACCACCCTGCTCACCGAAGGACGATTAAACGAATACCTACACGCCATTGATATTCAAGCTCATGAATTGCTCGATGACATAATTCCTCACCTCGCCCAAGAACGAGGCATAGACGAAGTTCTGAAGACCCAAAACGCACTCCAATGGGCTGCCGAGATGAATAATATCAAGGCAAGCGCAGAAGAGATCATTTTGCAGGAGGTGGTCTATCAATGAGTTCGATCATCAACGAACTTTGGCACGGAAACATCATCCCCCAAGAGGATAGCCGAACCAACTCCAAGGAGATGAAAGAACTTCTCGGCTATATGTCACGTCACCACGAAGAACTTGAAAAGAGCTTCACAGACGAGCAGAAAGAAACATTCGAAAAGTTCCACGATTGTTGGAGCGAGTACATGAGCCTTGGCGAAGCAGCAATATTTGAGTATGCTTTCAATACTAATTTTAGTCAATTGTAAAACTGCGTTTTACAATTGAGAACCGCGCGGCGGGGATACGCACGCTTATCGCCGCCTGCCAAAATCGGAGATTTTGGCGGCTCCCCTCGGCGTGCGGACTCGCTTTGCTCGTCTCGGCGGTGTTTTTTCGGCGGCGAAGCCACCGAAAAAACGGATTTCATTTGAAATCGCTGACTTTTACAATCGGCTAAAATACTAATTTTGCAAGGAGGATTTATCTATGACTATCAACGAAATGAGAACCAAAAGAGCAAAAGCATGGGATGCCGCAAAGGCATTCTTGGATTCGCACACCAACGCAAACGGGATGCTCTCCCCGGAGGACGATGCCGTTTACACCAAAATGGAGAATGAAATTGCAGATTACTCAAAGGAAATCGCAAGGCTTGAACGCAGAGAGGCGCTGGACGCTGAACTTAATATGCCCACAAGCAAGCGTATCACCGAAAAGCCGGACGTACCGAAACCCGAGAACGAAAAAACGGGCAAAGCGTCCGATACATACAAAAAAGCCTTCTGGAATCAGCTCCGTTCAAAAATGGGTGTAACCACACCAGAGCTTCGCAATGCACTCCAGGAAGGCACAGACTCCGAAGGCGGATATCTTGTGCCGGACTTGATTTTGCATACTATGAGAGCGAAACGGTCGATTGTGATGATATGGTCGCTAAGGATTTAATTGATGCCGGATATGCCAAAGAGGTGAAACCGACAAAAACAAAGGCGGGTGCTAAAACCAATGCTGACGCTTGATTATGTAAAGGAGTTTCTTAGAATTGACCATAACGAGGAGGGCGGATGCATTTCCCTGTCTTATTATGGTGAATTTTCCGTCATTCCACTTGAACATGACAACAATTCGGAAATTAATATTTTTGGGGATATATTCAACAATTTCTGCCGAAATTATTTATTTATAATAGGATAAAGCTGAATCGTATTTCCGCCGTCAACAACCAATTCCGCTCCTGTGGTGTTTCTCGCATGAACTGCAAAATACCACACAGCATCGGCTATATCCTCGCCTACCGCAACATCACCCAAGGGTGTAAATCTTGATGGTACATTTGCATAAAATTCAGGATTCTTATCCCACCTGTCGGTTTTAATCATTCCCGGAAGAACAGCGTTTACGCGTATGTTGTACTTGCCGAAATCAAGTGCCATTGCACGCATCATGCCGAGCTGACCGCTTTTTGATGCGGAATATGCTATTCTGTCGGGTATTGCTCTGTATGCTGTGTTGGAATTTATAAATATGATGTTTCCTCCGCCGTTTTCCTTCATTCGTCTTACAGCGTGTTCGCACATACAGTAATTCCACACCATATTTGTGTTTATTACACGCATAAAATCCGTAATCGGGTTCTCAAGTGCCTTAATGCCCAGTCCCTGATCGGCGGCATTGAGAACAAGTGTATCTATCAATATGCCTTTACTGTCAAGATACGAAAACATTTCCGAAATCGCCTTTTCGTCAACGGTTTTTTCGTCTAAAAGGGAATCTATAGCATAGCCTGTAATATTCACATCCGGGAATTTCTCTTTATATTTTTCTTCCGCTTCTCGCACTTTTTCGAGGCTTCTCCCGGTAAATACAATTTCCCATCCCTCAGATGCGAATTTTTCCGTTATTGCCACCCCTGTATTTATACAGGCACCCGTTATTAATACCGTTTTCATCTTTGTAAGCCCTCCTCCTTATGTGATTTGTCTATATCATAAAGCTGCCGAAGGTCAGAATTAGAGGCGTATCCTTAATAGGCAGCTCCTTTATTACATACACACCATCGCCTTTATCCTCAATCATTTCCTCCGGAATTTCATAAACAGAACCGTCCATAATGTCAATAAGCTTTATGTCTTTATATTCCGTATAAAATTCAACCGTTATTGAAGAATTATACGGTGGCTTTTACATAGTTAATCCATGCCTGCTTTTCTTCCTCGGAAAATATCGGTGGGCAACCCACAGCACCGAATACTTCCTTTGCCTGTTCGGTGTAAAGACTGTTTCCGTAGCATAAACACATCCATGGCTCAATGCCACGATTTACAAAATTGTCCACAATCGTATCGAGCCACTCAAAATCATATACACCCTTTTGTTTTTCCGTTCTTTGCCAACCGGACTGAAGTCTTACCTTCTTAACTCCGCAGTCGGCAACCTTGTCATATGCCTTTTCCGGATCGAACACATCCCGGTCAAGCTTTTCAAAACCCAGACTTATTTTTGAATGTTTTATCTCGCTTGATTTTTTTGGTATGATTTTTCCGATTTTCTTTAACTGTTCCATGTATCTTACCTTACCTTATCAAATACTCTCACAAAATCAACGATAAAAGCATCATCAACAAAGTCGCCGCTTATAATATTGGGAACTGACTTGCGGTATCCCTGAACCTCTGTTGTAAGCAAAATAAACTGCGGAACATGAGAAACATGTTTATCAGCTCTTGATACTTCTTTACCATCGCAGTAAAAGGTATAGCCCTCCGGCTGCCAGTTCATCCCGAAATAATGCCATCCGTCTTCTGTATCATTCAAGTCGTAGCTCACTCTTCCTTCTTCTCTGAATTGCTTGCCGTAACCACCCATTATATTTCCGGTTGTAGCTTTCCCAACACGAAAACATTCCATAATGTCAGACTCTATTCCGCACCATTCAGGTTCAAATCTTGCTCCTATTGTCGGCGATTGTGTCCAAAATGCACTCCACATTGTTTCGGGATCTTTTTGAAATTTACATCTACACTCATAATATCCGTAACGATGTACAAATTTAGGCTCCTCCAAAATTCCAAGAGGCCATATTTCATCCTGTCCCCAAGGATTATCCGTACCGCTTTTAGGCACATCAAACGAGTTTGAGCCTGTCTGCAATTGCGGTGAAACATAACATCCGTTTCTTTCGGTTCTGTGCAATTCTATGTGGCTTTTTCCATCAAGAACAATCCCCTGGTCTGTGTAGGCATCAAAAGGCTTTCCCCAAAAATTAAGTCTGAAATCCCATTTGCTTCTGTCAAGCTCCGTTCCGTCAAATTCATCTGCCCATACCAATTTCCATTCACCCTCAGGCAAAAAACTCGGTTCGTGACCGTTTACTTCAAATTTCTTCATAATCTTTTCCTTCTGTTATAATATATTTGCCATCCGCAGTACATCAGCCAGGTGTACACGGCA
>ERZ779851.3426-NODE-3426-length-10589-cov-6.982343_pt1 | contig 10589 bp, 10 predicted proteins | sample MGYA00511094_ERZ779851 | MGnify/ENA primary metagenome ERZ779851 (study PRJEB29588, sample SAMEA2155512) | human gut metagenome | biome: human gut; feature: human-associated habitat; material: faeces | place: Denmark | collected 2008/2010 ... | reverse complement strand
GATACCGAGGATATAGCCTTGCAGAGCTCCGAGGAGGATACAGAGACTCCCGAAACATCAGAAGGATTGTCTTCTGATTCCCAGGAGGATACCTTTGGCGACGATGAGGAGAGCTTCGGGGATGCCTCAGACAGTGGTGAGTCCGGCATCGAATATATCAAGGGCTGTCCGCTTACGGAGGAAGAGGAGCAGGAACAGCTGGCACCCTTTGATAATCTGACCTCTTATTCCACCGCCGTGGAGATCGGAAATGATGTGGATGAGGTACCGATGGGAAGAGCTGCGGCCTATCCGTCCTATTATAATGCAGCGGATCAGGGATATGTCACTTCCGTAAAGAATCAGGAGCCCTACGGTATGTGCTGGGCATTTGGAATGGCATCACTTCTGGAGACTTCACTCCTTTCACAGGGCCTTGGAACATATGATCTTTCTGAAGAACATCTGGCGTATTTTTTTGCAAACAGAAAGAATGACCCGCTTGGAAGCCAAAGCCAAAGCCAGCGAAAAAGGCAAGATGAAAGATACGATGGAACGGGCAAAGCTGGAAAGCGAGCTGAAAGACATTCAGCGGCTGGTAGACCGTATCCCGCCGGAGGTGCTGGCAGAGCTGAAACGGCAGCAGCGACACACAAGGGAACGGTGATTGATGGCAGAAAACATTTCACGCCGCAGCATGGCGGCACTGCACTTTGAAAATTAAATACGGAGGTACTATGGAGCATATCAGATACAAGAAAGAAACCGAAGTCGTGACTTTTCAGGGAAAGGAAATCACGCTGGAAAATCTCTCCCCGGTGTTCACGCCGGAGCAGGAAGCGGCAAAACGCCGGGAGCTGGAACAGCAGCTTTATGAGGTGTTCCGCAAGTATGCCGACAAACGGCAGAGTGAGGAAGCCGGGGCATAAGGTTTTCCGAAGCCATCGTTGATTTGCGGGGCTGCTGACGGTATAATAAAGGTGTCAGCAGCTCCGTTTCTTTTTTAAGAAAAGGAGCGACATATGAATAATCGAATAGACGCAATCTATGCAAGGCAATCGGTAGACAAAAAGGACAGCATTTCCATTGAAAGCCAGATTGAATTTTGCAAATATGAGTTGAAAGGCGGTAACTGCAAGGAATACACAGATAAAGGGTACAGCGGCAAGAACACAGACCGTCCAAAGTTTCAAGAACTGGTGCGTGACATCAAGCGGGGCTTGATTGCAAAAGTCGTGGTTTACAAGCTCGACCGTATCAGCCGTTCCATTCTGGACTTTGCCAATATGATGGAACTGTTCCAACAGTACAATGTAGAGTTTGTGTCCTCTACGGAAAAGTTTGATACTTCCACTCCGATGGGGCGAGCGATGCTGAATATCTGTATTGTGTTCGCCCAGCTTGAGAGGGAAACCATACAGAAGCGAGTAACGGACGCTTACTATTCCCGCAGCCAGCGAGGTTTCAAGATGGGTGGGAAAGCCCCTTACGGCTTCCATACAGAGCCGATTAAGATGGACGGTATCAACACAAAAAAGCTGGTGGTAAATCCAGACGAAGCGGCAAATATCCGGCTGATGTTTGAGATGTATGCTCAGCCCACAACCTCCTACGGGGACATTACCCGGTACTTTGCCGAACAGGGGATTTTATTCAACGGCAAAGAGCTGATACGCCCCACGCTGGCGCAGATGTTACGCAATCCTGTCTATGTGCAGGCAGACCTTGATGTGTACGAATTTTTCAAAAGTCAAGGGACAGTCATTGTCAATGACGCTGCCGATTTTACAGGCATGAACGGCTGCTATCTGTATCAAGGGCGGGATGTGAAGCCCAGCAAAAAGAACGACTTGAAAGACCAAATGCTGGTACTGGCTCCCCATGAGGGCATTGTTCCCTCCGACATCTGGCTGATCTGCCGTAAGAAGCTGATGAACAACATGAAAATCCAGTCTGCCCGAAAAGCTACCCATACATGGCTGGCGGGAAAAATCAAATGCGGGAATTGCGGGTATGCTCTTATGAGCATTAACAATCCTGTGGGAAAGCAATATCTCCGCTGCACAAAACGGCTGGACAATAAAAGCTGTGCCGGGTGCGGGAAAATCATTACTTCGGAACTGGAAGCGGTTGTTTATCAGCAGATGGTAAAGAAACTGGCAAGCTACAAGACGCTGACAGGCAGAAAGAAAGCGGCAAAGGCAAACCCGAAAATTGCAGCACTGCAAGTGGAGCTTGCCCATGTGGACAGCGAGATTGAAAAGCTGGTGGACAGTCTGACGGGTGCAAACAATGTCCTGCTCTCCTATGTGAATGTGAAGATAGCAGAACTGGACGGGCGCAAGCAGGAACTTCTGGCGAGGATAGCGGAACTGACGGTGGAAGCCATTAGCCCGGAACAGGTCAGCCAGATTTCCGGCTACCTCGACACTTGGGAGAATGTATCCTTTGACGACAAGCGGCGGGTGGTGGATTTGATGATTACCACCATAGCCGCCACAAGCGACAGCTTGAATATCACATGGAAAATCTGATGGGTGGAACCCCTCCCGTCAGATACCTACTCTGTGTAGTCCCTTGTAAACTGTACTTTATTGCTGTGCAAAACCAGATTACCAAAGTCGTGGATGGTTATGTTCGGGACTGGAAGCGTGAAATTCATAATTATTATCTTACGGGAGCTAAAGCACTCCGATATGAGTCTTTCTCCTTTATCAAGAAGGTTTTTGATAAGTATTTCGCGCATTTTGCAGATAATCCTGCGTTTTCCAAGCTGAAGTACTTCACTTGGGAACAGATCCAAGAGGTGTTGTATCCAGCGATTTCCCGCATTGAGGTTCGCACCATCAATGGCGGAAATGCTCCCAAAAATCTCGATTATGAGCGTTATGAAGTTGCTCCCGATGATATCGGGTTGCGACTGATTGCTGTCGGTGGTCTGAGCTTGTCCAGGGGTCTGACTTTGGAGGGCCTGTGCACCAGTTATTTCTATCGGAATTCTTCTATGTACGATACCCTTATGCAAATGGGTCGATGGTTTGGCTACCGTGGTAACTATCAGGATATGTGTAAGATTTGGATGCCCGAAGTATCCATGGCATGGTACAGCTACATTTCTGCTGCTACTGATGAGTTGCGTGCAGAAGTGCGCCGTATGCAGAACGAAAACATGACGCCGGCGGATTTTGGCCTTGCTGTTCGGTCGGATATCCAAGGATTGATGGTAACAGCCCGGAATAAGATGCGTTCGGCCAAAGATTACGAAACAGTCATAAATTTCAGCGGAGAAGTTGTTGAGACCAAGTATGTTCACAGTGCGGTAGATGTTCTGCGTCACAATTACGAAGAGACAGAGGCATTCTTGCAGAATTTGCAGATGAACTATCCTATCCATCAGAACGATCCCACCCTTGCTGTAAAGCATCCACAAATACTCAATGTGAAAAAGGACACCATTATCGACTATCTGCGTGGTTTCTCTGCGCATACCATGAACGCTGGAACCGGTTTTGTAATCCATGAGTTGGTTGATATGTTCGCAGAAGACGAGAGCGGAGTTTTCGACGAGTGGGATGTTTTAATTGCGGGCGGATCAACTGTCAGTCCTCAAATTTCGTTTGCAGGAATGAGTATCCACCCAGTCAATCGAAGCTTTGCCTATCGGAAAGACACAAAATCATTACAGATGTCCGGCAAAAATTCCAGGTTAGGCAGTAAAGACTTGGCAAAAGGTGGACTGACAAAAGACGAGGTCGCCAAAATGGAAGCCGGACATGAGAGCGAAAAATCCTTTAGTGAAAGCTTCTATTTTAAGACCGGATATAAGCGGCGTCCGCTTCTGGTTGTCTATCCTGTGAAACTGGATTACACTCGCAAAGCAGGAGAAGATGATGAACAGGCTAAAACCAAGGAAGCCATTGCCAAGGCTATTGATTTCCCGGTTGTCGGTCTGAGCGTGGGTGTTCCGCTTATTAATGGCAAGGAAAGGGTTCGGATTAAATATAAGATCAACAAGCAGAAGTGGCTCGAAATTTTTGGGGCCGACGATCCCGATGATTTTGATGAGGTCGATGAGACGATTCCGGAGGATTGATCATGTCAGATATAAAGAAAATATTGGCCGGAATCAATCACTTGGATACATATCAGCGGGTTGACAGTTTGCACCTCTTGGATATGTACATTGGGATCGATGATACTGCAAGATAGACATTGCTTCTGATAAGCGATTATCAGCCGATCAGTGTTACATCTTCCAGAATGATTTTGGTTAAATCCGGAAAACGGTCTGACAACAAGTGGGCGCTGTCTTTTTCCCTGATTGATGATGGCTACAAGGATATATTCATTCTGTTCTGCGAAGATATTGTCAACGCCTCGGCGAGTATTGCCAATAAAGAAAAAGCGGTCCGCTTTGTAGGTGCCCGCTATAAAGAGTGGCGGGAAATGCTGGCGAATGCCCGGGGAAACCTGCTTTCACCAGAAGAAATCAAGGGCCTTCTGGGGGAAATGTATTATTTAAAGAACTGCCTTGCACCCCAGTACGGCATTGAAAAGGCGGCGTTATCATGGACGGGACCTAAACATTTGCCGCAGGATTTCATTATTGATGATACTTGGTATGAGATAAAGACGATATCCAGTAGCAGAAATGAAATCAGTGTGTCCTCGATTGAACAGTTGGATTGTGTGAAGAGTGGTGAGCTTGTTGTTCTGAGAGCAGACAAGACAAGCCTTACAAATGTCAATGCGACCAATCTGAACAACCTATACAATGCGCTAATTAATGAAATACCAGGGGATCACGAAAAGGAAGTCTTTTCGAACATGCTTCTGCGGTACGGCTATTATCCTCGCCCCGAATATGAAGGCAAGGAGTATATGTACGAGGTGAAGGCTGTGCAGAGATATAGCGTAACTGCTGATTTTCCATGTCTCAGGAGATCGAGTTTGCCAGAAAGCGTAACAGAGGCAAAATATGCCTTGTCTATAGCAGCCATTGCATCCTACAAGAAGGAGTGATTTTGTGGATATCAAGGAATTCCGAAACGGAATACTGGACGAAGTGCATTTTAATGCATCCATCAACGGGACTTCCCCGCGGGAGGAATTCTTGGCAATGTACGCAAATGCATTGGTTGATGCTGAAGAATTTGAGGATTTTGAGCAACTGGCCTATGAAGGTGTCGGCTCTCAGAATAAGAAGATTCTGATTGACGGGTATTATTACAGCGAACTTGAAAATTGCCTGTCTATCATTTCGTGTCCTTTTTCAGACAGTATGGATATCCAGTCCCTTACGGCAACAGATGCGGATGTGCACTTCAGACGGGCGAGGGCTTTTGTGGAGGAATCCAAATCAGGCTTTATCCAAAAGTACGCTGAGGAAAGTTCGCCTGGGTATGGACTGGCTGTCGATGTTCAAAAGCGGTATAGTGATGTAGCTAAGTTTAAGTTCTATATTCTGACTGATATGGCCATGAGCAACCGTATCCGTGAAATCCCCAGCACGATGATTGGGAACGCTGTTGCAGAGTATCACATTTGGGATATTACGCGGTTGGAAGGACTTTTTGCATCAAAAACCGGGAAAGAAGATATCGTGATCAATCTTAAGGAGTTTTCTGAACGAGGGATTCCTTGCCTTCAGGCAGGCTCGACAGGAGGGTACACGGCATATCTGTGTAATATTCCTGGCTCGATTCTGGCGTATTTATATAATACATATGGTGGTCGCCTGTTGGAAGGAAATGTGCGCTCATTCCTGTCTGCCAAGGGTAAAATCAACAAGGGTATTCGGAATACAATCCTAAACGAACCGAGTATGTTCTTTGCCTATAACAATGGTATCGCGGCAACTGCATATGCGGTTGAGATGGAATATGGAGAAGGGTGTACATATATTACCCAAATCACCTCCCCGCAGATTGTGAACGGCGGTCAAACCACGGCATCTCTGGCTGCAGCGATCATCAATGATAAAGAGCGTGCCAACGGGCTGAAGGATATATATGTTCCCATGAAGCTGTCTGTTGTTACTCCCGAAAAGGCGATGGAACTGATTCCCAATATTGCCAAGTATGCAAATAAGCAGAATAAGGTCAGTGATGCCGACTTTTTCTCCAACCATGCTTTTCATGTCAGAATGGAGGACTTTTCCCGGCGTGTGTTGGCCCCGGCAGTTATGGGAAATCAATATGGTACACATTGGTATTATGAGCGTACCCGCGGCCAGTACAAGCAGGAGCAGAGCCGCATGACCAAGTCTGAGAAGGACAAGTTCCTGATTCAAAATCCGAAAACACAGATGTTTACAAAGACGGATCTGGCCAAACTTTACAACATTTACCGCCAAATTCCGCACCAAGTCAGCACCGGTGCCCAGAAGAACTTTATTCAGTTTGCCGAGTGGGCAAGTACGGCATGGGATAAGGATGAAACTGTATTCAATGAGAGATTTTTCCGGCAAATTGTATGCCTGAATATCCTGTACAAAAAAGTTGACTATATTGTCAAACATGCTCCTTGGTATGAAATGGGCTATAAAGCACAGGTCGTGACATACACCCTTTCGTATCTGTTCTACCGGATTGAAAGCGAATGCCCTGACAGAACCTTCGATTTTAAGCAAGTCTGGAATAAGCAGGCCGTTTCGCATGCAACAGAGATGATGTTGGAACAAATGGCTGAAGAAATGTATAACCATTTGGTGTCTCCTGATCGTGAAGTGCAGAACGTAACAGAATGGGCAAAGCGGGAAGCCTGCTGGAAAAAAGCGAAGGCAATTCATGTTCCGTTAAGTGAACAATTCAAAAACGAACTTGTGTATCTTGAAGATGATAAAGAGGAGCGCAAATCGGCAAAGAAAGAGCAAAAACAAGAAAACAGCGCATCCGCAATGATTGAAGTGGCACAGTTTGGGATTGAAAAATGGAAGGAATTATTGGCTTGGGGCATGTCCAACAGGATTTTCACGCCGCAGGAGATTTCTTTTATAAAAGCAGCGATTGCAATGGAAACAGGGAAATTCCCCAGCGAAAAACAGTGTGCGCGCATTCTGCAGGTTTTGAAAAAAGCGCGCGAGGAAAGTTATCTTGGATAAGTCCGGCTTTCTGTAGTATACTTACTCACGGCATATGACAGTGCCATATGCAACGTCAAAAGAAGCACTGAGAAAGAGCGCATGTTATGCCAAACTATTTAGACTTATTTGCCGGCGCAGGCGGGCTGTCCGAGGGCTTTATACAAGCAGGGTATACACCTGTAGCACATGTGGAAATGGATGAAGCGGCTTGCTATACTCTGAAAACGAGAACTGCGTTTCACTGGCTAACCGGCAATGGGCGGTCAGCGATATATGAGGATTATCTGCGCCGTCGGATTTCCAGAGATGAATTGTACAGAAATGTGCCGGATAACATCTTAAATTCCGTCCTCAACTATGAAATATCTGCGGAAACACTACCTGAAATTTTCCGGAATATCGATAAGGCTTTGGATGGAAAACAACTTGATTTGATTGTGGGCGGCCCCCCCTGTCAAGCCTACTCCCTTGTAGGAAGAGCCCGCTCAGAGAGCGGAATGGTAGGAGACAAGAGAAATTATCTCTACAAGCTCTATGCTGAGTTCCTGAAGCGCTATCATCCCCAATATTTTGTATTTGAAAATGTTATTGGTTTGCTTTCTGCGCGCGAGGAGGACGGAAGCTTTCATTTGGAAAACATGAGAAAACTCTTTAAGGAATGCGGATATTCAACAGAGTTTAAAGTGCTCAATGCCTGCGATTATGGTGTTCTTCAAAACAGAAAGCGAATCATTCTGATTGGTAAGTATGGAGTGGATGAGAAGGACTTCTATCCGGATATTCCTGAAGTCAAGCTCAACGGAATTACCGTTTCGGAGATACTCAACGACCTTCCAGCCATTCATGCGGGAGAGGGATCATATTCTCCTGTAAAGACAAAGAGTTATACAGGTACATATCTGTACGATATGGGAATCAAGAAAAAGGACTGTCAGGAAGTAACATTCCACAGCGCCCGGCCACATATTGAACAGGATTTGGAAATCTATAAAATCGCAGTTAATGCTTGGAATACCAAAAAGGATCGAATCAGCTACCCTGACTTACCTGAGAATCTTAGAACACATAATAATACCACAGCTTTTCTGGACAGATTTAAGGTTGTAGCTGCTGACCTGCCGTACTCACAAACGGTAGTTGCGCACATTTCTCGGGATGGCCATTACTATATCCATCCTGATGTGGAACAAAACCGGTCTCTGACTCCCAGAGAGGCCGCCCGACTACAAACTTTTCCGGATGACTACTATTTTGAATCAAAGAAGGCTGAGCCAGGAAGAACAGCTGCATTCCGACAGATTGGAAATGCTGTTCCAGTACGCCTTGCCTATAGTGTTGCTGTGGCACTAAAAGAACAGTTTTAAGCCTTGCTGAGATAGGGGAAGTATTATGGCTGATGTACATACGCGCGAAAAAAGAAGCTATAACATGTCCCGTATACGTGGCAAAGATACTAAGCCAGAGGAAATTGTGCGAAAGTATTTATTTTCGCAGGGGTTTCGGTACAGAAAGAATGACTCCAGACTTCCTGGCAAACCAGATATCGTTCTCCCCAAGTACAAGACAGTGATTTTTGTGAATGGATGCTTTTGGCACGGGCATACAGGATGCAAATATTTTGTCTGGCCGCAAAATAATGCGGAATTCTGGAAGAAAAAGATTACTGGCAATATCTCCAGAGATGCGCAGATTCAATCCGAACTGCAGCATAGTGGATGGAAGGTAATTACAATCTGGGAATGTGAGTTGAAAAAAGCTGTGCGTGATCAGCGCCTTACTGCGATCTGTAGTGAGATCAGGGGTTCTTCGTAATTTGGTGAGGAATATATCAACAAGACGAAAGACAACAAATTAAAACCCTTCCAAAGCGAATCTTTCAGTAGCTTTCCGCCGACTTCTGTGGTATACCTTTGTGCTGCAGAGGAGGCGAAAACGATGAACGAACTACTCAAAGCACTGTACGACAGCTTCTATAAACCCTTGTCGACAGAGGAGCTGAAGTCTGAAATCGAGGCCTGCCACCAGACACTGATCGAGCGGTTGGAAAAGCCGGAGCGCAAGCTGGTGCTGAAGATCATCGACAGCCAAGACCAGATTGCGGAGGATATGTCCATCGACAGTTTTAACTGCGGCTTCCGTCTGGCGTGGCAACTGAGCAACGAATTGAATACTTACAATGAAAACAGGCATCCTGCACCGACAAAATATGTCGGCGAGGATGCCTGTTCTGCTGTTATGCCAGAGGGAAAAAGGTAATGCCGATCACGGTAAAAAATCCGGCAAGACGCGGTACCGGCTGATGCCGTACTTATGTTCGCGGACGAGAATGTCCTCGGGGATCTTTGCCAGATAGCTGTGGCTGAAGTTGCTGTCGCCAAAGAAGCAATCGAAGTTTGTGACCGGCAGCACGACCCAATCACTGTCATCCGGCTTGTTGGAGATGTAGTACGCGATCATCTCATAGACCATAGGTGCGTTCTTCGCGGGAAATGTTTTGGGGAGCAGTTCCAGAACTCGGTCCTTCAGCTCCTGCGGCAGCTCAATCTCATGATTGCGCAGTGGCCCGAGTTCAAGCGCGTCGGCGAGAATATCGTCAAAACGCAAAAGCCAAGATGCCTTGGTGCTGGGGTCGAGGACGGAGTAATGGGCGCCTATGACCTTGTTTCGCCAATCCTGCGGAAATTTTGCAAGGGTATCGGTGGCCTTTTCAGGATACCCACTTCTCACGAGGTCGGGGTTGGATATCGCAAATGTCATCGCAGCGCAGAAATGCCGGCAGAACCAGCCGTAGCCGTCGGCATCTACCAAATCCGGAAAGTCCGCGTGCAGCTCGCGGAAGTCGGTCCGGTGATTCCAGGGCTGATGCTCCGCCCCTTCTTCGTCGGGGATGCTGCACCACGCACACATGGCCTGATGAGCCAGGTCAATTCTGCAGCGGGGATCGTCTGGCAAAATATTGCCCTCCGCATCATGGAAAAGGTAGCGACGGGCGATGATGGCCAGAATCCGCACAAGTCCGCTTGTCTCGATCAGCGCTTCAAAGCTGAAGCGGCCTCGCCATGCAGAATCATTCTTCTTTGCGGCTTGATAGGTCACCGTGTCGGTATAGTCAAGATATTCCTGCCATTCACTCAGCATAGCGCACCTCCCGCAATTCTCTCTCAACGACCTCGGGGACAAGATCCCAGAGCTTGTCCCTGTGACCGGCTGCGACAATATAACGGACTGCATCTCGCGCGGGGACGATCCGGTTGAAGTATTCGCGGCACTTTTTTGAAACGGTTTCTTTGTAATCACCGGCAGGGCGTTCCGCGTACGCGAAGAACATTTCCACCAGCTGTTCTGATTCGTTTCCACGGAGCAGGAATTTTTCCTTCTCTGCGGTTTTCTCATCAATGAGGTCAGAGAGAACATCGCCAAGCAAACGGAAACCACCGTGACAGAAATCACTCAGCAAATCGTGCAGATCCCAAAATTCCGGAAGCTCATCTCTCAGAAAGCGGTCGCGCTGTTCGGTGTCCATGAG
>ERZ779851.3420-NODE-3420-length-10600-cov-4.471029_pt1 | contig 10600 bp, 10 predicted proteins | sample MGYA00511094_ERZ779851 | MGnify/ENA primary metagenome ERZ779851 (study PRJEB29588, sample SAMEA2155512) | human gut metagenome | biome: human gut; feature: human-associated habitat; material: faeces | place: Denmark | collected 2008/2010 ... | reverse complement strand
GGGTGGCCATCGCCTCCGTGCTGACCATGCAGCCGGAGATCCTGGCTCTGGACGAGCCCACGTCCAATCTAGACCCCATCAGCACCGAGCGTATTTTTCAGGTCATCGCCCAGCTGAACCGGGAAATGGGCACCACCGTGCTGCTGGTGGAGCATGAGATCGAGCTGCTGGCCCAGTACGCCACCCGGATTCTGGTGGTGCATGACGGCGCCATTCTCCTGGACGGAACACCCCAGGAGGTCTTCTCCCGCAGGGACATTTTTGACAGCATCGGCCTGGAGGTCCCCCAGGTCACGCAGATCGCCGCCTGCGCCGGTGAGGAATACGGCCTTTGGACCGGCGAAGCCCTCCCTATCACAATGGAACAGCTCTGCCGCCGCATCCGCGGAGACGAGAGCGGAAATGAGGATTGAATATGGAACACTCTGTCTTTGCACTGAAGGGCATTCTGGTACACACCCCCGCTTTTGACAGCATTGAGTATCATGAAAACAAGTATGTCGTCTGCAAGGACGGCCACTGCGTGGGCATCTTCGACACCCTGCCGGAGGAATACAGCAACATCCGCGTCTATGACTACACGGACAAGTTCATCGTTCCCGGCATGGCGGATATGCACGTTCACGCCTCCCAGTACGGCTTCCGGGGCATTGGCATGCTGCTGGACTGCAATTCCGAGTGGGAAACCTGGTTCGACCGCTACTCTTTCCCCGAGGAAAGCCGCTTTGCCGATTTGGACTACGCCGACAAGGCTTATACCCGCTTTGTGGACGATTTGCTGAAAACAACCACCACGACCCGCGCCTCTATTTTCGCCACCATTCACCGTCCTGCCACCGAGCTGCTGATGCGCAAGCTGGCGGACGCCGGTTTCAGCGCCTACGTCGGCAAGCTGAATATGGACCGCAACTCCCGCTTCGGCCTCCAGGAGACCACCGAGGAGTCCCTGGCGGAGACGGAGCGCTGGATTCAGGAGACCCAGACGGGTTACGGCGCGGGGAAGCCATTCCGTGCCGCGCAGGCATTCGACATGTACTGGCACGCCGAGGGAATGAAAACGGAATATTCCGGTACAGTTACATTCGACGGGGTAAAGTACGCAGTCACCCCGGAAACCAGCTATGGATACGCTGACAAGAACTGGGGCAGGGATTTCACGTCGCCGTGGCTTTGGCTTTCTTCCTGCGACCTGTTCAGCAATCTCACCGGAAAGAAGCTGAAAAACAGCGTTTTCGACATCGGCGGAGGCAGACCCGTTATAGCAGGCAGACCGCTTGACAGGCAGCTGCTTTCCGCATTCTGGTACGAGGGCAGACAGTTTGAGTTCAACTTCTCAAAGCCAACGCTGTTCACCCAGACGAAATTCGACTGCACCGAAACCGACGACGAGGTCATATGGCATGTCGCCCAGACATCCGTTTACGGCAAGATGGAATGCCGCGTCCGCTGCAGCAAATCCGAAATGCTGCTGATGAATTACGAAGCCCCCGACGGAAGCAAGCGCCACAACAGGCTCTGGAACGGCGGCACCGGCAAGGGCAGAATAAAGCTTTACGGCAGGGACGACGAGGGCAGGCTGTTCCTGGTTGATGATATCCGCGCCGAAAAAGTCGGCTGCGAGTACGGGGAGTACACCAGGTGACGGCAGAAAACAGGAATTTCGCGCTGCGTGCAGGTATATGCATTCTGCTTGCAGCGATAATGGTGGGAGTTTCTGAACTGGCTGGCGAAAAGGAGATAATCTTTCCGGAGATAACCGCGCTGACGGTCGGCGCGATAGCTGCACCGAAGCAATCCTGGAAAGTGAGCAGGATGCGCATGGTGCTTCTCATTGCGGTTTGTTCCGTGCTGGGAATACTGATAGTGCGTTACAGTCCGCTGCCGAAAGCTGAAAATCTCATAGGGGCATTTCTGATCTGTCAGGTGCTGTTTCTGCTTTCGCGTACCAGCTTTGCTCCGATGATATCCGCGGCAGCGCTGCCAGTACTTATGGACACGGAAACTATCATTTACCCGATATCGGCTGTTACAATGACTTTGCTGACAGTCACGTCGCAGTTTCTGCTTGAAAAGTGCGGGCGCTATGAACATGAGGAATTCACGCCGCTGCCGACGCCCGACCGGTTCAAGTGGCTTTCCGCTCTGCTGATGACTGCAACGGCAGCCGCGCTTGCTGTTCCGGTGATACATTTCGGGGTGAATTTCTGCGTGGCTCCTCCGCTGCTGGTGGCGTTCACGGAATTTTCGAACCCAGCAGGCAAAGCAAGGAGCAAGCCTGTGAAAACGGTGTTCATCATCACCGGGTGCGCGCTTTCGGGCGCAATATTCCGGCTGGTGCTGTGTGAATTGCTGCCGCTTCCGCTGACTGTTGCAGCGATACTTTCGGTGGCATGCGCGCTGGTCATCATGCGGTCTGCGGGGCAGTATATCCCCCCAGCCGGGGCGCTTGCGGTGCTGCCGATGATAATTCCCGCTAAAGCGCTGCTGATATATCCGGCAGAGATATTCGCGGGGGCGTCGCTTTTAATGCTGGCTGCGCTGGCGATAGGGAAAGTCCCGGCAGGTAAAAAATCATAACACAAAGGGCGAAGAAATTCCTTCGCCCCAATTTTATGCCAGATCCGCTTTCATCTTGCTGCGGAATACCACGCCGGCAAGCGCAGTGAATACCACCGCATAAGCGGCGACTACGCCCAGGTGCGGAAGAACCCCGCTGAAATCAAGAGCCGCAGCCATTCTTGCAGCCTTAACGCAGTGATAGAACGGCAGCGCCCTGCAAACATCGAAAATAACCCCACCTGCGCCCTCGCAGTCGAACCACACCCCACCAAGCAGGGAAGCAAGCGAAATGATTATTGAGCACAGCCCCGGAGCGGCTTTCTCATTGAAAAGGGAACCGAAAAACAGTCCCGCGGAAATAAAGAACACCGCACCCGGAATAAGCACCAGCACAGCCAGCGCAGAACCTCCGGCCGAAAGCGACTGCGAACCGGAAACAGCCGCAACAATCAGCGAAGCCGCAAAGGTTATCATCGCCTGAATGACTGCCAGTACCAGGCAGGGAAGCATATACCCCGCAATGAAATCCATGCTCTTCATCGGCGAAGCGTACAGCCTTGTCAGGAACGCCCCGGACCTGTCCTTTGAAACGCTCAGCGTTGTGAAAAGCATCACGAACGAAAGCCCGAACATCGCGATACCGCAGGAAAGGTTCTCAATATTAAAGATGGTCATGCCCGCTTCCGGGGGAATGCTCTTGTTGACAACGGTCATAATTATCAGCATTACCAGCGGAAACCCCAGACAGAATATGTAGCTCAGGGGGTCGCGTATCAGTTCCCTGAAATTCCGGACGGAAAAAACTAACACACGTTTCATAACGCAGCACCTCCTGCACTTTCTGCCACGTGGACAAAGACGTTTTCCAGACCCGTTTCACCGGTCTGCGCTTCAAGCTCCTTCAGGGTGCCGGTGGCGTGTATCTGCCCGTTCACCATTATCGCTATGCGGTCGGAAAGCTGCTCCGCTTCTTCCATGTAGTGCGTGGTGAGAATGATCGTAATCTTTCCCTTGAGTGAGTTCACCGCGCTCCAAAGTTCGCGGCGCGCGAGCACGTCAAGGCCGAGGGTAGGCTCGTCAAGGAACAGCACCTGCGGCTCTGAAATGAGCGCCATCGCGATGGAAACCTTACGCTTCCACCCGCCTGAAAGCATTTTCGCGCGGGAACTCAGCACCTCGTCCAGCCGGAAAAGCTGCGTCATTTCCTTTATGCGCTGTTCCGTCTTTTCCTTTGAGAACCCGAATATTCCTGCCATGAGCGCGAGATTTTCCCTTACGGTCAGGTTTTCAGCGACTGCCGTGTCCTGTGGGGAAATTCCCACCAGCTGCTTTACTGCAGCGCTTTCGCTTGATGTGCTGTGGCCGCAGATGAAAGCCTCGCCTGCAGTCGGTGCTGAAAGGCATGTCAGCATGCGTATAGTCGTGGTCTTGCCAGCGCCGTTCACACCCAGCAGCGAAAAAAGTTCCCCTTGTTCAACGGTAAGGTCAAGGCTGTTTACTGCGGTTTTTCCCCTGTACTTTTTTGTCAGTCCCTTTGTCTGAACTGCTGTCATTGCGTTTGCCTCCCTTTGGTTTCAGTATTTCAAGAGGATTTCCGATTTTCACCAGTGCGATTCCCTTGTCCTCGTCGCCAAGAACCAGAATTGCGTCGCCAGCTTTCAGTCTGAACACGTCACGGCAGCTTTTCGGCAGGGTAATCTGCCCCTTTTCGTTCAGTTTTGAGAAGCCGAACATGTGTTTTTTTCCCTCTCTGCTGACGGCGAATGAAGCGATATTCCTCACCAGAATGTCAACTGTGGTGCCGTAAAGGTCCGCGAGCGCGATACAGTTTTCGATATCGGGGAGCGTTTCGCCGTTTTCCCATTTTGCAACTGCCTGGCGCGAAACATTAAGCTTTTCTGCGACCTGTTCCTGCGTCAGCCCGCTTTCCTTGCGGTAAATCTTCAGGTTGTTGAATTCAATGCTCATCGTGTCACCTCATATGTTTATTATAGCTTATCATCAGGGGGAATTCCACCATGCAAAGATTACATCAATGTTATGTTCAGTTTACATTTTCGGAAAATGTGCTGCTATAGTTAAAAAAAGCTGCATCACAGTGCAGCTTTTTTTCTTATTGCGAGTATCGGGTAACCGGTTTCATACGGTTTTATCGTTTCGGGGAATTCTTCCGCATGGTCGAACAGACGTTGCGCGAACCCGTCGGAATTTACGAAATCAAATATCTCAGACAGCGGTCTGCTGATAACTGACGGACAGACCGGCGAAAGGGTTATCACCAGCATTCCCTCAAGTGAATTCACCCTGAACGGCCAGATGTGGCAGTCAAACGGGCGTTTTTCTCCGAGAGTGCAGCCATGCTCTCCTGCAGCGGGGCACATGATTATCTCGCCGCCGTTGAATTTCATATCAAACACGCAGCTTTCCGTCCCGGGAATATCGCGGACCGGTGCGATACTCTCGGCAGCGGCTCGTTCATCAGTCCCCGCGAATATCGGTATTTCCCATTTGTCTTCGTCCACAAAACCGCAGCAAACGCGGCATTTTGCGCAGGTCTCATGCGAAAGCAGCTTGCTCAGCATTATCACTCACCACCAATAAACAGCTGGCACCAGTATTTTGCGTAGCCATTGTCATAGCAACCGATCCCTATGTATTTCGCGTCGGGATTTAGAATGTTCCCCTTGTGCCACGGGTCGCTCATCCAGCATTTCAGGACGCCCTTTGCAGTTTCGTAGTAGTATGCGAGATTTTCAGCGCGATTATTCCTGCGCAGATCATATGCCGCCAGAATGCTGTCCCACTTGGTGCCGTCAGGACGGTAGTGCGACTGGTAATAGGAATATTCCTTGGCGCGTATTTCTGCCGCTTCCGTCAGGTCCGGGAGCGTTTTCAGCGGCTTTAAGCCGTATTCAGCGCGCGTTTCATTAACGAGTTCGAAAAGCGCCTGGCAGAGGGAATTATCAAATTCATCGTCGCTGATGACGTATTTTTCCGTGATAACTCTGCTTCTGGAAAGTCCGGGGGCAAATGTAGCAAACTTTAAGGTGGTGTCCTCGTTGATGGTTATCGTCTTTTTGTACTTCTTGGAGTCCTTGGTCGGGGCGGTGCCGTCGGTGGTGTAGTAAATATCCGCTTCGGGATCCAGACAGGTGAGCTTGACCTTTATACTATCGTTATATGTGCCACCGCTGACAGACGCCGACGGAACAGCGCTCCTGATTTTTATTGAAACCTTATCGGTGGCGACAACATCGCTCCCATCGTATGACGCCATGCGGACAACGGTGTTTTCTTCAATTATGATAGGCTTGCCGTCATACAGCGAAGATTCGCTGTCAGGCTTTGAGCCGTCGGTCGTGTAGTAAATTTCGGTGCTGCCGTCGCTTATCATGGTGACGAACTGCGTTGTATCGTAATATCCGCTTTCGTGCGATATTCTCACTTCAATGGTCTTGCTTGCAGCGTAAGCCGATGTAGAAAGCGCTGCGGAAGCAGTTAACAGCGCTGCAGTGACAAATGCCGCTGCTGTGGACTTCAATGACATATAATACTCCGTTCTTTTATTGAAATTAACAGCGAATTTTAACATTCCACCTCATATTATATACTATTTGCTGAAAAATGTCAAGTCGGTTACAAAAATATTACAAAACGGTTACAGAAATAAAGTTCACCTTAGCTACACATTTTATACCATAAAATTACAGTAATAGCTTATTACGGTCATAACACGACAAGAGTTATTATCTTTCTGGTGAAATATCATAATTTGGCTAGGCAATTTTCATCTATTTTTCACCTAATGTTTATTGACTTTAACGAAAAATCAGTTATAATATAAATAGTTGAGTAAGTAAACATAAACCATGATAACAGCAACGGAGAAAGGAATTACCAAAATGAAAAACAGCAACAACAACACCTACATGTTCAAAGGAAACGAAACCATCAAGAGCGTGAACGACGCCTCATACATGTTCGGCAAGTACGTCTGCAAGGAACTTGAGGCAATTGGCATGCGTTCTTCCTACCGCCATGTTATGAAGCCCCTTATGGAGCAGGACGGTATGACCCAGCTGGAACTCGTTAACCTCACCCAGCTCAAGGCTCCCACCATCAGCATCACACTGCGCAATATGGAGCGCGAGGGTATCGTTCGCCGTGAGAAGAACGACATCGACCGCCGCGAGACCCACGTTTACATCACCGAAAAGGGCAGGGAAATGCACAAGAAGATACTTGAAGCATTCGACCGTGCAGAACAGGTGATGCTCCAGGACGTTTCTGAAAAGGAAATGGCGACCGCGCGCAAGATCCTCTCCAAGATGACTGAGAACCTTCGCAAGGAGCTTGGGGTAAACACAGTTGAATAAAGTATTAAGGTACCTTAAAAAGTACTGGTACTTTGCCATACTTTCACCGCTGTTCATGATACTCGAGGTCAGCATGGACCTCGTTCAGCCGTCGCTGATGTCCCAAATAGTTGACGACGGAATAACCCAGGGAAATATCAGCCTTATCGTGGAACTTGGCATTCAGATGCTGATTTTCACGGTAGTTGGCTGCTGTGGCGGCGTGCTTTCCGGCGTGTTCGGAAACCTTGCCGCCCAGAATTTTTCCAACGACCTGCGCAAGGACGCATTCTCAAAGGTAATGAAGATGTCCTTTCAGCAGACGGATAAGTTCACTATTGGTTCGCTTGTCACGCGTCTTACCAACGACATCACTGCATGCCAGGATTTCGTGGGAATGGCGCTCAGAATGATGGTGCGCACGCTTATGCAGTTCGTTGGCGGCATTGTGATGGTGCTTTCCATCAATGCGACTTTCGGATATATATTGCTGTTTACGCTGCCGATACAGATAGTCGTGATAATTCTCGTGCTCCGCAAGGGCGCGCCGCTGTTCAGCGTGGTCCAGGGCAAACTTGACCGCGTGAATTCGGTGGTGCAGGAGAATGTCAGCGGCGCCCGCGTCGTAAAGGCCTACACCCGCGAGGATTATGAATACGCCCGCTTCTGCAGGGCAAACGACGATCTCGTTTCCACCAACCTCCGCGTGCAGAAGCTTATGGCGCTGCTGGTGCCTATCCTTTCGATACTCATGAATGCTTCCGTTATCGCGGTGATCTACATAGGCGGCGAGCCAGTCCGGAACGCCGCAGCTGACGCACAGGTCGGCAGCATTATGGCTGCAATAACCTACATCACGCAGATACTCATGTCCATGATGATGATCGGCATGATGTTCCAGCAGGTAACAAGGGCGGCTGCCTCCGCAGCGCGTATACGCGAAGTCCTGGAAGCTGACCCTGTCATTGCAGACGGTGATTTCACCGGAAGCGCTCCGGAGAACGGAACAGTTGAGTTTCGCAATGTTTCATTCAGATACCCCGGCGTACAAAGCGGAAATGTGCTGAATGATGTGAATTTCCGCGTGAACAAGGGCGAAACCGTTGCGATACTTGGTGCGACCGGCTGCGGAAAGACCTCGCTGGTCAGCCTTATTCCTCGTTTTTATGACGCCACCGACGGCGATGTTTTCGTTGACGGCGTGAACGTCCGTGATTACAAGCTTGACGACCTGAGGCACAAAATAGGTTTTGTTCTGCAGAAAAGTGAGCTTTTCTCTGAAACCATCGAGCAGAATATCCGCTGGGGCGATCCCGAAGCTACCGATGAGGAAGTTAAGCGCGCCGCGGAAATAGCGCAGGCAGACGAGTTCATAAGCGGCTTTACAGACGGCTATAAGGACATGATAACCGAAAAGGGAAGTTCCCTTTCTGGCGGTCAGAAGCAGAGAATGTCGATAGCCCGCGCGATAGTCAAGAACCCGGAGATACTCATTTTCGACGACAGCATGTCCGCACTGGACCTTGCTACTGACGCAAAGCTCCAGAAAACGCTCCGCGAGCAGCTGAAAGGCACAACGGTAATAATGATCGCGCAGAGGGTTGCCAGCGTCATGCGCGCGGATAAGATTGCAGTCATCGACAACGGAACCATCGTGGCGTTCGACAACCACGAAAATCTGCTGAAAAACTGCGATGTTTACCGCGATATCTATAATTCGCAGATGAGAGAGGGGGCTGAGCAGGTTGGCTGAAAAACAGGCTCCCGTAGTTAATCTTCGTCCCGGAGGACCTGGCAGAGGTCCCGGACACGGCCCACCAGGAATGATGCCTGGTGAAAAGCCGAAAAACCTCAGGGCAACATTAGGCAGAATACTCACCTATATAGGCAGAAACCGCGGACTCATCATCTCGATGCTTGTAGTGATGCTGCTGGCGACACTGCTGAATGTAATTGCACCGTCTATCCAGGCAAAGGCGATAGACTCCATCGCGAAACTTGACGGAAACGCGCTGCTTATGTGGCTTGGCGTAATGGCTGTTGTGTACTTCAGTTCTGCGATATTCACCTATTTCCAGAACCTGTTTGCAGCAATGCTTTCGCAGTTCACGGTAAAGGTTATGCGAAAGGACCTTTTCGCGCGGATATCGCATCTCCCGATAAAGTACATGGACACCCACAAGCATGGCGACATTCTCAGCCGAATGACTAATGACGTTGAGAACGTGTCGAACTCCGTTTCGCAGTCCCTCGGCTCGCTGATTTCGGGTGTAATCATGCTTGTCGGCTGCTTTGTAATGATGCTCATTCACTCATGGCTGATGACGCTTGTCAGCATGGTGACTATAATTCTGACGCTGCTTGTGACGAAGTTCCTTTCAAAGTTCATGCGCAGGTACTTCCCTTTGCAGCAGGCTAAACTGGGTCAGCTCAACGGGCAGATCGAAGAAGCGGTCAGCGGCTGCAAGACCGTTAAGGCATTCACCCATGAAGCGCAGATATGCGATGATTTCAACAGAACCAGCGACGAGCTGAAAACCGTCGGCGTTAAGGCACAGATACTTGGCGGCGTGATGGGTCCCTGCATGAACACTATCGGTAACTTCGGATTTCTGCTGATCGCGGTCGTTGGCGCTGTTCTGGCTTCACGGCCGGAAACCGACATGTTCTACATTTCAATAGGAACCATTCAGGCGTTCATAACATATTCGAAGCAGTTCACAAGACCTATAAACGAAATCGCGAACCAGTACGCGCAGATACAGTCAGCGCTTGCAGGTGCTGAGCGCGTTTTTGAGGTAATGGACAGCCAGCCCGAGGACGAGGGTGGCACGGAGCCTTTTGAAATCGAAAACGTCAGGGGCGACATCAACTTCAAGGATATCGACTTCTCTTATGTCAAGGGCGAGCAGGTGCTCAAACATTTTGACTTGTGGGTAAAGAGCGGACAGAAAATAGCAATAGTCGGCGCAACCGGCAGCGGAAAAACCACGGTCGTCAATCTGCTGACGCGTTTCTACGACATTGACGGCGGCGTAATTACCCTCGACGGGCAGGATATACGTAATATTCCTACAAAGAAGCTGCGCGGAAGTATCGGCATAGTTCTGCAGGATACGGTCATCTTTTCAGATACCATCGCGCAGAATATCCGCTACGGCAGGACTGACGCGACCGATGAGGAAGTTGTCGTTGCAGCGAAGGTCGCACGTGTTGACGACTTCGCTTCAAAACTTTCAGATGGCTACAACACAATGCTGACCGAGGGCGGAAGCAATCTTTCCCAGGGACAGCGCCAGCTTATCTCCATTGCAAGAGCTGTTCTTGCGGACCCGAAGATACTCATTCTGGACGAGGCTACATCAAGCATCGACACCAGAACAGAAATGCACATTCAGGAAGCAATGGTCGCGCTGATGAAAGGCAGAACGAGCCTGATAATCGCGCATCGGCTTTCCACTATCCGCGACGCGGACAAGATAGTTGTCATCAGCGGTGGAAAGGTCGTAGAAGCCGGCGACCACGATGAGCTCCTCGCACAGCAGGGAGAGTACTACAAGCTCTACCAGAGCCAGTTTGCAGGAATTGCAACATAAAAAGAACCGGGGCAGGGAACTGCTCCGGTTTTATCATACAAAAAGGCGCTGTAAAAAAAGAAAAGGCTGCATCCAGAAAAAGAAAGGATG
>ERZ779851.3415-NODE-3415-length-10606-cov-4.502038_pt1 | contig 10606 bp, 18 predicted proteins | sample MGYA00511094_ERZ779851 | MGnify/ENA primary metagenome ERZ779851 (study PRJEB29588, sample SAMEA2155512) | human gut metagenome | biome: human gut; feature: human-associated habitat; material: faeces | place: Denmark | collected 2008/2010 ... | reverse complement strand
GGCTGCCATGTCGGCTCGTTCATCGAAGCCTTTCACCTTGTTGCTTTTCACTTCCAGACGGAAGTCTCCGTCCGTAATGGTATAGCTGCGCTGTTCGTCGCTTTTCACCTGGCCGTATTCCTTCATCACCTTGGTAAAGGCATCGGCTTCTTTTTCCAGCCATCCGCGGAACCCGGTCACGGCATTCACCATCTCAAGAACGTTGGTCTTTACTTCGTGCATAAACTCACCGCGTAATGCCTCGTAAGTTTCACGACGGGCGATGCGGTCTTCTTTCTCTTCTTGCTGCAGCTGGGCCATGAGGGCTGCTCGCTGTTCTTTACTCAGGGACTTGATGTCCACACTTTGATTGTTCTTTTCCATTTTAAATCATTTTAGTTGTTAATCAGCTATTACTTTGTCATCCTTCAGCAGCAAAGCGAATGTCCTGTCTCTTTCTGCTTTGGTTTCAAACTTCTTGTATGTCTTCCAGCCACCGTTTATGCCGGTACACATCTTTATCCTCGGGCCTGGATAATCATCCTTTCGTATTATACAGAACCCCGCTTTTATCAGCTTGTCTTGGTCATCTATCCTCATAATCATCCTGCTTTTCCGGTTCATCGTCTATCAGCATGGCCTCCCCATTGGCATACGCCCAGTCGGCCAGTTCGTTGAAAAACTCCGCTGCATCCTGGTTCTCCATATCGGATGTCGTAAGGGTCACGTCTTTTCTTATGCGCTCAAGCGCTTCATGTGCTTTTTTATCCATATTGCTCTATTTATCGGTTAAACCTCCTTTTCGTTGGATAGCCCGCAGTTTGATGGCCAGTTGTTCCAGCTCGGCTGTACTAACCTGAACAAAGGGCTTGCCGGCTATCCGGGGGTTGTTGCAGAATTCGTTCACCCGGTTCCAGTCGGTGGTGTCTATACCCAACTGTTGCATCAGCTTCAGGCAGACGCTGCGTTTCCGTCGCAGTTCCTCGCGAAGTTTCTGCCGCCATTCGTCTTGTCCGCTCAGTTTCTCCAGAGCAGTACAACAAACTTCATACTCCTTGGCCGTCATTTCCTTCAGACTGTCTGTCCGGTTCCACGTGTACTGCAGCACGATTTGTTTTTTGAATTCCTCCCGATCGCCCTGATAAGGCAGTTTGTTGAACAATGCATAGAACCGGGCGAAATTGGTTACTTCCTGTGCCATATCATTTGCCATTAAGAATCATTTCACATTCAGTTGATTTGGTACTGACACGATAAATTATCTTATCCGTCTTCACTGATTTAGCTTTGTATTCAGCCTCAATTTGCCCAGCAAATATCTTTTTGAATTCAGCACCCATTTTAGAAAGTATTTCCTTGTTGTACTCCCCGCAAAATCCTATGCGTGAAGATTGGATTTCACGAATATTTCCTCTATATACCGTAGCAGTCAACGTCATCACCACAACACCGGTTTCCATTTTTATTTTTCCCATATCGACCATTTTTACTCAAACAATACTTTAATGCCACACGAACTGGCTACATCAAGCTCCAGTTTAGCACCTTTGCTCAGTTCCCAGTCCTTCAGCATATAGATATACTCACAATCCAGCAACAGGCGTATATCCGCCCGCATGTGCTCTCTCCAGTGCGCTTCATCCGGAAGTCCGTTTTTAAATGGATTCACCGGATTGAACCCCATAGCACGCAATCTGTTTTCAGCATCGAGGAACGCACCTTTGCGCTCATCGATATTGTAGTGGGCTATTGCCCCACTGATGTAAACTTTGTCTTTTTCCATATCACTTCTTTTTGATGTTGACTTTACAACTTGGATTCCAAATCAGCACATTACGTGCAAATAATACATCACCCGTTTCTATTACGACATGACCGGGCGTTTTCGCTCTTCTCACTTTCAGGTCACTTTGGATGTTTCGCTCCAGCCAGTCATCCAACACTGCCCTGCTGGAACTTCCGTCCAGCAGAATCTGGAACACTTCTGTTCCGGTGTAGCTTTCAAAAGCCTTTTCGTTATTATCCATAATCACTTTGGTAAATTATTACTTGTTTGAATGATTCCGTCTTCCCATACCACATAATAGCTTCCTGGGTCTCCAATGGAACGTCCTTGACAATAAGCTTTATAACCGACCACCCGAATCTTCATATCACTGATATACCTTAGCCGCAACGCACCGCCACCCATCGGCTGGCTCTTCTTCTCCTGGCTGATCCAGATGAAACATTTCTTCGGAAAGGTTTCCATCAGTTCCACAGCCTGCGGATAGTCCCATCCGGCCACCTGGAAGGAATCGATGATGATGAACTTCGGGCTTTTCGGCTTTCTCAGTCGGGCAATCACTTCCTCCAGACTGCCTTCTGTCACCACGCGAAACTTACCCTGCACCTCATTCATCTTCAAATACTCCATACGCCGTTGGAAACTTTGGTTGATTTTCTCTTCGTAACTCATGTACAGCACCGTCCCATAGTTACACAGTTCCTTTCCAAGCTGCATTACAAAGCTGCTCTTCCCGCTGGCACTGGCACCGCTGATGAACCACGAAGCGTTCTCTGCCGGAAATCCGAAAGGTTTGCTCCATTTCTCATTCCACGGCAGAGTAACCCATTTCTTGGCGGCTATTTCCTTCGGACTGTACGCACGCTTCATTATTCCGCTGTCATTTTAAGTTTTTCAATCTCAGTATAGACTCTTCTCAAACCACCGCGTGTCTTCCGTACAATCTGGGCTATATCAGCACCTGCCGGGGCATTTACCTTGGCCACAATACGTGCCTGGTTGTTCAAGAACTGTTCGCGCTCCTTGCCATCATCCGGAGTCACCTTGCTGTACCGGTCACCATAACGGCTCAACATTTCGGTATAACCCACCTTCTTGCATTCTATGGACCGGTTGATTTTCTCTTTCAATCCGTCTGCCCCCATCATGTACCAGGCGCAGCAGCGTTCAGTGGCATTCCATAGGGCCTTCAGTTCCAGGAAAGCTTCATACTGCAGATCGCCTGCTTCATCGAGGATGATAAGCGGGGTTTCCATCGAACGGAGGTAATATACCAGGTCTTCATACACATCAGAATACTTCCCCTTGCTGTCCACACCAAACTCTGCAGCAATCTTGCGTACCAACTTCAATTTTGTCTTTACCTGCGAGCAGTCGATATAAACGGCATTCTTGTGGCTTTGCACATAATAACGTGCCGTGAAAGTCTTGCCGATATTGGGCATGTCGCACAAGATACCCGACAGGCTGGACTGCTGTGAAAACTCCAGCTGGGCTGTGATATATTCAAAGGTCGGGGTCTTGGCTGCTTTCCATTCCATTTCACCACGGAGGTTCACCCCTAATTTCCGGGCAATGCTTATCCAGTTGGCATCGCTCAGGGCTTTGTCTGTCTGTCCGTTTTTGATTGCACTGTACACAGACGTACTGATGGCCAAAGAGGCAGCATGCTTGGCATCACTGGGATAGTTCACACGGTTGCCGGCTATCGCTGCTATAATCTTCTGTTTTTGCGCTTCTGTAATCATAATTCTAACGCTGTTTTAATGTTGTTCTAATTCTGTTCTTACATATCACTGATGGCTCTCATTGCCTCGCTTATTCCGGAGTGCCATTCATAATCAGATTCCGGATCTGCCGACAAATCGGCTGGCAAATCATCGGATAGTTCCACCGGGGGAAGTTCCAGTTCCTCTTCCGGATCATCCGTTGGCTGATCGGGTGTACCGGTGCCCACCTTGCCGATGGCGTGGTCATTGAGGTATTTGCCGAAATGACTTACAATCTTAGCCTGCTCTGTATAGGCAGCCCGGTCTTCTTCGGTCTGTTCTGCCATCACCCGGTTGTAAGTCACTACCGGACGAACCTTGTCAAGGTAGCGGTCGTTCTGGTACAGGAAGACATCCGTAGGCTTGCCCTCTTCATCCGGCAGATAGTAAGCCGTCACCTTGCGGTTGTTTGGTTCCAGCTGCTCCAGCACTTCCGGACCGCTCAGCCACCAGTCCGCATTTGCCACACGTACTGTGGAATTTCTACGAATACTGGTATCTACCTTTTCTCCGATATATCTGCTCAAGGTCAGTTTATCAAGCGGTCGAAGGGTCGGATTGATTTTGGCTACGAGCACATCCCAACGGGTCATTCCGGGATATTTCTTTTGATTGGGGTGAAGCGTATTGTTCCATTCTTCACAATCGCGCCGGTCGTCCGCCACAAGCTCTTCAAACGTATAATACTTTCTGTCTTCCCAGGTGTGGTTGCTGCTGTCACTCACTTTCTTCTGGTCCACCCGCCGTGCACCTTTGTTATGCCAGCGGCCAATGGCTTCATGGTTCTTATGTGCTATGGTTGTCTTGAACACACCGTTCAGAGCTTCAGCATATTTCTCCTGTGAGTTCTGTGGGGCACAGAAATGCACAAACTTAAATACCTCACCTGCCTTCAGGAATCCTTCTTTATACTTGCTCATCAAGTGCTGCTCCACCTCAATACCGGCTGGAATACCCCATCCGTTGCGTTCGATGAGCCGGAACATATCACGAAAACAGTCCACTACCAAGGCATCATCCTTATCCCGCCCGTAGGCCAGCCCGATACGGCACTGGCTCACCACATCATAAGCATAATAGGCATGCACATACTCGCCGCCTTTCATCCGACGCGGCAAATCCACGTCATCCATCGTTATTTGTGACAGGGAGAACTTACCACCATGGCGGTGCATGTGCGGCATTTGCTCATGATAGAATTCCATACGTCCACGCAAGGCTTTTTCTATCAGCAGCTGGCTTGCCGGGTTGTTCAGTATGTTCCGGATAGTGCTTTCGCTCAGTTCTTTCGGTTCCCCGTTCTTATCCGTAAAGTTTTCCGGATTGAATATCTCCCCTGTTTCCAGATCCCATACTTCCAGTTCTCCGCATACAAACGACAGATACATTTCATGCACATCACTGCCGTATGGTTGGTTGGGAAGTACTTTCAAACTCATCACCAGGCGTTCGTCCATGTGAGTTACCTTCCGTTTGTTCTGGTTGCCGAATTTTCCGGTTATCAGACATTCGTAACCGTACTGCTTGTATTCGTTCACTTTCTTGCGGAAACGTAGGGTACTGGCAGGAAGGTCATGACCAAAGTCTTCGCGTAAAGTCTCGATGGTAGTGGCCATCATGTCCCAGTTATATTTTTCACCCATCAGTTTGCGGTAATCGTTGCTTCTGTTATAAAGCTTGATACAAGTATTCAGAACTGAAGCATTCACCGCATATTTCCGGGCAAGTTCGTCTGTAGCTCTGTTGCTGGAAGAATGGGAAGCCCAATCCAAAAAATAGGCTACTGCAGCCTGATCCAGCACATAGTTTGATAGTATCCAGTGGCGAAGTGCCTGCTCTGTTCCACCGGGGTTGTCTTCCTTCACCCGTTCCAGACACTCGGTAGGCAGACTATTGAGGGCGACCAACGCGCAATTTCCAGCAGCACCTCCACCACGGCGCACCACCTTGATACGACCACGGTTCACCCAGTTCCTATAACAGGATTCGGTGATATAGCCGCCATCTATGAGCTCACGTGCAGAAATACACTGTATGTTACCGTAATACACCAACATAGCCGCCTCCTATCTCAATGCCGATGCAAACGCTTTAATGTGGTCAATCTCCGAAACCATTACATGCTCAAAGGTTTTCACAGTCTCACCTTTGAATATTACCTGGCCGCTACCATCCTTACGGTCAAGCTCTATCAGAGCACCATTGGGACAGTACAGACGAGACACTTTGTCATAGTCGTGGAATACCTCTACCTCCGGAATAACAACCATTACAATACCACCACGGTCCATGGCCAACTTACGGATCTTTGCAGAAAGTTCGGAGTTGCCACGACGGTCATCAAACCGGATAGCGTTATAAACAGTCTTCTCTGTCACGTTGAGCGCCTTTGCGATAAAGTCGCGGTCAGCTTTCGTAATGTGAATGTACCTCTTGTTCATATCTCACTTGTTTTTAATATTATAAATTGTTATATTTGTTGCGTTTTCTAAAATGAACACATAATGAAGTATGTTATAAGAATATTGATTCCAGACTGCACCGAACCCAGCTATATCGAGAAATATAAGCGAGACCTGTCAGCGTTTTGCCGAGTTGCTCAAATTCGCAAGCCGGTACCGCAGTCCCTGCCAAGTGGGGATGCTCTCGTAATAGACTTAAAAGGTCTTTCCGAACATAAACAACTTCTGTGGCTCCACATACTGTGCGATCTTGCGGCATTGAACCATCATTATATTGTCGAACTCTATCCTCTACCAGATGACTGGCCACTTCAAGAGGTGTATTGACTGTTTCTTTCATATCTCACTTATTTTAATGATTAATATTGGAGGGAGTCCGGGGAATCGAACCCCGGCGCAAGAACCATGCACTCCCGTGTGTCTTTCCACACCGTCACCCGTCTCTTAACGCCTTCCGGGTCGTCACGCTGGGTTATCCTGAGTATCTTTACTTGATTGATTCTTTAATTCCACGTTCCGAATGGTCTGCAGCAGCTCTGCTTGAAAACATACACACATTGTATAGACCTCATCTTTAAATCTTGAATTCTGCACTGGTTCTACATCTTTCATCTGAATAATGGCACTGGTTAATTCGTTCATCAGGTTATCCAGCGTCTTGGGATCTACTTTCATCAATAATGTCTCTTTCATAATCTTATACTTAAAAATCGCTAATCACACGCCTTTTTTGTATCTTTGGCGCGGTGTTCTTTTTTGAACACGTCACAAAGATAGTATGAATATCTCATACCTCAAAACGATTTAGTGTAATTTTTCATACTTAGAAGCAAATATGAATGAAAATCTCAGATTTATAAGCATAATCGACGAATTGAAGTCTAAAGGTGTGATTGCCGACTATGTACAAGTTGCAGCCAATTTACAAACTAATAAAGCAGGGATTAGCGATATAAAATCCGGGAGGAAGAAATTATCTATCGACCTACTTCGCCGTATGAAATTATCATACCCAAATATTAATATAGAATGGGTTATTATGGGTGAAGGAGAAATGTTTCATACGGATACACCAGCCTCAAACAAGCCCCAAACCCCGGAACTCTCCTCTCTCCTTGCCTTAATTCGCGAAAAAGAAGAAATCATCAGGGAACAAGATAGAGAAATCGGACGCTTAGAGGAACGAATCCGGCAAATGACAATCGAAAAGGAAAAACATGTATCGGATGCGTCCATTTCTGGTACTGCAAATGTCGGGTAGGCGGATTTACTGTTACCATACACCGGTGATGGGAAACGAAGCGTACCCCCTATCATCCCCCATGATGTCCCCCTCCCAAGCAATCCCCCTCCCCTACCTTCATATATGGGTATAAAAACACTGATATTGGGGCATTTAAAAACTAAAGCGTGAAAAATGATAGGTTTTTAGGGGGGGGCTATCAAATAAAAAACGAGGGGTATTTTTAAAATTATAGTATTTTAGTACGTCTGTATCGCACACCGCCAAAACCCTATTTTGAATATCCAGCTATATAAAAGTGAATATCCACTTTGAACATCCACCTGAATATCCAGCGTCAAAAAAGACCGATTTCAAGCACAAAAAAAGGGAGGTATAACAACCTCCCCACACCGGATCATTCTAAAGCCATTTTTATTGCGTTTTTGCCCGCTTATTATTCGTCTGATACATTTCCACTACGCCCGCAAGAAATGAGCGTAGATTGCTTTATTATAGCCTTTTTGGTGCATATAGTACCGTTCCCGGACAATCCTGCATGCAGCAAATAATTCTTCGTTGCACCCACCTGTTCAGCTGTAAAAACGGTATAAACCGCCGAAATGCTGCTGAAATACCAATCTTTCCGCTTTGTTCCTTCTATTCCGTGCGTCAAATGCACATGTATTACCTTTGCCATAGTTTATAATATTTTGCTACAAATATACCAAATATCTATTATATGGAATAAATTAAGCAATATTATATCAAATCATCAGGTACAAAAAAAGCAGCCGCAGCTGCCATGCACTCCCCCACCCGAATCAACCATGTAAGCCCTATGTAAACCCAATTAAACCTATCTGCAAATCTGTATGCCTAAAAAGCACCTAAATGTAGCTGCAAATTAAACCCACGTAAACGTTTCGTTTTGCAGAGCCATCCACTCACATTTTGCACAACATTTTGTATATCAATAGGTTTGATGTCTTTTTCTCCCAACCCTCAATATACGTTTCGTTCTGTGCCCCATACTTTTGACAACACAAAGATAGGTATACATTCTCGAAAAGAGTTAGTTTTCAAGGCATTTACGATGAACCTTCAGGATTTGTCGACGAACCTCCGGCATGTTTCTCATAAATATATTGTTTGTAACGCTTTAGTGCTTCCTTTGTCACCGGTAGTGTAATGAGTTTATGTCCGTCGGATAGTATCAACTTCTGGCGCAACACTTGAATCTGATAAAGAAATGCTTGATTAATGATGTAACTCCTACCTACGCGTACATAATCGCAAGTTCGTGATTTCGGTACGGCCGCAATAATGCTTTCCACTTTATTAAGCCCCATACTCAAGGTTGTTGTGAGCCCACTCATATAATAAACGGTCGTATAATCCGTATCTGCCTTGAAACAGGCCACTTTGGCTAAATCGAGCACGAAAAGCGCATCGCGGCCATTGATACATATTTTTTCCATCTTGCAAAGTATTAGGTAGCTTTTCAGAATTTATCACATAAAAAGCGCAGAGCTTATACATTTTCTCTTTCACAACACGACTAAAGCTTTTTCATACTCTGTATGTTACCAAAATAGATAATGAAGTGTACACTTTTTATATCCACCCCTTGTCATAAAAGGTCTCCCCTAAACAGCATCTTTCTCACTCAACACAAACCAACTAACAAAGAGTACCATGCAAATATAAGAGATTATCCAGACATGTTTAGAGTTTTTGTTTAATTTATCAAATGGCACCTCCATCCTTTTAATATTTATTAAACCTTAGTTTCCCTATCTTTCCGAACTTTTCCATCCTCCTATATTCCCTACATCTATAATAATAACGTCGGTGAATGGATTCTTCACTCACCGACGCTCTACACATTGTATTCTTGCTAAATCTTATCAATTATGCACCAGCGTGCCTATCTCCTCGCCGGCGATGACCTTCTTCAGATTGCCCACGGTGTCCATGTCGAAGACGATGATGGGCAGGTTGTTTTCCTTGCACATACAGGTGGCTGTGAGGTCCATGACGCGCAAGTTGCGGCGGAGCACTTCGTCATAGGTGATGTCGGTGAACTTCGTGGCCGTCGGGTCTTTCTCCGGGTCGGCCGTATAGATGCCGTCCACGCGCGTGCCCTTGAGCATCACGTCGGCCTCAATCTCGATGCCGCGCAGGGATGAGCCGGTGTCGGTGGTGAAGAACGGATTACCCGTGCCGCACGACATGATGACCACTTCACCTGCCTCCATGCACTCGATGGCTTTCCACTTGCTGTAGAACTCGCCTATCGGCTCCATGCGCACAGCGGTCAGCACGCGTGCCTTCACGCCGATGGCACCGAGTGCCGAGCTCAATCCGAGGCTGTTGATGACCGTGGCCAGCATGCCCATCTGGTCACCCTTCACGCGGTCGAATCCCCTTGACGCGCCCGCGGAAGATATTCCCGCCGCCGATGACAATGCCTATCTGCACGCCCATGTCGTGTATTTCCTTGATTTGGGCTGCATACTCGCCCAGCCGTTTCTCGTCGATGCCATACTGCTTTTCGCCCATCAGGCTTTCCCCGCTCAGTTTAAGCAGGATGCGTTTATATTTTGCCATATATTATAAGGTATTAAAAGTGTCTTCGCAAAGGTAGACATAAAAAACGGGAACGGCACACGTCACTGTTTACTTTTCTTTATAAGCGAACATGCCTAAAGCAAACAGCCTGTCACTTTATTCCCAATGCCCGCAGAATGGCTCTGACCGTCTTTTCATGCTCGATGGGGCGTGACGCATTGCGGGTCAGGAAGCGTCCGTCGCTTCCGAGGAGCATGTAGGTGGGAAAACCATGAAGAGAGATTGCGGACATGAGACGGTTGGAAAGTTCTTCATTGAACCAATAGTTTTCCCCCTTCAGTTCGCCTCCTTCCAACATTTCGGCCCATGCCTTCCTTTTGGATTTGAGGCTGAGATTAACAAACACGACATCCTTTTCGGAAAACTGCGCATGCAACTCCGGCATCACCTTGCGGTCTTCCCGGCAAGGGCCGCACCACGTGCTGAAGATGTCGATGTAGAGCACCTTCCCCGGATGACGCTTGCTGAGATAGCGGAAGAAGTCGTCGGTGCAGATGGCTGTATAGGCCGCGGCCTCTCCTCCTGCATCATGACGGATGATGCTGTCACTGCCACAGCTGAAATGGACATAGGCCGTGTCGCGCTGCTGCAACTCCCGACTCACCTCCTCCAACCGCTGCCAGATGACAGGCAGCGTGAAAGCCGTGGAATCAGGGACAGGCACCCGACGTTGCTGTTCAAAATAATGACTCAGCATGACATCACGGGAGATGCTCTTCGGTTGTTCCAAGATGATTTCCATCTGTCGGCGTTC
>ERZ779851.3412-NODE-3412-length-10618-cov-3.444571_pt1 | contig 10618 bp, 5 predicted proteins | sample MGYA00511094_ERZ779851 | MGnify/ENA primary metagenome ERZ779851 (study PRJEB29588, sample SAMEA2155512) | human gut metagenome | biome: human gut; feature: human-associated habitat; material: faeces | place: Denmark | collected 2008/2010 ... | reverse complement strand
AAAGTATGCGCAGAAAATCTGACCTTGAAGTATATGCTGAGTCACTTAAGAACGGCGTGTATGTGTGCCGCGATGAACAGTATGACAAAGTGTGGGATTATCTTCAGAAGCAGTATGGCGAAGATGCCATGCAGGGCTCACGCTGGTATGCGGGCCTTAAGCAGGGACAGAAACGGGATGTCATAAAGCGCGTTCCATTCATTCATAACGGCTTTATAATAAAAAATGATTTTGAAAGAGTCAGGGCGGATACAGTGCTTGGAAGCTTTAACGGTGCATATGCGGTACCGGTTATCAGTGAAAATGTGCTGTATGATATGAAGCTTGAAGTGAACAATGAACTTGTGACATTTGCATCGAGGGATATGTCATTTCTTACAGAACCGTCAGGCATTGACAATGAGATTAAAAAATGCAGCGAAGAGATAGCTGAGCTTGATGATGTGATAGCGCGTCTTTCAGACAGAAGAGATGTGATAAGGGAGGACTATGATTTTGCAGTAAGAGAAGCGGTAAAGAGGTCTGATTATAATGACAGTCCGGCAGTCCGGCTTGAAAAGCTTAAAGCTGAAGCAGTGCAGCTTGCAGAGACCAGAACGGAGCTTATCGGCAGACTTGAGAACCTTAACACATCAAAGGCTTCACTCACAAGAGAGTACGATGACGAATCGCAGAGAGAGGCGCATGATCTTAAGAGGGCAGAGCTTCTTCAAAAGATTACAGAGCTGTTCGACAGGGCTGTGGGACACAGAGCCGAAGTGAAGCAGCTTGAAGGGATGATTCAGGAGTACTCTTCAAGGAAACAGAAAGCGGGGGCAGATCTCAGCGCATCACAGGAAAGAGCCAGCGCATACCGGTCGAAGATTGCATCGGTACAGAGTGCGCTTGAAAGAATGGATGTCCAGTGGACTGCATTTGCACCATATTATAGTGAAGATTACGAAGCAGGTTCCGATAACACGGTTAATGCACAACAATTCAGTGACCAGGATCTCGAGAGCAGGTTTGCAGCACTCAGAAGCATTATTGAGCAGGATACATCTGACATAACGGATAAGGAGAAGCTTAAGAACCATCTTGCTGCGTCTATGGACAAATGCTGCCGTATGATAGAGTACAGGCGAATGTCGGTTGATGATGTCAGGAAAGCGCTTGATGACGACTCAATGGCGGACAGCAGTAATGATGCGCTTATGTCGATACGTGACAGACTGGCTGAGTATGATGGGCAGATTGCTTCAATAACACAGACAATAGAATCGCAGAGCGCACTTTATAACAGACTTGACGGAAGTATAGCACATGGAATCTATCAGATAGAGGAAAAATACGGAAGTTATGAGGAATTTGAATGTGCCAATACAGCGGCATTCAAGGAGCAGCATACGGCGCTTGTTGCAAAGATGAGAGAAAACAAAGCCAGGCTGTCTGACAGACAGAAGGAGACTGTTAAGCAGCACACAAAGCTTGAGGTTATGATTAAGGATATGGAGAGGATTATCCGTGCTGCCGGAATAGATGAGGCGGATGCGGATGTGACCGGAGCAGATGAGAATGTGGCTTTGGAGAATTACATGGATTACGAGAATGTCCAGAAAGAACTCGAGAGGATTCTTGTAAGGCTTGAAAAGCGCAAGGATACATTTGCAAAGCAGAAAGCAGAGCTTACTGACAGACTGCGCAGACTTGAGGCAGCAGATCTTGCGGATGAATTTACAAGAAGCCTGGATGCACCGGCTGATGCAAAACAGTGTGAAGAGCTTGCCGGACAGCTAAAGGAGACCAATGAGTATATAGCGCTTGAGAGAGATAATGTTGCAAAGAGCACGGAAGACATGGAACGTATAAAGGAAAGCTTTGAGAACAGATGTCTTCAGACCTGCAGCAATATAAAGACGGAGCTTGACAGGCTTCCACAGCTTTCGACAATAACGCTGGACGGAAAGCTTATATCGATAATTGACCTGCAGATACCATATGTAAAAGAGGAGTCATACAAGGAGCGCATGTCTGCCTACATAGACGAGACAGTGACAGCGGCTGAGAGCTTCAGGGATGCGGCACAGAGACTTCAGTATATACGCAACAGACTGACATGGAAGAGACTTTTTTCTGTCATTGTTACGGATATGGATGCAATAAGGGTGAATCTGTACAAACGTGAGAGAATCGGCGATCAGAGCAGGTTCCTTAAGTATGAGGAGGCTGTGGGAAGTACGGGACAGTCACAGGGCATATATATTCAGTTCCTGATTGCGGTTATCAATTATATCTCCAATATAAATGCGGCAACTCATGGGGCAGCGGTGACGGGCAAGGTAATATTTATCGATAATCCGTTTGGTGCGGCTAAGGATATATACATATGGGAGCCTATATTCAAACTGCTGAAGACAAACCATGTGCAGCTTATTGTTCCTGCAAGAGGTGCAACACCTGCTATTACGGGAAGGTTTGATGTTAATTATATTCTTGGGCAGAAGATGGCCGGCAGAATACAGCAGACTGTTGTTGTGGATTATCAAAGCAACATTGAGCGTGAGAATCTTGAGTATACAAGGATTGAATATGAGCAGCAGACGCTTGACCTGCTGTAATGCATCCGCGATATATGACAACACGCAGTTTACACAGATATGCCATGTATTGGAAAGCGGCAGAGCTGTAAACTTTTTTGACAAGCATTATATGCTGTGATAAACTTAATTATGTATGTTTAACTTTCTTTTGAAAAGGTGGCGTTATCGTGGATAAATACGAATTCAATATAAAATTAGAACAGATTAAGAAACTCGCAGCCAGAAAAGATTACAAGGCAGCAGCAGCTATCGCTAATTCCATGGATTGGCGCAAGATGAAGGATTGGGCTACACTTGCAACAATAATCAATGTTCAGGAAGCAGCAGGATACATAGAGGAAGCAAGAGATACTGCCATACTCGCATATAACAGGAACCAGGGCGGAAGAAGGCTTGTATATAAGCTTACAGAGCTTTTTATCAGACTTGGACAGTTCGAGGATGCGGAAGATCTGTATGAGGAATATGTTCATATGGCATCACATGATGTGAACAGATTTATTCTTGAGTATAAGCTCCGCAAGGCAGAGAATGCGCCGGTAGATACTCTTATCGAGATACTTGAGGAGTACAAGAGCCAGGAGATAGACGAGAAGTACATGTATGAGCTTGCACAGCTTTACAGCTATGCCGGCATGTCTGATAAGTGTGTTCATATATGTGATGAGATTATATTGTGGTTCTCTGACGGTGAATATGTTGACAGTGCAATAAGGCTTAAGCAGAAGTATGCTGACATAACGGCTACACAGCAGAAGATATTTGAAGAGGCTGTCAGAAAAAAGGATGCACCGGATGCGGATCAGACAAAAGAGCTGATATTTGCAAAAGAGCATGAGAAGATCCGATACAGTGATGAGATGGAAAATGAGCTCGAGGAAGAGTACTCACAGGATGAGTATGAAGATGCTGAATATGAAGATGACGAGGAAGACGGATACGACGGTGCCGGATATGAAGATGATGAGGAAGACGACGGTCCGGCGATGGATCTTATCCAGAATAAGGCTGACGAGAATGCCAAGAATTTTTTCCGCGCGTTAATTAATAAGGCTGCCATGAGTGCAAAGGGCGGCAGTCCTGATGATGAAGACGGGGAAGAAGAGGATGAGGAGACTCCTGCTGATACACAGGCAGACAATCCGGAATATCAGGACTCTTCATACGTGGATGATGCAGAGGATGCGGATTCATCAGGCACGGACGACAGTGCTTCATCATCCGGCAATGAAGGAATAGAAAAAGCAAAGCAGTCACTTAATGAGCTTATTGCAAAGGCAAGACAGAATCTTGAAGACAGTTATGAAGATGTACGTCAGGAAGATGCGGAAGAGCGGATTGCCAAGACAGCAGAGCAGATCGAGGTTCCTGTAAGGGAATACAGCATATATGACACGCGCAATCTTCAGGCAGAGCTTGCCAAGAATCTTGATGAGATTATGAATTCAGATACTGCACCTATTACACCTGTAAGCCCAATGCCGTCATTTATGAATAATGACTTTGGCAGTGTCCAGGATGAGGCTGACAAAGACAGTAAGAATGATAGTGATGACAGTGATAATGCCGCTGATGAGCAGATAGACGGCCAGATGAGCATTGCTGACTGGGTGGAGGCTGTACAGGAAGAAAAATACGGCAACCGGGAGACAAGGGAATTCTCCAAAGAAGAACTTGAGAGAGAGCTTGCAGCAAGAGAGTCCAAAGAAGAAGCATATGACAGGCTTATGGCAAAGCAGAAGGCGGAAGCGGCGAAGACAGGAGTACCTTTTGATGAGGCGAAGGCCAGAGACAATGCCAATCAGGAGCTTATGCTGCAGTCGGTGAAGACAGACCTTGCAATCAGAACAGGTAAGGCAGCAGCGCATATCGAGACGGATGCTGTAAAGCAGAAGGAAGACGGAAGAATATGGCTGTATGCATACAAGAGCAAGCTTGCAAAAGACAGGGAAGAAGCGGCGGCAGAGGAGCAGCGCAGGGTATTGGAGCAGAGGTTCTCTGATGAGGAACATCAGAGGCAGGCACAGAAGGCCATGGCAGATGAACTTGCCAGAGAGGTAAGGGAAGCTATGGATAACAGTGCCGTATCACAGGAGCAGGACTCACAGAAACCGATTCCTGATGCGGAAGATGAAGAATACGGCGAAGAATACGATGACAGTTATGATGACGAATATTCAGAAGATGACTATGACGATGAGTATGCGGACGATGAGTATGCGGAAGACGATGAGTACGATGAAGATGGGGAGTACGAAGAGGACGATGAGTATGATGTAGAGCCGATTGAGGAAGAAGAGCCATCAGGCGTAAGGGCATTATTCCATTTTGGCAGAAAGAAAAAGCCAAAGCCGGTTGAGGAGGAGCCGGAAGAGGACGAATATGAGGAAGAATATGAAGGCAGTCCTGATGAAGAAGAGCCTGAATATGACGAATCAGAATATGATGATGGAGAAGAGGCGTTTGAATTGGAAATCCCAAAGGAAGTACGTAAGTTTTTCAACAAATATAATGATATGGATGGCGTAACCGAACAGCTGGCAGAGTATTTTGACACTGTCGGTGATGAGATTGGCCGGAATACATCGGAGAGAGGTAATATAATTATCAGTGGCAACAGGAGTGCTGATAAGACAAGTCTTGCCAAGAATATTGCGAGGGCACTTAACCAGCTGTATCCGGAATATCCTAAGAAGATTGCCAAGACTACCGGTGAGAGTATTAACCAGCGTGGAATCGCTAAGTCACTTCCAAGACTTATAGGAACGGTTCTTATTGTAGAAGACGCGGGTTCAATTGTTCCGAAGAGAATCACGGAGCTTCTTGAGGTTATGAAGCAGGATACAGGCGGAATGATTGTAATACTGATAGATTCAGATACAGAGATTAATGTGCTTCTCAGTGTTAATCCTGATCTGGCAGAGAACTTTAACCACAGAATAGTTATCAAGCAGTATGCGGTTGCAGAGCTTGTTGATTATGCAAGAAAATATGCGGGCAAGCGCCAGCATGTTGTAAATGATGATGCACTTACACTTCTCTATATGAAGATTAATAAATTAAGCAAAGAAAAAGAGTATGTAAGGACGGATGAAGTTAAGGAGATTATAGACAAGGCTATTGTCAAGGCAGAACGACGTGCTTCCAGAAGATTATTCGGAAGGCATGTAAGACGTGGCGGAGAATATTTTGTGCTTACCGAGTCTGATTTTAAAGATTGATATAAACCTGTATAACAAGGAGGATTTACAATGAACAACAGTGCGATTGACAATTTGTCAGTTAACGCAATACGTGTATTATCAGCAGATGCAATCCAGAAGGCCAATTCAGGACATCCGGGACTTCCACTCGGTGCAGCACCTATGGCATATGAGCTCTGGACAAAGCATATGAATCACAATCCTAAGGATCCGGAATGGAAGAACAGGGACAGATTTATTCTTTCGGGCGGACATGGTTCAATGCTTCTGTATTCACTGCTTCATCTGTTTGGATATGGTAATCTGTCAGCTAAGGATCTCTCAGAATTCCGTCAGCTTAATTCACTGACACCGGGACATCCTGAATACCGCCACACAGTAGGCGTGGAGGCAACAACAGGCCCTCTTGGCGCCGGAATGGGTATGGCAGTAGGTATGGCTATTGCAGAATCCCATCTTGCGGCTGTATTTAATAAAGACGGATATGATGTGGTTGACCATTACACATATGTTCTCGGTGGAGACGGCTGTATGATGGAAGGTATCTCATCTGAGGCATTTTCACTTGCGGGTACGCTTAAGCTCGGCAAGCTCATAGTATTCTATGATTCCAATAATATTTCAATTGAAGGAAGCACTGATATAGCATTTACAGAGAATGTGCAGAAGAGATTTGAGGCATTCGGCTTCCAGACAATAGATGTTGCGGATGGCAATGATCTTGAGGCAATCGGCAAGGCTATTGAGGAGGCAAAGGCTGACCAGACACGTCCTTCACTTATTACGGTTCATACACAGATTGGCTATGGCTGTCCGGCTAAGCAGGGTAAGGCAAGCGCACATGGTGAGCCTCTCGGCGTTGAGAATGTTGCGGCACTCAGAGAGAATCTTAAGTGGCCGTTAGAAGAGAGCTTTGCAGTACCTGAAGAGGTATATGCTAATTATGCACAGTACGCAGCTAAGGGAGCAGATAAGGAGGAAGAGTGGAATAAGCTCTTTGAAGAGTATTCTGCAAAGTATCCTGACATGCGTAAGCTGTGGGATGAATATTACGGAGACAATGCAGAGCTTGATAAACTTTTTGCATCAGATGAATACTGGGCACGTGGTGAGAAGCCGGAAGCTACAAGAGGTATCTCAGGCCGTGTGCTTAACGAGATTAAGAAGGTAATGCCTAATCTTATCGGTGGTTCAGCAGACCTTGCACCATCTAACAAGACTAACATGGCAGGCATGGGTGATTATTCAGCACAGGACAGAAGCGGCTGCAATATGCACTTTGGTGTGAGAGAGATTGCAATGGCGGCTATCGGCAACGGAATGATGCTTCACGGAGGACTGCGTGCATTTGTGGCAACATTCTTTGTATTCAGTGATTATGTTAAGCCTATGGCAAGACTTTCAGCTATTATGGGAGTGCCGCTTACATTTGTACTCTCACACGACAGCATAGGAGTAGGAGAGGACGGACCTACACATGAGCCTATCGAGCAGCTTGCAATGCTTCGTTCACTGCCTAACTTTAACGTATTCAGACCATGTGATGCAATTGAGACAGAAGCTGCATGGTACGCAGCAATCAAGTCTGACAGGACACCTACCGCACTTGTACTTTCAAGACAGAATCTTGCTCCGATGCCGGGAAGCAGCAGGGATGCACTTAAGGGCGGTTATGTAATTGATGATTCAGCTAAGGAAGTCCCTGATGTAATTCTTATGGCATCAGGCTCGGAAGTAGAGCTGGCAGTGGAGGCTAAGAAGCTTCTTGCCGGTGATGGAATTGATGCGAGAGTTGTAAGCATGCCATGTATGGATATTTTTGAAACGCAGAGCGATGAGTACAAGGAGTCGGTGCTTCCTAAGGCATGCCGTAAGAGAGTTGCGGTAGAAGCTCTCTCAGACTTTGGCTGGGGAAGATATGTGGGACTTGACGGAGCGTATGTCACAATGAAGGGCTTCGGAGCATCAGGTCCGGCTAAGCAGCTTTTTGAATATTTTGGATTTACAGCAGAGAATGTTGCAAATGTTGCAAAGAGTCTCTAATTAATTGGTTGAGAAATCAGGTCATATATGCTAAAATATCAGTATATTAACAGTATCAGCATACACTCATACACTGACCCGATGGACGGCCAATGGGTCAGAGATGGGTATACAATTATTAGGAGGGCTACATAATGGTAGGTAATGTTATTGTTGGACAGTCAGGAGGTCCTACATCGGTTATCAATTCGAGTCTTGTAGGTGTATATAAGACAGCTAAGGACAGAGGAGCTAACAAGGTGTATGGTATGCTCCATGGAATCAAGGGATTATTGGACGGACAGTATGTTGATTTGTCAGAGCACATTAAGACAACACTCGACATAGATCTTCTTAAGAGAACACCATCTTCATTCCTTGGTTCATGCCGCTATAAGCTTCCGGAGATTTGTGATAATAAGGAAGTTTATGAGCAGATATTTGCAAAGCTTAAGGAGCTTGGCTTACAGCTCAGCCCTAACGAAGACTGATACCGATTGATTATTAAGAAGTAGTGTTACGCGCAGACCAGTAAGTCCAAAGAAGCATGGTACTGCGTGTTTCCATAATAACAAGTAACCAGTAAGTCCAAAGAAGCGTGGTTACGGCATTCGGTGCTTGCCGGTACCGTATGTTGCCGCATAAGCGGAGAAGGAGGATATCAATGGCAAAGTATAGAAAGCTTGGAAGAACATCAAGCCAGAGAAAGGCTTTATTAAGAAGCCAGGTTACAGCACTTATCAACAATGGTAAGATTGTTACAACTGAGGCAAGAGCTAAGGAAGTAAGAAAGATTGCTGAGCACCTTATCACACTCGCTGTTAAGGAGAAGGATAACTTCGAGGAAGTAACAGTTACAGCTAAGGTTCCTAAGAAGGACGCTGAAGGCAAGAGAGTTAAGGAAGTTGTTGATGGCAAGAAGGTTACAGTATATGAGTCAGTAGAGAAGACAATCAAGAAGGATAAGCCTTCACGTCTTCATGCAAGACATCTTATGCTTAAGGAGCTTTACACAGTAACTGAGGTTCCTACAGAGGCAGCCGGACGCAAGAAGAATACAAAGGAAGTTGATCTTGTTGCAAAGCTTTTCGATGAGATCGCACCTAAGTATGTAGATCGCAAGGGTGGTTATACAAGAATCATTAAGATCGGACCACGTAAGGGCGATGCTGCAATGGAAGTTGTACTTGAGTTAGTATAATAATTGTACATGATAAAGGTGGGGCACAACGGTGTATGCTGTTGTGCCTTTGCCATACCATGGGAAGGAATATGCATGAGCCTTAAAAATCATGAGGATATAATAGTAGCTGAGAACGTAACATTTGAATATTACAGACGCGACGAAGAGGGCAATGTTGAAGGAATCACAACCGCTGTGGACAATGTAAGTCTCACAATGCAGAAGGGTGATTTTGTTGCCGTGCTTGGACATAACGGTTCGGGGAAGTCAACATTTGCAAAGCATATCAATGCACTCCTGTATCCTACGGAGGGAACACTGTATGTTGACGGAATTGATACCTCTGACGAGGAGCGTCTTTTAGATATAAGACAGAGTGCCGGAATGGTCTTTCAGAATCCGGACAATCAGATTGTATGTACACTTGTAGATGAGGAGGTAGCATTTGGACCTGAGAATATAGGTGTACCATCAGAAGAGATATGGGAACGTGTGGAAAAGAGCCTTAAGGCGGTCGGAATGTACGAATACCGCAACGCTTCACCTAATAAGCTCTCAGGCGGACAGAAGCAGAGAATAGCCATTGCAGGTATTGTGGCAATGAAACCGAAGTGTATAGTCCTTGATGAGCCGACGGCGATGCTTGACCCACACGGACGCAAGGATGTAATGAAAGTCCTTCATGAGCTTAACAGGCGTGAAGGAGTGACTATAATACTTATAACACATTACATGGATGAGGTAATAGATGCAGACAAGGTCTTTGTAATGGATGACGGTAAGCTTGTGATGCAGGGAAAGCCAAGGGAGATATTCTCACAGGTAGACAGGCTTAAGGAGCTGAGGCTTGATGTGCCACAGGTTACAGAGCTTGCATATGAGCTTAAGAAGTCAGGACTTGACATGCCTGACGGGATACTTACACACGAAGAGTTCAGGGATGCTCTTAAGAAGTGCATGGCTGATGCCGGAGCACCAAAGAACGGAGGTGCAAAGTAATGGCGCTGATACTTGATAAGGTTAATTATACATATGAGGCAGGTTCAGGCTTTGAAAAGCATGCTCTTAAGGATGTAAGCTGTGCAATCGACAAAGGTGAATTTATAGGACTTATAGGACATACAGGTTCGGGCAAATCAACGCTCATACAGCATATGAACGGCATTATAAAGGCAACAAGCGGCAACATTTTCTTTGACGGCGAAGACATTTACGATAAAGATTATGACATGCGTAAGCTCCGTAACAAGGTAGGACTTGTGTTCCAGTATCCGGAGCATCAGTTGTTTGAGACTGACATATTCAAGGATGTGTGCTTCGGACCGCGTAATCAGGGGCTTTCCGAGAAGGATGTGCAGCTCAGGGCATTCGAGGCACTGCGCCTTGTAGGACTTGAGGAGAATCTTTATTACCAGTCACCGTTTGACCTGTCGGGAGGTCAGAAGAGGCGTGCGGCGATAGCGGGTGTGCTTGCAATGAGACCTGATTATCTGATTCTTGATGAGCCTACAGCGGGACTTGACCCAAAGGGGCGCGACGAGATACTCGGACATATAAGAAAGCTTCATGATGAGACAGGGATTGCAGTAATTCTTGTATCCCACAGCATGGAGGATATTGCGAAATACGTG
>ERZ779851.3410-NODE-3410-length-10625-cov-3.136518_pt1 | contig 10625 bp, 9 predicted proteins | sample MGYA00511094_ERZ779851 | MGnify/ENA primary metagenome ERZ779851 (study PRJEB29588, sample SAMEA2155512) | human gut metagenome | biome: human gut; feature: human-associated habitat; material: faeces | place: Denmark | collected 2008/2010 ... | reverse complement strand
AATTTCCACTTTTTCACCAGTTGCCACATTTATGGTCAGAACTCCCTTTTCTGTCACTGCTGCCATCTTATGTCCTGGCAAAATCTGCGGCTGGTGTGCCTGTAAACGTCCCATTATATCCATCAAAATAGAAGGATAGATTCCTGCACCAATGGTTTTTGCCATTTCCACAAGTGCCACCGGATGTCCCTCCTCTGCCATTTTTTCAGCCGTTTCACATCCGGTCAGACCGGAGCCAATAACCGCAACTTTTCCTTCCACTGCTACCCTTCCACTGAGAACATCCTCTGCGGTTACCACTTTTTTGCTGTCGATTCCCGGAATTGGCGGAATCATCGGCGTTGCACCACATGCCACAAAAATACCTGCCGGATTTAATTCTTTTACCATAGCAACCGTTGCTTCTGTATTCAGACGTACTTCTATACCTTCTAACAAATGCTCCACCAGCTGCGTGTAACCGCCGATGGGAATGCCCTGATACAGAGCGTTGAAGTAATTATTATCAAAGGTCAGTCGAACCGGAAGTCGCTTGATGATAAATGCCGGAAGATCCTTACAATCACGTCCCCACTGCTTCTCTGTATAACCCTTGATCAGTTTTTCAAAAATGTCTCTTCCCACCAGGGAAATTGCCTGCTCTTCTAAGTTCTTCGGCTCCGTGATACATGCTTCTTTTTTCTGTTCTTCGATCTTCGCCGCTGCTTCCTCAGGCGTTACCACACCCCACATTTTATTAAACGTATACATGTTAAAGGGCAGGGAATACAGTTCTCCACGATAGTTTGCCACCGGGGAATTGGTGAACCGGTTGAACTCTGCGAATCTCGTAATATACTTCCACACCTTCGTATCATTGGTATGAAAAATATGCGCACCGTATTTGTGGACATGGATCCCTTCCACTTTTTCCGTGTAAATATTACCCGCCACATTGGGACGCTTGTCGATCACCAGAACCTTTTTCCCTCTGTCAGCCGCTTCTCTCGCGAACACTGCTCCGTACAGACCGGAACCGACGACCAGATAATCGTATTTCATAGTTTCTATATGTTTCCTTTCTCACAGACACATTTAGACACATTTCTGTACTAATATGATTCCCGTTTTGCGTTACTGCTGCGTAGCAGCCTTCTGTCCGAAGACACGCTTCAGTACAAGCAGTGTCGCCAGTGTCAGCAGAATACCGATCACCAGACAGATCACCACATTCTGTACAAATCCGGCAATGATATAGTTCACGAACGAGATTGCTGCCACAGTCAGTACGTAAGGTACCTGAGTGGATACATGGTTGATATGATTGCACTGTGCCCCTGCGGAAGCCATGATCGTGGTATCGGAGATGGGAGAACAATGGTCACCCATAACAGCACCTGCCAGACATGCAGACACACCGATGATGATCAGATGCTCGGCTCCGGGTACGATAGCTCCGGTCGTGGGATCGGTAAATACGCCGGTAACGATAGGGATCAGAATACCGAAGGTTCCCCAGCTGGTGCCGGAAGCAAAAGCCAAGAAGCACGCTACCAGGAAGATGATCGCGGGAAGCATATTGGTCAATCCCGAAGATGCACCCTGCATCAGACCTGCCACATAGACATCCGCACCTAACAGTCCGGTCATGGTCTTCAGGGTAACGGCAAAGGTCAAGATCAGCATGGCAGGTACCATAGCGATAAAGCCCTGAGTCAGACAATTCATGGCCTCCTTAAAGGATACCAGTCTTCTACACATATAATATACGATAGCAAACAGCAACGCGATCAGAGATCCCCAGGGAAGTCCTACAGAAGCATCGGTAGCACTGAAGGCATCGATGAATCCCACACCTTCGAAAAATCCGCCGACATAGATCATACCAACGACACAGCAGATGATCAGTACGATCACAGGGATCAACAGATCATATACTTTTCCTCTCTCAGAACCCTTCGGTGCATTGTCCGCATTGGTCACGCGTTCTCCCTCAGTGAACAGGTCACCCTTTTCTATGGCATTACGCTCATGCTTAGCCATAGGACCGTAATCGAATCCCATCAGTGCCATTCCGACGACAAATACAATGGTTAACAGCGAATAATAGTTATAGGGGATCGCTCTTACGAACAGTTCGATACCGGAATACACACCCTCGTCCACCATGCCTGATACTGCTGCTGCCCAGGAAGAGATCGGTGCGATCATACAGATGGGTGCTGCCGTGGCATCAATGATATATGCAAGCTTTGCACGGGAGATCTTGTGTCCATCTGTGACCGGCATCATAACGGATCCTACGGTCAGACAGTTGAAATAGTCATCCACGAAGATCAGAACACCTAATAAAAAGGTGGCAAGCAGTGCTCCCGCTCTGGTCTTTACATGCTTTTTCGCCCATTCACCGAAGGCCGCAGAGCCTCCTGCCTTATTCATCAATGCCACCATGGTTCCCAACAGGATCAGGAACATGAAGATACCGATGTTCCATGCATCCGCAACGGAATTGATGAATCCTTCGTTGATCACTGTGTCCAGCGTCGCGATTGGTGAAAATCCGGTATAGATCAGCGCTCCCGTGACGATACCGATAAACAGTGATGAATATACTTCCTTTGTGATCAGTGCCAGTACAATTGCTACCACCGGCGGTAGTAATGCCCAAATTGTTCCGTACATAATTTTGCCCTCTCTCGTAGTTTTTTCGCAGTTTCTGCAATTATTTCACTATCTCTAACTTTATGGCAAACCTTTTGTCCTGTCAATAAAATTTTGCAAATTAACGCATTAACACGATAGCTTATTTATCATTTTTACTCTTTTTCGCTTTAAATCGCTAAATTTTCTTGCATCTGCGGGGATTCTGTTCTATAATAGGCAAAGAAATTTAGCAGAAAGGACGTGCCCCGCGCACGATGGAATACTATGAGTTTCGAATTCATCAAAAAACTTCCCACTCCTGCGGAAATACGTAAGGAGCTGCCTCTTCCGGCAGAATTAGTCAAGATCAAAGAAGAAAGAGACGCCGAGATCCGAGATGTCCTCACCGGTAAGAGTAATAAATTTCTGGTGATCATCGGACCCTGCTCTGCTGACAATGAGGATTCCGTATGCGATTATGTAAACCGCCTTGCAAGAGTTAACGAACAGGTGAAGGATAAGCTGATCCTGATCCCCAGAATCTACACCAACAAACCCCGCACTACCGGTGAAGGCTACAAAGGTATCACTAGCCAGCCCGATCCCGAGAAGAAGCCTGATTTTCTGGCAGGACTGATGGCCATGCGTAAAATGCACATCCGTGCGATCCAGGAGACAGGGCTGACTGCGGCAGATGAAATGTTATACCCTGAGAACTGGGGTTATGTATCCGACATCCTCTCCTATGTGGCAATCGGCGCCCGTTCCGTAGAGGATCAGCAGCATCGTCTGACCGTCAGCGGCTTCGATGTAGCTGCCGGTATGAAGAATCCTACCAGCGGAGATTTCTCCGTAATGCTGAACTCCGTATATGCGGCACAGCACCCCCACTCCTTCATCTATACCGGATGGGAGGTGAATACCCACGGCAACGATCTGGCACACACCGTACTGCGCGGTGCTACCAACAAGCACGGTGCCAATATCCCCAACTACCATTACGAGGATCTGATCCGTCTGTGGGATATGTATGAAAAAATGGATCTGAAGAATCCTGCCTGCGTGATCGATGCGAACCATTCCAACTCCAACAAGCAGTTCAAAGAACAGATCCGAATCACCAAAGAAGTCATGCACAGCCGCAAGCTGAGTTCCGATCTCCATCAGCTGGTCAAGGGCGTTATGATCGAGAGTTATATCGAAGAAGGTAACCAGAAGGTGGGTGCCGGCTGTTACGGTAAGTCCATCACAGATCCCTGCCTGGGTTGGGACGATACAGAGCGTCTGATCTACGATATCGCAGAGTACGAATAAGACGAACCCTTTTTTAAAAAAATTGCAGGAAGCCTTTGAATAACACAGGATTCACAAACGCTTCCAACACACATCCGAGAACCAGTACTCCCAAAATGAGCACCGGTTTTCCCAGTTTACCGGGCAGGGACTTTTTTCCCTGCCCGGTTATATTATGATAAAAATAAATACTTCTGTAAATATCCTCGCACCACTGAAGCAGCATCACCATTGCAGGTACATAACACAGATAGTGAGGAGAAATTCCAACAATACATAACAAAATCCCCTTGATTCCATAACGGCAGGTCGCAGTACCTAAGAATAATCCAAGGGAAAAGCCATATTTTACTGTCATCCCACCACAGAATAACAATCCCAGGTACGTCGTGGCCATGAGAACCAGTGCAATGAAATCTTTGCCTCTTTTACACAGGACGTACCAGAAGAGCACCTTGTTGTCCACGGCCATGTATTTCATATGATACAAAGTATCCTCATCCAGCATTCCCATATTCTTCAGGAAAGTACCTTTTCCCCAATATACGATCAGAAACCCCACTGCGAATCCGATCACAAACAGAAAACGAAGCGGCAGTTTTCCCACCGGTACGATAGACTTATCCCATTTCATGAAAATTCCCATCTCTACGCCACGCAATGTTATGTTAATATATGCGGACAACACAGGGAATCATTCCTGAACCGTAACAACTAAAAAACAATCCGCCACACAGATTCTATCCATGGAGCGGATTGCCTACCTCAACGTAATGACTATTTACTTAAGTATTTCGATGCATATGTCAGAATGCCGCAAATCGTCTTGGCATCCTGAATCTTACAGTCATAGATCATTTGTTTTAATTCCTCTACGGAATATGCCTCTACATTGATAAATTCATCTTCATCCAGATGCTGGCTCCCTCTGTCTTTCAGGTCTAACGCCAGATAGATGTCGATTTTCTCATTACAGAAAGCTACTGTGGTATAGATGGAAGTCAGCAGTTCCACATGATCGGTATGATAGCCGGTCTCTTCCTGCAATTCCCGCATGGCTGCCTGATCCGTAGGTTCTTCTCTGCCATTCAGTCCGCCGGCCGGAATCTCCAGAGTCTCCCGCTCCAGCGCATTACGATACTGCCGCACCATGAGAAGTTTACCGTCTTCTCTTACTGCAACCACAGCTGCTGCGCCTTTATGATCGATCAGATCCCATTTTGCAATGTTACCGTTGGGAATCTGCATGGTGTCCTGATAATAATCAATGATCGCACCTTTTGCAACCAGTTCCCGTTTGATACGCCTGAATTCTTCCATGACCCGTTATTCCTTCTTTTATTTATCCTCGAATCTGTTATTTGTTCTCCAGTAATTTGTCCACACTTACCATCTTGACACACAGTACGAACAGATCCGTTGCCATTGCCATCTCTTCCGGTGTCGGGAAGGAAGGTGCGATACGGATATTGGAATCTTTGGGATCCTTCTTATAAGGGAAAGTAGCGCCTGCCCCCGTCAGAGTCACACCTGCTTCCTTACATTTTGCCGCAATAGCCTTGGCACAACCATCCATCGCATCAAAGGAGATAAAATATCCACCGTTGGGTTTTGTCCAACTGCCGATACCAAGTCCACCCAGTTCCTCATCCAAAACCTTCAATACTGCCTCAAATTTTGGACGCATGATTGCCGCATGCTTCTTCATATGTTCACGAATACCGTTAATATCCTTAAAATAGCGTACATGACGTAACTGATTGATCTTATCGTATCCAATCGTCTGAATTGTCATGGACTTTCTCATATCATCCAGATTGGCCTTAGAAGATGCGATAGCCGCAATACCGGAACCTGCAAAGCTTACCTTAGAGGTAGAGCAGAACTCGAATACCATATCCGGATGTCCTGCCTTCTCACATTCGGAGAGAATCTCTAACAGCTGATCCTGTCTGTCATCATATAAATGATGAATTGCATAAGCATTATCCCAAAAAATACGGAAATCCGGTGCCGCCGGCGTAAGCGCTGCGAAGCGTCTTACGGTCTCATCGGAATAAGTATATCCCTGAGGATTGGAGTACTTCGGTACGCACCAAATGCCTTTGATGGCGGGATCTTCGCTGACCAGCTTCTCTACCAGGTCCATATCCGGTCCTTCGGGTGTCATGGGCACATTGATCATTTCAATTCCGAAATGCTCTGTAATTCCAAAATGTCTGTCATATCCGGGAACAGGGCACAAAAACTTTACATGATCCAGTTTACACCAGGGGGTATTTCCCAAAATGCCATGGGTCATGGCACGGGATACCGTATCATACATGATGGTCAGACTGGCATTACCGCATACGATCACGTTCTCTGGTTTTACCTCCAGAATATCCGCCATCAGCTTCTTTGCCTCAGGAATGCCATCCAAACCTCCGTAGTTTCTCACATCCATTCCATCCTCAGCCTTCATAGCGCTCTGAGAATTCACAACATCCAGAAAATCCATTGTCATATCCAGCTGATTGACTGCAGGTTTTCCTCTGGACATATCCAGTTTCAGGCCTTTGCCTTTTGCATCTTCATATGCAGCGTTCAGCTCTGCCTTCAATGTTAAAAGTTCTTCCTTGGATAATTCCTGATATGCTTTCATTTCGTACCATACCTTTCTCGTTTTTTCCCATAGGGAATACGCTTTCTTCTGTGGACGTTGGATAATCGTATACAATCATACACTCCGAATATCATACTATAAGATGACATATAACACAATAGGTAACTTTCACTTTTTTACACCCGTTTATCCATAAATTTTCATTAAAACAGCCGTTGTATGTCTCCATACAACGGCTACCTCTTACATCTTATGAAATTGTCATTTCTGACTGGTCAGTTATTTGGCGTAATCAATTACGCGGCTCTCACGGATCACATTCACCTTGATCTGTCCGGGATATTCCAATTCAGCTTCAATCTGCTTGGAAATATCTCTTGCCAACAGTACCATATCGGCATCTGAAATCTGTTCGGGCACTACCATAACACGAACTTCACGACCTGCCTGAATAGCAAAAGATTTATCTACACCTTTGAAATTGTTTGTGATATCTTCTAACTGTCTTAATCTGCTAGTATAGGTTTCCAGTGTTTCCCTTCTAGCTCCCGGTCTTGCAGCGGATATTGTATCAGCAGCTTGTACAATACATGCAATCAGGGAAGTAGGCTCTACATCGCCATGGTGAGATTCCACTGCGTTGATAACAGTAGCATTCTCTTTGTATTTCCGACACAATTCAGCACCCAGCTGAATATGAGAACCTTCCATTTCGTGGTCGACTGCTTTACCGATATCATGCAGCAGTCCAGCTCTCTTGGCAAGTCTCACATCCAATCCCAGTTCTGCAGCCAGCAGTCCGGACAGCTGTGCTACTTCAATAGAATGCTTTAATGCATTCTGACCATAGCTGGTACGGAATTTCATCTTACCGAGTAATCTTACCAGTTCGGGATGAATGCCATGTACGCCAACCTCGAGAGTTGCGGCTTCTCCCTCTTCCTTGATCATTACTTCGACTTCTTTCTGCGCCTTCTCTACCATCTCTTCGATTCTGGCCGGATGAATACGTCCGTCCACAATCAGCTTCTCCAAAGCAATGCGGGCAACTTCCCTTCTGATCGGATCAAATCCAGATAAGATTACTGCCTCCGGTGTATCATCGATAATCAGATCCACACCGGTGAGTGTCTCGAGCGTGCGGATATTACGTCCCTCACGTCCGATAATTCTACCCTTCATCTCGTCATTCGGAAGCTGGACAACCGAAATGGTTGTCTCAGCGACGTGGTCAGCCGCACATTTCTGAATCGCTGTCACCACATATTCCTTTGCCTTCTTGTCCGCCTCTTCCTTGGCTCTGTGTTCCATTTCTTTGATCAATTTTGCAGTATCAAGTTTTACATCTTCTTCAACGGTTTTTAAGAGATATTCCTTTGCTTGTTCGGAGGTTAATCCAGAGATTCTTTCCAGTTCCTGTAAACGCTCTTCATTGAGCTTTGCAATCTGAGCTTTCTGCTTGTTGATTTCTTCTTCTTTTGCAGCAAAACCGGCTTCGCGTCTCTCGATGGATTCCAACTTCTTGTCTAAGTTTTCTTCCTTCTGTACGACTCTGCGTTCACTACGCTGAATCTCTGCTCTGCGCTCTTTTACTTCTTTGTCCAGATCATTTTTGACTCTGATGGACTCTTCCTTTGCTTCGAGCATTGCTTCACGTTTTTTGGTTTCTGCTGTCTTTACCGCTTCATCGATAATCTCACGTGCTCTATCTTCCGCATTACCAATCTTAGCATTTGCTACGTTCTTGTGGTAAGCAGTTGTGATAAAGTATGTCAGAACCGCAGTAACGATAAGTGTTATAACAACAGCGATCACTATCTGCAGCACAGGAGCACCTCCTTTATTAAATTTTCATTGTACATATAACATATAATTAGATTAATTTTCTGTCATAATTAACAACAGGTTAATTTTATTCTATTTTCATACTTATGTCAAGTCAATTACTGTTCAATATGCATAATATTGAATGACTCAAAAATAAGAATACAACATATTGTACAAATTTGTCAGATTTTCTCTGAAACAAAATTTTTCTCTCCGGCCTGCTCCTACTGCCGTTCCTGCTTCATGACATGAAGGATATCACTGCTTTTGAATCCCCTGCGGAGTAAAAACTGATAATTCTTCCGCTGTTCGCTGACATCTGCATCCTCAAAAGAATAATGCCGCTTCTGCAGTAACTCTGCAATCTTCTTCTGATCATCCGAAACATACTCTTCTTCTAATGCTGCATCAACCAGATCTCTTCCAATCCCTTTTGCCATCAGTTCCATCTTAAGTTTTTGTCTACTTTTCATCTCCTGATGATAACGGATGTAGGTAGAAGCATAACGAAAATCGTCGATATAATGATAACTTTTTACATAGGCAATTGCGGATTCAATACAACTTTCCGGATATCCGTTCTGTTTCAGTTTGTCATAAAGCTGACGCTCTGTCCGGTCCTGCTTTTCCAACAGATGCATTGCCCTCTTGATTGCACGCTTTCCAAGGATTTCATTCAGAATCTTATCATAGACAGCCTCTGTGACAACACAGCCCTCCTCTATCCCAAGCTTTCGAATCTCTCCTTTATAAAGAACAACTTCTGTCCCATCATCAAACCGGATTCTTGCTTTTCCCTTCTCAAGAGGTACGACCGACATGACCTGAAGACTCATTCTTATTCCTCATCCTCTAATACTTCTGGCTCTCCCTCAGCATCCGTCTCTTCTGCAGTACCATCTAACTGGAATTTTTCTCTGACTTTTGCCTCAACCTCTTCACATACGAGTGGATTCTCTCTCAGATAAGTTTTCGCATTCTCACGTCCCTGACCAATCTTATCTCCGTTATAGGCATACCATGCACCGGACTTCACAATAATGCCACAGTCTGCAGCAAGGTCTAAAATATCTCCCTCTTTGGAAATTCCCTTACCAAACATAATGTCAAACTCAGCCTCTTTGAATGGAGGTGCCACTTTATTCTTTACGATCTTCACACGGGTACGGTTACCGACAACCTCTCCTGCCTGTTTCAGAGATTCAATTCTACGGACATCCATACGCACAGATGAGTAGAATTTCAATGCACGTCCGCCGGTTGTTGTTTCTGGATTACCGAACATCACACCAACTTTTTCACGCAGCTGGTTAATAAAAATAACAATACAGTTCGACTTGCTGATGACTGCAGTTAATTTACGGAGAGCCTGGCTCATAAGTCTTGCCTGAAGTCCCACATGGGAATCTCCCATATCTCCATCAATCTCTGCTTTCGGAACAAGTGCTGCAACAGAGTCAACAATCACGATATCCACTGCCCCGGAGCGAACCATCGTCTCTGTGATCTCAAGCGCCTGCTCTCCACAGTCCGGCTGTGAAATATACAACTCATCAATATTCACACCGATATTCTTGGCATAAGCCGGATCAAGTGCATGCTCCGCATCAATAAATCCTGCGATTCCGCCCCTTTTCTGTACCTCGGCAACCGCATGCAGGGCAACCGTTGTCTTACCACTGGATTCCGGACCATAGATCTCAATAATTCTTCCCTTTGGAAGTCCTCCAAGACCAAGTGCAATATCAAGACTCAAAGATCCAGTTGGAATTGTCTCAACATTCATATGTGCTGAATTATCACCCAGCTTCATAATAGATCCCTTACCATACTGTTTCTCAATCTGTGAAATTGCAGCATCTAACGCTTTTAATTTATCTTCTCTTGCCATTTTCTTTCCTCCAATACGAACTTATGTTCGTTTTCTTGCTCTTATAGTATTATACTTTGCCCTAAATGTCAACTACGAACATGAAACAATTCTGTCCCTGTTCATCCTTTTAAGATAGTTTTCCCCCCTATTTAAACCATCACTTTCTATTTTTTGCCGGGATTTCATGCCGATCTGGCTGAAATAATTACTCTTGTAACATTTTATTTGATAAAAAAAGATTCTGCTATCTGCAAGATTGACTGTAACTGATAGATAGAAATTTGTCAAGGTGTTTTACAAAACACCCTGAAGCATTTCACGGATCGCATCTTTGCCCTGCACGCCGATTGCTTTTCCCTGAAACAGACCATAATGCATCACAACCAATGTCGGGATACTCATGAT
>ERZ779851.3402-NODE-3402-length-10637-cov-12.835192_pt1 | contig 10637 bp, 10 predicted proteins | sample MGYA00511094_ERZ779851 | MGnify/ENA primary metagenome ERZ779851 (study PRJEB29588, sample SAMEA2155512) | human gut metagenome | biome: human gut; feature: human-associated habitat; material: faeces | place: Denmark | collected 2008/2010 ... | reverse complement strand
AGGCAAACGAGCCGCTTCTCGGCCAGTTCTCCGAAAATCAGCTTCCCGGCGTGGCCGGGCGCGGTAGAGACGGGGAAGTTCGGAATGTCGTGATAGTCGATCTCAACTGTGTTTTGAAGCCTTTTTGCAAACGGTCCGAGCGACGAGCCGAGAATCACCGCGATCTGCGGCGCAAACGGCATCCGTGCCCGAACATAGTCCGCGCTTTGTTCATAAAATTTATACGGTTCATTCATAATCGCTGACCGCCTTTCCTTCTTTTGCTTATCATACCGCGCAGGAGGGGACTCCGTCAACCAAAACTGCAAAACATGGGGGGAGCATGAACACATTGTGCTGGAAAAATCCAGACATCAGAAACTATCTGGGCTTTTTCAGTGCCCGAACATTATGAATCAACAGCGGGACTGTACGGGAATACTCCGCCGACTGTGTTGGCTCTGTGTCGCCTCAGCAATGGTTTTGACCGCAGGTCAAAACCAGCGGTATTACTTACCGCTGCCATGCTTGTGCATGGAATTGTCGGACGATCGAACCCGATGAGTTTGGTTTAACAGACGAATAATCAAAAAAAGAAACCATCCGAATGGATGGTTTCTTTTTTTGTGTGATCGCTACACTATAGATGAACATATTACAGTGGCTGATTTCTGTAATTTATTCTTTCGACTTGTCTTTACTCGCGATCTCATCGGTCGCTTCAATTAGATTTGTCACGACCTGATTGAGCTGTGCGGCGTTCTTGGAGGTAATAACAGGGACGCCAGTTTGGCTTTCGATGGCTTTCCGTGCATCACCGGCCACCTTGCCTCCAGCACGCGCTATATCAATGTTTTCCGAAAATGTCTCCGGAGATTTCTGCTTGGATATCTCCGTGGTGGTTGCCTCCGCTAGCATATTCAGCACCAGTTCTAGTGTGGTCATATTATCACGGAGATTCTCTTTCTTTAAGCCCTTGAGAATTTTATATTGCCGTGTAGACATTCCCGACCATGCACGGGAAATCTCGTCGGTAAGTATTGCGTATTCCACGCCCTTCTGCACACCACGGGCATCCCACTCATCCGTCAGTTCCTTTCGGACTTGGATGGCCTGCAACCGCTGGTTGATCCATTCACGAGTATAGCCTTTCTTGAGGTATGTTTCCAAGGCTCGTTCAATGGTCAATTCCGGATCGATAGTCTCTTCAATGCGCTCCCGTCCGACCTGCGCCAACCACAGCTTGAATGGTTCCGCTTTAGGGGAAGGAATGGACTGGATGATGCGAAGAAGCTGCTCGGTGTCAGCCACATCGGTCAGGCGCTTTTTGCCATCAGGAGCGGTCATTTTCAACTGTACGATTTTTTCGTACAGTTCAACCGCGCCCTCAGATTTGAGTTTTCTCTTGAGGTCGCTCCAATAGCGGCGAGGATTATCTGTGCCGCTCAACACCTCACAGACATCAACAATGGAAAAGTACCATTCTTCCGTTTCTTCGTCCCATGCAGTACGAATGCGTTTGTCCTCAAATAATTGAATTTTATCATTTTGTGGCATATGATAGGCCTCACTTCTACTATAATTTTCATTGCTTTATAAGTCAATCTCTTGAAAGCCAATTTCATAACCGGGCTGAGAATCATTGAGCACAGCCTCATAAATAACAATGTCCCCAGCTTTTACTGCGGCTTCAACAAATATATCTTTATCGCTTGAAATCATCTTGGCTCCAAGAATAATTGCCTTAGGCTTGATTTTCAAATAAGCAACATTACTTCTTCTCCAATAGTTTAGTATCTGTGGAATCAGTCTTATTTCTTTTTCATAACTCCATATAGTGTCTTTTGTTAAAATAATTTCTCTAATGGTGTCATAATCTGAATATTCAAGAATATCCCCAGAAAATGTTACCGGAAACGTTTTTTCAGAAGCCTTATAAAGCAAATAATCGTGTATGAATTTCGTAGCATCGGGTCTTTTTTCACAATAATTTATCGGATGCAACTCAAATTTCTCATTCAGCACTTGCCCGGTTTCACTATAGCACTTGGCAGATGATAATTCATGGCTATCATACAAAAGCGCAACTCCAGTATGATCTTTTGCATAGTGCGCCCACATCAATGAGGATAATGTGTTTTGAGAGAGGCATATTCCTATTATGTTATCATGAATTGCAATTTTAATAGCAGCAATTTCGTCATCAATGCTTTGAAGAAATTTTTCGCGGTTTTCAGGTGTCCAAAACATCTGGGCAAAACACCCCATCGGAAAATTTTTCTTTTTTAGCTCCGCTATATAAGTAGACATTTCCCTGTCAAGCGATTCTCCTACAAATTTGAGGAGGCTACGCTTATTAACATATAACAGGGTATCATAGGGATCATTATATCCCAGCGCTGTTGAAAAAAATATTTTCTCGTTAATTATTGAATCGAGCACCTTTTCTCTGCTTTTCTCTCCTATCTGCCCTTTATCCCAGCCTCTAAACTTGGTAAGGCAGTTATTTCTTATAATTGCAGCACGATATTGACAGTATTCTGCCTTATTGGTGGCAGTATCTAATACTTCATGCTGTACAGAATCTTCGATATACTCACCGAGGAAATATTCCATATAAATCTCCTTACCTTATAGGAAAAGTCATTGCGAAAGCATTTTCTTTTCTTAGTAGCTACAAGTAATTACTTTACGGCAAAAGCGCTGGAAAAACGCTTTCTTTCTTTGAATTGAATTTTCGTTTTCCCCATCGTAGGTGAAAATGATAACCTTTCTCAAGTTGACACACTCATTTAAAAGCGCTTCTAAGTACTGTTTATCTGAAAACAAGCTGTGTCCTAATACGATAATTGTCTTTATCTTTCTGGGATTGATCATGTCAAAAGAATCCGCTTGCCTGTATGGATTTCCTTTGTAAAATTCACTGATAATGGCTGGATGATAAAAATTTTTCCAATCCGTAAATCCTTGACCAGAAGTAAGCGCCTTTTGCATTTTCTCAATGTCAGCCATGCATTCATGGTATTGTTGTTGCTCTGAAAAAAGCTTATAGCGCTTTTTTAGGAATCTGCTAAATTCCAGTCTTTCTCTACAAAGTGCTTTTGACCAAATCTGCATCTTATACTCAATAAAGCATGGCTCCTCACGAAAGTCATACCCAAGGACAATTTCATTTTCTTTTAAAGATCCATGGACATATAATACATTTTTTGTATATAACTCCGCGGTATCAGTATAATTAAAGTTTATTGCAAAAGTACTCTTTCTAACGGCTTTGCAAATTGATAACTTGCGCTTGATTTTTCTGCCAGAAACTTCATTCCTCAAATATTTCAGCAGATGTCCCTTTATATCTTTAAACAATTGATTTATTTGGTCGGTATCATGTAAAACCTCATTATAGTCATACTGATCATCATATAGGCATTGGAAGCACTGCATAGATATTTCATCGATTCGTTCCTCAAAAGAATACCAATGTTGGCTACCGTTACCGTACCTTTTAAGAAAGTCATTGTAGTTCTTAAAAGTTCCCTCCTTTTGAGCGCACACAAAATCATAATAACTTGTCTTTAGGCCATGTGCCAAGTCAAAACCGTTTCCAATAATTGCCAGTTTTCTGCTGGTGTATGCAATTCTTCTTAGAAAAGGAAATATCACAGAAAGTCACCGCCTAATTGAGCAAGTAAAACACTTTGATGCATAGTTGCCAAGAAGGCCGACAGCATCAACACCAAGTACAAGTCAAATTTGTGCCATAATTATAACTTTTTCTATGTTATTTTTCAAGATATGCTGATAAAAATGGTATAATTGAATATGTCACCTTGTATACCTCTTTTTAATTTGCTATAATTATTTAAAATATGACAAAAGATATAAACTCAGAAAGTGCGGGTGAGTATTATAGCAAATACAGGAAAGAGTTTTGAAATCTTAACTCAGAAAGTTTTTCAGGCAATCCTTGATTACGATGACCCTATGCTGAAGACAATCGCTGTTGAGCAGAACAAGATAATTCAGGGAATTACAGGAACGACACATCAGATAGATGTTTATTGGGAGTTCGAACGGGCTGGCATAAAATATCAGACGCTTGTTGAAGTTAAAGATTGGAAGTCAAAGGTTAAGCAAGACCAGATTCAAAGCTTTCATAGCGTCTTACGGGATATTCCTGGACAGCCAACGGGAATTTTCGTATCAAAAAATGGATTTCAACGAGGGGCGAAGCAATATGCCAAAACGCATGGCATAGAACTTACTATAATTAATCAAGACACTTCTTGTAGTACTAACTCTTTTCGAATTTTTATCGATCATTATCATACCCGAACAGTATCCTTTATTGCTCAAAAGCCGGAACAACAAGCAGCGGTTTCGGAATTATGTTCTGGAGATAACATTTTTAATGACAACATTTTTCTATTCTCCCCACTAGGCGAAAAAATACTTGCTTCATATTTTATTGAGCAAGTTCAAGAAGAGCAACAGCATCGCAATTACTGCATTACTCCTGGTCAATGGACATTTCGGTGCAATTTCTTGGGTGAGTGGAAAATCAGTTGCGAGAAAAGCCGATGCTCCTATAATGTTTTGGGCTTTGATGTCCAATACTCATTAACGCAATCGGTAATGCCTTTTTTACTGAACGTTGAGAGCATTCCTAAGTACATTGTTACATATGTTATCAACCCTCGTAAAATTGCACTTTATCCAGTTAACCAAAGGTACAAAGTATATAAATCCATCAGTTGTTTGAAGTGTAGCAATTCAAACTGTAGCGGTGATATGGTGTCCTGCAACAAGTTAAATGCTCAGACTAAAGTGTAGGCACATCTGCGATATTTTTTATAAATACGCTATTCCTATGCTCTATCATACTAAGTGTTCCTTTACCTCGATCCCGCTTTTCAGCCGAACCAATATTTCTTCTTTGGAGAGTATCCTGACCGACGCCACAAGATCGCGAATATTGCGTTCGTTCCATTCCGTGATAGCAGTACCGGCCTGCCCCATTATATCGGTGGCCTCCTCCATATGGCTGGTCAGTTCCGCATCTTCTGCTTGCTGTCGCTCCAACTCGACACGCTTGGCCTTCAGTTCTGCTTGCTGGGCAAGGATTGCCTTGAAACGCTCCATGTAGTCGGTACTATTGCCGGAGGCTACAGTGATGAAGGCGGCGTCAAATTCTTGTGCCAGAGATTCCAGATGATCGTCAATCTCTGCGATGGTAAGTTCTCCGCTTCGGTTGGGATGTATCACCACCTGTAGATTTTCCGTGACCTGCCGTACCAGTGCGGGCTTCTCAGACATTATGCTGTTGATAGCCCGTAGGATGCCCTGCTGGAGCTGCTGCTCATCCACAGAAGGCGAATCGTGGCAGTACTTCTTTCCATAATCAAAGCGGCTGATGCAGCGCCAGACGATGTGCTTCTTTCCCCTGTTGACCCATGTGCAGCGGCGGTACAGCGTGCCGCACTCACCGCAGATGAGCCGATCTGACAGGGCGTATTTCGGGGTATAGCAGCTTCTGCCGCTGGGGGTACTTTTCTGCGTATTTCCCTTCAGCGCGTTGCGCCGCGCCAGCTCTGTCTGAACCGCATTATATGTTTTGCGGTCTATGATGGCTTCGTGATGATCCGGCGCCAGATACATGGTGCGCTGCCCTGTATTGCGGATGGTTTTGTGGCTGATACAATCCTGCTGGAAGGTTTTCTGCATCAGGACGTCACCTACATATTTCTCATTGGAGAGGATACCTCGTACTGCGGTATGTGTCCATGTTGCGCCGCCACGGGCGTTTGGAATGTGGCGCTCCTCCAGATCTTTGCGAATCATATTAAGGCTGTCACCGTGGAGGTACTTCTGGTAGATCTCCCGGACGATCTCTGCCTGCTCCGGAATGATCTGTGGATTACCATCCGGCCCCTTCTCATAGGCGTACAGGTTGTAGTAGTTAATGGTGGCTTCACCACGCTGCATGGCGTAGCGCTTGCCTGCTTGAATATTGCCGGAGATGGACTCACTCTCCGCCTGCGCGAAGGCCCCCATCATGGTCAGCATCAGCTCTGTGGACTCGTCCATGGAATTGATGTTTTCTTTTTCAAAGTATACCGCAATGCCCTGCGCCTTCAGCATTCGGACGTAGTTCAGGCAGTCCACCGTATTGCGGGCGAAGCGTGAGACGGATTTGGTGAGGATCAGGTCGATCTTGCCTTGCTTGCACCATTTCATCATCCGCATGAAGTCTGCTCGCTTTTTGGCGGAGGTGCCGGTGATGCCTTCATCCGCGAAGATGTCGGTCATCGTCCACGATTTGTTCTCCATGATCTTATCGGTGTAGTAGCTTTTCTGCGCCTCGTAGCTGTTGAGCTGATCCTCCTCTTTGGTGGATACCCGGCAGTAGGCCGCTACCCGAAGCTGCCGCTGCTCGGCAGGCCCTGTGTTCTTTGGTGCGGCGGGTATCACGATCACCTTTGGCTTGTTCTCTCCCACGATTATGCTCTCCCCTCAATAATCTGGCCGTTTTTCAGTAATAGGCTGGCCTGCCCCTTTTTGACATAGACCTGTGACACGGCGCTTTTCAGCAATTCGGCGTCGATCTCCGCCATCGGTGCGGCAGCGGTGAATAGATGCCGTAAGCGCTGGCTTTCGTACTCGCTGCTGCCGATGGCGTTATATTGCATCCCTGCCAGCCGCAGGGCGAGCTCTTTAGCACTGCCCTCATCCACCGGACTGGTGGTAAGTGCTGCTGAGAATCGCCGCTCCATTTCGGCCAGCTCACCACGGTTGACTGTCTGCGGCTGTGGCTTGATCTGTTCCGGCGCTGCCGCAAGACAATTCAGCAGGGACAGCACCTGTGACTCCACCGCTGCACTGGGTCTGCCGTTGCACAGGCGGCGCAGTGCCTTCTGTGCTTCGGTTATCTGCATCGCGGGCTTACGCTCTGACCGGCGCTGGGCGGCTCCTTGTAACTGTTCCGCGGAGAGGATAGCCGGAAATCGTTCTGTACCGGCGTAGCGGTTGTCCTCCAGAATACGGGCTACCATATTCTTATTCCATGGCTTGTCCACGTCGTAGGGTGGGCCTTTTTCTTTCAGATGGTCGGTGATGTCGTTGAAGGATGCCCCGGCCAGATAGCAGGCGTAGACGCTCTGCACAGCTTGTGCCTCTTGCGGATGGACGACTATCTCGCCCATAACCATCTTGTACCCGAAGGGCAGCTTCCTGTTGCCCATTACCGCACCGTCCTTTCTATGCTCTCCCGCAGCTCCAGCCCGTTTCTCAGGCGAAACCGCAGGCTTGTGTTGCTCTCGATAATGACCTTGTCAATAAGCTGACCGAACAGCTCCCCGTCAAAATCGTGCAGCATTTCAGGCCCTCTTTTGAGGATGGTGATGAGCTCCTGGGTGCAGGGGATGGTATCATCACTGTCTTGGTTGAGGATCCTGCTTTTGGCTTGCTTGGCGGCGCGGAGCTGTTCGGTCAGCTTATTACTCTTGAATATGAAAATGTCAGGATCAACACAGCCGCTTTCTCTCAGAGTGGCCAGCAGTTGATTCTGACTGGTAAGTTCCGCTATTTTCTTGTTCAGTTCAATGACGTCCACACTCCAGAGAAATTTCCGTTCACGGATGGACTGGAGGTTGGCGATGAGGTCGGGCAGAATATGGCTGCCTTGGTGCTTGAGGTTGTAGTACAGCCGGAGGAAGGCTTGCTGTATCTGAACTTCGGGGATAGGCAGCAGCGCACACTCATTCTTATCTGCATCGTGCGTCATACAACACCAGTAGGCACTTTCCTTCTGGCCTTTTCTCCGTAGTGTACTCCCACATTCACGACAACACAGCTTTTTTGCAAACGGGAACTCTGTTTTCCGCTTCTCCCTCGTGTACTGTGTTTTTTTCATTTCAAGAAGGATCTGCACCTTCTCAAAATCATCTTTTGCGATGATTGCCGGATGCGTATCAGGTATGTAATATTGCTTTCTCTGTCCTGTATTCCGATGACGCTTTACCGGTAGAGGGCCTGTCGAGTACGTCTTTTGCAGCATGGTATCGCCCATATAGCATTCATTCGTAAGAATATAAGAAATGGCACTTTCGTGCCACAGCTTCCCTCCCGTCGTTGTATTGAGCTGCTTCACAATCGCTCTGCGGCTGGCACCCGACAAGTAGCTCTCAAATATAAACCGTACTATCTTTGCTTCTTCTGGCACTATCGCAAGCTTTCCATCTTTCAGACAATATCCAAAGCCTGCCGACTGCGGATTATGTCTCTCACGCTCTATCCGCTTCTGATAACTCCAGCGTATATTGCCGGAGATGGACTCGCTCTCTGCCTGTGCGAAGGCTGCATACAGGGCGGTCATCAGTTCGGAGGACGCCCGTGCGGTGTCGATGTTCTCTTTTTCGAAGAAGATGGTCGTTCCGTTGGCGCGGAACTGCCGGATGGCCTCCAGGCACTCCGACGTGTTGCGGGCAAAGCGGGAGATGGATTTGACCAGAATACGGTCAATGAGCCCGCGCCCGCTGTCGGCCAGCATCCGCCTGAAATCCTCCCGCTTCTCCACTGAGGTGCCGGTGATGCCCTCGTCGGCGTAGATGTCCACCAGCCGCCAGTCCTCATGCTCGGTGATGTACTGCGTATAGTGGATATTCTGGGCCGCGAAGGAGTTGAGCTGATCCTCCGAGGATGAGCTTACCCGGCAGTAAGCGGCCACCCGCAGCTTCTGGGCATCCCGCTCATGGTTGGCTTCGATCCTGATGACCCGCCGCTCCTTGCCGTTCAGGGCAAGGTTTCCGCTGATCTTCTTTTCTTCCGTGGCTGCTCACCTCCTCCTTGTAGCAACACAACATACCACAGTCATCTCGTTAAAGCTACTGATTTTTGCAGAGAAGTTCAGAAAGAAATAGGGATCGTTGCACCGGTCTGCACTGCGATGCGCACGGCGACCTGCTCCAACTCTGCCTTGGGAAAACCGGCTTTTTTCAGTGCAGCCAGAAGATTCAGAATGCCGCAAAAATCAATGTTCTTATCCTGCATAACTTTCTCCTTCTACATATTTTCTGATGGCACAAACACGGACACTGTCAGACGTGGGGTGGGTGTGAGTGAGAGAAGAATCAGACACAGGGAACGGATGAAAGCACAAAGCGAAAGGGGAGAGAGAAGAGAAACCAGTGTCCGCGTTTCTGCCATCAGGCAAAAGAATTATGGCGGGGGCCGCTCCAAGGCGTGTTGGAGCGGCCCCTGCCGTTTCCATCATTTGTTCAGTCCTATTCGACACTACTTCCCGGACTGACGGGCGGTCAACTGGTCTGCGGCTGGCGCCGCACATGGGAATTGCACCCCTCCGAGGATCGCTCCGAGCTGCACCGATGTTTTGAAAGTATCGCTATGCAGAAGTACCATTGTAGGCAGATGAGGTCATGGCGAGACAGCCTGCCACGGCTGCTTTTGGATGAACGGGTATCGCTGGGCACCTTCCGGTTCGGGGCCTGCATTGACACGGGGAGTTCCCGTGCAGGTGGTCATGGCGCGTTCTCCGCATCGCTGTCCTCTGTTCAGGAGGCTCATCTGCTGATGTGATCCAGTTGCCGGATATGGCCGTGCGGCGTTTTTCAAAGTACAATCAAGCCGTTATCGTTAGCTCTGGTGTAATTGTACCTCGGACGATCTCACCGCAACAGAGACAAGATGGCAGGTTTCTTAGGCCACCGCACCGTTGACGTATTTGAGATGGAATAACGCACTTCCATTACCCAGACTACTGTCCGCCAGAATGGTCAAATTCCTTGTGCTGGGCGTTGTTGAAGTGCTGTAGTCATATTGCTTGAAGGTCAATTGTGAGGTGTAGACATACACCTTGTATTTGACAACGACCGTAGCAGCATAGAAGCTGTCGATCTCCTCCACCTTGCAGTCCGCCTTGACCGCGTCACCGATCTCCAACGCCTCCAACAGCTCCATGCAGTGTGCGTACTGGTCGCGGGGGATGGGGAACGGGATGGTCGCCACGCCGTATTCCGGGTGATGTGGATTGCCAAGCACCGCTTGTATCATCATGTTTCGTCAACTCCTTTTTCCAAATTCAAAACCACATCTCCGTACTTGGCCATCAGCAGTGCGCCGGTGATCAGGTGGAACGCCTCGTCTGTGACCAATTCCGGAGACGCAAGGTCTGCGAGAGTAATATTGCAGCAGCCGACCGCAATGGCCTTTGCCGCCTGGTAGACGCTGTATAGCTCTGGCTCGATTCCTCCGAGCCGGACGCTTTGAAAGTCAAAGCCGTCGTTCCCGCATTTCCAGACCATCCTGCGCCAAGGGCTCTCGTATGCCGTGAGCAGGAAGAGGGCCGCTTTGTTCCGGTCAGACAGACGCCAGCAGCGTTCCCGCCAATGTGTCCATCTTCGTCGGTGTGCATCGGACAGGAAGAATTGAGGGATTCTTTCTCTGAGTTGCTGATGCATCCGTTTTCGGAACTGCGGTCCCACAGAGGGTGCGAAGCACTCCCGCACGAACTCATTCAGCTCCAATACACCCGCTTCGATCCGTTCCTCCAGACAGGTGCATTCACACAGGCGGCACGGATGCTTGCGGTCATAGTTCTGGCAGTATTCGCACGCCACATCTTTGGGCGTGTAATGAAATGGGCT
>ERZ779851.3401-NODE-3401-length-10637-cov-15.135324_pt1 | contig 10637 bp, 8 predicted proteins | sample MGYA00511094_ERZ779851 | MGnify/ENA primary metagenome ERZ779851 (study PRJEB29588, sample SAMEA2155512) | human gut metagenome | biome: human gut; feature: human-associated habitat; material: faeces | place: Denmark | collected 2008/2010 ... | reverse complement strand
TTCTCAAAAAATATTTAGTTTGATTGCAAGAGCCTTCTGATTGTGGTAAAATATAAGGTATGGCATTTGAAAAAAGCCGAAGAAAAATGATGAAAATACTTTCAAACCGGATGTATGGAGCGTGCAGATCGCTGGAATGATTTTTTCAACACGCTCCGGGAAAGGAGCAAGATTTTATGGCAGTATTTCGTGCATTTAAAGCACTTAGACCTACAGAGGGAAAGGCAGCAGCAGTAGCTGCCCTTCCATATGATGTAGTGAATAGAGAAGAGGCAGCAGCCATTGGGAAAGAGAATCCGGATTCTTTTCTCCATGTAGACAGAGCGGAGATGGATCTGCCGGCAGAGACGGACCTTTATGATGCGAAGGTTTATCAGAAAGCGAAAGAGAACCTGCATAAGATGGAGGAGACTGGCGTTCTGGTTCAGGACCATAAGCCATGCTACTACATATATGAACTGGTACGCAAGGGGAAGGTTCAGACTGGAATTGCAGGCTGCGCTTCTATTGACGATTATCTGAATAATGTGGTGAAAAAGCATGAACTTACCAGATCAGATAAAGAGCTGGACCGAATCAATCATGTGGATGTATGTGATGCTAACACAGGCCCCATTTATCTTGCCTGCCGTTATACAGATGCGTTGAGTGCTCTTCTTGAGCAGTGGAAAAAAGAGCACAAAGCAGCCTATGATTTTACAGAAGAGGACGAGATCACACACCGTGTGTGGGTGATCGATGGGGACGAGGCGATTAGCCAGATCCAGGATGAGATGGAGAAGATCCCTGCACTTTATATTGCAGACGGACATCACAGAGCTGCTTCTGCGGTAAAAGTCGGATTTAAGCGGAGAGAAGAACATCCGGGATATACCGGAAAAGAAGAATTTAATTATTTCCTTTCCGTTTTATTCCCGGATGAGGAACTGATGATCATGGATTACAACCGTGTGGTACGGGATTTAGGAGATATGACCGAAGAGGCATTTTTATCAAAAATGCAGGAACTTTTTGATGTGCAGGAAATCGGAAACAAAGACGATGTACGACCGGTGAAAAAGGGACAGTTTTCCATGTTTCTTTCTGATAAATGGTATCGTTGTACTATGCGTCCAGAGTCGGTTCCGGAGGATCCGGTAGAAGGACTGGATGTATCGGTATTACAGAATGTACTTTTGGCACCGGTACTTGGAATCGGTGATCCAAAGACAGATAAAAGAATTGATTTTGTCGGCGGAATACGCGGCATGAAAGAGTTAGAAAGAAGATGCCATGAGGACTGTAAGGTTGCATTTGCCATGTATCCGACATCCATTCAGGAGTTGTTTGCTGTGGCGGATGCGGGACGTCTCATGCCGCCGAAATCTACCTGGTTTGAGCCGAAACTCCGCAGTGGATTATTCATCCATGAGATTTAAAGAATGGCATTATAGGACATAAATGGAGAAATACATTGGGAATTTTAATAACAGACCAACTGACACAGCTTAGCACCGAGAGTGAAGTGTTAAATGAAGTGGCGAAAAATCCGGGAATTATCCGGAAATATTTACAGGATCTGACACCATCTCTGCTGGGGTTTCTCGTTCAGCTGATGATTGCAGTGATTATTCTTCTGGTAGGCAGCCGGATGATCAAAATGCTGGTGAAAATGGTGCGCCGTTTCTTAGAGCGCGGAAAAGTAGAAGCCGGTGTGGTTTCCTTTCTGAGTTCTTTTGTGAAATATGCGCTCTATTTTGTGCTGGCAATGATTATTCTGGGGCAGTTTGGCGTGACGACAAGCTCTGTGATTGCCGTGCTGGGGTCCGCAGGACTTACCATGGGACTGGCACTGCAGGGAAGCCTTTCTAATTTTGCCGGTGGTGTTCTGATTTTGTTACTGAAACCATTTGTGGTAGGCGATTATATATTGGATAATGCTTCATCAGAAGAAGGAACTGTAAAGGAGATTACCATTTTTTACACCAAGCTGCTTACCATTGATAACAAACTGATCCTGATTCCGAATGGAAGTCTGTCCAACAGCAGTATTACCAATTACAGCCATATGGATATGCGACGGATTGATCTGACCGTCGGGGTTGGCTATGCATCGGATTTGTCAAAGGTTAAAGCAGTGCTTGAGGGTGTGGTAAAGACAGAAACCGCAGTGATAAAGGATGAACCGGTCGATATTTTTGTATCGGATCTGGGGGATAGTGCCGTAGATATGGGCATTCGCGTATGGGTAAAAACAGAAGATTACTGGCCGGTGCGGTGGCGTTTGCTGGAGCAGATGAAAAATGCACTGGATGAAAATGGAATTTCGATTCCATTCCCACAGATGGATGTATCGATTCGGAAAGAATAAAACTATTCCGTTGAAATAAAAATGGAAGGATGAGAAATATGGATAAATTGAAATTGTCAGCATATGAAATAATAGAAGTAAGAAAGATTGCAGATATTGAATCCATGGGATATATTCTGCGACACAAAAAAAGCGGAGCACGCGTGTGTGTCATTTCCAATGAAGATGACAACAAGGTGTTTTCGATCGGATTTCGGACACCCCCGGAAGATGAGACAGGAGTTCCGCATATTATCGAGCATACCACGCTTTGCGGATCGGATAAATTTCCGGTCAAAGACCCTTTTATTGAGCTTGCCAAAGGGTCACTCAATACGTTTTTGAATGCAATGACATATCCGGAAAAAACACTGTATCCGGTAGCAAGTTACAATGAGCGGGATTTTAAAAATCTGATGGAGGTATATCTGGATGCGGTATTCCATCCAAATATTACAAAGTATAAAGAGATTTTTATGCAGGAAGGCTGGCACTATGAGCTGGAGTCAGAAGATGCACCGCTGACCATCAACGGCGTTGTATACAATGAAATGAAGGGGGCATATTCCTCCCCGGATGAAGTGCTTGAGACGGCAATTATGGAAGCACTGTTTCCAGACAACACCTACAGCAAAAATTCCGGAGGAAACCCGGAAAAAATACCGGAACTGACGTATGAAAACTATCTTGCGTTTTATCACAAATATTATCACCCATGCAACTCCTATATTTATCTGTACGGAGATATGGATATAGAAGAGAGGCTCACCTGGCTGGATGAGGAATATTTAAGCCATTATGATGCAAATGAAGTGGAAGTACATTCACAAATCCAGTTGCAAAAGCCATTTGACGCGGTAGTATCCGAGCGCAGAACGTATCCGATCACAGAGGATGAACCGGAGGAGAAGCACACGTATCTTTCTTACAATAAAGTGGTGGGAACCGTTCTTGACCGTGAATTGTATCAGGCATTTTCGGTACTGGATTATGTCCTTGTCAGTGCGCCGGGAGCACCGGTACGCCAGGCACTGATTGATGCGGGAATCGGGGAAGATGTCTACGGATCTTTTGAGGATGGCATGCTTCAGCCGATGTTTTCCATTGTCGCTAAGAATGCCGATGAGTCTGATCAGACCCGTTTTGTGCAGATTATCGAGGAAACTTTACAGAAGCTGGTAAAGGAAGGTCTGAATCAGGATTCCCTTCTTGCGGGAATTAACAGTGCGGAATTCCGGTTCCGGGAAGCAGATTACGGACAGTTTCCGAAGGGACTTTTGTATGGACTGCAGTGTATGGAAAGCTGGCTGTTTGATGATACCAAGCCGTTTATTCATCTGGAATGTCTGGATACGTTACAGTTTTTACGTGAGCAGATCAAAACCGGATATTTTGAAGATCTGATTCAGAAGTATCTGCTGGACAACGCGCACGGTGCTGTGGTTGTGGTTGCGCCGGAGAAGGGACTTAACCGTGTCAGGGAACAGGCACTGGCAGAAAAACTTGCAGCATACAAGGCCGGATTGAGTGACGAAGAGGTGCAGGCGCTGATTGCCCAGACCAGACATCTGCGGGAGTATCAGGAAGAGCCGTCAAAGGAAGAAGATCTGTTGAAAATTCCGATGCTTGGCAGAGAGGATATGAAAAAAGAAGCCATGCCGTTTTCCAATAAGGAGGAGAACATGGGAGAAATTCCGGTTGTCCGGCATGAGGCACCGGCAAATGGCATCGATTATATTACTCTGATGTTTGAGTGCAATGACATTGCAGAGGAGGAGGTTCCGTACCTTGGACTTCTGCGCGCGGTACTCGGATATGTCAATACCAGATCCTACAGTTATGCCGATCTTGCAAATGCCATCAATATTTATACCGGCGGAATTACCAGTGGGGTCAGCATGTATCCGGATCTGAAAAATCACGATGCGATGGCTGTTAAATTTGAGATCCGCATGAAAGTGCTTGAGAGCAATCTGGAGCATGCTATGAAACTGGCAGAGGAAATTTTAAACAGTTCCGATCTGCACGATACCAAACGACTGGCGGAACTGATTGCACAGGTGAAATCCAGACTGCAGGTGAACTTAAGCAGCAGCGGGCACACGGTAGCTGCAATGCGTGCACTTTCTTACGAATCTGTTTATGCATTTTATAATGATGCGACACTTGGTATTGCATACAATCAGATGATCCGCAGACTGGATGAACAGATGAAAGAGAATCCGCAGGCGGTAGCCGAAAAACTGCAGCAGCTGATAGAAAAAGTATTTGTCAGAAAGAGAATGCTCATCAGCTTTACCGGAGAAGAAGGCTCTTATGAAAAAGCTTCTCCGATCATGCAGAAGTATCTAAAGAAACTTCCGGAAGGAACACCGGCGCAGGCTGCAATCCATCCGGTGCTTTCTAAGAAAAATGAGGGATTTACGGACGCCTCCCAGATCCAGTATGTGGCAAGATCCGGTAACTTTATCAGCCATGGATACGCATATCACGGAACCTTAAAGATTTTAAAAATGATTTTAAGCTATGAATATCTGTGGATGAATATCCGTGTAAAGGGCGGTGCATATGGATGTATGAGTTCTTTCCTTAGGACCGGAGACAGTTATTTTGTATCTTACCGGGACCCGAATCTGGCAAAGACCAATGCAGTCTATGAGAAAATTCCGGAATATGTAGCATCCTTTGATCCGGATGAGCGTGATATGACAAAATATATCATTGGCACGTTTGGAGCTTTAGATACACCGTTAAACCCGGAAGCAAAGGGAAGCCGTTCGATGGCTGCTTATCTGGAACATCTGACCTATGAGGAAATCCAGAAAGAGCGTGACGAGATACTGACAGCGACACCGGCAGATATCCGCAGTCTTTCGGATCTGATCGCCTCGATCCTTTCCGATCAGTGTCTGTGTGTAGTGGGAAATGAGCATGCAATCCGTGAAGAAAGCGGTATGTTTACCTCAATTCAGGGACTGTGCGAATAGCACGATAAAGGAGATACAAATGACAGCAGCAAATTTTAAGTCAGGGTTTGTTACAATTATCGGCAGACCAAATGTAGGAAAATCAACGTTGATGAACCGTCTGATCGGACAGAAGATTGCAATCACATCCAATAAGCCGCAGACAACCAGAAACCGGATCCAGACCGTGTATACGGATATGGAGCGTGGACAGATCGTTTTTCTTGACACGCCGGGAATTCACAAAGCAAAAAATAAGCTTGGTGAATATATGGTAAATGTTGCAGAAAAGACACTGAACGAGGTGGATGTCGTATTGTGGCTGGTGGAGCCGAGTAATTTTATCGGTGCGGGGGAACAGCACATTGTAGAACAGCTGAAAAAAGTTCAGACGCCTGTGATTCTTGTGATCAATAAAGTTGATACCGTGGAAAAAGACAAGGTGCTGGAGTTTATCGATACCTACCGCAAGATTTATGATTTCGCGGAGATTATTCCGACTTCCGCCCTTCGCGGACAGAATGTGGATGACGTGATTGATTCTATTTTTAAGTATCTTCCGTATGGTCCGCAGTTTTATGACGAGGATACGATTACCGATCAGCCGGAGCGTGCGATCTGTGCGGAGATCATAAGAGAAAAAGCACTTCATGCGTTAAGCGATGAAGTACCGCATGGAATTGCTGTTGCCATCGACCAGATGAAACCGCGCAAAGGCGGAAAGATGTATGATATCGACGCAACGATTGTGTGTGAACGGGATTCCCACAAGGGAATTATTATCGGAAAGCAGGGGTCGATGCTTAAAAAGATCGGAACCAATGCGCGTTACGAGATGGAAAAAATGCTGGATGCCAAAGTGAATTTAAAACTTTGGGTGAAGGTGAAGAAAGACTGGAGAGACAGTGATTTTCTGATTAAAAATTTCGGGTATCGGGAGGAAGAATAAAAGATAAAGATCAGATGATGGGTTTCCAATATTTTTCGGGAATAGAATTACCGCCATTGCAGACGATAGTAATGGAGGTAAGGTGCAATGGAGAAAACCTGGGAAACATTCTGGACAACAGGAAAAGTTACCGATTATCTGACTTATCGGAATGAAGTGACGGACGTCGCAGAAAGCGTCGGAGGTCACGGACAGAAGGAACAGCAGAAGTATGAGTCAGTCTGTGATAGTGATGGGCATGGTTTTAACAGCCATGCCTGTCAATGATTATGACAAAAGAATAACGATTCTGACAAAGGAAAGGGGAAAAATCACAGCGTTTGCCAGAGGTGCCAGACGACCGTCGAGCCAGCTGCTGGCAGCGACAAATCCCTTTGCCTTTGGCGAATTCGAAGTGTTTGAGGGAAGAAATTCCTATAATGTTACCAAGGCAAATATTCAGAATTATTTTCGCGAACTGGTTTTGGATCTGGATGCAGCATCGCTTGCGTTCTACTTTGCAGAATTCGCGGAATATTATTGTCAGGAAAATAATGATGAGCGGGAAATGCTTAAGCTTTTGTACCAGTCGTTTCGTGCACTGGAAAACAGCAGGTATTCCAAAGAACTTGTGCGTGCAGTGTTTGAACTAAAAGCCATAACCATCAATGGAGAAGGACCGCAGGTGTTTGCCTGTATGCATTGTCATGCGAAAGAAGACCTGTGTTTCTTTTCGGTGAAAAGGGGAGGCATCTTCTGCAGAACCTGTGCGAAGGAAGTACAGGGCATGTATATTTCCGATTCCACGCGATATACGATGCAGTATATCATATCCACACCTGTCGCCAGATTATACTCGTTTACCGTTTCAGAGGAAGTACTAAGGGAACTGAAGATGATTATGAAAGAATATATGGCGTATTATGTGCATCATGACTTTAAGTCCCTTTCGATTTTCGGTTGAAATGGGAATATGAAAAGTGTATAATATCATGGATTGTGAATAGAGGAGGATTTGTGAAATCATGAAGAAATTCGGTCAGATCGTGCTGGTATTTCTGCTTAGCGTAGGAATGTTTACCGGTTGCGGCACTTCTTACAAAGCGGATGAAAGCACAGTTTTTGTACTGAAAGATGGAAAAATCGTGTCTACCGATGTGGAAAATTTTGACGAAAAGACATATGATAAAGACGGATTGAAAGAATATGTCAAAAATGAAATAGATACCTATAATGAGAAAAACGGAAAGGGAAGCGTTTCGCTGAAAAAACTCGACACAGGAGAAAAAAAGGCAACGCTTACCATTGCGTACCGTACAGCCGAAGATTATCAGAAATTTAATGATATGGAACTGTATACGGGAAGTGTTGCAGAAGCACTGGCCGCAGGGTATTCTTTTGACGGATCGTTTGCATCCGTAAAAAACGGAAAGATCAAAGCGTGTGAGAGCAGCGCATTTCTGGATGACTCCAGCTACAAAGTGGTTGTAATCCGTGGAAATACAAATGTAAAAGTAAAAGGAACCATCTGTTATGTATCCACGACAAATACCAGTTATGTGGATGCACAGACCATTGCAATCAAAGAAGGAACGTCCCTTCTTGCAGCGGAAAAAACAACAGAGGGAACGGAAAGTGCCACAGAGGCAGCAGGCACACAGATTGAGGAAACGACAGGAGCGGTATCCGATGACGATCTGATCGATGTTACGGAGCAGGAATCCGAAGTGAAGTTTCAGTTTGACGAGGAAGATACCAGTACCGATGATGCCACAGGCGAATTCAGTCAGGTATATACCTATATAATTTATAAGTAACTCAGATCCAGCCTTTGGGCGGATCAGAAAATACATAATAGAATGTGAGGATTACATAATGGAAAAGACGATGGACAAAATTGTGCAGGTAGCAAAAGCAAGAGGTTTTGTATATCCGGGATCTGAAATCTACGGAGGTCTTGCAAATACATGGGATTACGGAAATCTTGGTGTAGAACTGAAAAACAATGTGAAGCGTGCATGGTGGAAGAAGTTCATACAGGAAAACCCATACAATGTCGGTGTGGACTGTGCCATCCTGATGAACCCACAGACCTGGGTTGCTTCCGGACATCTGGGAGGTTTTTCTGATCCGCTGATGGATTGTAAAGAATGTCATGAGCGTTTTCGTGCAGATAAGCTGATCGAAGATTTTGCACAGGAGAATAACATCGAGTTGGACGGATCCGTAGATGGATGGTCCAATGAGAAAATGGTAGATTTTATCGAAAGCCATAACATTCCATGTCCTTCCTGCGGTAAGCATAATTTTACAGACATCCGTCAGTTTAATCTGATGTTTAAGACATTCCAGGGAGTTACGGAAGATGCAAAAAATACCGTATATCTTCGTCCGGAAACCGCACAGGGTATTTTCGTTAACTTCAAAAATGTGCAGAGAACTTCCCGTAAGAAAATTCCGTTTGGAATCGGACAGATTGGTAAGTCTTTCCGTAATGAGATTACACCGGGTAACTTCACATTCCGTACGAGAGAGTTTGAGCAGATGGAGCTGGAATTTTTCTGTGAGCCGGGTACCGATTTAGAGTGGTTCCAGTACTGGAGAGCGTTCTGCCGTGACTGGCTGTTATCTCTGGGAATCAAGGAAGACGAGATGCGTCTGCGTGATCATTCTGCCGAGGAACTGTGTTTCTATTCTAAGGGAACGACGGATATTGAATTCTTATTCCCGTTTGGATGGGGGGAACTCTGGGGGATTGCTGACCGTACCGATTACGATCTGACACAGCATCAGAATGTGTCTGGTCAGGATATGACGTATTTTGATGATACGAAGGGGGAGAAGTATATTCCTTACGTTATTGAGCCATCACTTGGTGCTGACCGTGTGGTTCTGGCATTTTTATGTGCCGCATACGATGAGGAAAATATCGGAACAGAGGAAAAGCCGGACGTAAGAACCGTTTTCCATTTCCATCCGGCACTTGCTCCGGTTAAAATCGGTGTGCTTCCGTTATCCAAGAAGTTAAATGAGGGTGCGGAAAAAGTATATGCCCAGCTGGCAAAGAAATACAATTGTGAGTTTGATGACAGAGGAACGATCGGAAAGCGTTACCGCCGTCAGGATGAGATTGGTACACCATTCTGTGTTACCTATGATTTTGATTCCGAAGAGGATGGAGCCGTTACCGTACGTGACCGTGACACTATGCAGCAGGAAAGAATTAAAATCGATGAGCTGGATGCATATTTTGAGAAAAAATTTGAATTTTAATATCGCATAAATAAAAGTCTGCCCTGTGGATTACAAAACGGATGGTTTGCGTCCGGCTCTGTGATTCATGGGGCATAACTATGGTAAAAAATGCTTGCGAAATGCGAATTCTGTGTTACAATAAGTATAGCATAGTCGTGAAGTCTGTGTTCACGGCTCAGCTTTATGAAAAACGGATCATGTTATTCGTTTTTCGAATTTATACAATAAACAAATATTAGGAGGAATTGTCAAATGGCAAACAAGTGGGTATACACCTTCAAAGAAGGTAACATGACCATGCGTAACCTTCTCGGTGGTAAGGGTGCTAACCTTGCTGAGATGACTGAAATTGGTCTTCCAGTACCACAGGGATTCACCATCACAACTGAGGCATGTACTCAGTACTATGAGGATGGACGTAAAATCAATGATGAAATTATGGCTCAGGCTATGGAAGGTGTAGCTTGGATGGAAAAAGAGAACGGCAAGAAGTTCGGTGATCTTAAGAATCCTCTTCTTGTATCTGTACGTTCCGGAGCACGTGCTTCTATGCCTGGTATGATGGATACGATCCTTAACCTTGGTCTTAACGACGATGTAGTAGCAGCTATGATCGCTGGTAACCCGGATCCAAAGTTTGAGAGATTCGTATACGATTCATATCGTCGTTTCATTCAGATGTTCTCTGACGTTGTAATGGAAGTTGGTAAGAAATACTTCGAGCAGCTCATCGACAAGATGAAAGCTGACAGAGGTGTTAAGTTTGACGTTGACCTTACAGCAGCAGACTTAAAGGAATTAGCAGAGCAGTTCAAGGCTGAGTACAAGAATCAGTTAGGAACAGAGTTCCCTTCCGATCCTGTAGAGCAGTTAAAGCTTGCAATCGAGGCTGTATTCCGTTCATGGGACAACCCACGTGCTAACGTATATAGAAGAGACAACGATATCCCATATTCCTGGGGAACCGCTGTTAACGTAATGCCAATGGTATTCGGTAACTTAAATGATCAGTCTGGTACAGGTGTTGCATTCACTCGTGATCCTGCAACTGGCGAGAACAAGCTTATGGGTGAGTTCCTGATCAATGCACAGGGTGAGGACGTAGTTGCCGGTGTTCGTACTCCAATGCCAATCGCTCAGATGGAGCAGGAGTTCCCAG
>ERZ779851.3400-NODE-3400-length-10641-cov-4.182883_pt1 | contig 10641 bp, 6 predicted proteins | sample MGYA00511094_ERZ779851 | MGnify/ENA primary metagenome ERZ779851 (study PRJEB29588, sample SAMEA2155512) | human gut metagenome | biome: human gut; feature: human-associated habitat; material: faeces | place: Denmark | collected 2008/2010 ... | reverse complement strand
CTTTTTTATTTTTGTGTAATTAGTTTGCTTTTTCCATTTAACGGATTTTCACCGACTCCATTTGCGATTGAGCCGTACTCCTATTGATTTGGATATTCAGGATTTCCGCCTTTATTTTATATCTAACTTTGTTAGCTTTTCCAAATCCCGACATGGGGATAGTCGTTGAACCTTCTCCTATTCGGAGCTTGGCTGCTGATTGCCCATTAAAAAAGAGCAGGGGTGTCACCTCGCTCTCATACAATTATTTTTTTCTACTTTCGTAACATTCACACCTATGCTTATTTCATCATTATGTTGTAGTATAATTGTTTTTAGGGTATTCCAGCAATTTAACAAATTAGAGCGTTATGTTCACTCTTTTTTCTTCTGTAACGCTTCTGACCGTGTGTCTATGAGTTCATTCAAAGCGTTTAATTCTTCTTGTGCCTGATTTTTGTACAAATCTTTAATGGCTTCAGTATAGTTATTAACTTCCGATGTAGCGTTTTGATAGCCATCTGTAAGTTCTCTCAGCTTCTCGGCGTACTCATAGCACTTATCAAAGTAATCAGAGCCATAGAAAACGCCGCCGTTCGGTTCGCAGCCGAGCCAGCAAAGGTCCTCGTATATCGATTTTACATACTCGTCGCCCTCACGGACGGGGTTCGTATCATCATAGCGAAGGTTGAACAGCCCGCCGTACTTCTTTGCGACCTGCGTGTTTATGCGTATAGCCTTTGCCGAGCCGATGTGCAGATATCCGTTCGGTTCGGGCGGAAAGCGGGTGTGTATCTTGAGGTTCGGGTCCTTCCGGAGGTCTTCATCTATTATATCATGGATGAAGTTGCCGCTTATCTCACCGGTCACGGCTTCGTTTTTCATTTCTTCCTTGTTTTCCATTCTGAATACGACCTTTCTGATGGGATCAGAGCGATTCGGCAAGCCCGCGCACGCGTGAGACGGTGCGGTCGGCGCCGAGAATATGAATTACGGTATAAAGATCGGGGGAGTTCATCCTGCCGGTGACCGCGACGCGGATGAACATACTCACGTCGGCAACGCTGCCGCGGAACGCCGAGGGATCGGCTTTGTACTGCCGCATATCCGCGGCATATCCGAGGTCTGCGGCTATCTTCTTTATTTTTTCAAACCATGCGTTGGGATCGTCGGCATAGTCGAGCGTATCGGCAAATGCACCGAGCGCCGCCTTCACATCCGCGCGGTCAAAGCTCTCGGGTATCACGTCCTCGCGCGTGAACAGCTCGTCGTAGAAGAAGCTCACGAACGCCTTGACCTCGCTCCAGAGGCCGTAGTCCTTGCGCGGCTTCTTTCCGCCGCGTCCTATGGCAAGTATCGACTTTGCATAGGCGGGGTCACGGTCGAGCAGCGCGAAGAAATCGGGATCGTATACCTTTGCCCAGCCCGCAAGCTGAGTGTAAACATCGTCGGCACTCATGCGGGATACAACGTTTTTGGATACATCCTCGATCTTTGCGCGGTCAAAAAGGCAGCCCGATGTGCACTTCTTCTTTATATCTAATTTGAAATCGGTAAAGGGTTTGTCGGGGTTCTGCATCCTCCACTCCTCAAAGTTGGAGTTGAGAACGGTAAGCAGATATTCGGACACCGCAGCGGGGGCATAGCCGTCGCGCTCGTAGTCGTTCATATTCGCGCCGAGATCGCGCTTTGAGAACTTCTTTTTGTTGCCGTTCTCGTCAAGGCGCATTATCTGCGCGGTGTGCAGATATTTCGGCAGTCTGAAGCCGAGATAACGGAAGAGCTGGATGTGCTTTGCCACGCTCGGCAGCCACTCCTCGCCGCGTATCACGTGGGTTATTTTCATGAGGTGGTCGTCTACGATGTTGGCCAGGTGGTAAGTGGGCAACTCGTCGGCCGACTTGTAAAGCACCTTGTCGTCGAGTATTGACGAGTTTATCACCACGTCGCCGCGTATCATGTCGTAAACGTGTATGTCCTCGCCCGGTTCAATCTTGAAGCGCAGTACATATTGCGCGCCTTCGCTGATAAGGCGTTGCACCTCAGAGCTGTCGAGCGTCAGCGAGTTGCGCATGTTCATGCGCGTCGAAGCGTCGTACTGGAAGTTCTTCGTGGCGTTGCGCGCCGCGTCGAGTTCTTCGGGCGTGTCGAAGGCTATGTAAGCCTTGCCGCTGTTAAGCAGCTCGTCGGCGTATTTTTTGTAAATGCTGCGGCGTTCCGACTGGCGGTAGGGGCCGTATTCGCCGCCGAAGCTCACACCTTCGTCGAACTGTATTCCGAGCCAGCGGAAAGACTCGAGTATATATTCTTCCGCCCCGGGCACGAAGCGGTGCGTGTCGGTGTCTTCTATGCGGAAAATAAGTTTGCCGCCGTGCTGGCGGGCGAATAAGTAATTGTATAGCGCGGTGCGCACGCCGCCAATGTGCAAAGGCCCTGTGGGGCTGGGGGCAAATCGCACCCGTACTTCGGACTGTTCCATCTTTTTTCGGGAGAGTTTGTAAATGACGTGCAAAATTACACATTTTTTATGAAACACAAGGGCTTTGCCATGCTTTGTGTGCAGCCATGAGTGCGTGCGCCGCAATTCACGGCGCACGTTGCGGATATGAACGCCATGCTGCCGCGCAGAGGTACGGGAATTGCCATGTCCGCTTACGGGCATGGCAATTCAGCTTGACGGTTTGTCAACTAACCGACCGCGAAGTGTTAAATGTGTTATGGAAAATAGCTCCTTGCAAGGTGTTGGAAATCAGCGTGCTTCGGGAGGCGGAAAATATGTCCGATATATTTTGAAATTCCTCGGACCTATTTTGAATTATGTGCCTTGAATTTTCGTTTTTCTCCTATGTAGTGTTCGAGGAATTTTAATACTCGTTAAAAGCCCGCGGCGTGTTTGCCCGTATGTGCCTGGCGCGGTACACGGCAGCCGTGTGGGCTTTGTTTTTGCGTTGCGTTTAGTTGTCCACAAGCCATTCCCATGCCGGCATTACGGATATTTGCTTTTCTTCAATGGTGAACTGTTCCTTTTCATCATTGGTTATTATTAGCAGATTGCTGCAACCGGTGGCAGACGAGGCTTCCAACAGGCCTTTGATTTCGCGCTCGCGGGTTTCGTCGTTTGCCATGCTCCATGTAACTTGAACGAGTTGGATTACCTTTTCTTCACGTTGAATCACGAAGTCGCATTCCGCATTTCCCTGGTAGTATGAAATCTTGTCCGACTGTGACCGACTGCGGTTAAGCTGCATGAAAACCAAGTTTTCCAGATTCTTTCCATTGTCGTCACTTTGGGGCATAAGTACGGCGTTGCGCAATCCGTTGTCAATACAATAAAATTTGTCGAGCGATTTGCGTTCCTTTATCAACGAGCGGGTATATTTTGGAACTCTCATAAACAAAAAGATGTTGCACGCATAATCAGCCCAAAGATACAAATCGTCTTTGCTCACTTTTAGTCCTTGCGATTTGATGTCGTTGTAAATAGCATTGATTGAAGTGGGTTTGGTAAGGTTTGCCATAATGCGTTTTACAAAATAGCGCACCACGCCGGTGTTTGTTATGTGGTAATGCTCGGCAAGGTCTCGCAATATCATCGTGTCAAAGTAGCCGTGGAGCAGTTTTGTTTGTTCGGATTTGGAATGAGTAAGTACTATTTCGGGAAATGCGCTTGCCCGGTTGTATTCTTCGAATGCACTTTTCAGCCGTGCCTTGTCCTGCTCAAGGAAACTGTTTGTGGCAATTTTTTTAAAGCGGCAGTATTCGTTGAATGAGAGGGGGTAGGTTTCATATTCCAGTGGGTAGCCGCGCAGTGCGGAACCGAGTTCCGAGGAAAGCATTGTTGCGTTACTGCCGCAAATGTAGATGTTCTTGCAATAGGATTTATAGACGCGGAGTATGAAATATTCCCAGTTTTTTATGAGTTGTATTTCGTCGAAAAACATGTGCACATCCTTTATCGGGATATCGGGGAACATTTCCATGTACGACACTATTACATCGTCCAGTTCGTCAGACGACATATTGATAAGCCTTTCGTCGTCAAAGCCAATCCACAGGATGTTTTGCCGGGAAATACCTTTGCGCACAAGGTTGTTTACCGCAATTTCCATCATGGTGGATTTGCCGCAGCGGCGCACACCGGGTATGGTGATGATTTTCTTCCTGTCGACGGGCAGTTTTATGTCACGCTCAATCACGTCGAACGGGATTTCACTTTGCCTTATGGCTATCAACGATTTAATTATGTCCTTTCTCATTTGCTTTCTTCTGTTCCTACGTTGCAGGACAAAAATAAGCTTTATTTTCCTTTTGCAGGGGAAAATATCGTAAAAAGTTTCCTTTTTAAAAGGAAAATGTGTTCCTGCTCAAAGAAATCTGTTTTGATATGCTTGTGGTATGGCTCTTTTGAAATCATTGTTAATTAAACAATCGTCAACTAACCGACCGCGAAGTGTTAAATGTGTTGCGGAAAAGAGCTCCTTGCAGGGCGTTGGAAATCAGTGTGCTTCGGAAGGCGGAAAATATGTCGGACATATTTTGAAATTCCTCGGACCTATTTTGAATTATGTGCCTTGAATTTTCGTTTTTCTCCTATGTAGTGTTCGGGGAATTTTAATACTCGTTAAAAGCCCGCGGCGTGTTTGCCCGTATGTGCCTGGCACGGTACACGGCAGCCGGATATGCCTTTCCGGTATTTGTTGTTTATGCTTAAACTGGGCATTATCCTTCGCGTACAATCCATTCCCAAACAGGCATGGCCTTTATCTTTATGCCATTTTGTACGATTGTTTCCGACTGGTGGTCTGTAAGGATATACACGTCGTTGCATTTGGTGGTTTTGGCTGCAGTGATAGCCCCGTTGACTTCCCGCCGGCGTGTCTTTGGGTTCTCTATGTTGTATGAAACTTGATATACTCCCGTGGCCTTGTTCCCGTTGCATACAATGAAGTCAGCTTCAGTGTTTCCGTTGTCGAAATAGTAGATGTCCTCTTCTTCGGTCCTTATTCGGCGGCGCAATTCAAGATATACAATCGTTTCAAGCCGCCATCCGAGATTTTCGCCTGCCAGAGCATTCTCACGCTTGTTCATGAAAGCCACGTCTATGGCGTATGCTTTTTCTGCCACAGAACGCTCTCTGCTTTTAGTAGAGTATTTGCTGACCTTGCATATCAGGTAGGTCTGTGCGAGGTACGAAAGATAATTACCCAGTGTGTGGTGGCTTTTGAACCCGAACTGTTCTTGCAGCTTATCCTTGACGATAATGGTCGGCGAGATGTTTAGCAGATGTCCTGCAAGGCGCTCTAACGAATCGATGTACTTTACATTAAAACGCTTCTGTATGTCTTGTGTTATTATGTTGTGAAACAATGAATCAATGTAGCTCGTATGGTTTCGTTCAATGAGTAATTCGGGAAATCCGCCCTGCCGCAGGTATTTGTCGAAAGCCCCCATGAGAATCCCCATGTTTTTTGTGGTAAGCGGAGCCGTGGCTATGCCGTTGTAGTTGCACCAGTCCCTGAATGAGAAAGGCAACAACTCTATGGTATGGTGCCTTCCCGTTAAGTGAGAGGCAAGTTCGCCGCTGAGCAATTTGGAATTGCTGCCGGTGAGCAACACATGCATTCCCTTGCGCAACATACGGTTTACGAAAAGATGCCACCCTTTGATGTTCTGAATCTCGTCAAGAAAAAGGTGGGTGAAGTTGCCGTATATGCTATAGAGAACTTGGAGGATGTCGTTCATGTCCTTGACGGTAAGGCCGTACAGGTTCTCATCGTCTAAATTGACATAGGCGTAACGGACTTTTGACTTTTCCAAAGCATTGAAGCATAATGTGGATTTCCCGCTTCTTCTTACGCCTATAACCACTTGCGCAAGATTGCTGTTCAAATCGATTTGGCTTTCTTCCAGGCGGTGGCAGAAACTCTTGTTTCTCAACGCTTCAAGTTCTTCCTTTTGGTCCAGTAGTACTCTTTCAAGCTCTCTTGTGTCCATTGTTTCCGATTTTTGCGATAAAGGTAGTAAATTAATCCGTACTGCCGATATTTAGCGTAAAATTAGTCATCATACTGCCGATAATTCGTGTGTTTGTCGATTTTGCAGTGCCGATATTTCGGTAGTTTGTTTCAGGCAAACAAGTAGCCCTTGCTTTGAATCTTTGTAAAGTGCTTATTTTGTCAACTAACCGACCGCGAAGTGTTAAATGTGTTATATAAAAGAGCTCCTTGCAATGTGTTGGAAATCAGTGTGCTTCGGAAGGCGGAAAATATGTCGGACATATTTTGAAATTCCTCGGACCTATTTTGAATTATGTGCCTTGAATTTTCGTTTTTCTCCTATGTAGTGTTCGGGGAATTTTAATACTCGTTAAAAGCCCGCGGCGTGTTTGCCGGGCAAAAGTGCATATTGTTGCGCTTTAAGGGCTTATATTTGATTAAAATAGATTATTTTTGCCGTGGATTATTATTAACAGTCATAATTGAAAATCTGATGAAAAAGTTTTTCCTTGCCGTTGCGATGTTGTTTATCATTGGCGGCGCGACAACTGCTTCGGCGCAGTTTAAGTTCGGTCTCGTGGCCGGTATGAACATGTCGAAACTGTCTTTCGACAATGGCAAATATTTCGATTCCGACCACCGTGCCGGCTGGTACGTGGGCCCGAAGGTATGGTTCAACATTCCAATCGTGGGCTTGGGAGTCAACGCTTCGGCGCAGTACAGCCAGCGCCGCATGAACGTTAAATCGGGCGATGGCGAGGACGCGGTTTCGGATTCCAAGAACCTCAACACCATAGAGATACCCATTAATGTGCGCTACACGCTGGGGCTCGGCTCGATAGCCTCGGTGTATGCCGAGACGGGGCCGCAGTTCGGCTTCAACGTGGGCAACAAGACAATATCGGAGGTTGCGAAATTCAAGTCGTCGAACGTTACGTGGAACGTGGGCATTGGTGCGCGTGTTCTCGGACATCTTGAGGCCGGAGTGGGGTATAACATTGCGCTCAGCAACTTCGGTGAGCTTGTTCCCGACCAACTGAGAGGCACGAAGAACGACTTCAAGTCGAATACCTGGCAGGTGCAGGTGGCTTACCTGTTCTAATCCCGGCAAAGTGCGGCAGCTGCCGCTGAAAGATAAAAGAGGAATCCGTACCGTGGGATAAATTCCATAAGGTTGGATTCCTTTTGGCTTTTTTACGTTGCCGTTATATGCCCCGGTAGGGCTAAGGATATTAATAATGTGCAATGAACACATAACTATTATAAACATATAAGTTGTGAAAAAGTTACTTTTCGCGTTTATTACCGTTCTGGCGGCGGTAACGTCGCATGCCGCCAAGGATATGTGGCTTAAGGCGAGCTCCATATCGCCCGACGGCACGAAGATAGTGTTTTCTTACCATGGTAATCTGTTCGTGGTTCCCTCATCAGGCGGGCAGGCGCGCCAGATTACGAGCAACAGCGCTTACGATTCCTACCCCGTGTGGTCGCCCGACGGGAAGCAGATAGCTTTCTCGTCCGACCGGCTCGGCGGCTTCGACGTATTCCTTATTTCGGAGCAGGGCGGCACGCCCAAGCGGCTCACCACGCATTCGGCCAACGAATACGTGAACGCTTTCCTGCCCGACGGGCGCATTCTTTACTCATCCTATTACATGCCCAACGCAGATGACGGCGCTTTTCCGGGAGTGTTCTCGCAGGTTTACTCGGTGGACACCGCCGGCTCGCGACCCAAACTGTTTTCGGAATATACAATGGAGAGCATTTCGGTGAATGCGGCCGGACAACTACTGTTCCAGGACATGAAAGGCTATGAGGACAAGTGGCGCAAGCACCACACGTCGCCCATTACGCGCGACATCTGGCTCACTCAGGCCGACAACAAGGAACGTACTTTCCGCAAACTCACCGATTTCAAGGGCGAGGACCGCAATCCCTGCTGGGCACCCGACGGCAAGAGCTTTTATTACCTCGAAGAAAGCACCGGCTCGATGAATGTGTTCCGCCGAAACGTTGACGGAACAGACGTGCGCCAGATTACCAAGTTCGACCGCCACCCGGTGCGCTACCTCACGGTGTCGGAAACGGGAATGCTCTGCTTCAGTTACGACGGCGCGCTCTACACAATGCGCGAAGGCGAAGAACCAAAGCGCCTTGACATCGACGTTATCGTCGACGAGACGGTGGAACCGATGATACCCATGACGATAACGGGCGGAGCCTCGAGCGTGTCGCTCCCCAAGGACGAGAAACAGGTGGCGTTCGTGGCGCGCGGCGAGGTGTACGTAACGTCGCCCGACTATGAGACCACCAAACGCATTACCAACACGGCCGAAGCCGAGAGAAACGTAACCATAAGCCCCGACGGCAAGACCTTGGTGTACGACTCGGAGCGCAACGGCGTTTGGGGTATTTACAAAACCACTCTCGTGCGCGAGGACGACGAGACATTCGTTTACGGGCACGAGCTGAAGGAAGAACCGCTCATCGTGGGCGACGAGGCGTGCTACATGCCAAAGTTTTCGCCCGACGGAAAATACATTGCCTACTGGGCAAACCGCACGGAGCTGCGTGTGTACAGCATGGCCTCCAAAACGTCGCGCACCGTGCTCGACAAACGCTACAACTTTTCCTACACGGATTTTGACCTCGACTTTGAATGGTCGCCCGACAGCCGCTGGCTTTTGACTTCCTACATAGGAATTGGCGGCTGGAACAACGTTGACGTGGCCGTGGTGAAAGCAGACGGCACAAAGGTGGTGAACCTGACCGAAAGCGGCTATTCGGACAGCTCCGCACACTGGGCTTTCGACGGCAAGGCCGTAGTGTTTGCGAGCGACCGCGCCGGAATGCGCAGCCACGGCAGTTGGGGAGCGCAGGACGACCTGTACATAATGTTCCTCGACGGAGAGACTTACGACCGTTTCCGCCTTGACAAGGAGGGCCGCGAGCTTTACGACGCCAAAAAGAAGAAACTCGAAGAGGATAAGAAAAAGAAGAAGGACGACAAGGCCGACAAATCCGACAAAAAGGAAAAGAAGGACAAGGACAACAAGAAAGAAAAATCCGACAAGGCAAAAGACGCAGAAGGCAAGGCCAAGAGTGACACCACCGAGGCAAAGAAGGACAGCGCCGACGCATTCAAGCCCGACTTCGACCGCTGCCGCGACCGCGTGGTGCGGCTTACGTGGATTTCCGGCTCGATAGGCGACTTCTACCTCTCGAAAGACGGCCGCAAGGTGTACTACATCGCCTCGTATGACGGCAGTTCAAACCTTTGGGTGCGCGACATCGACGACGGCTCGCTCCGCGTGCTCAACAAGGGCCTCGGCTATTGCGCCCTGCTGCCCTCGGCCGACGGCAAGAACCTTTACACTTCGGGCGGGCGCATACGTAAGGTGAACCTCGACAACGGTTCTGCAAAGGACATCAACTTCCGCGCCGAGTTCGAGTATAAGCCGATAAAGGAGCGCGAATACATTTTCGACCACGTGGTGAACCTCATAAACAACAAGTTCTACCGCGAGGACCTCGGCGGCGTGGATTGGGATTTCTACGCCAAGAGTTACAAACGCTTCCTGCCCGAAATAAACAATGACTACGACATGGCCGAAATGTTGAGCGAAATGCTCGGCGAACTGAACGCCTCGCACACCGGAGCACGCGTCGGAACTACCGCGCCGCGCCAGCAGACAGCCAACCTCGGTGCGTTCTTTGATGACGAATACGACGGCGACGGGCTCAAGATAAAGGAAATAATAAAAGGCGGCCCGCTCGACTTCACCGGCTCGAAGATAAAGGCCGGGCACATAATTAAGAAAATAGACGGCCAGCCCATAGAGAAAGGCAAGGACTACTTCCCGCTGCTGGCCGGAAAGAGCGGCAAGCGCACGTTGCTCGTACTCACCGACGACAAGGGCAAGAACGAGTACGAACAGGAAGTGGTACCCACCTCGTCGGGCGCAGTGGGCAACCTGCTCTACAAACGCTGGGTTGAACGCCGCCGCGAGATGACCGAGAAGTACTCCGGCGGGCGCGTGGGCTACGTGCACGTCAAGGCAATGGACAGCGAGAGCTTCCGCGACGTGTTCTCCGAAGTGCTCGGCAAAAACCGCAACAAGGAAGCCCTCGTGGTCGACATACGCCACAACGGCGGAGGTTGGCTGCACGACGACCTCGGCATACTGTTGAGCGGAAAGCTCTACCAGACGTTCGAGCCGCGCGGCCAGTACATCGGCAGCGACCCGTTCATGCAGTGGTACAAGCCGTCGGCCGTGCTGATGTGCGAGAACGACTATTCCAACGCCCACGGGTTCCCGTTCATGTACAAGGCCCTCGGAATAGGCAAACTCGTTGGCGCGCCCATGGCCGGAACGATGACCGCCGTGTGGTGGGAAACGCAGGTGAACGGCCGCATAGTGGTCGGTTTGCCTGAAGTAGCCGTGAAGGACATGAGCGGCAAGTACCTCGAAAACCAAGACCTCTATCCCGACGTGATAGTCTACCAGACGCCAGAGGAAAGGCTCAAGGATAATGATGTGCAGCTCAAGAAAACAATCGACACGTTGCTTGGCAAATAATCCCGAATTGGTCATCAGAACTCAAAATATTAATGAATAGCCGATAATAAGTTCGGCAGGCAGGCTCTCCGAGCATCTTACCCGTT
>ERZ779851.3399-NODE-3399-length-10648-cov-2.035023_pt1 | contig 10648 bp, 10 predicted proteins | sample MGYA00511094_ERZ779851 | MGnify/ENA primary metagenome ERZ779851 (study PRJEB29588, sample SAMEA2155512) | human gut metagenome | biome: human gut; feature: human-associated habitat; material: faeces | place: Denmark | collected 2008/2010 ... | reverse complement strand
CCAGTATACACCAACTGCAACACCACCCGCAATAAAAACACCTGCAATAATCTGAACTACATAAGTTAAGGTTGCCGGATCAACATATGCCCATGCATGCGTTGGCATTGCCAAAATAAGAAAGAAAGTAAAATAAGTCACCCAAAAAATTCTTCCGTTCTTTGTAATCTGTTTCATTAAATTTTTCATCAATCTTTTCTCCTTTAATCTTCTGAATGAATTTGTTTTAAACGTAATTTTATATAATTGGCTCCAACTTTTGCGCTGGTTCCCAAATGATATACATATTGTTTCACAAAAGCATCAATCTTATCGTGGTATAAATCTCTCTGCTCGATCAATCTCGTTGCCTCATCTGCTACACGGTCTAACTGATCCAGATTCAGGCTGCATCCGATGCTGTCTCTCATGAAAATATTAATTGGCACAACCCCAATTTTCTCATATTCCGGATTCATGATCTTCATCGGCGTATTAATATACAATACCGGTCTCAATGTTGTAAACGCATATTCATATGCAATACCACTCCAATCTGTAATGATCAGATCTGCATTAAATACTGTATCGTTAGAAGAAAAATCTGTCTGAATTTCAATATTCTTATCTTCTGCAAACTTATCTTTTAATAATTGCATCTTCTCTGGCATATGTCTTACATGCTGTGGATGCGGACGCACGATCACCTTATATCCTGTAGCCCGCAATTTCTGTAAAATATCCTCGAGACAGGAATCCACAATATTATCTTCCTGCCATGATGGAGCGATCAGGATCGTTTTCTGTTCATTGATCACTTTTTCTTTTGACTCATAATCTTTTCGCATATCATCGAGCAGGCAGTAACCCCAGTTTAACAATACTTTATGCGGAAGATCATAGGTTTCTTCCATCTTCTCGACCTCATCTTTATGATGTGGACCTACGCAGAAAATAGTGTCAAAATGATCGATACTTCCCTTTCGATACGTCATATTCATACTGTCAATGCTATGTGGCACATGAATATACTCCATGTCCTTTCTTACATAGCTTCTCTTGATATGATAAGTTTCAAGATCAGGCATTGTCATAACAACAATATCACAATCCAGTTTCATCATCAGAGTGATCAGTTTGATCTCTCCGATATAATATGCTTTAAACCTCTCATGCCTGATCTGGAAAACCTGATCTTCCGGATCACTTGTAACATAATGGATCACAATATCCGAGTTTTCCAATAACTCTTCGATCATTCCACGATAATATTTATAAAATCCTGAGGATTCAGAATAAAACATTAACTGTTTATTTTCATTGTCTTTGGCAAAAAACCTCTTATAGTCCTCTTTTTCCTTAGCCTTATAAGGAGCCATCTTTTTCTTATAGGCATCCTCTACCGCTTTCTGTTCTGCCAGCAGACGTTTACTTTCCTCCAACGCCTCGTAATCAATATATTTTTTCGGGTTATAAACTGCATTCAAAATGTAAATCAACGCTGTGGAGAACAAGTTACTGAAAATCCAATACAAACCAACTCCACCCGGAACCAGGAATGTAAAATATGTTGAGAATGCAACTGTAAAAATTGTTACTCCCCATTGTCCCAAAGCACCCTGCTCTTTCTGCAACACGTTCGCCTGATTCTGGCATGCACAAAGTAAAACAGTAGAAAGACAGCTGAACAGTGGAATAAGAAGGATCCATGCCAATACAGTAATGTGTGGAACTACAGACAGATCCAGACCAAGAAAATGTGTGTTAATCGTAGCTGCCTGTGCTGCGATCGCCTCAATATCAATGCCGGTCCCTGTCAATGCATTCTGGAAAAAGCTTAAGTTATCCGGATTCTGCAATGCTGCCATTGCCTGAAGCTGTGCGCCACTCCCCAATTGATCTACCCCCATCAGAGAACAGGTAGCTGCCACGATCTGATCACAGACAGATGTCTTGATATGCATCAAATGCTGCATTGGATTATAAATGACATTAATCAGGCCAAGAACCAATGGAATCTGTAATAACATTGGCACCATACCAAGCATTGGACTATAATGTGCCTTCTTGAATAACTCCATCTGTTCATCCGCAATGCGATCTTTATCGCCTGCATGCTTATATTTAATCTCATTTATCTGTGGCTGGATCTGTATCATTCGAATACTGTTTTTCTGTACCATAATAGATACCGGCAGCATGACGATTTTGCTGACCAATGTAAACAGAATGATTGATAAACCATAGTTTTTCACTAACTGATAGCATCCCCACATGACATATCCAAGTGGAATACCAAACACCGTGTTAATAAAACTCATCATTTCCTCCTAATGTGACCGTATCTCAAAATATTAAGACACCTATTTTATTCTTACATACCAAAATAGAATTTTATCAAATAAAAGGAAACTTGTAAACCTGTAAACAATGATTTCATCTTAAGATTTGCTTAAAATCTTACTGGAATCTATTCCGATAGTTTTAAATATATTCTGTATTTCAACTCCACATCCCGTATCTGTGGAATGATATTATCATACACCTCTTCTTCCTTGAACTTTCTTATCAGATCATCGCTATGTTCATACGCCACACGATCACTGTCAATTGCACTCTCATAATACCGGATCCTGTCTGCCAGTTTATCCATTGTCACAACCTCATGCCCTGATTCTATATCCAAATGGATCTGTTCATCTGTAAGTCCAATAATATTGACAATTGCAATCGCCGGTACATCCCGTCTGATAGCTTCTCCTGCCAGCATCTGTATATACTCACAATAACTCTGGTTTCTCTTATCCGCATTGTCCACTTTGTGCTTATGCGTTTCCTGTTTATCTGTGTTCTCTGCATAATACCAGTTTTTTGCGTCTGAGCTTCCGTATAATTCGACATGCTCCGGAAACTTCACTGTCTTGATCACATAGATTGCCTGATCACCAATCACAATATGGTCCACATGCATTACTTCATACATCCCCGCATCATGATTAAACGTCTCTGTCTCATAATAACCATTATTTATTGTACAAAACTTTGGAAAGTTTTTGATCAGATACTGTTTTGCCTGCTGTATTGCCGCTTCATGCTCCTGCTCTCTCTCCATTTCTTCTCTGGAGATATGAATGTCCACATTCTCCCAATCAATTTCGCTGCGACGTAATCCTGGTCTTACCATAACTCACATTTTCCTTTCATTTCTTTCAATCTCTTTTAACAGTTTCCCTAATCCCCAAAGCATCCTGTTAAATTAATTAATTTTATTCCCATTCATGCAAAAAGACCATTCGATATCGCGTAAATTTAAATTTACGTCACATCGAATGGTCTCTTTGCCTTCTGGAATTTACCATAATCTCAAAATTAACTGGAGGTACAAAACCATGAAAAAGAAAATTTTTGCTATCACATTATGTGCACTTATTGCAGCCGCTTCTATTGTTGGAAGCACAGGAGTTGTGGATAACTCTTATGAAGTTGCTTCCATCTTTGGTCCAATATCTGGCGGATATTAAAATTCAATTCCATAATTTGTCCTGCACCAATCAATTATTAGTTGAATATGATCATTTTGTTTCATAGATTTAAAAATCATGATTGCTTGGTGCAGTTGTTCTTTTGCTTCTTCCATTTTTCCAAGTCCCGCTAATGCAACGCCTTTATTAGCAACGAGTATTGGAAAAAAGAATAAATTTCCATATTTAATGCAAAACTCTAATCCTTGCTCCGCCATCTCTAATGACTCTTTATGATATCCTTCATCATCCAACCAACAACTCCCACATGGACGATGGTATCCAGCGTGGACGCCATCCCACGCAGCTGGGCTCGCTGCTTGCTTGTCAGTTCCATATCAATGATTCTCCATATATTCTTTCAGCCACATATCCAATTGTATTGCAGTCATTATCTCATCATTATTTACATACAAAATTGCAATTGCATTAATAATCATAATTTCATCAAATGTTAACAGATTCTTTCTCAATGGATTTTTACCATCAAAATCAGGTAAAGTAATATGAATTGCTTTCATATATAATTCCATTGCTTTTTCATTGTTCTTATCCCGTTGTCTAGACAACTCACCTTTTGCAAAATACAAGCATTGATTTTCTAATACCGATGTTTCTTTCGTCATTTTCTCAACAATTTCAACTTGCGTCTCTATCTTTGAAACATCCTGATCTGTTATATTCCTAATCAATTCCTGTATCGCAGAATACAACTCCATTTCTTCCCTATTTACAAAGGTATTAAACAAATTATTCTCCGTACCCAATCGTTCAAACAGTTTCTCCAAAATAAGTCGTCCCGGTTTTTGTGCTCCATTTTCAATTCTTAACAAAGATGCAGGTGTACAGATTCCGTAACTGACTTCTTCCTGTGTATACCCTTTTCTCAATCTGGTTTCTCTCAAAAAATCTCCTACAACGTATACTGCCATATTGTATCTCACCCGTTTCTCTTTTTTGTATTTGATACTTATAATACAACGAGTTTTCAGTCAAACTTCAACTTTTTATTAATAATTCTTTCAATTCAACAATTTTAAGTATATTTTTCTCAAAACACAAGACTTTATACATTGTATTCTTTAATTCTAAGAATTGTCAATACGAGCTTTTTAAAACAATAATCACGATATTTTCAATCAGCATTTTACATATATTATGATTCTTTCTCATACTTTTCAATCAAACATTGATGTTCTTTGCAATTTTTATCATAACTGATTCCTACAAGCAGAATATCCCCCGTATATTTTTCAATGGCTGTTGGATACTTTTTATTCTTAATCTGCTGTATGGCAGTCTGTGCATTCTGATTCCATTTCAGTTCCACAATTAATGCAGGATAATCCGCTTTATATTCAGGTTTTGGTATATAAACAAAATCAGCGAATCCACGACCTGTCGGCAATTCCCGAATTGGTTTGAAATAATATTGCATTGCACTAAGATATGCTATTGTCAATACACTACTCAACGAATTTTCATTATGATACTGAATAACAGAAATATACTCATTATGAATTTTCTCTATCTGAGTTCCAACCATCACACCATCCATATCTAACGTCGCATCCAGAAGTCTTTCTGACTCCTGCTGAAACATCAACATTTCATTCCAAGACCGGCTTTCAACTGCCACTGTAAGTTCCTGCCGAATCTCTTCATTCGGAATAAACGCTGTTTTTGTATACTGATCATAACCAAGATATCCCAGATGAATCATATAAGTAAGCACATCATCCTTGCTGTGAATATTTACAGTATCATTTTTGAAAGTTGCAGTATCAACCTTCACATTTGCACCAGAAAGCATTTCAATAATAGCTGTTTTCAAACCATCATAATTCATATTAATCAAAGGAGTAACTGCTTCATAAGATGCCGTTTCGGACCAATAACTTTTAAATTCTCCTTTTAACATCACACCTACAACCGCTCTCGGATTATAAACTTGATAATCCTTCAAAAGATAACCATCATACCAGCGTTTGACTTTATCAAAATCCTGATGATATTCCTTCGAAAGTTTCTCTACTTCATCCTCCGTAAAACCAATATAAGGAGCCAGATTGCTCGCACTCAACATTGTAAACTCATCAAAATTATTCAATGCAGACTGTGTTTTTTCTTTTTTTACAGGAAGAATACCTGTAAGATAAGCAAGCTGAATGTATTTAGTTGGTTCAGTTCCTTTAAACATTCCCCTCAGGAAATTGATATACGCCTCCTGAACTTTTCCATTTGTTGCCGCGTCTCGAATCAGAACATCCCATTCATCAATAATGATAATAAACTTTTGTCCGGTTTTTTCTCTTACAATGGAAAGTGCATCCGGTAAACGTGATACTTCCCATGTAAAAATATCTGGATATATTTCCCGTAATTCGCTCAAAACTGAATCTGTAATAAGCGTTACAACATTATCAACGTCCTCACAATTCGCCAAGAACCACTGGATATCAATATGAATCACATCATACTTATTGAGATGCTCCCTGAAATCTGCTTCCTTACTAATTTGCAATCCAGAAAACATCTTCTCAGAATCCGCACCCTTACTGTAGTATGCTGCCAACATATTCGCTGCATACGACTTTCCGAATCTGCGTGGTCTGCTATTACAAATATAAGCCTCTGTCGTATCAAGAACACTGTTCGTGTACTCAATCAAACCAGTCTTATCCACATATATCTTAGAATTCAACGCAACCTGAAATGCACTATTATCCGGGTTTACGAATCTACCCATGTCTTCCTGTCTCCTTCCTGTTTCTTCTAAATAAAGAATAACAGTAATTTTGCTAACTGTAAATGTAAAAGTGGTCGTATAATAATTATTATACGACCACTTTCAACAATGCTATGCAGGAGCAAACATTTTCTTTAAACTTTTTATCTTAATGATACATAATAGTTGTTAACTCACTTTTTCATCTGCTTTACATAAAATACAACACCTATGGTTGCTTCGGCCAATTTTCCAATGTTGCTGCAGTAATCGTATTATTTGCTGTATAGACAAAGCAGCCAAATATAATCGCAACAATCATAATGCCACTCACTTTTTTGTAAGAGAATTTAAACTCTTCTGCCGCCTGCGGTATGGTATCAAATCCTACATATGCCCAAGGTGCAATGGCATCAGACTTATGAAAACCCCACCATGGAGCCATATTTGCCAAAGATGTCTTACTGCTCACTAAGGCTGCTATCGTCAATGTCACAACAGAAATGCCTAGCAATGCTGCGAGAATCGTCTGTACAATCCCCGCCTTCTTCACGCCAAGAATATTCAATATTCCAAATAAAATCAATATTCCCATAGCAAGCAACATTTCTCCGAGCCAGACATCATAACCTGCCACCTGATAATGCAACCCCCATTTTAAAATAACTGCTGATCCATCTAAGCCATCGACAATTAGACCAATTCAGTCGAATTCATTGGAACATTTGTCAAATAAGCCACTACCAGAAACCATCCACAAACATATGCCGTATTTCTGCCAAAGCACATCTTGGTAAAAGTAAATCCGCCGCCTGCATTTGGATACTTTTGCACCAAGTGCCATTGCCCATACATGTGTAGGACTTAACTGTCTCTGAAGTTGTCCCTGATTATCATTTTTTTATAATTGCTCACATTTGTCGCTTTTATCAACCTGTGACATAACGATTATCAATTGCCTTTAATTCGTTAAATGTATCAATCTCTGTAATATCCTCTGCAATACATTCACGAACATGCACTTGGTAATTTTCCTTTTTATAAACAAGCGGCACCTGCTCCCAATAGCGCTCTTTTCCACCCTGCGATAAATAAACCTCATTTAAGTCATTGGCAAGCTTGATTCCATCTGCTTCACTCCAGTAGGAAATTCCAACCATCTGATGACAGTCGGTACCACCTACTTTTTCTTCTGTGATCACACCATTATGATCGGTTGCAAAACACCAGTCATCCGTGGACTCCACCGGAATACTCAAGAAATTTGTTTCATATTCATACTTACGAATCAGTTTTTTATTACGGAGCAGTAAATCTGCTTCCAAAACATACGCATTCTGCAGAAGATATCTGACACATACAGCGGAGGAAATATTATTTGCTTCATTATAAATCGGATTCTCAACAAATCTGATGTTCGGATATTTATAAAGAAGCTGATCAAACTGTTCTCCCAGATATCCACGCACAATAACAATCTCAGGAATTCCAGCTTCTACCGCTGCATCAAGAAGTGTATCAATAATGCGTGTTCCGTTGACTCTGACAAGCGGTTTAGGCGTATTCAAAGTGATCGGCACCATCCGGCTTCCAAAGCCTGCTGCTACAAATATTGCTCTCTTCACACGATAAGGTTCCAATGCATCCAGACCGGCCTGTGTAATCTGTCCATTTTTGCAATAGTTTTTTTCTGTCAATTCTTTGACTGTCTTATTCACGGCTTCAGCTGAAATTTTTAACCGCTCTGCCATATCTCTCTGAGATACAACCTCTTTGTCTCTGTCAGAAGTACCAACATATCAAATTCTCTTTTTGTGATCATACTTTTTCTCCTAAATACATAAATCTTGTTGAAGTATAGTACTAGCATTCATTGTTGTCAATGTTACATATATAATCGGAACACTTTTCGATAATTTATCTAATTCTCCTGCTTGCATAAATATTCATCTAGTGTATCATTTTTTCTATAATTGAATTTTATTTCAATACATTTTCCTTTAAATACTCCGCAATATATCTGGATACTTTCTTTCCTCCACTCTCATTCAAATGTGTTCCTGCATCCAGACTGTCTTCCTCAAAATTCAAACCAATAACATCTGTCACCTTCATACAATTAATCAATTCAACCTCATGTGTATCTGCCCAATCCATAACTGTATTTGTCATCTCCACCGTTTTCTCATTGCATGGAAACGGTGCACGCACCAATACCAATTCTGTACCATGCTCCTTACACAGTTCATTCATCATATCCAGATATCTGAAATTTTCTTCATAAACAGGTCGTCTTTTTTCTGAAAATATCTCATCCCAGGATGCATACCCACAAGGCTGTGCGCCTGCCCAATGTTTGAATCCTCTCCCTTCTTCTGTAAAATACGGATTCATTACACTCTCTTTCCAGCCCTCAAAAGACGAATAATCCAATTCCTCCCATCTGGAATGATATTTACCTAAAGGGAATAAATAATCCAACTGCAAATCTTCCGGCACGCAATCTTTTATTGCATCCACTTTTATGTCAGAATATCGCAGATCATTTAATGAAGAATCTCTCACGCCCTCGCTCGTAAATCCTGTGTCATCCTCATCATAAAACATACCAAATATCTCTAACACAACAACATCAATATCGCTGTTATCCAACGCATCCTTGACATAATAATATGTATAATTCATTGTCTGCTGCTGCCTGCCACGATTATAGGTTTTCAAATTATAATCGTCAAATATTTCAGGATCAAAGGTACAGTAACTTTGGCTTGTTCCAAAAAACACTACATCCCAATGTTCTTCTTCATAAAAGTCTGGTATTCTTGGAAGCAAAGCTTTCGAAATATAAAATATTCCGCTTCCCAAAATCCCTAAAAAAAATATAATCTTTAATATACGTCCTGCAACTTTCATCTCGTTCCTCATATACTAATTATCAGTTTTTTCTTTCGATTTGTTGATATTGCAATTCCTCTATAATCTCTCTGTCTCAAAACTGAAAATATATAAAATTTGTTTCTGAATATCCACTTCCCCAGATTCCAAAAATCAAAATCCCCAGAATTCCGACAATAATAATAGTCCATCTTATTATAATATTTAAATTTAAAATCACATTTCGAACTTTTACTCCACGATATTTACATACATCTGCCAATAACAATAATAAAAGCGAAATAACAAGCACTATAAAATTTGGCTTACTAAGTCCCAGATCATAAAGTGCACCATTAGCCAGAAGTACCGGATCATTCATATGGAAAATGCTCTCTATAATATCAAACGCATGCTGCACTGTATCTGCACGAAAAAAAATCCAAGTAAGATCCACTAATATAAAGGTCACAAACATATAAACTATCATTAATGGCAAGAAATTTTTCTTCAGGTGTAAATTTTCTTTGATTTTATTTCTAAGAGGTGTAAAAATTGCTCCTATTACCTGATAAACACCATTCAGACCTCCCCATACAACATATGACCAATTTGCTCCATGCCAAAGACCGCTTACCAGAAACACGATCATAATATTTATATATTTTCTGATTTTTCCTTTTCTGTTTCCTCCTAATGGAATATAAAGATAATCTTTAAACCAGGAAGAGAGTGAAATATGCCATCTTCTCCAAAATTCTGCAACAGACTGAGACAGATATGGACTATTAAAGTTCTCCATCAACTCAAATCCCATAACCTCTGCAGCTCCAATTGCGATTGTGGAATATCCCGCGAAATCACAGTATATCTGAAATGCAAACAATACACTGGCTAAAAGTAAATACCTGCCATCATAAATGTCAACATTCGCATATACATTATCTACAAAGATTGCAATTCGGTCTGCAATCACCAATTTCAAAAAATATCCCCAAATCATTAGTAACAGTCCATCACACATTCTCCCATAATGATATGATTTCGGATTTCGCAGCTGATTCAATAAATTCTTTGAGCGTTCAATTGGTCCTGCTACAAGTTGTGGAAAAAAAGATACAAATTACAATGATCTGTGGATGACGGACAAGATTGAGATCAGCTATCAGGCAGTGATCGAGCAGGATGGACTAGAGGGAAAAGACATAAAAAATGTAATGAAAGTTCCAGCAACAAGAAACAGTAACAAAGAACTGATCCGTGAAGATGCAGATATTCCTTCAGGAGGTGGTGTGGCAGAAGAGATGATCAAGATCAAGGCACCTAAACTTCAGATTCTTAAACAGTCCGATAAAAAGATTTACAGTGTGGGAGAAACAGGAAGTTATAAACTTCATATTACACAGGGGAAGGAAGGTGTAAAAGCAAAAAATATAATAGTTATAGATGAATTTGAAAAAGAAGGAATGAAGATTTCTGATATTCAAGTCATGTATAACAAACAAGATATTACAGATGAATGTAAAATAGAAGCAAGAGATGGAAA
>ERZ779851.3397-NODE-3397-length-10651-cov-2.826727_pt1 | contig 10651 bp, 16 predicted proteins | sample MGYA00511094_ERZ779851 | MGnify/ENA primary metagenome ERZ779851 (study PRJEB29588, sample SAMEA2155512) | human gut metagenome | biome: human gut; feature: human-associated habitat; material: faeces | place: Denmark | collected 2008/2010 ... | reverse complement strand
CGAACCTGTGATGAAGAGATTAGTACCCTGGCGCACGAAGTCGAGAGTGGGGAGCCGTTCCATCTGGTTACGGTCGAGGCCCCGGCTGACGGTGTAGTCGATTTCTTCCATATAGGCTTTGTAGCGGAATGACGCATTTCGGGTCAGACGTGCAATGGCGGCCTGAGCGCGCCAGTCCCATTCTCGTGCGAGCAGCATCGAGAGGAAGGAGTCCGGAGTCATCGACTGTGCTGTGGTGCCGGCGAGGCTTTCGCGGAAGGCTTCGGCCATGCCGTGCATTTTCATTCGGTTCATCAGATCGAGCGAGATCTGGTTCTGGTCCTGTACTGCGGATACAGGGGCGGTTTTATTGTCTGTTTCCATTGTTGTCTTTTTTATTGTTGTTTGAGTTCTGGGCCAAGAAGTATTCACGGCCACGTATATTTTTGTGTATCAGAGAAGGAACGGGGTCCTGTGGCCGGGAGATGTTGCCGTTTTCATCCGGCAGGAAGTCTGCGTCCTCACCCAGTTCGAGCACCCGGCGCAATGCCTGGTAACCGTATTCCGCCTTCATTCCGGCACAGGCGCAGGCCGCGATGAGACGGTCGGCCCCATACTTCTTTTCAAGGGTGATTATCCCACGGCATGAGCTGAAGGACTTCGGCGGATACTGTAGGTGTCTGTCTACTTCCCGGAGATAGTCGAGCACGATGTTGTCGATCTGTCCGGCGCGTACGAACAGTTCCTCAAGGTCCTTGTCGTAAGCCCCGTAATGGCCCGGCAGGTTGTGCTCCCGTTTCCAAGAGTAGGCATAGGGGATGTCGCAGCGGTCGTGAACCGCCACAAGATTCAGTCCGCAGTATATCTCCACGGTGTCGGCGTCATAGAGAATGACGACACGTTTGCCGACGTGTTCTCTGGGTACGCTGTAGTGATGCTTGAAAAGCGACACATAGCAGTTCTTCCCGACAGTCATCAGCTTGCGTTCCTTCACTGTGAAGCGCCGCTCGGGCAGCGGACGCAGCTGGTCTTTCTCCATACGGTTGAACATCTGCACCCGTGAGACGTCCCGCCCGGCCATTGTCTTTTCGTTGAAATCGAGTAACGAGATATGGATGGCGGTGTTAAGCTCGTCAAGGCTGCCGAACGTCATTCCCTCGATATCGGCATAGACGGATTTGTAAAGCAGTTTCACGGCATTCTCCACCAGTGCCTTGTCCTTGGGGTGCCGGACACGTGCCGGATATACCGCACATCCGTAATGCTCGGCAAATGCGGCGAACACTTCATTGATCACCGGCTCGTTGCGGTCGCTTCTGCTTACGGCCGCCTTGAGATTGTCCGGCACTATCGCGGCAGGAACGCCGCCGAAGTATTGCATGGCGCCCTCACATCCTTTGATGAGGTCTTCCTTGCGCTGGGACCATACGGCCTCACAGTAAGTGTAATGACTGAAAGGCAGTATCGCGACGAACACCTCTGCTTTTTTCGTCTCGCCCGTCATGCAGTCGACCACCTCAAGGCGGTCTCCGGCAAAGTCGATGTACATCTGGTCTCCGGCGTAATGCTCCACATGTCCGACCACCTTGCTTTGATGCAGGTACTGACGGAGAGCCTGCTTGAACATAGTCAGTCCATAGCCGTCAGGATAAGCAGCATGATACTGCTCGTACAGCCGTGCCTTGGACATGCCCTTGCGTGTCAGCTGTTTTGCATACTCGGGAAGAAGTGCTTCAAGCTCCGTCTCACGCTCTGAAGGTTTGCTGTGTCGCACCTTCTCCTGCCCAAGCTCCTGCCGGAGTTGTTCTTCCGTCATTGCAAGAAGCTCTTCCATGGACTTGCCGCTCGACTGAAACAGACGCACATATTTGCGCGTGCTGTTGCGGGATATATGGAAAACCGCGGCCATTTCCTTTAATCCCATCCCCGACTGGTAACATCGAAGGATATTTTTTAATTTTGTAACCATAAATTTGTAATTTTAGATTTACCCCCGCCGTGCCAGGACTTGGGTTTCTAAAACTACAAAAAAATGACCCCTGCGGAGTATTCCGACAGGGGTCATTTTTATTTCGTCGCCGAGGGTCAATCTTATTTCGACGAAAAGGGTCACATTTTTCCGCCGACAGGGGGCAATCTGCATCGACTTTTCCATGTGGGTGGCGAGAGATGACGGAGAAAGATGGCATGAGCGTGAGCTGCACTTATTCACTTGCAATAAGCCTGAAAGACGCAAGTTGATGGGAGATTGGATTGGCAGACCTTCAATGACCCTTGACTCCAACCTATTTCCTGACCTCACATGGAGAGATGATCCAATCGAAGTAGAATTAACCATTAAAAGAAAGAACAATGGAAACAATAACTGAGGATTTTGTGTCATACGAACTTGCACAAGTATTGAAATCTTCCGGATTTGATTGGTGCTGTGAATATTGCTACATCGTTAATAAGCAGACGAAAATTGTTACATACCAAGAATATACCGGAGCAAGTGATTGGAATCACACTGAAATAGGTGGTCCCAAATATCAATACACTCATATATCAGCCCCGACGCTATGGCAAGCTCACAAATGGCTTCGAGAAGTCAAAGGCATAGCCATTAATGTAATGGCGAATAGTAAAGGGCAATACTGCCAAACACGCGCCTATTTGCCCAATTATACTGGTCGCACAATAGGATATGATTGGGCTATCAATGGCGTGTATCCTTTATTTGACACTTATGAAGAGGCATTATCGACTGGTTTATTAAAGGCACTTGAATCGCCAACACAAAATGCTTAATAATGGATAACTTAATACAAGCCAAAGCAACTCAACTCCTTCAGTTTCTTGAAAAGATAACTGGATGTAACTTGAAGGATCTGGAAGGTAAGACATCCTTTTCAGGTACATTGGGTGCTTATACCAATGCCAAAGACCTGTTTACTATCCATAATTACATTCAGAACGGAGAGTATGAGATAGCTTATGAAAAAGGAATTACTTTCTTAAAAAATCTGATACCCAATGTTCGATTCTCATCCAAGATGGATGAGCTTATCAAAGATTGTGAAGAAATGGGTCATATCCTATTGGCTGCTCATGGCTTTTTCAAGGATTATGTCGAATGGACTTCAGAAGAAAGAAAACATTTCCGTGAATACCTTTTTAATAATGAGTTTCTAAAAGAGGAAGAAAAGACTGAAGAATTTCTAAATCACTTCAACTACGAATGGGTAGATTTGGCAAAGAAATCCGTCCAGTCCAAACTACTCCAGCTCTATAATTTTGGTAAGGCTTCAGATGCCGTGCTAAAACCTGGTCATACAGTGCCATATTTCATTTCTGACGCACTTTGTATCTCAGATAATATAAACCTTTGCATCGGGGCAAATAATGGCTCAGAACGCAACGAATGTGGTGTACGACTATCTTTGAAAATTGATTCGGAACTGGCATTTTCTTACTTCATCATAACAGTGCAATATAAAGACCGGATATGGCTGGCGACTGACAAACCATCATTTGCTAATCCACGCTCCAAACAGAGCACCAGGAATCCATATAGATGGCGTGAAGAAGCTTTTGACAATATTTACCTTCCCTATAATCTGCTTGATAATATTGAAGAGTGGAGAAAGGAGTCAAAGGCTCTTGCCAGAGAAAACAGCTCTGAAACCTATATCAAATCCATAAGAGATTTTCTGCCTCCTACCAGTAAAATATTGCTCAAACTCATCATTGAAGAGCTAATTTATAATGTCATTCCCATGAAGCAGTATGAGCTTCAGAGAATTGGTTTTGCTGGTGAAAACATAAAGATGATTGCCCCCGGTCAAGAACTGAAGTCGGTTGAAGACAATACTTTCATTAAGGTAAATAAAGAAGCCAACGATGAAAGAGTCAATAACATTGTCTATCCTACATCCACAGAACTTGTTAAGATCAATCCGGCACAAGCAGTAGCCAAATATGTGGAACCCGGCACACTCTGTACTGTTGAAGAAATGAATAAGCTGGCAGTTTGGTCTCAAAAGGAAGAACAACGCAGGAGCAAACAGCAGCTTCTTAATGAAGCTTACACCAGAGAAAGAATGGAAGCTGATGAAGAACTGTTAAACAAACTTTTGTTCGACAATCTCGAAAATCTTTATGAGGTGATCTTCTCAGCTGACGAGGTTTTTATGTGCATCGAAGATCAACCCCTTAAAAGTTTCGGGTACACCTCAAATAGTATTCTGCGGATTTGTGACCACAGTAATTTCAAATCTGCATATTCATCTCAATACATTACAAACTACCATATTAATAAATTTAGAGATTTTTATTCTTATGCAAGGTGTATAGTATGTGATTGTGAAAAGCCCGTTAACCTTCAGCTAAGAGTGTTTACTTACAAACAGCTTTGCGGTATGCTAAAAGTGGCACGACAAGATCTTCCGTACACATTCCAGAATTATACTACCGATGCTTTTCTTCCATACGTCGGTAATACGATTTTAGACAATGTGAATCCAGAATATTTGATTCTTGATCCCAGAAGTAAAACACATAGAGACTATTACTCCATTGGTATTCCTTTGAATAAACGGTGTTTTAACAAGCTCCGTAAGAAATATTGGAAGTGGGAAAGAAGTTTGGCGATCATCAACTATACAAAAGGAACTATAAAAATTCAAAAATATGACAATTAAACAAAAATCTGAACAATATGCTAAAAATGTCATAGATTCATTCAGTGACGACGGTGTGCCATGCAGCACAAAAGCCATTCAACAAATGATAGCTGAAGGCTATCTCGCAGGCGCAAAAGAAGCGTTGGCTTCACAATGGAAACGTCCTGAAGAAGAAGTGCCAACCACCAGCCATGCACTAACGTTCATAATGACAGAAGGTAAGGGACAAATAGAAATTGCAAATTGGTTGAACGGTAAATATCAAGGGAGTCTGGCTATGTTGGTTAATCTTGGTAAAGCTAAAATAGTAGCATGGATGGAAATACCGGATATAATGTAATTTTTATGTCTTACCGTTTTGGAAGTTAAATAGTAAATAAATGAGCAACCATAAATTTCACAAACATCCACAGACCATCATATTACGATGTTCTTGCTGCCAGCAAGTTAAATATGCGCTTTGTTATTTTAACACCAAAGGAGAAGCTGAATATCATTGTGAATGTGGTTACACCAATAAAATCAAACTTATCAAATGAAAAAGGAACATAAACGCTATTTGGCGTATTTCTTATCTATTGCCATATTTTTCTTCTGGTTAGGCACTCTGTGTGGGGCTGGATTGGCATATCATAGTGCCGAAAAGCAATCTGAGAAATACCGTGTAGAAATGGTAAAAGATTCATTGTATTTTGAATTTATCCGGCAGTATGACAAAGAACGAAAGCCAAAAAATTGAAACTTATATCCTTCAGCACTTTCCAATGACTAACAGACAGTTCAGTCAGGCTTTGAGAGTGACAATAGATGTGGTAAGATACCATATCAAAAAATTAGGATTAGAAGGTCAACGCAAGCGTGGAGGCATCAGACGTTATGACGAACTTGTACAAGAAAATTATCCTACTTGTTCAGCATCCATTCTCGCTAAAAAGTTAGGAATTACCCCAAACACCATAAACAAGATTGCCAGACAAATCGGAGTAAAACATAATCCTGATTTTCTCAAAGCACCTTATCCCATTAAAGAGAATTTGGTGGGAATGAAATATGGGAAATTGACGGTACAAAAACAGCTTGGCACAAACAAATGGGGTCAAATGGTTTATCAATGCCTCTGTGAATGTGGTAAAATCACTCATTCTACAGCCGGCAATCTCAAGCATAATCTCACAATCTCCTGTGGGTGTCAACGCAAACGTAAACAAAAACTAAATTAAATATGGATACACGACTACAAGTAAAAAGCTACGAGCAAACCTGTGGAGCTTGCCCAAGCCAATGGGATATATGGACTACTGATGGTCAATATATCTATGCTCGATACAGGTGGGGTGGATTGACACTTACACTTGAAGTAGGCACACCCAACAGTAGAATTCTTTATGCCGAAAACATCGGGGATGGCTGGAATGGTGTTTTGTCAACACAAGAACTTATAGATCATACCGGCTCTGTCTTGGACTGGAGTCTGGTATCATAATTGCTTTTGGAGCACTAATCAAAAAATATAACTATGAAATATTCAGCCTCAAAATGGCCCATCACCATCATCTATGAAATAGCAGATGATTGGTTTGATGGTATTGACAAAGAAAACCTCAATGATGTTTCCGTAGAGGAATTAATTCCTCTACATGAAGCTGTGGATGAAGCGGCAGATCTTTTTGTAAAAGCAAAAGGACAAATACTTGCTCGTCAAGAAGCTAAACGTAAACAAAACGACCCTCAAAATCAGTAACAATGACAGTAAAAGAAAAAGCAGCTCACCTTCTCAGAAAATGGGCTGATAAACTCAATCCATGCTTTAGCTGTACAGAACCGGCTATGTCTCACCTCAAACCCATTCAGTGCGACGTGCAACGATTAGCAGTAGCAATCAAATATTCTGCATCTATGTATTTGCAATATGGCAGTCGCATAGATCAATATGTTGAAGATGAGCTGGCTGACAAACTCGGTAGGGCTCTAAAGGAGAAAAAACTTATTGCAATCACTTTCGACCGTGGTTTGAATGAAGTGACATATACTGGAACAATCAAAGTCTTGGTTCCTAATGAATAAACTAATGCCTTGGTCAGAAAAGATGCAAGGAGCCAAACTGATGCTCTATCGCCTTCGGGAAAACGGATGCTTGAATCTCTGTCCCGGTATATCAAAGAAAGACGGTGGTCAAGTCTATCAGAAAGCGATTTACGATTGGCTCATGGAGGATTTGACACATATCGAACAATATCTTGCAGGAGAACAGCTTTATTTTGCTGACCATAAAAGAGATATGAAAGGCAAACTATTATCTTGTAAAGTCACATTAACAAAACCTAAAATGACAAGAAAATAGCCTTGGGCGGCTTTATAAAACCCATTGAATTATATGCACCAATACATCAGAACTCAGGTCATTAAGGCAGAGCCTATGACCTACAGACAAGCCTATGAAAATGGGCTTATCCCCGAAAATTCGTATGTCAACGAATACGATGAGGCATTGGGGTATCTCCTCGTTCACATGGATGGCTTCAAAAATTGGAAACCCAAAGAGGTGTTCGACCAGGAATATGAAGCCGTCGAGAGAATGACATTCGGACTGGCAATCAAAGCACTCAAAGCGGGACATAAGGTTGCTCGCAAAGGCTGGACTCTAAATTCAAACAGACCCCCGATTATCCCTCCTGCTCCCATTTATATTCCAACCAATAGGGTTGAATATGTATCGGAGTATGATCTTACCTACATTCTTCTATCCGATGGAAACGTAGCGGTTTGCGATGGCAGCCAATATGAATTGGTGCGTCAGCATAAGTGGACATCTTGTAAAGGAAAATACGCAATGTTTACCGACAACTCGTCTGACCCTCGCAAGACCGTGAAGTTGCATAACTATATTATGCCTCCTATGGATGGCTATATGATAGACCACATCAATGGAAATGGCTTAGATTGCCGTTCCGTGAATATGCGATACGCTTCTTGTAAAGAAAATTGCCGAAACAAATCAAGCCAATGCAATTCTACCAGTTGTTATTTAGGCGTGTCAATCGACAGAAGTCGTAATTTATGGATTGCCTCTATTCAAGTTGATGGGCAAACTAAGCATCTGGGAAGGTATGACGATGAGGTTGAGGCGGCTATTGCTTACGATAAAGCGGCACTGGAACATTATGGCAAATTTGCTCGTCTAAACTTTCCTAATATCAATTCTGATGGCGCACAACCATTTCTTTGGCTCAAACCCGCCACTACCGTAAAAGCCGAGTGGTGTAAAGACCTCATGTTGAAGCGTCTTGCTGAAGCCAATGGCGGCGAAATTGAAGCTCTGGGAACAATCTGTATGTTCACAGCTCAGAAACAGATTCTATCCGGCTGGCTTGCCTCTCAGACCGATATGCTTTCTGAAGACTGGGAAATCGTTACCGAATGAGAATTAAGCTAACCAACCCTGACGCTCTTGATCGTGTAATTGCTAAACTGGACGCGCAATGGTCGCTTGGTGAATACAATGAAACTTTTATCAAGTATTGTGTACCCAGTATCAAAGAGCGTCTTGCCAAAGGTGAAGTGATATTTCTTGAATCCGTTATTGACAACACCAATTTCGGAGTATGTCAGGTGCTTTCCTATTGGTCTCTCAATGATGTGTCAACCGATGAAGAATACCTCAAACAAGATAATGAACAATCCTGAAATCTTTTTCATCAATCAAGAAACTGGTGAAAAGGTAAAACTGAGTGGAATAACCTCAGCTTCACTCTCATCAGAAGGTAATGAAACTCCAGTCAATATTCACAATGCCTATAATTTTGAGTGTAATCTGAAGATAGATCCTCTCGATGAAGAAGCAAAGAAATTATTGTTTGGAGATTCAGCATTTCAAACAGCTCGTAGGCTTACTGATGAACTGAATGATCTTATCGAGGAATATCATGCTCCTGGCACTCCACGTAGAGAACGCAGAGCTATCAAACGTGAATTTGACAAAATCTTCAGAATCTTTCAAAAGCACTGTATGTTAAATCAGATAAATTATTCTTTCCAACACGGTTAATTAATTAACTTTGTGTTTTAACCAGAATAAGTAATTATGTCAATTTACGAAAAAGTAGATAGTCATCCAATTTTTTCCCAAATAGACGCTTATCTATCCGCAGACTCACGCTTCATATATAAAGGGCGTAATGTGGTTGGAGGGAAATTTTATGAGATGACAGCCCCTGAAGATCTTATAGGACCATGTTCAGGTACTAATCTTGATCGAGCACAATTTAATATCAAACTTTTAGAAATTAACTCTATAGGAGTGGAAGTACATATTGAAATGTGTGCCATTGGAATTAATGAATGGGAAACAGTTTTCTGGGGAACATGTCATTCATTCCAGTTCTTTATTGAATTGTTGCACTATGCTCTTGGTTTGCCAAAGCAAAAAACAATATAATAATTGAAAAATCGGGGCAGTCAGTAAGTTGATTGCCCCGATTAATTTTTAGAACTTCATTGCAGCCAGTACCTTGTTTCGACTGGTCGTATCACCTTGATTATTGTAATATATCTTCTCACAGTTCTCCACACTTGTTCCCATCATATTTGCCACATACAGCACCGGCACACCTTTGCTGATGTAGTAAGTGATGGAGGTATGTCGGAAAGTGTAGGTATGCAGTGAGAAAGTACACCCCAGCGCCTTTCCAACCTTTTTCAACCAATAATTCAACTTCCCTATAAAGTGTTTTATATCGCCATTGTTAGTGCCTTGAGTTCGTATTTTTTCCTCACTACGAATGGGGAATATGTATCCATCCTTGGATAATCTTCTCCAGCGCATCATAATACGGTCAAGTTCCGTATTGATAGGCACGGCACATGGAACCACCTGCTTCTCAGCAATCTTTCTACGTTTGAATACGAAGTGACTGACACCTCCAATCTTTTGAATGTTGGAGTATTTCAGGGCGATGGCATCACATGCTGACTGACCGGTATAGAGAATGAACAGACAGAAGTCTCGATACAGCTCATTAAGAGGGGAGCAGGAAATCTCATTCAGGTTCATTGAAGCAAACTGCTTGCATTGTTCAGGTGTGAGAGTGTTGCATTTTTCAACGCTCCATTTAGTCTTTCTAACCCAGTTACACTTCTTGAAGTCATCTAACTTCAGAAGCCCATCCGTATCAGCTTTTGATATAACCGCATGGAGCATCTTGGAAATATAGATACGCCCTTTACCCTTACGGGATTTTTCCACCCATGTCAGGATCTCTTCTACAAACCCCGGAGTAATGTCTGAGATAAGCAGTTTTTCGTATTTGATTTTCTTGGTCTTGCAGAACTCCTGAATACGTCTTTCCAGTTTCTCATATCCTTCAAAGCTGCCTTTGATGGTGCCGTCTGCGTGTTTACATTCATTCAGCCTACTGATGATAATGTGAATGAAATGCTGAAGGGTCATGCCATCTGTTGCTTCCGTTGCCTCTTCCATAGCGGCTATCATACCAAAGACACTGCCGGTCCAGTTGATAGCCATCTCATCATACTTCTGTCGGAACTGAACGAGAATGGCATTGTTCTCATTGCTGAAGGGGCAGCTCGGTATAAAGAGCTGCTTTTGTTGGTTCCAGTGCTTTTTCTGGATAGCACCTTTCAGTAGTTTCGTGACGTTGATAAACTTGGTCTCACCGTCCTGATAGAGGCGGAGCCTGAGCTGGAAGCCTTTCGTTCCGAAGCGTTGATAGTTGATTGTAATCATACGTTGCTTTTAATCAGTTAGCAAATCGTGCTTCTGTCCGTCACAGATTATGCACATCGTTAACTGTTCTAAGCCGTAACACTGCTCAAAAGCCCCATAGTGTACAGGGTTTTGTCCGGACTTTGGGTAGGCTAATCCAAAGTTAATCAATTATATAATAAGAAAACCAGTTGCCCCTTGGTGTACAGGGTAAACTGGTTTTCATCATAGTGCGGAGAGGACGAGATTCGAACTCGTGGTAGGATTGCTCCTACGTCAGTTTAGC
>ERZ779851.3396-NODE-3396-length-10658-cov-2.328020_pt1 | contig 10658 bp, 10 predicted proteins | sample MGYA00511094_ERZ779851 | MGnify/ENA primary metagenome ERZ779851 (study PRJEB29588, sample SAMEA2155512) | human gut metagenome | biome: human gut; feature: human-associated habitat; material: faeces | place: Denmark | collected 2008/2010 ... | reverse complement strand
AGATGATTTTGTATCCATGTTAAAATCAACAGTATTATTAGAGCTTCCACAGGGATATGGAGAAGATTATCCGGAAATCTACCGGGTGATCGATCTGTTAGCACATACAGAGTTTAAGACGTTAGACATTGAACAGTATCGCGCGATTATGGAACAGTTTTCATTTACGACCGATCATTTAACGCAGATTGTCAGCAATCATTTACTGGCAATGGAGATTATTAACGCTACTTATGGGGCATTGTTGGCAATGCCATATGAAAATAGTGAAGAGAATGGTGTGAAAGTCTGTTTGTCAATGCTTTCCGGACTGCATGACGCATTTGTATCGTCAGGATCGATTCCGGAGAGTGTAGATGAAGGTTTTGCAGAGATTGAGGGATTACAGGAGATGATCGGTGAGGATATGCTTCAGTTTGAGAGTATTCTGCAGGATGTTTTGACGGAGCATAAGGATACAATATCCTGGATCATGGCAGAAAAGATATTCAACCGTCTGGCATTGATTGCCAAGTTGCAGTCGAATAGTCTGTTTATAGAATTAGAGAAAGAGGAACAGGAAACAAAGCCGGCAGATAATACCTATATTGCAGCAAAACGGGATGAGCTGGTTGCATTATTGACCACATATTTCTCAGAGCATACCAAGGAGATGAACAGGGCAGTGATTGCAGCGCTGTTTTCTAATATGCCGGTGTTGTTCAATTCACAACAGGAGATCAAGGAATATATTGAATATAGCCTGAATCATTGTGGAAATGCAAGTGAATTGATGGCTTGTGCAAAGATTCTTACGGAAATGATGGAAGAAGAGTAATGGATGAAGGCGGTGGCGGAATGGATATCGTATTTCATGATAGAATATATAGAGAGGATATTTCCGATCGGAAAATGGCTTCCGTTCAGAAAAAGATTCAGAAACGTTCACCGAAACTCAACCTGTTTCTTGTGACATTGCCGATCGGAAATCAGGGAATATTAGAGATATACTGGTATCCGGAATTGCTACAGCCATTTTACCAGAGGAGAAAACAGAAGATTGTTGTGGTTGGAGTGGCAATGAGCCGGGAAGCTGCTTATGAGCTGGTAGAGAAGATTATAAAAGATGTGGGTTTTCAAGATGGTGTGATACCTGTGACAGAGTTTTTTGAGGAGAAAACATGATAATATCCATATTAAAAATAATCGGATGGGCAGTTCTGATTATTTTATTGATTATTCTATTTTTATTATTGATCATTTTGACAGTTCCGGTCTGTTATCGTCTGGATATATCCCGTTATGGAAAACCGGATGGAAATGTACGGGTTACATTTGTTCCGCTTGGGTTTTGTGCAGACGTGTCTTATAAAGATGACAAACTGCAATATGTGGTTCGCGTTCTCGGTGGAGTGGTTATGACTAATACACAGGCGAAGAGATCATGGCTTGGAAGAAAATTGTTTCCGGATATCAAAGAGGATATGGAAGTGGAGGAGCATACAGAGACTGCACAGAAAGAGAATACGGAGGAGTCCACAGTTCCTGTTATTCAGACGAAGACGGAATATACGATAAAAACGAATGAATATGAGAAAGATAACAATATATCAGAATCGGCAGGCAGACAGGAATACAGAACAGAACACAATAAAAGAACATCCATATTGGAATATATAAGAAATGGAATACAGAACATTCGAGACCATTGGAAACGATTGGTAAGAGGATGCAGCAATATTCAAAAAAAGAAAGATGCCTTGATAAAGGTATATCATTCAAAGAGGTTTGAACTTGCAAAGGATGATCTGAAGCGATATACAAGGCAGTTTTTTCGAATTATAAAACCTTCCCGGTTAGAAGGAAGAGTTCATTTTGGATTGGATGATCCGGCATATACCGGACAGCTCCTTGGCGGATTGGCATGGATCTATCCGTTATATCAGAAGTATTTAACGATTGAACCTGATTTTGAGAATGCATGTCTTGAGGGGCATCTGAAAGGAAAAGGAAAGATCTTTCTGGGTTCGATATGCAAATTGGCATTGCAGGTAGTATTTAATAAAAATCTTATAAAAGTAACAAAGAAAGTGCAAACTATAATAGAAGCATAGGAGGGCAATAATTATGGCAAATGATTTTAACACAACCGTCGGATCTTTATTTCAGGGAATGGATAAGACAACCAAAACGGTTGTTGGAGATCCTACAAAGATTGGGGATACCATTATTTTACCGTTAGTGGATGTTAGTTTTGGTGTAGCTGCCGGAGCATTTTCTGATTCACAGAAGAATAATGGTGCAGGTGGTCTTGGCGGTAAGATGACAGCGAGTGCAGTGCTTGTGATCAAAGATAATCAGATTCGTCTTGTAAATGTGAAGAATCAGGATACAGTTACAAAGGTAATTGACATGGTACCTGATCTTATTGACAGATTCAAGGGTAATTCTGCTGACAAGACGGAAGATGAAGATGTCAATGCCGCAATAGATGAGATATCAGACAAAGAATAGATTGCAGTGTATAATCATATATTGACAGTGCCGTCATATAATAATATCAGATGTATATAAATAATATCCATTTGCCACGGTAAGGGCTTGATATGGAATGGAGCGCATTATGTGCAGAATGATAGGATTTATCATGTTCTGGATTGCACTGGGTATGATTATTTCAATGTTTATAGAGAGTGTATTCATAAGTGTGAGCATTATATTTTTGCTTATAATATGCGGCTTTAATATGTTCTGCCACTGATAATGTGTTTATCATGCGGGATTTACAGTGTGCCGTATATCAAAAGTTTATAAAGATAAAATAATAAAAATCAGCAAAAAAAGCTTGCAATATAATAGATGTTCTGATACAATTAGTTCTGTTGTGGGTTTAGACCCAATACATTTAAGGAGGTGTTATCATGGCAAAGTGTGCAATCTGTGAAAAGGGCGTTCATTTCGGTAATGCTGTAAGCCATTCACATAGAAGATCTAATAAGATGTGGAAATCTAACGTTAAGTCAGTTAAGGTTAAGACTGAGGGCGGCGCTAAGAAGATGTATGTTTGTACTTCATGCCTTCGTTCAGGAGCTGTAGAGCGTGCATAATTTGTGCAATCGAAGACGATGTGATATAAGGTAAGCTATGCGGTTAATACGGATGCTTACCTTATTTTATTTTACAAATTTATTTTTGATATAAAAATATATTCCATTTTCAGACGGAAAAGGGTATAATGAACTATATATGTAAGTGAGAATGATTGGAGGGTTTGATATGAAGGGTCATATTGACAGTCAGCTTGGCAGTATTTCAATTGATTCTGAGGTAATTGCCAAATATGCAGGTTCGACAGCAGTTGAGTGCTTTGGTATTGTCGGAATGGCAGCAGTGAGCATGAAAGACGGACTTGTCAAGCTCCTTAAGGGAGACAGCCTTACAAGAGGAATCAATGTTGTTGTAGATGATGAAAACAAACTTGAGATTGACTTCCACGTTATTGTGGCTTATGGTGTAAGCATTTCTACAGTGGCAGATAATCTTATAGAGAATGTTAAGTATAAGGTTCAGGAATTTACAGGATTTGAGATCAAGAAGATTAACATTTACGTTGAGGGTGTCAGGGTAATTGATTAATAACTGTGACAGACTTAGGTTTTAGGAGGATATAATTGTGGCTTCAAATACTATAGATGCAAAGCTTTTGCAGAAGATGTTCCTTTCCGGAGCTGGTAATCTGAAAGCTAAGAAGGAATGGATTAACGATTTGAATGTGTTCCCGGTACCGGATGGTGATACGGGAACTAATATGACACTTACAATAATGTCAGCTGCAAAGGAAGTCAGTGCATTGGCTGAGCCTGATATGGCTTCTCTTGCAAAAGCTATATCAAGTGGTTCACTTCGTGGAGCAAGAGGTAACTCAGGCGTTATTTTATCGCAGCTGTTCAGAGGATTTACCAAGGAGATTAAGGCTGTAGAAGCTATTGATGTTAATGTTCTTGCATCAGCATTTGAGAGAGCTGTAGAGACTGCATATAAGGCAGTCATGAAGCCTAAGGAAGGCACTATTCTTACTGTAGCCAAAGGTGCAGCCAGCAAGGCATCTGAGCTTGCGGATGTGAGCGATAATCTTGGTGAGGTAATGAGAGGTATTCTCGAGTATGCAGAGGAAGTACTTGCCAAGACACCCGATATGCTGCCTGTGCTCAAAGAAGCAGGAGTAGTGGATTCAGGCGGACAGGGACTTGTGGAGGTTCTTCGTGGAGCAATTCTTGCATACGAAGGCAATCCAGTTGCTCTTGATGATGAGACAGAACAGTCAGAGTTATCAGCGAAGACATCAGGAGCAGGCTCACTTGATAATGTAGAGATTAAGTTCGGATACTGCACTGAATTTATCATAATGCTTGATAAGAAGTTTGATAAGAAAGATGAACTTGGATTCAAGGCTTATCTCGAATCTATCGGAGATTCTATTGTCTGTGTTGCAGATGATGAGATTGTTAAGGTTCATGTCCATACTAACGATCCGGGACTTGCGATACAGAAGGCACTTACTTTTGGACAGCTTACCAGGATGAAGATTGATAATATGCGCGAGGAGCATAACCAGAAGGTTATTGAAGCTGCAGAAGCAAAGAAGGCTGCAGAAGCAGTGGATACCGCTTCACAGGCTAAGGAGGCTGCGGTTGAAGAAGTCAGCGAACCTAAGAAGGATGAACCACGCAAGGAAGTAGGATTTGTAACGGTTGTTGCAGGTGACGGACTTGCCGAGATATTTGGAGGACTTGGTGTTGATTACGTTATTGAAGGCGGTCAGACAATGAATCCAAGCACAGAAGACATCCTTAATGCCGTGGATAAGGTTAATGCGGATACAGTATTTGTGCTTCCTAATAACAAGAATATTATCCTTGCTGCACAGCAGGCAGCTTCGATTGTTGAAGATAAGAAGATTGTTGTTATTCCATCAAAGACAGTTCCTCAGGGAATTACAGCCATGTTTAATTATGAGATTGCACGTTCGGCAGAAGAGAATGAGCAGGCAATGTCAGAAGGCATGAGCAATGTCAAGAGTGGTGAAGTAACATATGCCGTAAGAGATACAAGCATAGACGGACATGAGATACACTGCAATGACATTATGGGACTTGGTGATACAGGGCTGCTTGCTGTAAGTCATGATGTAAAGTCAACAGTTATGCAGATGCTTGGTGCCATGGTAGATGATGAATCAGAACTCATCAGTATTTATTATGGCAGTGATGTTAATGAGAATGATGCAGACGCAATGGTTGAGGCGGTATCAGCAGAGTATCCGGGCCTTGACGTAGAACTGCAAAGAGGCGGACAGCCAATATATTATTATATAATTTCAGTTGAGTAATGAATGGCTGCCTTGTAATGCTACAGGGCAGCTTTTTGAATAATAAGTCATAGAAAGGACATATACATTATGAGTAAGATTGATTTTATAAGAGGCGAGATGGTAGCAGCAATGAAGGCCAAGGATAAGGCACGTAAGGATGTGCTTTCACTTCTTCTTGCAGAACTCAAGAATTTTGAGATTAATAATCGCAGGGAGCTTACGGATGAGGATGGGGATCAGATTATTCTCAAGCAGATTAAGCAGCTCAAGGAAACTCTTTCAATGACACCTTCTGACAGACAGGATATTATTGACGAGTGCAATTTTTCTATCAGCGTGCTTAACGAATATGCACCTAAGATGATGGATGAAGCTGAGATTAAGAAAGTGATTGATGAGACACTTACAGAGCTTTCAATAGAGAAACCGACAGCTAAGGACAAGGGAGCAATCATGAGAGTGCTCATGCCTAAAGTTAAGGGTAAGGCAGACGGCAAGCTCGTTAATGAAGTGCTTGCAGGATATATGGCATGAAGCTGACAGATTTCAAGGGAATTGGAGACAAGACAGCGCGGCTGCTTAACAAGCTTTCCGTATATACGGCAGAAGACCTGGTAAGATTGTACCCCAGGTCTTATGACATATGCGGGAAGCCTGTTTTAGTTAGTGAGATTCCTGAGCATACGGGAGATTCTCTTATAGCTGTTGATGCGGTTGTGGCAAGGACACCGGCGCTTAAGCGTGTTCGTAATCTTCAGATTCTCACGGTAACCCTCAGGGATGAAAAAGGCGGACTGCTTAAGGCAACGTGGTTTAATATGCCGTATCTTCTCGGTTCATTAAAACCGGGCTACAGATATATCTTCAGAGGACGTCCGGTATTCCGCAATGGGGACTGGGTAATGGAGCAGCCTGTGCTTTATACGATGGAAGGATATTCATCGCAGATTGGCATTATGCAGCCTATATATCCGCTTACCAGGGGTCTGTCCAATAAGATAGTCTCAAAAGCAATGCAGCAGGCGCTTGACATAAAGGAACTTGTGCCGGAGCTGCTGCCTGCGGAATTGAGAAGAAGCAATGAGCTTGCAGAGATTAACTTTGCAATGCGGGCAATACATTTTCCAAAAGACATGAATGATTATGAGGCGGCAAGAAAAAGGCTTGTTTTTGATGAATTTTTCTTTTTTATGCTTAATGTAAGGAGAATGAAAGAGAACAATTCAAGGCAGCCTAATCTCAGCAGAATAGCGGATGATGCAAGGACGGATGAATTCATTAAGAAGCTGCCGTATGAGCTTACGAATGCCCAGAAACGAACATGGCAGGAGGTAAGCTCAGATATGAATGGAGAGCGCCTGATGAACAGGCTTGTTCAGGGAGATGTGGGTTCAGGCAAGACAATCATTGCGGTTCTTGCACTTATGAACACTGTATATGCCGGATACCAGGGCGCAATGATGGTTCCGACAGAAGTCCTTGCAAGACAGCAGTATGACGATACATGTGCCATGTTTGAAAAATACGGAATCAATATAAATGTATCGCTTCTTATCGGGTCCATGACAGCATCAGCCAAGAAAAAGGAGAGACAGCGCATTGCATCAGGAGAGGCAGGGATAGTTATAGGAACACACGCCCTTATACAGGCAGGTGTGGAGTATGCCAATCTTGGACTTGTTGTAACTGATGAACAGCATCGTTTTGGTGTGCATCAGAGAGAAAGCCTTACACAGAAAGGCAGCAGTGTACATACGCTTGTAATGAGCGCAACCCCGATTCCGAGAACGCTTGCAATCATTATATACGGTGACCTTGACATATCAGTAATGAATGAGCTTCCAAGCAGCAGGCTGCCGATAAAGAATGCCGTTGTCGGTACAGACTACAGGCCTAATGCATACCGGTTTATAGAGAATCAGGTACAGGCGGGACATCAGGCATATGTTATATGTCCTATGGTAGAAGCACGTGAAGACGGTGATGTAATGGAGGACGGACGCGGCGATACATTTGCCAATACCAATATGCATGCAACACTTGAGAATGTCGTCGATTATACAACAATGCTTAAGAAAAATCTTCCGTCATCAATTAATGTGGAATATCTTCATGGCAAGATGAAGCCGGCGGTTAAGGATGAGATTATGGAGAGGTTTCATTCGGGACAGACGCAGGTACTTGTCTCAACAACGGTAATCGAGGTCGGTGTAAATGTTCCCAACGCAACTGTAATGCTTATAGAGAATGCAGACAGGTTCGGACTTGCACAGCTTCACCAGCTGAGGGGGCGTGTGGGAAGAGGTGCATACCAGTCATACTGCATATTTGTCGGGACATCCAATGCAAAAAAAGAAAATATGGACAGGCTTGGAATACTGCGTGAATCCAACGACGGGTTCAGAATTGCGGAGGAAGACCTTAAGCTGAGAGGCCCGGGAGACTTTTTCGGGATACGTCAGAGCGGAGATATGCAGTTTACAATAGGGGACATCTATAAGGATGCCAACCTGCTCAAAGCTGCATCTGACGCGGCAGCTGCAATTATAGAAAATGATCCGGATCTGGAGAATGATGCCAATGCCGGACTTCGTATGTATTTTGACAGAACAGATAACAAAGGAGATGTTGTATTGTGAGAGAGATGGAGTTTACAATGAGCAGGCCTAATCTTGTAAAGCCGGGAGACAGAGTGGAGGTTACTGAAGGAGCGCTCCCAAGCTCATATTATTATACTATAGAGCCGGCTGTCGCAATGTCGGCTAACTATACAACAACAGAGAGACTTAAGTCACGTGAAGGTGTTGTCAAGGAAGTCGGGGAGAATCCGAGAGGCTATTATGTAATAGCTGAATTTGATGAATAATATAACAGGAATACAGCAGGCTTATGCCTGCTGTATTCCTGTTATATCGGTATCGGCGACCATTGAATAGTTGGTGTGATAGATTACAAAGCCAGGTTTGGAGCCTGCCGGTTTGTTAAGGTTACGTCTGAGTGTGTAGTCAACTTCGACTTTATCCTGTTCACGTCCTTTTGAATAATATGCTGCAAGGCGTGCGGCCTCCTCATAGGTTCTGTCGGGAAGATCTTTTCCGTTAGTCTTTACAATAACATGTGAACCCGGAATTTTCTTGGCATGGAACCACCAGTCACTGTTGCCTGCAAGCCTGAAAGAAAGTTCTTCGTTCTGGATATTGTTCTTGCCGACATACATATCAAATCCGTCTGAAGATATATAGTGGAAAGGACTGCTTGTGATACGCACCTTCTTGCCGGCAGGTCCTTTGCGGTGGATATATCCTGATTCAATCATTTCTTCCTTAAGCTGTACGAGGTCTTCTTCACCAACGGCAATATCAAGTGATGTAAGGATTGATTCGAGATGGTCAATCTCAGCCTGCGTCTCCTCGACAAGCTTTGAGGTTGCTTCGAATGTACGCTTAAGCTTGTTATATCTGTCAAAATATCGTACTGAATTCTCACGTGCCGTAAGTGTGGCATCAAGAGGAATTGTCACATTCTCTCCGGTGTAATAATTAACAGTTTCAAATGAACGGCTTCCCTCCGGAATATTGTACCCGTATGTGTTGAGAAGTTCGCCGTAGATTCTGAACTTTTCACGTTTTTCTGTGTCTTTTAGCTGCTTCTCCTGTATATCAAGCTTCCTGTAGTTACGCTCAAGAAGCGTATTGACAATCTTACGCATGTCGACGGAACGCTGATGTATTCTTGTCTGGGCGTTTTTCTGTGCATAGAACGCAAAGAGCATGCTGCTTGCACTGTCACATTGCTCAATGCGGTAAGTGTTATCCCCTGATTCATATATAGTAAGCGGTATGCTTGCAAACTCAACAGGCTTACGTCCGTTGTAAATAATATGTGGAGTGAATGTGTTGTGTTTTACAAGTTCCATTATCGCATTTACATTATCAAAAAGCCGGTGCTGTTCATCTGATGAAAGTGTGCCTGCCGGCTGGTCACTTTCGATTCCGGCACGATAACATATCTCTTCGGCTATAACGGGGCTGATGCCGGTAAGTCCTGTATAAAGAGCCTTAGAGCTTTTTAATGCTTTTGAAAGAACATGCTTTGTAAATGCGTCAAAGTCAAGTTCAAGAGGATTGGCTTTGTCCATTGTATCAGGTATAAAATAGCTTCTTCCCGGAAGAACCTCGCGGACAGAGCTTATCTGTGCAGATACATGCTTGATACTGTCGATGATTACGTTATCTTCAGTAGTAAATATAATATTGCTGTGCTTTCCCATAAGCTCGACAATAAGATGCTTGCGGCAGAGGTCACCCATCTCATCAAGGTGCTCAAATGAAAAATCAATCACGCGTTCAAGACCTGCCTGCCTGACTGACATAATCCGTGCATTGCCGAGATGTTTTCTTAAGAGCATGCAGAAATTAGGTGCAACGAGAGGACTTGTCTTATTGGAATCTGTAAGATATATAAGTGGAAGCCCCGCATTGGCTGATATTGTAAGCCTGTACTGTGATTTGTTATTCTTAATTGTAAGAAGAAGCTCATCCGGTTCCGGCTGGGCAATCTTGTAGAGCCTGCCGTTAGCAAGGAGAGACTCGAGCTCGTGTGTTATATTTGCAATTGCAATTCCGTCTAATGCCATAATTACTCCATTCCGCAGGCGCGCCTGTGATAGTGCTGTATATCGTGCAGTATGTCTGCGCACCGGCTTAGGTTATTGTATCATAAAACATTAAGAAAATAAAATTTATATTCTGTTTCTTGATTTATTTTTTTAATTTGTTATACTAATTCGTGGTGTATTTAGAGACACAAGTAAATGATTGATACAGAAAGGGTTTACCATGATTAAAAGCATGACGGGCTTTGGAAGATGTGAGATGGCGGAGGAGACACGCAAGATTTCAGTTGAGATGAAATCAGTCAATCACAGATATCTTGAAGCCGGAATAAAGATGCCGAAGAAGCTTAATGTATTTGAGGCGAGAATCCGTGAAGTTATTAAAAAATATATCCAGCGAGGCAAAGTCGACATATTTATAACATATGAAGACTATGCGGATAATAAAGTTTCGGTAAAGTATAATGCGGATATTGCTGATGAATATATGAATATATTTGATAAGATGTCAAGACAGTTTGAGCTGCGCAACGACATAACAATCTCACAGCTTTCACGTTTCCCTGAGGTTATTACAATGGAAGAGCAGACTGCTGATGAGGAAGAGATATGGAACTTTATCCGTACAGCTGTCGAGGAGGCATGCCAGCAGATGCTTTCTGCGAGAATCACAGAGGGAGGGAATCTTAAGGA
>ERZ779851.3389-NODE-3389-length-10672-cov-7.687294_pt1 | contig 10672 bp, 10 predicted proteins | sample MGYA00511094_ERZ779851 | MGnify/ENA primary metagenome ERZ779851 (study PRJEB29588, sample SAMEA2155512) | human gut metagenome | biome: human gut; feature: human-associated habitat; material: faeces | place: Denmark | collected 2008/2010 ... | reverse complement strand
ATTTATACAATTCTCTTAATGAGATAAGACAGGAACTTATTACACCAGTCTATACACCTGCCGAAGATACATTGAATCTCTGGAATAATGTTCAATATAATTCTCTTGACATTCCTGATGATACTCCTGACTTCTACTCTGATAACGGAGAACAGGTGCGTTCTAAATCCGAATTAATAATCGCCAACAAACTAAAACAGCACAATATTCCATATAAGTATGAATATCCGCTTGTGCTTTCTACCGGGGTAACCGTCCATCCTGATTTTACCTGCCTCAATATTAATACCCGTCAGGAATTCATATGGGAACACTTCGGCATTATGGGAGATTCTGATTATATGAACAAAACATTAAAGAAGATTAACGATTACGCTAAATCCGGTTATGTATTAGGCAGGAACTTTATTGCCACCTTCGAATCTTCTTCTATTCCTCTCAATTCCAATACCATTGATATTAATATTAATGAATATCTTTTATAGTCAATGAAGCTTTAATGGTTCAATTCTTTCACACAACACCTACTCAATTAACCAAAGTTGTTAATTGAGTAGATGTTTTTCGCTCCCCAAAAATCAACTAGCAACTTGAAAAGCACACTAATCTTAGTAATATATACTATATAGTAGCTTCCTGTATAATTCAAAGTGTAAAGAGTAAATGATTTTACAAAAATAGATACCTAAGTTAAACTGTCATTGCTGACCGGCAAGTTGGCAAATGAACAGAATAAGGAAGGTATCTATAAATGAATTGTACACAAAACAAGAAGATTGAGCAAGTAAAAGAAACAACAATGATTGTTGGCATTGATGTTGGCAGTGAAAAGCATTATTTCAGAGCTTTTAACTGGAGAGGCATCGAACTTACCAGAAAGCCTGTAGCGTTTTCAAACTCTATGGAGGGATTCAACAGCTTTTACAATACGATTGTGGAACTGATGCAGAAAAGTGAACTTGAAGAGGCACTGGTAGGAATAGAGCCAACCGGTCACTACTGGTTTGATCTTGGGCAGTTCATGGGTGAAAAGGACATAAAGTTTGTAATGGTAAACCCGCACCATGTGCATAAGACCAAAGAATTAGATGACAACAGTCCATCTAAAAATGACAGGAAAGATCCTCGTGTTATTGCAGGGCTTGTAAGGGATGGACGGTATTTTTATTCATATATGCCGACAGGTGCATATGCAGAACTGCGGAATGCGTCAAACCGTCGATTTGTGCTTGTAGAAGAACAGACAAGGGCGAAGAACCGTCTGCAGAAATGGATTGCAGTGTATTTCCCAGAATATAAGGGAATTTATACACACATAGATGCCAAGGGAGGAATGTTGGTGTTAAAAAAGGCACCAACACCTGAGGAGATAGTAAGACTTGGAGTGGAAGGTATCATAAAGATATGGAAAGACGCTAAACTTCGAGGAAATGGTCATAAGAAGGCTATGTTGATTCTTGCGGCAGCAATGAGAAGCATAGGATTAAAAGCAGGTCTTACAGAAGCCCGGATGGAGATACAGGATTTGATAGAGGATTATGAACTCCAGACAAAACGCCTTGAAAGGGTCAATGACCTGATCAAAGGACTGTGCCAACAGGTCAGGTATGCGGATAAGCTGCTTGAAATAAAAGGCATAGGAATAACAACAGTAGCAGGTTTCATAGCAGAAGTTGGCGATATTACGCGCTTTGATAGCACGAAAGAACTTCAGAAACTGGCAGGATTGGAACTGGTGGCAGATAGTTCCGGTAAGCACAACGGAAAGACAAAGATAAGTAAAAGAGGGCGCAAGCGTCTCAGATATTTACTTTTCGAGGCAGCGATATCGGTGGTGGGAAAAAATGAAGAATTCAAAGAAATCCACAGGTATTATACCACCAGAGAAAAGAATCCATTAAAAAAGATGCAGTCGCTGATAGTAGTAGCATGTAAGCTGATAAGAGTATTCCATGCGATTCTAACTAAGGGAATCAGATATGATGCATCAAAAATGTTGAAAGATATCAGACATCCGGGAGAACAGTTAAAGGCTGCGTAACCGAGTAACAAAGAACAACCATAATGATTACAGTAAGCGTCCGCCGAAAGGTGCTGTAATCGGAGTGTTTGGATCAGTAATGAAAGTACAAAGAATGAGCTGGTAGCCGGCAGGAAATTAAACCAGAGGGCATGACCCTGAATAGTAGCTAAGCTGGCACCCTGGTTATGGACAGGCAGAACGAAGGAAGTGAGGACCCACCGCAAGGAGGATGATCCTGTTGGACATGAGAGGTGAGCTGCCATATAGGGATGGGTATACATCGAAGCCATTTAAAACGGATAGTGATGACGCTTTATTTGGTGTACCCATTATTACTATATATCTGCCCTGTATGAGGTAAAGATCACTCCATAACCGTAATTCTATTCAATGACAGGTATCAAAAAGTATTGAATTTATTGAAAAAAACACTTGATTATATGGAGAGGTTTATTGGACTTCGATATATTAGAGAATTAGGGATGAAAACCTACTAATATATCTGATGTGTGCGGATTAGTAGGTCGTTTTGTGAAATTGCTGGCTGATTTAGATGAAATATGAGCCTGCGTGCCTGGAAAATACCTACTAAATTCAATTTAACTTGCAAGTTAGTAGGTCATTGAAGTTGATATAATAAAAAATAATGATTTATTGACATACGAAACAGATTGAATAAGGGGAGTTAGTAGGTTTTTGCCAATAAGTAAGCAAAAAGACAACTCCCAACAAGCAAGGTTTCCAAACGGGAAACCAAAGCAAACTGTAAATTGGGTGAAGTGTAAGGTCATGATGGAGGTATGTTGTAGTTTCAGACCGTTGGAAAGGCGTCGGCACTTGGCAAACGCACCTCACGAAGTGAGGCAGTGCACCTAGTACCGCTACGTCTTTTCACGAGCGGGAGCGTGTCTGAAAGGACAACATACCTCCATCATGACCGCCCACTTCAAACCAATCTACACAAGTGCCTTATTTTCCTCGTACATCTTCTCAATAAGATCCTGCACATCCTTGGCAAGAGTTTTTTTCTGCTCGCGGTCCATGCTGGCGACATCGATTGGCTTGCCAAATTCAAGGACAGTGTGAGTCTTTTTAAAGAATGGAAGGTGGTCTTCTAATGCAGCAGCTGTGTTGTTCTGTACCATAGGAATAATCCTGCAGCCTGATTTTTCAGCAAGCTTAAAGCTTCCTGCATGGAAAGGAAGAACACCATCAATGCTTTTATTTCTTGTTCCTTCAGGGAATATAACAATTGAAGTTCCAGCTTTAAGGTAATCAATACCGGTAAGGATAGTCTTTAAACCTTCTTTCATATTCTTTCTGTCAAGGAAGAGGCAGTAAAGATATTTCATCCATATATTAAGAAGAGGAACTTTTTCAATCTCTTTCTTGGCAACAAAGCCAGTTCTGGGTTTCATGTATGTGTAAGAAATAATTGTGTCGAAGAAACCATGGTGATTGCCTACAAAAAGTACAGCTTCTCCGTCTTTAGGGAGGTTTTCAAGTCCTTTTACAGTTGTTGTAACACCAGACAGAAAAAGAACAACCTTAAAAACACCCTGCACAAAGCGGAGACTTCCGCGATCCTTAGCATCCTGATTGAACTTGCCAATAAGCCAGAATACAGGAAGCATTATAAGGCTGGCAAAGAATATTATTATTGCAAATATAACGATTAATATGAGTCTTATCATTGTATGTTCTCCATTTCATTTTTGATATTAAGTTAAGCCTGGTACCGCGAGATATCTCAGCTCTTTACATAGGTCTTCGCTCCACTGGAATAGTGAATTTCACCTTCATTAGTCACAAATACAGCTTCAATACCGTCAAGGCTTTCAATAAGCTTCATGCCATCATCAAGACCCAGACAGAAGCAGGTAGTGCTTAAGCAGTCTCCGGTAAGCGAATCCTTTGATAGAATAGTAACATCGGACAGGTCATTGTCATAAGAATAGCCTGTAGCCGGGTTAAGTATATGATGGTAAAATGTGCCGTCATCAGCATAGAAATACCGCTCATAGTTGCCAGATGATACAACAGAGGAATCATCAACAGAAAGAGCAACCAGCACTTCATTATTGGCTGCAAATGGCTTCCTTACGCCGATTCCAAAGTTATCCGTGTTAGTTTTCTTACCTATACATAAAACATTGCCACCAAGATTGATTATAGCACGTTTTACACCATTTTCTTCAAGAAAATCTTTGATTTTGTCGGCAATATAGCCTTTAGCAACAGCTCCGAGGTCAAGGATGACATCATCAGGCTTGCTGATTGAATAAGTACCATCACCGTTATCGGACACACTGACTCTGGTGTAATCAACATGTGTCAAAGCTTCGGCAATACGTCCGCTGTCAGGAACTTTCGGTGATTCCGCGGTGAAGTCCCACAGTCTGGAAACGCTTCCTATTGTTATGTCAAATGCTCCATTACTCAAAGCAGCATATTCAAGTCCGGCACTTACTAATTCATACATTTCCTTAGATATGCTTGTTGTCTGGTTAGAATTAACCTTTGATAACTCGCTATCTTCCTTAGTCCTTGAAAAAATGTTTTCGTAGTAGTCACACAGATTAAGAGCTTCCGTAAGAGTATTCTTAGAAACACTTGTGTATGAGTCAATCTGCACAAATGTGTTTAACTTAAAGCCGTTCACAGACTCCGGGGTAGTCAGTGTAACTGCAGGTTTTTCGCAGGCGGTAAGCACAAAGCCCAGAGCCAGAATAACAGTAAACACATATGAAAAGCATTTTATTTTATTAAATTTCTTCATAGAATAATTACCGGAATAAACCGGCATCCTCCAAAAATTATTAACACATTGAGATTATAACAGTTTAACGCTGTATAAAAAAGTGAAATTAGTGTGAAATTACTTTTATTTTTTTGATAAATGTGCTATAAATATAAGGCTTGCTGTTAGGCAGAAATGTTTATGTATGTAGAAATGAGGAAGTATATGAAAAAGAAGTTATTTAGTGTGTTACTTGTAGGTGCACTTGCAGCATCATTAGTAGCATGTGGTAAAACAGAAAAGAAAGAAGCTAAAGCTTCTACAGCTAACACAGAGATAAATGCAGAAGAGTATGCAGGAACAATTACATCTAATGCAGGAGTATATAAGACATTTGTTAATCTTTCAGACTGGAAAGGAATGTCTGTTGATCTTAAGGAGTCAGATTATGTTGTTCTTGATTCAGATGTTGAGGATTATATCAAGAGCATGCTTGAATCAAAGGCTACAACTAATGTTATAACAGAGGGAACAACTAAGGCAGGAGATGTTATTAAGCTTGATTACAGTGGTAAGCTTGATGGAACAGCATTTTCAGGAGGAACTGCTACAGATGTTACTTACACAATAGGTTCAGGGAAATTTATTGAAGATCTTGATAAGGGACTTGTGGGACTTACAGTAGGTCAGGAGACTGATATTACATGTGTATTCCCAGAGAGCTATTACAATTCAGATCTTGCAGGAAAGACAACAGTATTCACAGTAACTGTTAATGAAATTGACGAATCAGTTGTTCCAGAACTTACAGATGAGTGGGTTGCAGCTAATGCTGCTTCATTAGGAATTGAGGATAGTTCAGTTACAACAGTTGAGCAGTTAAGAACATATGTAAGATCTTACCTTGAGACACAGGCTTCATCAAGCCGTTCAAGTGCTATATTTGATGCTGCTTATAAACAGATGTCTGATGGACTTGACGTTTCAGATTATCCAAGCGAAGAACTTACTGATTTATTAAATACTCTTAACAGTAACGTAGATGCAGAATATCAGTCATATAGCTCATCATACTCTTCTAAGGAGGAGTATCTTAAGAGTGCATATAAATTTGATTCACTTGATGCATTTAACGAGTATGCAGATAATTATGCAAAGCAGTATCTTTTACAGAAGATGATTGTAACTATGATAGCTGCTGATAACAATATCACTGTTACTGCAGATGATATTAATTCAACAGGTGAGGAGCTTGCTTCATATTATGGTTATGATGACTATAATGATATTCTTGATACTTATGGCAAGACTATGAATTCAGAGATTGGATATCAGGTTCTTTATCAGAAGATAGTTGATTTTGTGTGTGAGAATGTTACGGTTAACGATACAACAGATACAGCAGAGTAATTCGTGATTAAGTTAATATTTAATGTTAAACTGTTATTATTTATAGATAATTTATTAATATTAGTATCATGATGATTAATATTATTCTTATTTAAGCAATTGTTATTTTTTAAATAAACATTTAATCTAAATATTCTTATACAATTAATTACAGTTAATATTTCAAGTACAACGAACACAATATAACTAGGAGCATTTGAATCTAACATATAATATAGCACCCCCTCTACTCTGTATTTATAATAACATATTTATAAACATAATAAAACTGCTAATTAAAGCAGTTCATTATCATTTACATTTTTCGTGATTGAATTTCAGCCATTCTATTTAATACTTCACTAGCATTATCTTTATTTATTTCAGTATAACCAAGTTCTCTTAATGCTTGTAATTTAACTGTATTAAGCTGCTGTGTTCTACTTAATTTTTCTTCTTTGTCATTTTCAATCTCTTGAACAAATCTATTGTGAGAATCAACTAATTTTGATTTAGAAGCTCCCCCATTATTATATAAATTAAATGCAGTGAATATTATACTTTCTAATATGAATTGTTTAGTTTCATCAAATTTAAATTCATTTGGTGATGTGAATCCAGTCTTTTTAGAAAGATATGCAAATATATATTTAATTTCTTTTACATTATCAAGTGATTGAAGTACATGATATAAATATAAGAATGTATAATATGTATCTTTATTCTTTTCTTCAGTAAATTTTTCTTTAATTAAGAATATAATATCATTTAATAATTCTTGCTCTTCTTTATTAAGATTTTTATAATTGAATACTTGACTACCTGAGTCTTTTACATTTTGATTTAATCTTGCTTCAACATTTTCTAAATACTCACTTGTAATTTTAATATTTTTAATTGTATTTTCATTTCCATCTTCTATATCTAATAATTTTAATAACATTATTCTTTTTTCTTGTGGCCATTTACTTAATGAATCAAGTTCAAGATAATTATATATCATTTGTCTTGATACACCTAAATATTTAGCTAATTTTACTTTTGAAATACCTAGTTCTCCTAACAAAGTATTTAATTCTTTCATTTGTCTATCACTCCTCTACTCTACATACTAATTGTATAACACTTTACATTTATTTGTCAATATCAAAAGTAAATATTTAGTTAAAAAGAAGTGAAAAAATTCATTAACTTATTGACATCATTATTAAAATATTGTATAAAATATTCATTTTTTATTTTCTTATAATCACTCTTCAATCTTTTTAATAGCCTCTTTTATAACATTAATTGAATTATCTAATTTTTCTTGTTCAGTTCTATTTAAATCAACTTCCATCTTTTTAACAGCTCCATCTTTATTAATAACAGTTGGTGTACTAAAATATATATCATCTTTTTCATCATAACTAGACACTGTAATAATAGTATTTTCATTATTTAATATTGCATTAGTTATTCTTGTTAAACACATGGCAATACCATAATATGTAGCACCTTTTCTTTCTATAATTTCATATGCTGCATTTCTAACTTCATTTTCGATTGTTTCCATTTCGTTAACTGTTAAATATTTATCTAATCTTTCACTTCCAATTAATGCAGAACTCCATAATACAAATTCAGAGTCTCCATGCTCTCCAAGTACATATGTATGTATGCTTTTTGGATTTATATTTACTTTTTCACCAATTAAATATCTAAGTCTTGCTGTATCTAAACTTGTTCCTGAGCCTATTACTTTATTAGGGTTCATACCTGAATATTTATATGTAATATATGTCATTATATCAAGAGGATTAGTAGCAACTAAAAAATATCCTTTAAAATCATTTTTCATTACTTCTGTTATTATTGATTTAAATATTTTTGAGTTCTTATTTATTAAATCCATTCTAGTTTCACCTGGGTTTTGATTAGCACCAGCAGCAATAACTATTAATTTAGCATCACTGCAGTCAGTATAGTCTCCAACTTTTATATCTATTTTAGATGGTGAAAATGCTAAGCAATGATTTAAATCAGCTACTTCTCCTATAATTCTTTCTTTATTAATATCAATAAGTACAAGCTCATTAACACTAGTATTTTGATTTAAAAGTGAAAATGCATAACTCATTCCTACATTACCACAACCTATTATAATTACTTTATTCATAATTTTATTCTCCTTATATAAATATTTTATCATATTAAAAGAAGAATTTGTACTATTCTTCTATATATTTTCTATCTACTCTATCACTTATACTACACATTATTTCATAATTAATTGTATCTAAATATTTAGCTATTTCATTAATATGATTATTATCTTTAATAATATAGACAGTATCATTTATATTAACTGTATTATCTATTAAAACAAATAACATATCCATACATATATTACCTATTATTTTATATTTTTTATCATTGATATAAACATATCTACCAGTATTATGCCTTATGATACCATCTCTGTAACCAATTGGTACTATTCCTATAATTTCATCTTTAGAAGCTATATATTTACCATCATATCCAACTGTTTCACCTGATTTAATATGTTTAATCTCTATAATTTTTGATCTTAATGAAAAAACACTATCTAAATTTAATTTATCATCAAAACCATACATTATTATACCCATCCTGCATCCATTAACATATTCTTTCTTTTTATAAGTTGTTATATATTTACTATTAGGAATATGTACTATTTCTATCTTAGATAAATCTATATCTTTTGTAATATATTCAAATACTTTAAATTGTTCATTTGTAATGTTTTCATCATCAGCTTTATAAAGATGAGTATAAATACCTTCTAATTTAATATTAGAGTTCATTATAATATTATATACTTTATTTAATTCATCACGAGTACTTATACCAAGTCTATTCATACCTGTATTTATTTTTATATGACAAGTAAATTTCTTATTTTTAATTTTCATTAAATAATCAAGAGAACTAATAGTAAGCGTTATATTATTTTGAATAGCTAAATCAATATAATTTATATCAATTGGTTCCAGAACAAGTATTCCTTCACTTGTAATTTTTCTTACTTTTAATGCTTCATCTAAGGAAGATACAGCTAAGTAATTAGCACCACCTTTTAATATACTTTCTATGCATTTTATACCAAGTCCATAGCAATCTGCCTTTACTACAGCAATATGATATTTATAGTTAGATGAATAATGAACAATTGTTCTAACGTTATTTTGAAGTTTTTTTAAATCTATTAATTCATATGTTTCTCTCATCATTTATCTTAAATACCAAATATCCTGTCCATCTTTAAATACTTGTTTAATAATACCGCCCATAATACATTGTTCACCTAAATAAATAACACAAGCCTGTCCTGGAGTAACTGCTTTACCATCTACATATTTAACCTTTATTTGATTATTTTCTAAATATTCTATAGTAACAGGTACATCTTCACTTCTATATCTAAACTTAGCAGTAGCGAAAGTAGGATGTTTAGATGATATAAAGTTTACATCTTCAATTAAAGCTTCATCTGAAAGTAAATATTTTGAATCACTACCAAATGCTACATAAAGAATATTCTTCTTAGAATCTTTACCACATACATAATGACGTTCAGCATCTCCACTTAAACCTACATTTCTTCTTTGACCAATAGTGTAATTCATAAGGCCATTATGTTTACCAATAACAACACCAGTTTCAACATCAACAATATCTCCTTCTTTACCTTTCAAATAATTAGCAATAAATTGTTGATAATGACGTTCACCTATAAAACAAATTCCAGTTGAATCTTTCTTATCAGCGACAGGTAAATGATTTTCATGAGCAATGCGTCTTACTTCTTCCTTAGTTAAATCACCTACTGGAAATAACACATCTTTTAATTGTTCAGGAGTAACTTGACTTAAAAAATATGTTTGATCTTTATTATTATCAACACCTCTTAAAAGTCTATTTCCTTTTATACGAGCATAATGACCTGTAGCTATTTTATCAGCACCAAGTCTTTTAGCTTCTTTCTTAAATAAATCAAATTTTATATACTTATTACACATAATATCTGGATTAGGTGTTCTACCTTTTTCAAGTTCATCTAAGAAATACTTAAACACATCATCCCAATATTCTTTAATAAAGTCAACTCTATAAAGTGGAATACAAAGTTCATCACAAACAGCTTTAGCATCTCTATAATCTAGTTCTTGAGGACATACCCCATCTGTAATACCTTCTTTATCATTATTAATATTAGAGTCCCAATTCTTCATAAATAACCCTACTACTTCATAACCTTCTTGTTTAAGTAAATAAGCTGATACTGCTGAATCTACTCCTCCACTCATACCTACTACTACTTTCATAATAATACTCCCTTTCGTCTTATGTAATTATACTACAAATTTTAATATATTAAAACAAATATATGTCTCAATTAAACAAATAATTATTAATATAAATAGTAATATTAAATATATATAAAAGTAATTTAATATGAATTTCTTAATATTGATAGAATTATCTTCTTTAAA
>ERZ779851.3371-NODE-3371-length-10725-cov-3.297376_pt1 | contig 10725 bp, 7 predicted proteins | sample MGYA00511094_ERZ779851 | MGnify/ENA primary metagenome ERZ779851 (study PRJEB29588, sample SAMEA2155512) | human gut metagenome | biome: human gut; feature: human-associated habitat; material: faeces | place: Denmark | collected 2008/2010 ... | reverse complement strand
CTTATTTTATGCTTTAAAGAACTTATTTCAATGAAAAGATATACCTTATTATATATAGTAGGAGTGCTGTGCACTTTTATGAATTTATCATGGGCTTATGCCAGCAATCCGGTAAAGGAAGGAAACGTTATTACCGGACATGTGATTGAGAAAGGATCAGAAGCGGGTATCGCTTATGCCACAGTATTAATCGTAGAAACCGGAAAGGGAACGGTGACCAATGATGAAGGTTATTTCCGTTTCAAGGATATTCCTGCGGGAGAATATACCCTGAAAGTACAGATGATGGGTTATACTACTCAGACAAAGAAGGTGACCGTCAGCAAGGAGTTTACGGTTGACATGCATTTTGTGATGGAAGAAGATGTCATTCAGGTGGATGAGGTGGTTGTTTCTGCCAACCGGAATGAAACCAGCCGCAAGCTGGCGCCTGTGGTGGTGAATGTCATGAATAACCGTCTGTTTGAGATTGTGAATTCTACTGACCTGGCCAAATCGCTCAATTACCAGTCCGGTCTGCGCGTGGAAAACAATTGTCAGAACTGTGGTTTCCAGCAAGTACGTATCAATGGGTTGGATGGCCCTTATACGCAGATATTGATTGACTCGCGTCCTATATTCAGTGCCTTGGCCGGTGTATATGGATTGGAACAGATACCTGCCAATATGATTGAGCGTGTAGAAGTGATGCGCGGAGGAGGTTCGGCATTGTTCGGCTCTTCAGCCATTGCGGGAACCATTAATATAATCACCAAGGAGCCTGTACGGAACTCAGGGCAGTTGACACATACTCTGACAGGCATAGGCGGTACTTCTTCTTGGGATAATAATACGACACTGAATGCTTCGTTAGTGACTGATAACCATAAGGCAGGATTGTATATTTTTGGACAGAACAGAGAAAGAAGCGGTTATGACAGTGACGGAGATGGATATACCGAATTGCCAAAACTGAAAAATCAGACAGTCGGTTTTCGTTCTTTTATCAAAACAAGTACATATTCAAAACTGACTTTTGAATATCATCATCTCAGTGAGTTCCGTCGTGGCGGGAATAAGTTGAACCGTCCTCCCCATGAAGCGGATATAGCCGAACAATTGCAGCATACTATCAATAGCGGGGGAGCGAAATTTGATTATTTCTCTCCTGATGAGAAACAGCGGCTGAGTGTATATGCCTCTGCACAGCATACAGGACGCGACAGTTATTATGGTGGAGGACAAGATGTGAATGCGTATGGCGCGACCACGGATTTTACCTGGGTCACAGGATCGCAGTATATCTATAGTTTTGATAAATGCTTTTTTATGCCTGCCGATTTTACCGGAGGACTGGAATATAATCAGGATAACTTGACGGATGATATGTGGGGATATAACCGTTATACTAAACAAGAAGTCCGTATAGCCAGTGCATTTTTCCAAAATGAATGGAAGAATAAGCAATGGAGTTTTTTACTTGGAGGACGTTTGGACAAACATAATATGGTGGATCATGTGATCTTTAGTCCGCGTGCTAATCTTCGTTACAATCCGACCGAAAATATGAACCTGCGTGCCAGCTATTCTTTCGGATTCCGTGCACCTCAGGCCTTTGATGAAGATTTGCATATAGAAAATGTAGGTGGAACTGTGTCTATGATTGAACTGGCAAAAGACTTGACAGAAGAAAAATCACAAAGTCTGAGTATATCGGGAGATTTGTATCATCGTTGGGGAGATTTTCAGGGAAACTTGCTTATAGAAGGTTTTTATACTTCGCTTTCAGACGTATTTGCCTTACGTCAGAAAGGAGAGCGTGACGGTATTATTATCAATGAACGGTATAACGAGAAAGGAGCTAAGGTATATGGTTTGACTTTGGAAGGAAAGATTGCTTACCGTTCCTTACTTCAATTGCAGGCCGGCGTTACCATGCAGAAGGCCGAATACAAGCAGGCACGTGCATGGAGTGATGATGAAACGGTTCCGATGGAGAAAAAAATGTTCCGTACTCCGAATACTTATGGATATTTCACTTTGTCATACAACCCTTTCGTACCGATGACTATTGCATTATCCGGTACTTATACCGGTAGTATGATGGTAGAGCATAAAGCTGGTTTTATTGATAAGGACATTGCAGTGAATACACCTGATTTCTTTGAATTGAATCTGAAAGCCGGTTATGATTTCAATTTGTATAAAGGCATAACCATGCAGGTCAATGCTGGAGTACATAATATCTTTAATGCGTATCAAAGTGACTTTGACCGGGGGGCAAAACGTGATTCCGGTTATATTTATGGGCCGGGTATGCCACGTTCTTACTTTGCCGGAGTGAAATTGAGTTTTTAATTTGTATATATCATTGCCGGGAGAGGACGGATAGCGCTCCTCTCCCGGCAATTTGCGTCATAGAATAAATAACCTATTATAGGACTTTCGAACAGGTTATTTTAGATAATAATTCTTTTGATACACTTTATTTAGAATAATTATCTAAATTGGAATGCTTTATTGGATGTAAAATCTGCTATTCCTATCTTTGTGGAGAAATAAATCTGAAATGTGATTAATATAAAGATAAATCTCCTATATAACTATCCGCTATATGGATTTATCGGAATTAATAAGTAAAAAGGTCAAAAAAGATGGGTATTGCTGAGTTGATAAATAAGGAAAAGAAAACAGCATTTTCTTTCGAGGTTCTTCCACCGTTGAAAGGTACTGGAATTGAAAAACTATATGCTACAATAGATACATTACGGGAATTTGATCCTCTTTATGTCAACATTACCACTCATCGCAGCGAATATGTGTATCGCGAGTTGGGGGGTGGTTTATATGAACGTAATCGTTATCGGCGGCGTCCGGGTACGGTGGCGGTGGCTGCGGCTATACATAATAAATATGATATCACTGTTGTGCCGCATATTTTGTGCAGTGGGTTTTCACGTGAAGACACGGAATATATATTGCTTGATTTGCAATTTTTAGGTATTACTAATCTGTTGGTACTCCGGGGAGACAAGGCAAAAGATGAATCTTCTTTTGTTCCCGAGAAAAACGGTTATGCCCATGCTTTGGAGTTGGAAGAGCAGATTAATGCTTTTAATGAAGGAAAATTTATTGATGGAACACCTATTCAGGCTCCTTTAACTCCTTTTCGTTATGGTGTGGCAGGTTATCCGGAGAAGCATGAGGAATCTCCTAATATAGAACAAGATTTATATTGGTTAAAAAAGAAAGTGGAAGCCGGAGCCGATTATGTAGTGACACAAATGTTTTATGATAACCAAAAATACGTTGCCTTCGTGGAGCGTGCAAGAAAAGAGGGGATTAATGTTCCTATCGTACCGGGTATCAAACCTTTTTCCAAACTATCACAGCTTAGCGTTATTCCCAAAACGTTCAATGTGGATTTACCACAGGAATTGGTTGTGGAAGCAATGAAATGCAAGGATGATAAAGAAGCGCGTGCATTAGGCATAGAGTGGTGTGTCAATCAATGCCGGGAACTGATAGCATATGGAGTTCCGGGAATACATTTTTATACAGTGGGTGCGGTGGAGAATGTGAAAGAGGTGGCGGCAGCTGTTTATTGATAGTCTTTAATGGAAATGTTTCTGTCAGGTCATTTATTGCTCCGTATCTTAACGGTTTAAGATGCGGAGCAAAATTATTTTGTAAATGGGTTATAAGTCATCTTCCAAAGCTGTGCTTTTGGCATAAGCCGTACTCTTTGCTTCAAAAAAATCAGTCTTTACCATATTGGCATTGGAATATTGAGATACCCAGTGCATGCTTTCCGGCTCTTTATGGTTTTCTTCGTACAGAGGGCCAAAACCTAAACTACTCCAACGGAGATTGCCTAAATATTGAATATAATCTTCTATCATTTTCCGGTTGAGTCCCTGTATATTGTCTCCTATCACATATTGTCCCCATTCTATTTCCTGCTTGACCCCCTCACGCATCATGTATTCATATATTTTTACTTTATCGGGAGTGAATAAATCCGGTTCTTCTTTCTTTAATTCCAGAATAATGTTGCGGAATAACCACAGATGCGTGTTTTCATCTCGATTGATATATCGGATTTCTTGTGCGGAACCTGACATTTTTCCATTACGGCTCAAGTTATAGAAAAACATGAATCCGCTATAGAAATAGATTCCTTCCAATATATAATTGGCGATAAGGGTTTTCATCAATGTGAATCCATCCTGACTTTCCTGGAATTCGTTATAGCAATTGCCTATAAAAGTATTTCTTTTCAGCAGGTGTTCGTCTGTCTTCCATTGGTAAAGGATCTCGTTACGCTTTTCGGGGCTACAGATAGAATCCAGCATGTAACTGTAGCTTTGGCTGTGTACACATTCCTGAAAGGCTTGGATATGGAGGCATAGATTAACTTCATTGGCTGTGATGTATTCGCTGATGGTGGGCAGATTATTGCTTTGTAAAGAATCAAGGAACACTAAAAAACTCAGGATTTTATCATAGGCGGTGCGTTCTGCCTGGTCCAGGTGAGGATAATCCTTGGTGTCTTGGGTGAGATTGATTTCTTCGGGAATCCAAAAATTATTCATAGCCTGACGATACCAGTCACTAACCCATTTATAGCGCATATTATTGAAATCATTCAAATTGGTGGTGTTTCCTCCAATCATTCTTCTGTGACGGAGGTCGGTATCTCCCTCAGGATTGAAAAGGGCATTCTTTTTTAATTTTATTGTATTCATGATTTATTGTTGTTTTATATTCTGTCTTCTTGTTTTACTGCTAACTCAAGGCTGTATATTAAAAATAAATTTGTTATTCATTCCTTGTAGGGGCGCAATATTTGCGCCCCTACAAGGAATGTTTTAGCATGACAATTCAGTACTGGAGTGTTTACGAAAAGATCAGGAGGCACAGCTTTCACATTCTTCTACTTCCAACGATTTGCTACGGACATAATATATTGTTTTTACGCCACATTCCCATGCCAGCAAATACAGGTTTAATACTTGTCTCAGGGTAAATTCATTGGTAATGTATAGATTCAGACTTTGCGCCTGGTCTATATGTAACTGCCGGATCCCTGCGGCACGGATACTCCATGTCTGATCTATCAGATAAGCACTTTTATATATCCAATAGGTCTTATCGGACAATGCCGGTGCAACACGTGGCAGCATGGCTCCTTTCTTTTCTTCCAAGAAGAAACGTTTCATTACCGGATCTGTTCCGGCAGTGGTTCCGGCAATGATACTGGTGCTGCTGGTGGGGGCAATGGCAAGAAGATAGGCATTTCTCATTCCTTGTGTGGAAACTTTTACAGCCAATGCTTTCCATTCTGGCGAATTGTAGCCCCGTTTTATAAAATAAGCTCCGGTCTGCCAGTCGCTACCTTCAAAATAATGATAGGATCCTTTTTCTTTTGCCAGTTCGCTACTTGCTGCTATAGCAGCATAGTTGATACGTTCGAAAACTTTATCCATAAAATTGAGATGTTCCTCGCTTTCCCAACGAATACCGCGAACAGCAAGAGCATGATGATAACCGCTGACTCCCAAGCCGATACTGCGGTAGCGATGATTGGTAATCTGAGCGAAAGGAATCGGATAAAAGTTCAGTTCAATCACATTATCCAATGCCCGTACTAAAGTTGCCACCTTTTCTTTCATTTGTTTTTCATCTTCCAAGGGCAAATGTCCTAATGAAAGGCTGGCAAGATTACATACCACAAAGTTTCCGGGCCGGATAGTTTTGACTACCACTGTATCACCATCTTCCGTACATATCTCTGTAGAGACTGTTTCAATGGAGGACATGTTTTGTGCTATTTCCGTGCAAAGATTGGAGCAATAAATGATCCCCCGGTGTGCATTGGGATTGGCACGGTTCACGGTGTCACGATTGAATGTAAAGGGAGTACCTGTTTCTACAGCCGAACGTAGTACCAGTCTGACGATATCTTTGATGCTCATACAGCGCTTGGAGAGTCGGGAGTCATTTACGCAATCCATGTATTTCTGTTCCCATTCCTTTCCGTAGTAGTCTTCCAGACAGTATCCTTTGACGGTCATTATTTCATTGGGGCAGAATAAATGCCATTGCTGGTTTAAATCCCGTTTCGCCATACGCCAGAATAAGTCCGGATAGCATACGGCAGGGAAGATGTCGTGCGCTTTCATCCGGTCATCTCCATTATTGGTCCGGAGTTGCAGAAACTCAGGCAAGTCTTTGTGCCATACATCCAGATAGACGGCTACGGCTCCCTGACGCATACCTAACTGGTCAACGGCTACAGCAGTGTCATTCACCAGTTTCATCCATCGGATTACACCTCCGGCCACACCTTTGAATCCGCGTATGTTTCCACCTGCGGCACGAACTTTGCCAAAATACATTCCCATTCCTCCTCCAAATTTGCTTACCATCGCAAAATTGTCTAAACTGCGGTAAATGCCTTCCAGACTATCGGGCACTGTATCAATGAAGCAACTGGATAACTGGTGATAAGGTTTTCGGGCATTTGCCAGGGTAGGAGTGGCCATTGTGACTTCCAAACGACTTAATATATCATAGAACTTTTTTACCCATTGCAGTCTGTCCTGTTTTTCGGGCATAGCGAGATGAAGGGCAATCCCTAAATACATTTCCTGCACAGACTCTATAGGTTCGTGTGAACGGGTACGGATCAGATAACGCTTGGCAAGCAGATCCAGTCCTGAATAATTGAAAAGCTTGTCACGTTCGGGACACATGAAGCCGGCTGCCGTTTCTATCTCCTGTGGAGTATAGGAGGCTAAGATATAATTACCATACAAACCCTCATCGGTGAGGTAACGTAATTTATCATAAAATGAAAAGATGCCGGCAGCTTCCGCCTGTTCGGTCAGTTTCTTTGTCAATCGGAAATTCAGCAGACGCGCCGCAATGAATTCCCAATCGGGAGTTTCTTGTGTCGTCAGTTCTACAGCCGCTTTGACAAGTGCCGCCAACCGTTCCCCGGGTGTCATATCCGGTTTACAGAAACTTGTGAATTTCTCTGCGAGAAGGGTTAGACTATATTCCTTCCCGGAGAAGTCTTTTTGTATCTCTTTCAGTATATTTGCTATAGTATCATCACCGGTTCCGGTAATGATTTGACTGAGGACTTTTCTTCTTTCTGTGCGCTGCCAACGGTAAAGTATATAGTTTTTGGCTTCTGCATAAAAGCCATGTTCCATCAAACTACGTTCCACTTCGTCCTGAATGCGTTCTACACTACGATTTGCTTCGTTTTGATGCAGAAATAGTTCCACTTCGTCTACTATGGTGTAGACAGCTTCATCTGTTATTTCTTTTTGGGTACTGATAAAACTTTTCCGTATGGCAACGGCTATTTTTTCCCTGTCGTAGGATTCTGTTGTCCCATTCCTTTTAATTATTTGCATGAGATGCTGTTGGTATGAATTATTGTATATTTTCGTACCGCTTCCCTAACCCCACGAGTAGAAACGGCCTTTGATGAATGGCAGGTCTTCTGACTGGCTCCTCATTTCCGATGCCTTCCCGCGTTCTCGTTATGTGGAGTCAGGCAGTGGCAATAGGTACATATCGGAAATTTTATCGGAGTTTCACAGCAGCGGGACTGTCCGGGATTTACACCCGATTCCCTTTTAATCCGGATAGAGGACATCTATTCGGAACCGATTCGGGAACAAAGATAATGGAAATTGGAATTATTACAGCATTGAGTTAGTTTAAAAATCAGAAATGATTTATAAAAGTTGGATGGTATTAAACATTTTGGACAAGTTCTACTACCATGCTTCCAAGCAGCACAGCTACTATTGTTATGAGTAACCAATTGATATACTTGCTTTTCGATCTCGTCTTTTCTTTTTCTGAATGACACTGATTTTTACCATATAACCGAATGATTCCCCAATGCGATTGGCACTGCGTATCACTCGTGAAGTATGTACACCACATCCCATCATGTGAGCGGAATATTCAGAAATAAATCCACTGACATCTATCAAAGTTTCGGCTGTCTTATCCATTTAAATGAAGTTATGTTTTTCTTTTTTTAGAATCCATAGACACGACATGGCTTTCCAGTGGAAGGCATTTCCTTGTCAATTTCAATCTTTAATTTTTTTATATTCAATATTTCTTCTCCTTCAAGCATCAGGCACATAATAAGAAAACAACCGTTTTTCTCACATTCCATATCGAATAACCGGTGTTGTGAAAACATGCCTAACCCATGTGAGTCAATAAGAATAAACTTTGGATGGTTATAAAGTAATGCAGCCAGAGAGTCCCAATTAAGCTTCATGTCAAACATAAAGAAGTCTTTGGTTGCATAGTCGTTGGTTGCCATATTGCCGGTATATAAAACCAATGCTTTACCTTCTATGTCCAAGTTATTAAAGTATTCGTCGGCTGGTAGTCCGTTCCGACAATCTACCACGACGGCATCTGTTACATATTCTTTATAGCGGGGAGCTTCCATATAGCAATCCATGTGGGTGCCGATGTGTCCGAGGCGTTCCGTTTCTTTGGCATCAAGTTCGAACTGTGCCAAATCTTCATCACTTAACTGTAAATGTAGTTCTTTGGTAATCGTTTCTTGTTGGTACATATTTAAAGAATTTTAAAGTTTAACCTAATGAGAGTATCAATAATTGAGCCGTAAGTACGCGTAGGAACATAGCAAGCGGATATACGGTGGCATATCCCACGGCCGGAGCGTCACATGAAGTCAGATCATTGGAATAGGCGAGGGCAGGCGGATTAGTATTTGCTCCTGATAATACACCAATAAGGGTATAATAGTTTAATTTACAGGCATAACGCCCAATGAGCCCCGTTATGATTAATGGTACGGTCGTAATAATAGCTCCATACATAATCCAAATATATCCACCTTCATTTACAATTGTCTCTATAAAATCTTTCCCGGCTCCCAACCCTACACAAGCTAGGAATAAGGAAATCCCGATTTCTCTTATCATCAAGTTAGCACTCATCGTGGTGTATGTAATCATTTTATATTGAGGACCGAAACGACTGATAAGAATGGATACAATAAGCGGTCCACCTGCTAGACCAAGTTTTACTGGTTGTGGAATACCTGGAAACATAAATGGAATACTTCCCAAGATACATCCTAATGCGATGCCGAAAAAAATGGGGATAAGATTGGGATGATTCAGTCTCTTCATGGAGTTTCCCAAAACCTTTTCGGCATGAGTGACAGCAAGTTCACTACCAACTATAGTTACACGGTCGCCCATTTGCAACTGTAAATGTGGGGAGGCTACCAAGTCTACTCCTGAACGGTTGATACGGGTGATGCTCGCACCGAAGTTATTTCGTATCTTAAGTTGTGAGAGCATTTTTCCATTTAACTCAGGCTTTGTTATCAAAATGCGGCGTGAGATAAGTTTCTTGTTTAACTGTTCCCATTCCATTTCTACCTGTTTGCCAAAAAATACTGTAATCGCTTCAATGTCAATAGGGTTCGAGATAACCAGAATCTTGTCATCAATATGTAATATCGTTTCTGAATTTACTAGTTCCACTTCCTGCTGTCCGTCATGATGGCGTATGCGCGAAATGACGAAGTTGCGGTTTACCAAAGGACGTATTTCCTTAATGGTCTTCCCATGTATTGCTTCATTTTTTATCTCTAATGTAACGGGGCGTACGGTCAGTTCCTGTAAATGTCCCAATCCTTTTTCGGCATCGGCTTCTTCTTGTGATGTTTTGATATTAAGAATGTATTTCAGTGCAAGCAATGAGAGAATGGCACCAACCACCCCCAAGGGATAGGCAACAGCATATCCCATCGCAATCTCCGGTGCATCTATGCCATTTAAATCACTATTTGCCTGTTGGGCGGCACCAAGGCCGGGAGTATTGGTAACAGCACCAGAGAGAATGCCGACCATGGTGGTTATGGGAGTTCCGGTAGTAAAATGTAAAATGATAGTAATGACTACACTGATAAAAATAGCCCCCATAGCCAACATGTTCAGCGTAAATCCTCCTTTCTTAAAGGCTGAGAAGAAACCGGGACCCACCTGCAAACCAATGGAATAGACGAACAAAATAAGACCGAATTCTTTTAGAAAATGTAGCAGGTGTTCATCCAGATTCAGATTGAAATGGCCGAATACGATACCGACAAAAAGAATCCATGTGACACCAAGTGAGATGCCGGATATTTTTATTTTACCCAGCATAATTCCAAAGGCGATAACTAGTGACAGAATGAGTACGGAGTGTGCTACACCTCCGCCCCAAAGATTGGGATATCCTTCAAAGAGGTTTTTAAGAAGTTCCATAGTATTAAGAAATATATTTATTTTTAACTAAGTCATCATTTTATATTTAAAATTTCCCATCATGTGGGTTGGTAAAAGTATCCCCGGAAAAATCACTTCTGCGGGGATACACACACATTGAACAATTACAACGGCATATTGCCGTGCTTTTTAGGCGGATTGCTTTGGTTTTTGTTGTGACACATTTCCAAAGCCTGAATGAGTTTATAGCGGGTGTCACGGGGCATAATCACTTCATCAATCAAGCCGCGTTCTGCCGCACAATAAGGGTTAGAGAATTTATCTTCGTAATCTTTGATTATTTCTTGTTTTTCTTCAGGAGTGGATTTCCGATAGAGGATATTTACAGCTCCCGCAGCTCCCATAACGGCTATTTCCGCCTGTGGATAAGCCAGGTTCACATCGGCTCCCG
>ERZ779851.3367-NODE-3367-length-10735-cov-2.889139_pt1 | contig 10735 bp, 7 predicted proteins | sample MGYA00511094_ERZ779851 | MGnify/ENA primary metagenome ERZ779851 (study PRJEB29588, sample SAMEA2155512) | human gut metagenome | biome: human gut; feature: human-associated habitat; material: faeces | place: Denmark | collected 2008/2010 ... | reverse complement strand
CGCGAGCTGGGTTCAGAACGTCGTGAGACAGTTCGGTCCCTATCTGTTGTGGGCGCAGGAGATTTGCGAGGCCCCGACACTAGTACGAGAGGACCGTGTCGGACAGACCACCGGTGAGCCGGTTGTACCGCCAGGTGCACCGCCGGGTAGCCGCGTCTGGCCAGGATAAGTGCTGAAAGCATCTAAGCACGAAGCCCCCCTCAAGATAAGATCTCCATATAGGGTCGTCAGAGACGATGACGTAGATAGGTCGCAGGTGCAGGGACGGTAACGTCTAAAGCCGAGCGAAACTAATCACCCGAACCCTTTCCGGGACGCAAGTCCCCCAATAAAAGAAGAAGACCGTGATAAACGACGCATCACGGCCATCGCGAAAGAGAGCGGACTAAACCTTTTAGAGAAGGCGACCGCATCGCCGTTGAGATAGACTCGAAAAACAACTCGGAAAGAAAAGATCCTTTCTTCCGGTCAGTGCTCTCGACCTTATACGGCGGGACGCCAGATAGTCGGCTAATGAAAGCCGATAAATAGAGCGGCCCGACTGAAACGCACTAAGGTGGTGATAGCGTGAGGGCTCCACCTCTTCCCATTCCGAACAGAGAAGTTAAACCTCACCACGCCGATGATACTGCGAAAGTGGGAAAGTAGGTAACCGCCCCTTCAACGAAGAAGACTCTGCGAAAGATTTCGCGGAGTCTTTTTTTTGTATCAGCCCGATCTGTCAGATCGGGCTGATTGGTGTCAGTGGAAGATGAGATCGTAGAAGCGTTGTACACCCTCTTCAACCGGGATGGTTGGCCCGAAGCCGAATTCCGCTTTAAGGCGTGATATCTGCATGGGTTGAGAGCACATCGCCTTGCTGCATTTCAATAAGTTGCAGATTTGCCGATTTTCCTATCGTTTTTCTATAATTCTGATTAAATCGAGGAGGAATACCGGTTTTGAATTTCCGATGTTATATACGGCATGAGAGGGCTATTTTCGCCATGTTTTCCTTTAGCTATTCTTACTAATGTATCGACAATGTCATCAGATGCTTATTATTTTTGTAACGTTTATGGTACTTATGTGTCTTATAAGTATGAGATTATTTAATAAGCATGAATAACGACGAGTTTAAAGCTAAAATACAACCTCATTACAGGCTCATGTATCGAGTTGCGGTCTCCGTTTTGAGAAATGACGATGAGGCCGCAGATGCAGTGCATGATGCTGTTCTGAAACTTTTTGAAAAACGGAATCAGCTTGAATATATATCAAATATAAAGCAGTATTGCCTTAGCGTTGTGCGCAATATATGCCTTAATATCATACGGGACCGGAAAGTATATATCGACATCAATGAACTTAAAGATATAGAATCCAATGAAAATGCGCATAACACTATTGAGTACAGTGACATATCAAATAGCATAACAAGGGTACTCGAACGTTTGCCTGATGATCAGAAGATGGTATTTCAGCTGAGTGCTTTCGGCGGTTTTTCAAACACCGAAATTGCCAATATGCTTGGCATTACACAAGGAAACGTGCGTGTGATTCTAAGCCGAGTCCGAAAAAAAATAAAAGTATTGATCTAAAAAACATGATATGACGCCGGATAAAATTAAATTATTGCTTGAAAGTTACTACTCAGGGGATATTTCGCCTGATGATTATGAGATATTGCTTTCAACGATGAGAGAGGCAAAAAATTTGCCTCCTGAACTTGAAAATGAGTGCAGAATGTTGCTGACGGTGGATTCATACGAACCCGTAATGCCCGATGGTCTGGAAAAGTTGCTTGACGAAGCAATTGACAAGAGATACGGAAAGTTACATAGTACATTAATTTTTTTTTTTTCCGGAGCCGCCGCATCCGTGTTGATAATCTGCATAACCATCGGAATGCTAAAGTTAATCTCAAATAAAGAGCTGCCGGAAGCAGAATACATCGCGGAAAGTGCCGTAGGAAATAAGGAACCGTTATCTGATACATCGCCGGCTACAGGGACTGCCGCAGAATTTGAAATAATATCTGAAGCTGTAGAAACGAAATCGGCAGAAAAGGCAGTTTCATCGAAAATCAAAAAAGAATATGCCGTTCCGGAAATAAGCGACGAGGAACTTGATAAAGCCGCACGGATAGTAGATGAATCGTTGTTGGATTTATTATCAACTATCCACGAGGCTCAAAATGAGGTTGCTAAATCTTTAGAGAATATACAGACAAATCATACTACGGATATTAACAATTAACGATATGAAACAATTTATTACAGCGGTTTTCGCAGTTGCATTATTTCTGGGAGGCAATGTCTCTGCCCAGAACATTTCTGACAATGGGAACATCGCCCCCCAAAGAAACAGAACAGAAATTATGGCTCATATTGCCTCACTCCCGAATGTGAATGTGACTTACCTCACGAAATCCATGCTTCAAAGGCTCCCTAAGGATAAGGCAGAAAGTCCTTTGTCGGTCCTTGTCGGTAAAGGAGGTCTGGAGTCCATAAGAGTATTCCAGCTCGGGAGCGCGGAAGCGGAAAAAACGGGTAGAAAGCTGATAGATGCTTACGTATCTGACACTTCCGAGCTTAACTATGCTGAATTGCTCATGTCGCAGAAGGATGATTTAAACGAAGTTGTCATCTACGGATTCCCCATCCATAATGATACGTCTTATTACAAGACAATAGTGATGTTTTCCAAAGCAGCGGGCAAGAATGCTATACTTATAATTCTTTCCGGTAAAATTCACGAGAACACTGTTTCAGAACTTATCGACTCGTTTTCAAATAACTAAAAATTGAAAACCAACCATTACCCCTATGTGACATGAATACAATATTTCGTATATTTTTCACAGCCTTAATTTATAGCCTGTCAACCACTGCTCTTGCAAGTAATAAAATAACCTTGCGGGGACATTTATATGACAGAGCTTCAGACACGCAATTGTTTGTCGTCAATGTCCGCCTGCTGAACGCGCAAGATAGCACGGAATTAGTTCATGCGGAAGCAGATGGCGAATACGATGGACCAGTAAAAGGGCAGTTTATACGGAAGTCTATATTCATTTTTCCGGAAGTTGACAGAAACAAGAAATACATTTTGGAATTTACCCGTGAAAACTACGAGCCATTGTATCTCAACATAGATCCTGCGTCAATTTCCGATAGGGTTGACAACATGAATCTTGGTAAGATCTACATGAAAAGAAAGGCTAAGATGCTTGACGAAATAGTTGTAAAAGCATCCAAAGTCATGTTTTATAACAAAGGCGACACTATCATTTATAATGCGGATGCGTTTGTGCTTGCTGAGGGCAGTATGCTCGACGCTCTTATACGACAGATGCCCGGAGTTGAACTCAAAGATGGAGGTAAGATTTATGTAAATGGCAAGTATGTTGAGAATTTACTGCTAAACGGGCAGGATTTCTTTAAGGGGAATCACCAGATGATGCTTGATAATTTGGGAGCTTACACAGTAAAGAATATCGCTGTTTACGAACGGCAGGACGAAATGGACAAAATCATGGGTAAAGATTTCGGAGAAAGACATCTTTCCATGGATGTTCGGCTAAAAAAGGAATATAATCAGGGACTGCTCACAAATATTGAAGCAGGCTACGGCACAAGCGACAGATATCTCGGCCGTTTGTTTGGGCTTTGGTATTCTGATATTGCACGACTATCTCTATATGGCAATGCCAATAATCTAAGTGACAACCGTAAACCTGGGCAGGACACCGACTTCAATCCCGGTTCCATGCAGTCGGGCGATTTTAAGACATTCCAAGGAGGTCTTGACTACTGGGCAAAGATACCGTACAAAGATATATCTATTTCAGGAGACGTCATGGCCACTCATCAGACTGTAACAGACAATCGGAGTGTCTTTATCACAAACTTCCTGTCAGGAGGTGATACTTACGGATACTCCTACAACCGGTCGAGGAACAAATCCCTGTCATTGACAACCTCTCATTCACTTGAAATCCAGAGGACGAAATGGAATTTAAAGGTTAATCCAGGCTTCAGGTATCTGAAAAATAATGACTTTTCCAGTCTTTCTTCTGCCGTATTTTCAAAAGAATGGAATGATTTGGGAAAGGAGGTCATTGATAATATCTACGACGGAGCTTCCCCTGAGGTGCTTAACTCAATACTCAACAGAAGCCTGGATGATAATAAAAGGCTTGGGCACAGTATGGATGCGAATATATCTGTAAACGGGAAAGTCAAGATGCACAATGATGTTGACGCGATTGCGTACCTCGTCTCAGGAAATTACAGTCGTCATCATTATGACAAATTTCAAAGATATATTCTCAATTTCGGTAGCACACCGACGCCATCCGACTATTTTGACCGATATTTCGACAATACTCCCAACTATCATTGGTCTGGGAAAGGCTCTGTCGGCTATATATGGGCAATCAGCCCCGGAATGTTTCTTGATTCAAGGTATGAATATGAATACAAATATTCTCATGAAGTTTCTGACTTATACCGCTTGGATAATCTGTATAATTCTGCCGGCGATAATCGACCGTTGGGTTGGTTGCCTTCAAAAATGGAATATGATGCCTCTTTGGATCCCGACAACAGTTTTGACAGCAACAAGAGGGAAAACTATCATTCCATCAACTTCAAATGGACATGGTCGCCTAAGGGGAAACTATACTTCTCGCTTAATCTGCCTATCGTTTACAGGAATCAGCATATCCACTATGTTCGAGGGAATATAAATACGTTCTTCTCAAGAAATAAGACATATATTGGCAATGCGTCTTTTGATTTCAATTATTTGGGAAGAGTTCATCGGTTTTATTTCACATATAGCAGGAAAGTGTCTTCACCGGATCTTGTGGATATGGTAGAATTCAAGAACGCCCTTGACCCCCTGAATGTTCGTCTCGGCAATCCTGAGTTGAGTGACGAAAAGGTTCATAATTTCAGTATTAGATATAGAAAGGATTCTAAAAAGTATCAGAGCTATAGACTTTATGCTACAATTTTGCAAGATGCGATTGCGTATGGATATGGATACGACCCATCAACCGGAGTAAAAACCGGTAAAATGTATAATGTCAATGGAAATTACATGTTGGGTCTGTCACAATATTTTTCATTTGGCTTCGGTTCAATGGAGCGGTTCAGATTTGGGAACACAACGACCTTTGACTACCGTCGCAGTGCGGATTTTATCAGCGAGGACACATCATCCCCAATGAAAAATAAAGTTGGGAATGTATTATTTAGTGAAAATTTAGAGCTCTCCTATACATTCGCTAAAAATAAGATTACGCTCAATGGTGAAGGCCGGCTTAGTCACTTTTCAAGCAAGCAGACCAATTTCAAGAATTTCATGGCCAAGGATTTTCGCTATGGGATTAGAGGCGATTTCTCACTTCCACTCGGCTTTGGACTGTCAACAGACTTTACCGTTTACACAAGAAGAGGCTATTCAGATTTGTCACTCAACAAAACAAATTTTGTATGGAACGCTCGGGCAACCTATACAATACTGAACGGTCAGTTGACATTCATGGTTGATGGCTTCGACATACTGCATAATCTGAACAATGTGTTTTACAGCGTGAACGCACAAGCAAGAACCGAAACCTATACAAATGTTCTTCCACGATATGTGATGTTTCATGTCCAGCTGAAATTTCACAAAGCGCCAAAAAAGAAATAGATATTCAAACATTTTTGATTCGTTAAAATAAGTCTTGACCGGATTAAGATTTTTAGGCTAAGGTGTTGGGCTTGTATTCCACATAACAAGTCCAACATTTACGTCTCACACGACTTCGGCAACTCTTTCAAGTTTGTCCTAAAATAATTAACGTGAGTCCGATATGAAAATTTTATGGCCCCATAATAAAATTTCAGGAATGATCCGCGAAAGATGAATGATTAAATTGGGGATATTTATGTGTAAATGATTAACTTTGTAATTCATTATCTCATAATAGGCAATGTTGAAATCAGTGTTTTCTTTTGTAGCTCTTGCTGTTACTTTGTCGGCTGCAGCAGAGCATAAGGGCATAGTTTTCGCGGATTCCAACGCTAACGGCGTGATGGATCCGGGAGAACGTCCTTTGAAGGGTGTGAAAGTCACGGATGGGCTGAATGTAGTGGGAACAGACCGGAACGGCAATTTTATACTCCCCGGCCATGAGGGAGAAAGATTCATATACATTACGACTCCTTCAGGCTTTATGACCGACAACGGTCATTGGCGTAAAATAGATAATAATGATTCAGTTTATTCTTTCGGTCTGATACCTTATAACCCCCGTATTTATAAGGACGGTTCCCACCGGTTCATACATCTGACAGACACAGAAATCTTCAATACCACAGGGAATGAGCTCTGGGTGAAGAATATCCACGATTATTCAACGTCAGAGCCAATATCGTTCGTGATCCATACCGGAGATATCTGTTATGAAAAGGGTCTGAAGGAACATATCGGTTTGCTCAATGCGAAGACTGCCGGTGTTCCGGTTTTCTATTGCATAGGAAATCATGATCTTGTGAAAGGGAAATACGGCGAGGAACTTTTCGAAAGCATATACGGTCCGAGTTATTATTCGTTTGACGTGGCCGGTACACATTATGTGGTAACCCCTATGGCAGGCGGCGACCATAAGCCCGGATACACGAAAGATGGTGTGGCTGCATGGCTTGAGAATGATCTCGCACATGTGAAACCCGGCACACCCGTGATCGTTTTCAATCATGATATACTCTCATATACCCCTGAATTTGTATATGGAGGAAAGAACAAGAGTGTAAATCTGAACGACCATAATCTCAAAGCGAATATCTACGGCCACTGGCATAACAACATAATCCGCCGTCAGGGCGACGTGATGACTGCCTGCACATCGACTCTCGACAAGGGCGGAATTGACCATTCGACGAGCGCCTACCGCGTCTTTACAGTTGACCGCAACGGCGCAGTGAAATCGGACATCCGTTACAGTTACATGAACGATAAGGTGACGATAGCTTCGCCTGTCGGCCTGACAGCTTCACGTCGTATTGCCGTCAATGCCTATTCATCTGTATCTCCTGTCAAAAGCGTTACGTATTCGATTTCCCGCGATGGACGGCTTATCGTGAAAAATGCCCGACTCTCGCGTCAGACCGACTGGACGTGGACCGCTTCTCTTCCTTCAAAAGCTGAAACCGGCGGAAAATGCGAGATCGATATCACCGTGACTTATAATGACGGCCGAAAATCGACGGCCAAGAGCGAGTTTACCTACAATCCTGCGGCGTTCCGGATAGAATATGGTCAGGACTGGACAACACTCGGGGGAAATGCGGCGCACAACGGCGCCGATCTGAAATTGCCCGTAGATTCCACCCTGTCGCTTGCATGGACGGCCAACGTCGGGGGCAATCTTTACATGGCTTCTCCTGTCATTCATGGCGGTAAAATCTATGTGGCGACGGTCGATGAGAATGCCGTAGGAGAAAGTGCAGTCGTTTGTCTCGACGGAAAAACCGGCAGTGAACTCTGGCGCTATCCGACCGAAGGCTCCGTAAAGAACAGCATCGCATACGACTCCGGCCTCATTTTCGCGCAGGATGTCTTCGGAAATCTCTACGCCCTCAATGCCGACAACGGCTCGCTTGCATGGCGCGACAAGCTTCCGGTTCGTGCTCTGCCTTGTCTGATCGAAGGCCTGACAGCCGCCGACGGCCGCGTGTTTGCCGGAACGGGCGAGGGCCTTTCCTGCTACGAATCCTCTACAGGCAAGTTCGTCTGGCGCAACAAGGAGTGGCGTCAGAATGAAGGCGCCACGATGACTCTTGCTGCCGACGACGATATAGTTGTCGGAGGAACGCAATGGGGAGCCTTATATGCCAATGATGCCAAAAACGGGAAAAAGCTTTGGAGCCGCAGTGATCATGGGCTGAGAAACCGCGGCGCGTCAGCAGCGCTTCACGACGGACTCATCTACATCATATCCGACAGATCCGTATTCGTCATTGACGGGAAGAGCGGCCGGATAATCACCCGCAGGGAGATGCCATTCAGCGTCGATGCCACTTCGACGCCGCTTCTGACCGAAGGACTTTTGATTTTCGGAACCGCCTCCGAGGGGCTTGTGGCTCTCGATTCGGAGACTCTCGAGGAAAAATGGCGTTGTGCAACTGATGACGCTCTTGTCTATACGGTTCCATATACCCGTCCCGTTTCGGCCACGATCGAGACGAGCCCCGTTTCAACCGGGAAACTTGTGTTTGTATGCGCTTCCGACGGTAAAATCTATGGCGTTGACAAGAAAACAGGCCGTAAGGTCTGGAGCCACTATGCGGGCGCGCCGATGTTCTCTTCCGTCGCCGTTTCAGGTAACGTTCTTGTCGCAACCGACTTCGGCGGTAACGTCTATGCCTTCTCAACACCGCAGCCGTAAATGTCCTGTTACTGAAAAGAAAGTGTGGCCGGAGAGAGTTTCGGCCACACTTTTTTATTTGCGGGGATAGATGAATCGGGCAAGGCCGTAGATGTAACGGCGGAATCCCGGACGGAATGCCAGCAGACGGTCAAACCAACCCATGTGGGGGTTGACGAAGCGCACCACGTAGCCGACATAGAACATGGCGAAAAGCGTTCCGGGACCCACGACAGTCCAAGGCCACGAACCGAAGACGCAATATCCGCTGATGACAGCGAGGATTACGAGCGTCGTATCGACCATTATCTTGACCATGGGGAACGGACGCCTCGTCACACGGCTGATGGCAACCTGAATCCCTTCGCCCGGCATTGTCACCGATCCGCAGCGAATCTCCGCCGCAACTGCCACCCCGAGCACCGTAGCTCCGATGAACTGCGCGACTATCTGGTTGAAAACCGTGTCGTAGCTGAACACCGATGTCAGCCACATGTTGATGTCAAGCATCGCTCCGAAGATAAATCCGACAGCCACCTGGAAAAGCTGCACCTTCTCGAAGCGCCGGCGAAGGATGAGAATCTGAGCGGTCACAAGAATCACGTTCATTATGTTGGTGTAACCGCCGATAGTCCATCCCGGCACAATTCCCTCTTTCCCGGCGAGGGAGAACGACATGGGTATGGCCGAGATAACGCCGCTGCCAAGATTGGAACGGACGCAGAGGGCGACTCCCAGAGTCATGAAAAACATCGATGAGATCAAAAGTACGTGCTGCCAGACAAATTCTACTATCCTATCCTTAAGTGAAAACGATTGTGTTATTTGCATCCTGTGTTCTTTATTTCGTTATGCAAAGTTACAAAATTCTAATCTTTTCGAGGTATGAAAATGTTATTTCGTAAGTATCGCAACTTATAAACAGATATAAGATGGAAACAAACAGACTACAGCTCGACGACAGGGTGAAAGTAGAGATTTACGACGAAGGGAAACTCATAGCCACATACAGCGGGACCGGATTCCATAACGTCACGGCGGCTATTTCAGCGGCATACGAGAATTCCGATGATACCGACAGGTCGGCTGAAGATTATGTGTTCCGGGTAACGGACGATAATACCGGCACGTCGGCACGCTACCGCATCAATGCCGGGGGCAACGTCAAGATTCTTCCGGAGGAATAGCCGCGGCTCCACGTCGGCGTGTCAGTGACTGCGGGAGCGCAGAAGATAGATGGTGACGATAATAACGGATGTCAGCATTTCGGCCACGGGAATGGCGAGCCATAGTCCGGGGACACCTATGATGCGTGGCAGCAGTATGAATATAGGCACGAGCAGCACTATTCCACGCAGAAGCGTATAGACGGTGGAGGGCAGAGCTTTCTCTATGCTCTGGTAATAGCCAATCATCGCTATGTTGATAGCGAAGAACACGGCGCAAACGGCATAGAGTGGCAACCCCTGTTTTGCAAGAATGTAGGCTTCCGAATCAGGCGACAGAAAGAGGGAGGTCACAGTTCCCGCGCCCATCCACAGCCCTAAAGTGATCAACGCGCCGCAGACAATGGCTGTCATCACCGAGAGGCGAAGAGTCTTCCTGACTCGGTCTATATAGCGTGCTCCGTAGTTGAAGCTGATTATCGGCTGGGCCGACTGTGCCACGGCGTTGCTGATCGAGAAGACGAGCGGGAAAAGATAGCAGGCCACGGCGAAAGCCGCCACCCCGTCTTCGTGAAGCATCGACATGAACATGTAGTTTCCCGTCAGCATCATTACGCTCATGGCCAGCTCGGTCAGGAAAGTGGCGAATCCTATCTTGACCATGTACCACGTGTTGCGCACAGTGAGCATGAAAGATTTTGCCGAAACCTTGAGGCGATAGAAAGAGAGGACCTTATGGAATCTGAAGAAATATCCGAGAACCATAAGACCTCCGATCATGCATGCTATGGATGTTGCCATTGCCGCACCTTTGACGCCCATTCCGAGCGGAAAGATCATATACCAGTCAAGTATGATGTTTACAACGGCGGCGGTTACCTGTATCCACATGGCGAAACGCGGTGAGCCGTCAAGCCTGATGAGCATCATGCCGACGCATTCGAAATAAAGGAACACGAGTCCCGGAAGCAGCCACAGCAGATAATCCATTGCGTAATCCTCCAGACGCTGACTGCACCCCAACGCATAGACTACTCCTTTAGGGAACAGGAGAAAAGTCAGACATATAGCACCCAGCACAATCGTGCCTACGATAAAAGCCTGCGTCATGATGATTCTGGCCGCTTTGACATTGCCGGAAGCCAGACGGATACTGGCTACAAAC
>ERZ779851.3362-NODE-3362-length-10745-cov-97.043312_pt1 | contig 10745 bp, 13 predicted proteins | sample MGYA00511094_ERZ779851 | MGnify/ENA primary metagenome ERZ779851 (study PRJEB29588, sample SAMEA2155512) | human gut metagenome | biome: human gut; feature: human-associated habitat; material: faeces | place: Denmark | collected 2008/2010 ... | reverse complement strand
TGGACTATCCCGATTATGAGTTCCATTGCACATGCCGAGCCTCCAGAAGAAAGTTAGGATCTCTCCTACCCAATCACCAACTACAAACTGTAGCTGCTTATTGCGGGTACGACCTAATCCAACACCATAATGCCCTGGCTGACGCAGAGGCTTGTGCTTGGATTGCCAGAAAACTACTATAACTCTTACAACTCATTTTAATGTTTTTTGTCACAAAAATGACAATAGCACTACAAGGAAGTTGCTTTCACGGGTTCATACCGTGAAGCACTCTTTTTGGATTGGTACATCTCTCATTATCCAATAAATAATGTGTATGGAGAAAATAATTCAATATATTTTCAGTAAAAAGCAATATATGGAAAGATAATTAACCAATATCACAACTAAAATGTTAATTAGTAATAAAGTTCTTACTAAGAAGTTTCTTACTAAGAAGATTATTACTATCTTTGCATTCTATAATAACGAAAAAAGAAAAGATTATGATAGAAAATCCATTTGAATTCGGTAGAGCTGTGGAAGATGAATATTTCACCGACCGCATAAACGATGCTAAGCGTTTGGAAGCCAATCTTACACATGGCATCAATACCATCATCATCTCTCCTAGAAGATGGGGAAAGACTTCTCTTGTCAAGAAAGTGATAAGCCAGTCAAAGCGGAAAGATGTTAAGTTCATCTTTATTGATGTATTCTCATGCAAATCCGACTATGAGTTTTGCAAGATGCTGGCAACGGAAACCATCCGTCAGACATCTTCCAGATGGGACGAATGGGTTCAGATGGCAAAAACCTTTCTTTCCAACATTACTCCAAAGTTCTCCTTCGGTACTGATCCTATGAACGACTTTTCCCTGTCTTTTGCCTGGAATCCAAAGGATAACCCTGAAAGGGAAATCTTGCAGCTGCCAGAGAAAATTGCAGAGAAGAAAGGCATTAAAATAGTTGTGTGCTTTGACGAGTTTCAGCAGATAGCTGACTTCAAGGACTCGCTTACCTTCCAAAAGAAACTGAGAACAGTATGGCAGCACCAGAAGTTGACTACTTACTGTATGTTCGGAAGCAAGAAGCATCTGATGACTAAGCTGTTCCACACCACAGAATGTCCATTCTACAAGTTTGGCGACATCATGTTTCTCGACAAGATACCGGAAACAGAGTGGATTCCTTTCATCTGCGAGAAGTTCAAGAATACAGGGAAGCATATAGAAGAGAAACAGGCTCTTAAGATTTGCCAAGTCTCGGAAAACCTGTCTTCGCTCGTCCAACATCTGGCTTGGCTCACCTGGTACAAGGCTAGTCCGGAAGTTACAGATCAGATGATAGATCAAGCTATCGATGAACTTTTGGATCAAAATCGCCTGTTCTATCAGCGTGATATGGAAACCATGACGGTTTACCAGAAGAATTTCCTCATAGCGGTGGCGAATGGCATCAATACCGGACTTTCCCGTAGGGAGGTACTGAATGAGTATCGCCTGGAAAACTCAGCCAACGTGCAGAGTATCAAGAAGGCATTGATTGCTAAAGATTTCATAGATGTGGAAGGAGATACAGTATCTTTCAACGACCCATTCTTCAAACTTTGGATCAGAAGAAACATTGCGCAGCTTTGATGGAATAAGAATACCTTTTCACATACAGAAAGCTTAAACATAGTTAAGACTACGATTTTTCGTATAAAACATTTGGTTACTACGAAAAATAGTAGTATCTTTGCATTGTCTTAAAATAAAACGATATGAAGAAGATTTTAGTAACAGAAAAAGAGGAAGAACTGATAGAAGCTATCAGAAATTTCCGGAAGTCATACCCTAGAGGTAACCCACAGTTATTATGGTACGCTCAGCAGCTGTTTGATGAGATGATTGAGCCACCCGAGTATTACACCTAGTATTAACAACAGTCTTCCCTTCGGGGAGGGCATTAAAAAGCATAAGATTATGGAAGTAACAATGAAGCAGGCTAAGGACAGCACAGTAAAGCAGCGCATACAGGATATCCAGATGACGGTATCATGGCGCGAGATAGCACATACCTATTTCGGGAAATCGGCATCATGGCTTTATCATAAGCTCGATGGTATTGATGGGAATGGTGGTGTAGGTGGTTTCACCGAAGAAGAGAAGGTTATGCTCCGTGGAGCACTTTGCGATGTTTCCAATCGCTTGCGTGCGGCTGCGGACAGGATATAATGAGGCTGGGGTCATCGTTCTCCATAAGACAGAAGTCGCCATAGCCTTGTGGCGCATCAGCCCCGGTGCAGCAGCGCATCGGGGCTTTCTCATGTGGAAAGCGTACGGAAAATACGCGGAAAATCACAACAGTCTTCAAGATAAGCAGGAAAGACTACATTGAGTATGAAACTTTCCGCAAAGTACTCAGTAACAGTACAAAAGAGTAGTTTTCTAATCTATTATGTAATAAAGCTTTAAATTTAGTCTGTTCTCTAATCAAGGATGGCTGCCCGTGAGGGTGGTCTTCTTTTTTCTTTCCCGAAAATTTGGTTTTTCAGAAAAAGTGGTGTATCTTTGCATCCGAGAATTAGTAACACATATAAAATATATAGATTATGGGGGTTTTCGATTTTGTTTCGCTTGCGTCGTTCATCATCGCACTGGCTGTGGGTCCGTTTATTGTAGGATCCTGCAATCCCGTGTTATGGGTGTTCTACCTCGGTTTGTGCACCATGCTCACCCCATTACTGGGTATTCCTATTTATAAGGCAATCTTCAGATAGTCCTTTGCCCTTCATCTGTCTGTTACTATATAACATATTAAAATATTATGGGACTGATAACGTATATACAAGGCTACTCCGCCATTATAGCGGTAGTACTGATGCCTTTCCTGGTTAAGAGCAGGATTCCCGCCTACTGGGTACTTTACCTTCTCTTCTGCACTATTCTTACACCCTTGATAGGGTATCCTCTATATCGGATCTGTATCCTCAAGAGATAGGGTGCAGTCCTTTGCCCTTCGTCTGCCTCTTACTATATTTGCATTGCTAATTAGTAATGTATAAGGGCAAAATTTGCAATAAATCTGCAAATCCCCCCGAAAATCAGTTTGCCTAGCCTCATTCCTGTATCTGCGAAATTCCAGCCGCACAGGGTGAAAATACGATATCAGTGGAATCCGACAACCGCCGGATTCCACTTTTTAATTTTAAAAATCCAATTCAAAAGAATTATCTGTTAAAAAAGTAACTATCATCGAAGGCTGCTTCGATAAGGCGTTGCTTCACTCGGGCATATTCTGCCGAGTCTTCGATAAAGTACCGAAGAGCTGAAACAATCCTCACATAAACACTGAGCCGATAATCGCCCTTACCCTTTTAGATTGCAAAAATGTTTTCCTTATGCATCCCAGCATAATACATCAGATCAGAACCAGATACATGATGGTTCTTCATCACTTCACTCAGAACAACACCGAAACGGCTGTTGTCTGCAAGAAAATTAACAATCTTCATTGCTTAATTTTTTTAAATTGTTTGTAATTATTGTATACGAGTTCCCACTACGGGAACTCTCTTTTATTTTCTTTTTAGTATCTTTGCACCATGTATTACAGATCCAACAATCTGCATACCTATAAAAGAACGTATAACCGATACATATATTGTATAAACAATATAAAATTTTTAGGAGATGATGAACATCAGTACATTCATTAACATGGCCAGCAAGATTCCTTCACCTGGCCAGTTGGAAGGTCTGGTAACCTTCATGAAGGAAGATGAGAAACTCAGGTTTTTCACCGAGTCTTACCGGAAAACGGGTAATAAGTCGTACAAGCACGATGCACCCCTCTTCGCCGTAGCCTGCATCTTCGAAGGCGGAAAAGGCAAGGACAACATCCGGAGTCTCACACATCTGTCGCTGGTCGACTTCGACCACATCACAGAAAAGCCGGATGACGGCACCCTGCGCTCGCTCAAAGAGAGAATCTGCCACGATGCCCACACCCTGCTCTGCTACGTTACCATGAGCGGCAACGGACTGCGCGTCATCTACCGCTACGAAGGCGATGATTATCCCGCCGCCTTCGCCATGGGAAACGACTACTACGCGCATCTCATCGGCAAGGAAAGCGATCCGCTCTGCAAGAACATCACAAGGCTCAGCGGACTCGCCTACGACCCCGAAGTCTATTTCAATCCTGAAGCCACAGCCTTCAGCGCCGAGGAAATCAGCCATTTCCATTCCGCTACGCTCAAGACCGCCCAGAAGAAAAAGAAACAGGAACGCATCGCCGACTACTACGAGCAGATCGTCAAACCCAAGCTGGAAAACGAAAAAATCAGGTACGAACCCGGCAACCACAACCAGTATGTGATGCGGGTGGGCTACATGATGGCTAAGAAACGGTACGACAGGAAAGAAGCCACCCAGTGGGCTATCAGGCAGTTTCCCGAATACGACGACGTAGAACAGGTGTTCAAATCGTGCTACGAGAACACCATTCACCCACAGAAGGCGAAGGCAGAAACCGGAAAGATTCCCTATGCCACCGTAGATGAAATCAAAGACTTCCTCGACGGGCATATCAAGCTCCGCTTCAACCTCATCACCCTGCGCTACGAGTATCAGAAGGAGAAATGGCGAATCCTCCAGGACCGCGATCTGAATACGCTATGGAGCAACATGTCGCTAACCGCAAGGGTGAGCAAGAGCGACATGATCAATGTCATCGAGAGCGACTATAGCCCGCCCTACAATCCCTTCACCGATTATCTGGAGAATCTCCCACCCTGGCAGGAAGGTGATAAGGACTATATTGCCGAACTCGCTGCCACGGTAAAGATGAAGGAAGACCCCGTGATGCCCTTCAGTGAAGCCCTCAGGAAATGGCTCGTGGCGATGATAGCAGGATGGATAGACGAAGGTGCCGTCAACAATGTCATCCTAGTATTCATCGGCAGACAGGGCGCCTACAAGACCACCTGGTTCAACTATCTCCTGCCGCCGGAACTGAAGCAATACTTCTATACGAAGGCGAATGCCAGGCGCATGACGAAGGATGATATCATCGCCCTTTCGCAGTATGCACTCATCTGTTATGAAGAGCTCGACACGATGAGTCCGTCGGAACTGAACCAGCTGAAGGCTGTGGTAACGATGCAGTATACCAACGAACGGGCGGCATACGGCCATTATGCGGAGCAGCGCAAGCATATCAACACCTTCTGCGGCACGGGCAACAATCCCGAGTTTTTGAGCGACCCTACCGGTAACCGTCGCTGGCTGCCCTACGAGATAGAGAGCATCCTCTCGCCCCGTGAGCATCCGTTCAATTACGAAGGCATCTACGCCCAGGCTTACGCCCTCTATAAGAGTGATTTCCGCTACTGGTTCACCGATGAGGAGATAGAAAAGCAGAACCGGCACAACCGCGCTTTTGAGGCGCCCAGACTAGAACAGGAACTTGTGGATCTCTACTTCCGAAAGCCAACGGAGGCGGAGACAGGGGAGTTCGTGTCCATAGCCAGAGCGATGCAGATCATCAGTTGCAACATCTCCCAGAAGCTGAACAGTTCGAAACTGGGCAAGGCTTTCAATGATCTCGGATTCGAAAAGATGCGCACCAAGCACAGCCGTGGTTACAGGGCAATCGTCCGTACAGCCGAGGAAATCAAGGCTTACCAGGTATCCGTCTGCATCAACTCGCCGCAATGCGATGATGATGCCCCCTTCTAGCCGTTCCCAAGCCATCAGTTCATCCGGTTCAGGGTGACAGGGTGACACGGTGACACAAGTTTTTCAACATTTCGCCTCGCACGCGGGCAGGCAGGAACTTTCGGCCTGATTTTTCCTGCCTGCCCGCGCGAGAGTAAATCTTCAGAATTCCCTGTCACCCCTGTCACCCTGTCACCCAGAAGCCAGTTACTTCCGAAACGGAAACCAAAGACTTACGGTGCAAAAGTCAGAGACTTATGGTTCAAAAGCCAGAGACTTACGATGCAAAAGTCAGAGACTTACGGTTCAGAAACCAGAGACTTACGAACCGCAACTCAATCACTGAACTTTCGCATGTGGTTCAAGAACGGGCTGAAGGCCCAAAAGCTCCTAGCCCAGGGCATCGCCCTGGGTATAATGGCAATCAGTAAGGCGCCCTGTAAGGGCAAAAGCTTTATGTTTTGTCTGGAGTTTTAAAGCTTTTGCCCTTACAGGGCGACAGGTTTGCGTCCGTAATTACCCAGGGCGATGCCCTGGGCTAGGGGCTTCTGCCCTTTCAGGGCGTGTGGGACAAAACTTGCGAAATTTGAGTCAATCATAAACCCCTTAAAAAATCAAACAAAACTATGGATTTAAGAAGTTATACCAAACAAGAGCTAGCTCTTCTGTATTTTCCCGATGCTACTCCAGCAGTAGCCAGTGCTCACCTGATGCGATGGATCCAGCGCATCCCCGACCTTCTCCAGAAGCTCGCCGCCACCGGTTACGGCAAGAACTGCAAGGAGTTCACCCCGATGCAAGTCTCCTACATCCTCTACTTCCTCGGTGAGCCCTAACCCAGTTCCGCCTCATCTGAAAATGAGCCAACAAAAGGAGAACAAGGATATTAAATCCTTTGGCAACTTGCTTTTCACCGAAGAATCTTCTTTATATGAAGAATTTCTATTGCATGTATCTACCATACACAGAAATTGGTCAGCAAGTTGCTGACCAATTGGAAAAAGATATTTTCTCAACTCCTTGGGGGCATCACATGCTGTTGATTGACAAATTCCTAACAGAGCCACAGAAGGCTTTGTTCTATATACACCAAACAGTAGTAAACGGCTGGAGCAGGAATGTCCTTCACAATTACATTGATTCGTCTCTGTATGAACGACAAGGGAAAGCTTTGAGCAATTTTACCCGCACATTACCTGAGGTCGGCAGCGATTTGGCACAAGAAATCACAAGAGACCCATACAACTTTGCTTTCACTGGAATCACCAAGCCATATAATGAGCGCATTCTTAAAGATGCTTTGCTCAACAATATCACCAAATTCCTAACAGAACTTGGTACAGGTTTTGCCTACGTAGGCAAGGAATATCGCTTGCAGATTGGAGAGAAAGAGAACTTTATCGACTTGCTCTTTTATAATTTGAACTTGTCATGCTACATAGTTCTGGAAGTCAAGATAGGTTCATTCACCTTTGCTGATGTCGGGCAACTTGGTGGTTATGTAGTAGCTTGTAACCATCTTCTTCGCAAAGAGGGGCGTGACAATCCTACTATAGGTTTACTTATTTGCAAGGAGAAAGACCGTATCCAGGCACAATATGCCCTGGAATCAAGCAGCCAACCCATAGCTATTTCTGAGTACGATCTAGAAAAATTCTATCCTGAAAAATTGGAAGGAACTATGCCGACGATAGAGGAATGGGAAGCTAAGTTGGGGGGTAGCATTGAACACGAATAATATAGAATTATTCAAGTTTTGCAAGTTTAGCCCCACACGCCCTGGGCTAGGAGCTTCTGCCCCTTGCAAATACTACTTAATGATTCCGATTAATAATTAAATAACAATAACAGGCAACTAATTGTTACTCAAATATTTGGAATTATCGTTCAGAAAGATTATCTTTGTGAAAGATAATAATAAAGCATAACATGATGGAATATAATAACGAAGAAGCTAAGATACTTCTACCTGAAGACATCATGTAATAGGAAAAATGGGCTATATGCTTATCCAAAAGATAGCATATAGCCCATTAGCGTTTTGATTGCGAACTACGATTAATATAACTTTACCAGACTCTAGTGTCTCCCATATGGATTGGGAATTCTTTACTATTTCATTTTCTACTCAGGGTTTCTACAATAGTCATCACCTTTGTGAAATGGAATCTGGTCATACAAATCTCCTGGGTCATCCTCTGGACGTGCATAATTAGAAGATGCAGCCAAGATGCTGGCAGCCTCTATCTGATAGCTGCGCATCTCTGGTTTCATATAATTTTTCTTTGTCATACTTATCAATTTATTAATGGGTTCATATTACTTTACATACTTCTTACCATCCTTGATGTAGATACCACTCGTAGGCTCTTCGCTAAGCTTGCGTCCCTGCAAGTCGTAGATGCCTTGGCGAGAAGATGATACATCCTCCGTGTCGGTCTTGACATAGATGCCATCAATGCCTGTAGTCTCATCACCACCAATTACGTGGATGGCGATACGGCTCAACTGGACAGATGGATTCAGCTCGCTACCTGTTCTGTCACTGGCATTGAGATACCATCTCTGTGGATTAAGTTCCGTATCACTTCCAGTCTTCCACAGTTCACCTTTATTAATGACGAAGTCACTTGTTGTGTCAAAGCCAGTCTTTGCATTGAGAGTACCCAAGAACTGATAGTAGCGTGTAACGCTGGCGCAGTCTATTTTCTTGTCAGCAGCAGCGGCAAACGATACATTTGTAAATTGCAAAGTCTTAGCCTCAGCAGTTTCTGGTGCCTGCTTCAAACGGATGAGGCAAGGGGTAAGTGCTGGTATGGTGATGCTATTCTTTACTGGTTTTACCTCCAACACAGTATTAAAGCTGCCATCCTTCTGCTCAAACTCATGGAAGTTGTTGATGGTTGCCACCTCATAATCAGCAGGTATCTGATCGCATTTAAGTTCGAATGGTACATATACCGCTTGCCATCCATCATGCTTGAATATGCGGTTGTAGGTCAATTCCTTTACGGTAAATTCCGCCTTGCTATTGTATACAGTGGCATCATTCAATGTGAATGCTTCCACGGTGAAAGCACTTGCATCATCGTTTGGCTTAGCCTCGATGCTGCCATCGCTTGTAGCGTAATAGTCATGATAGTCACAATCTGCTCTTGTACATCCTTTCTGATAGATGCCCTTGCTATCATTGAAGGTAACATCCTCAGACATGTTATGTCCAAGGGCTGGCAATGTCTGTGTATAGGCATTGCTAAAGATAGCCTTGGCATTGAAGGCATAAGAAGTCTTATAGTACTTATGACCATCTTCTGTACAAGTAGCCGCTTCATTGTCATGCTCTGCATCATGCACCACAGTCATTTGCGGTGTTTCGGTCTTTCCACATACCTTGCAAGTATATGTTACAGCCACCGAAGGTACTTGTGTCTTATCCTCAGCTTCAGTCCAAGTATATTTACCAGCCTCATAGCTCAAGTCATGGTTACCATTCGCCTCGTCTTCAGCCTCAGCGTTGTAAGCAGTAGAATGCTGAACCGTATTACTAAAGAAGCGAACTCTGCTGCCATGTTGATAACCACCATAGACAGTATTGTCACCAGTTGAAGTCAAGACTGGATAAGCGTCAGCATTCTCACCCAACTTCTGATACCATGCCAAGGTGCTTCCTTCGGTAGGAGCAGATGTGGAGCCGTTAAGAAGCCATGCCACCTCGCCGCTCCTCAGTTGGGCTTCTGTAAATCCTGTTGCGTTATCTTCAGAGAGCTTGCTGTATCCGAAGGCTTTTACAGTTTTCTCTTGGCCGTTTGCATTCAGCTTTGCGCCACTATAGTATGCCACCATGCCTTCTGTGGCCCCTAAGTTAGAATAGCCAAAAGCCATGCCTATCTCTTGTGTGCTGTTCGTGGCACTTATGCAGCCATAGCTGAACACGTTCTGTATCTTGCCTTTATTTACGAAACCTGCCATACCAGCAACACGTTCTGTACCTTTCACATCTCCATAGTTGGCGCAGTCTTGGATTGTTCCGCTATAGAAATAGCCAACCAAGCCACCAGCAATCTGACTTGATGCCGTTACTTTTCCATAGTTGGCACAGGCGGTTATGGAATTACCTGTGCTAGCGAAGAAACCAAAAAGACCGCCGACATCTTCTATTCCTTGTACCGTGGCGTAGTTCACGCAGTTGTAGGCGTTACCATCAAGTTTACCTGCAATACCACCAGTATAATCTTCTCCTCCTTTCATCTGGCAAGTATTTGATATTTTGATATTTTGAAGGGTGCTTGTATTTGCATAACCAACCAAAATTCCTGTGAAAACTCCCGTATTCGTCACATTTGCATACTCAAAGGTTAGGTTCTTGATTGTGCTTTCTCCTGTATAACCGAAAAGCCCCATATATTTTTGGTTTGCATTGATATAAAGGTTGGTGATGGTCTTGTAATTTCCGTCGAAAGTTCCTTCGTAACTATTATTAGAAGTATTTCCAATAGGCTCCCAGCTCTTTTCTTCTAAGTTTTGAGACTTGTCTTCCACATGACATACTGTACTCATGTCAATGACATCAACTTCATCTGATATCTTTGCGCAGATACTATATTTTCCTCTATTCACCTCATCGCGGAACCACTTTAATTCCTCAGCTTTTGTGATGATGTAAGGATTGCCTACTTTGCCATCACCTTTGGAAGGACGCGTTTGTGCCCATGCCCCCCCAGCCCGTCCGAGAACGACTGTTTTGGGATGTATCACATAGGGCAGAACCGCTATCACGACTCCACCTAAGCCCTTCTAAGGGCATATCTTTTTTCATCTTAAAATTTTAGTTTATGTTAAACAATTCGTCATAAGGGCTTAAAAAGGCCGATATGAACACTAATAGAGCGTGTTTTTGATGGTATATGATTCCCTACAAGTCATTATCCAAGAGAAGCAATCAAAGCAGGTACACCTTTGAGAGATATGGCACGACGAAGGTTATAAGATAGGCAAAAGAGACCCATCTCAGCAGTTACTTTCAGTTTGCCTTTCAGTAAAAAGTAGTATTGCCCAAGTGCT
>ERZ779851.3361-NODE-3361-length-10749-cov-2.692257_pt1 | contig 10749 bp, 6 predicted proteins | sample MGYA00511094_ERZ779851 | MGnify/ENA primary metagenome ERZ779851 (study PRJEB29588, sample SAMEA2155512) | human gut metagenome | biome: human gut; feature: human-associated habitat; material: faeces | place: Denmark | collected 2008/2010 ... | reverse complement strand
TCGGCAAGGGAGAGCTTCCCGAATTCCCGGACCGGGCTTTTTCACACCGGGATTTCAAAGGACTGATGTTTCTCAGCGAAAGTGCCTTGAAGAATTACGAGTCGTATGTTTCCGGTCTTATGAATCATGTGAATCCCTATACGGGGCTTGCGTGGAAAGACGATCCCGTGATTGCGACCGTTTCTCTGGTCAACGAGGGGACTGTTTTCAATTCCGCGTTCCGGGGGGAGCTTCAGCCGCTGTGGCAGGCAAAGTTTGCGGAGTGGCTCAAGGCGCGGAAGCTGGATCCTGCCGTCAGGGAGAATGCACGTTTCCGCCGGGAATTCCTGATGGAACTGTACACAAAGACGTATCGCCGTCTGGAGCGGTTTTACAGGGAGACGCTTGGAGTGAAAGCTCCGCTGACGGATCAGAATTTCTGGACGACCGTTCCGCTGGCTGTTCTGAGGGAACAGTTCGATTATGTGGACAACCATTTTTACTGGGCGCATCCGGTCTTCCCGAACGGCGGTTTCAATTCGCTGCCCTTTGTGGTGATGAACGAAAGTGCGGTCGGGCGCTATGCGGGCGGGGTTTCGTCCATGTTCATTTCCCGCGTGCTCGGCAGACCGTTCACGGTCACGGAGTGGGATTATGCAAATCCCAACAGCTATAATGTGGAAGGCGCGTTTCTCACGGGCGCTTATGCCGCGCTTCAGGACTGGAGCGGACTCTGCCGCTTCAATTATGCGCAGGATGTCCGGCAGATCAACCGTCCGGAATGGCCGCTGATGTGGTTCTTCCCTAGCGTGAACGATCCGCTCCGCATGCTTTCGGAGCGTGCCGGATTCCTCTTCTTTGTCCGCCGCGATGTGCGGAAGTCGGAGATCGTCTATCCGTTTCTGATTCCCGCGGAATCCATGAAGGATCCATCCCGTCCCGATGATTTTCCCGTGCTTCCGAATCGTCTCGGATTGATCGGGCGGATCGGGACCATGACGGTTTCCGCCGGGAAAAAGCCGGTTTTCCCCGCAGGTGCGCGCGCTTTTCTTGGTACGGAAAAAACAATGGATGTTCCGCTGCCGTACATTCCCTGCGGAGTCCCGACGGAGGATCTGAAACGGATGGCGGATGCGAATCTGATTCCTGCAGGGTGTTACGATCCACTGGCGGATGTGTATACCAGCTCCACCGGAGAGCTCCGGTTGGAGCGGCAGGCAAACCGTTTCCGCGTTTCCACTCCGTTCAGCGAGGGATTCGTGCTGAAGGAAAATCAAACCCTGAGCGGAACATTTGCCGCGGTGACGAACCGTCTGTGCTTCGGGGCGTTTCTTGTCGCGTCGATCGACAGCCGTCCGCTTGCGGAGAGCAGCCGGATTCTGATCCTTCATCTGACCGATTCCAAAAACAGCGGAATGCGGTTCACCGGACCGGATATGAATACCTGTACGGATCACGGCGGACTCCCTCTGCTTGTGCGGCGCGGGGAAGCCGAACTGACATTGAAGCGGGTTCTCAATGGCTTCCGCTGTTATGCGCTGGAGCTGGACGGCTCGCGTTTCGCAGAGGTCGCGATGCGTGTAAAGGAGGGAACCACCGTTTTGCCGCTGCGGACCGCGAACAAAGGAAAAGTCATTGCCGCCTATGAACTCGTCAACGAACGGAAAGGAGAAGAAAAATGAAACTGTCTGTTGCCGCTGCCGTCTTATTGACCGCGTGGGGAGCGTTTGCCGTGTCTCCGGAGGTCGCTCCGGCGGATCAATGGAAACTGGGAAATGGGATTTCCCGCGTCCGGAAGGACGGGAAAGAGCTGATCGTGCTGAATGTGAAAGAATCGGAGAAAGCCGGGAGGCACTATGCGGAGATTCCGTTGGATCTCACCGCGCACGGCGGAAAGCACACCACGTTTTCCATCCGCGTGCGGAGTCATGGCTGGAAGCAGGACAAAACGGAGCGTTCGCGCCGCGGACTGCGTTTTATGGTGACTTACCGCCATCCGGAGACCGGCCGCGCGGTCTGGCATCACTCCTGGGATACCTGGGATACCGTGGACTGGGAAAAATATGCCGGACACCGGAAAGAGGAATGGCGCGAGATCTCGTTCTTCTCTCCTTTGGATGCGAAGATTTCCAAAGCTGTTCTGATGCTCGGCACGGAGAACAATTCCGGTACGGCGGAGTTTGATCTTTCCTCGTTCCGTGTCCGTCAGGTGTTCCGCGATGATGCGTCGGATCATATCTGCGAATATTCGGACCGTGTGAGGAACACTCCGGTCCTGCGCGGCGTGAACAACTCTCCGAACCCGCTGACGGAAAATGATTTGAAGACGCTCCGTTCCTGGAATGTGAATGTCGTCCGCTACTGGATCTCCGCCTATGCGTGGGTGTTCAACGGAAAGGATTTGGCGGAGCTCCGGAAACGGATCGAAAAGCGGCTGGAGAATTTTGACCGGATTGCGCCGCTTGCGGAAAAGTATGGGATCCGTCTGATCCTCTGTTACGGTCTTCCGCCGGGCGGCCGCCGGAGCGATGCGACGCTTGAGATGCAGTATGATCCCGCGCTTGCGGATTATTATGTGAAAATGTGGGAACTGATCGCCCGCCGCTGCAAGGGCAGCAAGGCAGTCTGGGGATACGATCTTATCAACGAACCGCAGCAGACGACAGAGCTTGCGGTTGATTATCTGGAGATTCAGCGCCGGGCGGCGGAGGCGATACGCAGGATTGATCCCGATGTGCCGCTGATTATCGAATCCAACCTGCTGGCTTCGCCGGAGATGTTCCGCTTTCTGGAGCCGCTGAAGATGAAAGATGTGATCTATCAGGCGCACATGTATGTGCCCGCCGGATTCACCCATACCACGCTTGGTCCCTATCCCGGTACGATCCGGGGAGAATACTGGGACCGGGAGGCGCTGCGCAAGGTCCTGAAACCGGTCGTGGAGTTTCAGAAACGGCACAAAGCGCGCATTTACATCGGCGAGTTTTCCGCCCGGTCGAGAGCAGAGGGCGCCGACCGTTATCTGCGTGACTGCATTGAATTATTTGAAGAATACGGCTGGGACTGGACTTATCACTCATTCCGCGAGGCGCCGACCTGGGATGTGGAAAAGGAGTGGAAAGACGGCAAACATGTTCCCTCCGCCGGAAATGCCCGGAAAACTGTTCTGCTCAACGCATTGAAGAAAAACCGTTGATCCGGGAATATGCACGGCTCCGGTCTTTTTCCGGATGTGTCATTCGCGCCCGGAACGGGCATTGAGTCCGTACCGGTTCAGGATTGCTGCCGCACGGCGGAGACGTTCATCGTCTGGCGGTTCCGTGCGCGGCATCGTGTCGGGCAGACCGAGAGCCTTGTATTTGGTCCGTGCGAGCGAGTGGTACGGCAGGAGTCTGACGCAGGTAATTCCGCGCAGGGAGCCGAGAAACTGCCCGGTCGCCTCCATATTGGCATCGGAGTCGTTGCAGCCGGGAACGAACGGAATGCGGATTTCGATTTCCGCCCCGTGTTCCGAAAGAAAACGCAGATTGTTTCGGACCGGTTCGTTCGGCTGTCCGGTGAGTTTGCGGTGTTTGGCGGAATCCGCGTGCTTGAAGTCGACAAGAAACAGATCGGTTGCCGGAAGAACCGTCCGGAGTATTTCCTGCGAAACGAAACAGCAGGTGTCAAGCGCGGTATGGATCCCGTTTTCCTTGAGTGCGGAAAGAAATGCAAGTGTGAACTCCGGCTGCGTGAGCGGTTCGCCGCCGGAGAGCGTTACGCCCCCGCCGGATTCCTGATAAAAAGGGCGGTCTTCCAGCGCGATGCCAAGAGCCTCTTCCACAGAGACGTTCCGTCCGTACAGTTTCAGCGCTCCGCCGGGACATTCCGGTTCACAGACCCCGCAGGCGTTGCAGAGGTCCGGGAGAAATTCATGCTTTTTCTCCCGGAGCGCATGTGCGTGCCGCGGACACAGGGAGACGCACTCGCCGCAGTGGAGACATTTGTGTGCATAACAGGCAAGCCGGGGCGCGGCGGAGATGCTTTCCGGGTTGTGACACCAGATGCAGTGCAGCGGACAGCCCTTGAGAAAAAAGGTCGTGCGGATACCCGGTCCGTCGTGTACGGCGAACCGTTTCGGATCCAGAAGAATTCCGGTTTTGTTCATGCGGTCCTCCCGGAATTTGTCATTCCGCGATATTGCGGGCGCGTTCGATATAAGCGTCCTGCTCTTTTGGGCTGAGATCATTAACCCGGACGTCCCAGCCGCAGACGCGAACCTGAAGACCGGTATATTTTTCCGGGTTCCGTTGTGCGTCTTCCAGAACGGCGGCGTCGAAGATGTTGAAATGGATCGCGATCCCGTGACGGTCCATGTAAGTATGAAGCAGGGCGCGCATGGCGGCGAGTCCCTCTTCCCCCTGCACGGTGGCGGGGTGCATCATCACGTCAAGCGGAAAATCGCCGGGCAGGTCGATGCTGTCGATGGCGGTTGCGGAATGGATCAGCGCGGTTACGCCGTTCACGTCCGCGCCCATTGCGGGAGAGATGTTTTTGGACATTTCTTCGCCGGCTCTGCGTCCGTCCGGAGTGGCTCCGGTTTTTTCTCCGAGCCGGATGAATGTGCGAGCCGAGTGTCCGGAGGCTTCGTAGAATCCGCCGCGCGCATTGGGACGCAGATTCAGTTTCGCTCCCAGAAAATGACCCAGGGCGGCGGCATAGCGGTCCGCTTCGGGATCGCCGTTGCCGTACCGTCTGCGGGAGCGGAGGATCCGCAGACGCAGTTTTTCGTGTCCTTCCCAATTCCGGAGCAGAATGTCGCGGAATCCGGCAAGAGTGAGTTCCTGTTTCCGGAATACGGATTCCCGTACAGCCATCAGTGCATCCACCGCTGTTCCGAGACCGGCGCAGAGGATCGACGTGTTGTTGTAAACGCTTCCGTTGGAGAATGCGTCTCTGGCGGTTTTCAGGCTGTTTTCGATGGTGATGGAATAGAGCTGGGCGGGATTGATGAGATGCAGGTATTGCTCAAAATCGTCCGCGCAGAGAACGATGGTTTCAATGATGTCGTTGAGATACTTCAAGTATGCCGTGTAGAAATCATCGAATGTGCGAATGTTTTCCAGCGGTTCCGCGCCGCATTCAAAGCGGGTTCCGGTCGCCGGGTCGATTCCATTGTTGAAGACGAGTTCGACCGGTTTCAGCATGTTGATGTACCCGGGACCCGTTGTGTTGCCGCATGCGCGGGGGACGAACTCGTAGCATCCGCGGATGTCGCAGGTGCGAGCGGTTTCTTCGGTGTAGCCGAGTCCCATCATTGCGCGGCGGATGGAGTCTTCCGAGACGAACACAAGACTGTTGTTGCCGCGCCGGATCATGTCCAGCGCTTTGTTGAGGAATGCGGTCGGAGTGTTCCGTGCCGTCTTGATCTGGATTTTCGGCGTGGGGATGGAAAGACGGTCGAATACATCAAGGATCAGGAAGGAGAGTTCGTTGACCCCGCTTGTGCCGTCCGCTTCCGTGCCGCCGAGATAAAAGGGATGTCCCCAGTAGTTGTTGATGGAAGCCCACTGCATGAGGAAACAGGCGAAGAATTCGCGGATCTGCGCTTCGGTGTAACGTCCTTCGCGCAGGTCGCGTTCATAATACGGATAGAGCATGCGGTCGAGATTGCCGAGAGAGCGGACCTGCATCCGGTCGATATGTTCGCAGAACATGAAATGCAGATAGATGATCTGGAGGGCTTCGTAAGTATTGCGCGGCGCGCCGGTGCGGAGCTGTTCCAGACATTCGGTTTCCACTTCAATGCGCGGATCGCCGGGGTGCTTTTGCCGTGCGTAGTCGATGAATCTGCCGATACATTCCAGAACGGCGCATATCGTGATGTCGAGTCCGTCGAAATATGCCCGTGCGCTGTCGTCGAGCGTTCCGTTCTTTTCCCGTTCCGCGCGGAATCCGCGTGGAGCTCCGCGGCAAAAAGAAAAAATGGGTATCCGGAAAGGATATCATTCTCTGGCTGCTTCGCCAGATCAGCGTAAATGGCGCGGACTATGCTTCCCTGGAGTTTGTGGGTGACATTGCGGATCTGACTATGGATGATCGTATGACCATCTGCAACATGTCCATCGAAGCCGGCGCCCGCGCAGGCATGATCGCCCCGGACGAGGTGACTTTCGAATACCTGAAGGGCCGTCCGCACGCGCCGGAAGGTGAGATGTGGGACAAGGCCGTCGAATATTGGAAGACGCTGAAGACCGATGACGATGCCGTGTTCGACAAGGAAGTGACCATCAACGCCGAAGACCTCGAGCCGTACGTCACGTGGGGCACCAACCCGGGCCAGGGCGTGAAGATCTCCGGCGTGGTGCCGGATCCGGCCTCCTTCAACGACGAGACCGAGCGTTCCGCCGCCGAGCGTGCCATCGCCTACATGGGACTGAAGCCGGGCATGCGCATCAAGGACATCGCCGTGGACACCGTGTTCATCGGCTCCTGCACCAACGGCCGTCTTGAGGACCTGCGCGTGGCCGCCTCCATCATGAAGGGCCACCACAAGGCCGACAACATCCACCGTGTGCTAGTGGTGCCGGCATCCTCCCGCGTGCGCCTGCAGGCGGAAAAGGAAGGCCTCGACAAGATTTTCAAGGACTTCGGCGCCGAATGGCGTAACGCCGGCTGCTCCATGTGCCTGGGCATGAACCCGGACAAGATGGTGGCCCGCGAACGTTCCATCTCCACCTCGAACCGCAACTTCGAAGGCCGTCAGGGCAAGGGCTCGCGCACGCATCTGGCGTCGCCGGCAGTCGCCGCAGCCACCGCCATCCGCGGCACCATCTGCTCGCCGGCCGACCTGTGAACCTGCTGCGAGCGGAAGCTGCGAACGCAATCGTAAGTAATCGAAATATCGAAATCGAATATCGATAGGCAATCGAAGGATTTGTTGACATGGAAAAACTGACTACCCTTACCGGCGTGGCCGTGCCGCTTCGCCGTTCCAACGTTGATACCGACCAGATCATTCCGGCCGTGTTCCTGAAGCGCGTGAAGAAAAGCGGCTTCGACGACGCCCTGTTCTACGCGTGGCGCCGCGACCCGGAATTCGTGCTGAACAAGCCGGAATACAAGCAGGGCAAGATCCTTGTGGCCGGCCCGGATTTCGGCATTGGTTCCTCCCGCGAGCACGCCGTGTGGGCGCTGCACGATTACGGTTTCCGCGTGGTGATTTCCTCCCGTTTCGCCGACATTTTCTACGGCAACACCGCCAAGAACGGCGTGCTGGCCGCGATTATGCCGCAGGAATCCATTGAGCTGCTGTGGAAGCTGCTGGACGAGGAGCCGGGCCGCGAAATGACCGTCAGCCTGGAAGACCGTACCGTCACCTGCGGCGATGTGACGTTGCCGTTCGAAGTGAACGACTACACCCGCTGGCGTCTGATGAACGGCTACGACGACATCGACCTGACGCTGCAGCACGAAGACGACATCATCGCATACGAGAAGATGCGCGCCGAAAAGTTCCCGTTCAAGCCGAAGACCCTGCCGGTCAAGCGCGAGCCGGAACAGCCGATCGAATCCGCCCGTGAGGGTGAATACCCTGATTGGCAAGGCCCGTTGGCCGATCGCGGCATCATCTGACGCGATGGCTGGTCGGCAGTGCAGTGCACTGCCGACAGGGCCTTGCCCGAGTCCGAAACGAGGGCAGCAATGAGCCTGCGCGCAGCGCAGTCCGTAATTGCAGATAGGCCCGTTGGCTGATCGCGACGGTAGCCCATTTCATCATTGGCTGACCGCAACCACATCTAACTTTTCCCAAGCCCGGCACCCAAGCCGGGCTTTTTGTTTACCTTCCATCACCTTTCCGCCAACAGCAAATTCCACAAAGCGGTGGCAAAGCGCGCGCAAAGCGGTGGTAAAATCATAATACGACGGCAAAGTGGCGGCAAAGCGAGCGTAAAACGCGTGGTAGGTAAGGCGGTGATGGCCAATGGACGGTAGCGAGCACGATGATGCCTGGTGGTCCCGGGAGGTTCCTCGGATGCGTGAAGGCAACCGTTTGGAAGCGAAACGTGCCAAGGGCGGCCTGCCCCACAGTTTATGGGAGACGTACAGCTCCTTCGCCAATACCGAAGGTGGGCTGATTCTGCTGGGCGTGTCCGAACATGAAGACCATTCTTTGTATATCACCGGAGTAGATGATGCGCGGAACATGGCGCAGGATTTTTGGAACATGGTGCATGATCCATCGAAGGTCAGTGCCGTTGTGCTGAGCGACAACGACGTGGTGATTCGCCATACCTCGCAGGGAGATGTTATTTCCATCGACATTCCTCGTGCGGCGAGGGACTGTATTCCCGTGTACGTGGGCCAGAATCCGATGACGGGCTCATACCGGCGTAATGGCGATGGCGATTATCTGTGCGATGAGGAAACGGTTCGTGCCATGCTTCGGGACAGTGACCTGCTTCCCTTGGACAGAACGATTGTTGAAGGCATGGGTGCTGACGCGCTCAACGCGGATAGCGTCGCATCATATCGTCGGCAGTTCAAGAACAGACGGCCCGGCCATCCATGGGTCGGATTGTCTGATGAGGATTTCCTGCTTCGCATCGAAGCGTTGCGGCTTGATGGTTCTCAGGTGCGTCCCACACGAGCCGGATTGCTGATGTTCGGTGAGGCGTGGCGAATCACGTCCGAATTCCCCTACTATTTCCTGGACTATCGCGAGGTCATGGACGACCAGGAGCGGTGGAATGACCGATTCACGTCGGATGATGGCACTTGGTCGGGCAACTTGTACGATTTTTGGGGCAAGGTGGTCAATCGTCTGCGGTCGGCTGTTGCCCATCCGTTCCAGCTTGATGCCGATTTGCATAGGATTGATGACAATCTGATGGATAAGGCCGTTCGTGAGGCTGTCACCAACACGCTCGTTCATGCCGATTACTTCATTCGCCGGGGCACGGTGATCATTCAGTATTACGACAGAATCGTATTGTCGAATCCCGGCAGCCTGCGTCTTTCCTCCGAAGAGGTGATGCAAGGCGGCATTTCGGATACGCGGAATCCCACGTTGATGAAAATGTTCAATCTGATTGGCATCGGAGAAAAGGCGGGCAGTGGTTTTGACGTGATGCGTGAAGGCTGCCTGTTCGCAGGAACCGCCGCGCCGGAATTGGAAGTGTTCGACGATCCGGGGCGTGTGCAGCTTACGTTGTATCCGCGCAAGATCGCCGGAGATTCCATGATCGCCGGAGCTTCTGCTGTTCCCGGAGTCTCTGCAGATGGCGGGGGCCCTGTTGGTGCGGAGTCGCCGACAATGCGGAATTCGGAGCATGGCACTGGTACGGTCCATAGGATTGGCGCTCGCGGGGCTGACCGTTTGAACGACATGGTCGGCACATTCGGCAAGAACGTGGCCCTACCTGCCGATTTCGGCAATGCGATCAGGCCGCAAAGCCAGTTGGAGAAAATCACCTATGCGTTGACGGTCGGCGGACCGCAACCCACCTCGTATCTGGCTGTGGTGCTGGGGCTTGGCCTCACCCGTACCCGGGAGATATTGGCCTCACTGGTGAAAGACGGTGTTATTGAACCAATAGGCGTCGGACGCGGACGCAAGTACCGTCTTGCCGAGCATACCGGCTCATGACGGCGTTCCGGTTCTCTGGACTTGACCTGGATCGAGAGCCCAAACTCGTCTGGGGAAGTCCTAGCCAAGGAGGTTTCCAAGGTGAGACGGGGCGTGCAGGCGGGACGTGTGTCGCGTTACAGTGGACATGACATTTCGTGTGTTCGCATCGCATATCCAAAACATGACACGAGAACAATTTCGGGGAGCAGTATGAGCCAGGGTTTCGCGCCGTTTTACGACGTCAATCGCACGTATGAAGACAACTATCTGCAGGGGCCGTTCGGTGCGTTCGCCGAAGTGATGAAGGGCGATTCCGCTGCCGGCGCCTCCGCGCAGTCTGCACAGACCACCCAGTCGCAGTCGTCCGACCAGGCCGAGGAATTCCTCGGCTTCCGCGTGAACCTGCCGTTTGGCATTCCCGCTGGTCCGCTGCTGAACGAGCGGTTCACCACCGCCGCCTTCCGCATGGGTTTCGATTTGGCGGTGTACAAGACGGTCCGCTCCCGCGCGTGGGGTTGCAACGCCTTCCCGAACGTGCTCGCCGTGCATCCGAAGAACGCAGACGGGTCGCTGGTTCCCGGCAGCGCCGAACTGGATGAAGGCGTGCTTGCCGACACCCGATATGAGCTTCCGATTTCGATCTCCAACAGTTTCGGCGTGCCGTCGCGTGACCCCGACGAATGGCAGCCGGACATGAAGAAGGCGATCGCCGCCGCCGGCGACGGGCAGCTGCTCGTGCCCAGCTTCCAAGGCTCCCGCGTGGACGGCATGGACCGCAAGGCGTACATCGCCGACCATGTCACCACCGCGCATCTGGTTACGGAAACCGGAGCCGGACTGATGGAAATGAACACCAGCTGCCCCAACGAAGGTCACAATCGCCTGCTGTGCCACGACCCGCATCTGGTGGGGGAAATCACGGAAGCCGTGAAAAACGAAATCGGCGATCGCCCGCTCATCGTGAAACTCGCCTACATTCCCAACGACACCGACCTGGAAACCATGGTCAGGGAAACCGTCGGACATGGCACCGTGCAAGGCTTCTCCACCATCAACACCATTTCGGCGCGCCTGGTGGACGCCAATGGCAATCAGGCCTTGCCGGGAGCCGGACGCGACCGTTCCGGCGTGTGCGGTAACGCCATCCGCGGAGCCGGTCT
>ERZ779851.3359-NODE-3359-length-10754-cov-15.227685_pt1 | contig 10754 bp, 10 predicted proteins | sample MGYA00511094_ERZ779851 | MGnify/ENA primary metagenome ERZ779851 (study PRJEB29588, sample SAMEA2155512) | human gut metagenome | biome: human gut; feature: human-associated habitat; material: faeces | place: Denmark | collected 2008/2010 ... | reverse complement strand
GCCTGGTGCTCAGATATCTTATTATAACATAGATGATGGACCGATGTAGGCATTTGTTCGTGTTGGTAACTAGAGTGTAGTAGCTAGTATCTTGAAGCACAAAGAACTGGTGCTGAAGGGTAGTAACATGTCGTATGAGCCTTGTGTATTGTTGGAAGTTCGTGGATATGGTATTTACCGTGCTTCGTGCCACATACTTTAAGCGCACTAAACGTTTGTTTGAGAATAGCGACTATGAATCATTCGGCATTATCAACGAGAAGTGTGAACTGATTAATACTGGTGCTCTGCTCGCAGACTATCCTCCTGTTCGCCACTCACATTTGTTCTGTACTCGCTGGAATGAACTTGACAAGGCTAATGGTATGGTGGTTAATTTTTGAATAAAATTATCATTGAAAGATATTTTACCAAAATAAATTGAACAATATTAGCTTTTTACATTGAATTTTGATATATTTGCATTAAACTACAAATTATTTCAATTATGAAGCAATTGAATAGGATTAAAATAGTCCTTGTTGAAAAGAATAAAACGGCTAAATGGCTCTCTGAGCAAGTTGGTAGGAATGTGACATCTGTTTCTCGTTGGTGTACTAATGCTTCACAACCAGATTTGGAAACATTATTTCGCATAGCGGAACTTTTGGATGTTGATGTAAGAGAATTGCTTCATGTAGAAAAGGATAAATCTAAATAAGTATATCAAGATGGCTATTCCGGTAAACATAGAAGACTTGCTTCATAAGCGTAAAATAGAATCCACCCGTATTGAGTTTAAAACAGGATGGAATCCTGATGATATCTATCATAGTGTCTGTGCGTTTGCAAATGATTATAACAATGATGGTGGTGGCTATATTGTTGTAGGTGTTGAAGAAGAAAATGGCATTGCAAAGCGTCCGGTAAAAGGATTGCCAGAGTATATGCTGGATACAATTCAGAAAGAGATGGTAGGATATAATAATACAATATCCCCACCATATTTTCCACAAGGTATACCAGTAGAAGTAGATGGAAAATGGATTTATGTCATTGTTGCAAGGACGGGACAACAGCGTCCATATAAGTCACCGGAGTATGTGACTATCAAGAAAGACAAAAAATACAATTATTATATTCGATATCTGACAAGCTCTGTTAAGGCAAATCCAGAGCAGGAACGTGAATTGATTAATTTGTCCGACCAAACACCATTTGATTGTAGGGCAAATCACAAGGCAACATTCGAAGATATTTCACCTGTGTTGTTGGAAGATCACCTGCGTAAGACTGGTAGTAAACTTGCAAAACAGGTAAGAGAGCGTGGCGTTGAGGAAATTCTCAATGATATGCAGCTTTTAGTAGGACCACCGGAACTAAGATATATTCAGAATGTGGCACTTATGATGTTCTGTGAGCATCCGGAGAAATTTTTTGGATATACTTATGTTCAAATGACATCTTTTCCAAAGGGAAGTATAGAGAATCCAAGTATTAGTGAGGATTTCCCCAATATTACAGGTTCAGTCCCACAAATGATTCAGGCAACAATGGAACGTTTTCGTAATCTGTTTATACGGGAAAAGGTTATTAAAGTTTCAAATCAGATGGAAGCTTTGAGAATCTTTAACTATCCTTATCAGGCAATCGAGGAGGCTGTGGTAAATGCTTTTTATCACAGAGATTATATGTCGTATGAGCCGGTTACTATAGAGATAGAGCCGGACTGCATAAACATCATGAATTTTCCTGGTATAGACAGGTCGATTTCTGAAAAGACAATAGAAGAAGGAAAAAGATTTGTTTCAAGATATTATCGCAATAGGAGACTTGGCGAATTTTTAAAAGAGCTTGATTTATCAGAAGGTCATTCTTCTGGTATCCCAACTATACAGGAAGAACTTGAAAAGAATGGTTCCCCTAGAGCGGAATTCTTTACCGATGAAGATAGACGAGCTATGAGAATAAGGATTCCAATTCATCCAGCGTTTTTAGAAAATAATGATGAAATTTCAGTATCGGATGGTTATGAAAAAGCGACGAATAAATTGTCTAAGAAAAAGATAGAGCAGTATGACAAAATCCTAAAGTTGATGGATGATGGAAACTGGCATAAGACTGCAGAAATTGCAGAGAATTTGGGACTAAAGGATACCAGAACAAAAGAATTGTTGAAGGAACTGGTTGGACTTGAGAAGCTTGTTGATAATGGTAAAACAAAGGGGAAAATGTACAAATTAAAATAATTCGTCGCTAAAAAAGCGACGAAAAAAGCGACGAAAAAAGTGCACTTTGTGAGGTGAGATTGATGAACAAGATTATCGAACAGATAGAAAAAATTAAGCAAATAAATTCAAATGAGAATCTTGTGATTTTTGTGGGTGCTGGAGTTTCTAAAAATTCTGGTGTGTGTTCATGGGGGGAGTTAGTTAAAGAGATTGCTGATAAAATTGGTGAAAATAAATGTACATCATGCGAGATAAAAGATTTGATATGTGGAGAATGCGGTGAGCAAATTGAAATGTGCAGTATAAATGGTTATAATTGTAAATTGAAATATGATTTTTCGGCAGAGGATTTTCTTCGTATCCCACAACATTTTTATGAAAGCTTTGGTGATACTGAAGAAGAGAAAAAATCATATTATGATTTTTTGAAAGAAAAGTTTTGTAGTGATGAATATGAAACTAATATTATTGATGAAATTATTGTTAAGCTACAACCAGAACATATTATTACGACAAATTATGATCATTTACTGGAAAATGTGAATGATCCTAGAGTTTCCAAATATGCAGTCATAACGAAAGATGATGATATTTTATCAAAAAAAGGACGAAATTATATTATCAAAATGCATGGCGATATTGATGATATCAAGAATATTGTCTTAAAAGAGGATGATTATTTAAATTATTCTCAAAATCATATTATTATAGAGACGTTTATAAAATCCCTTTTGATTGACAAAACATTTCTCTTTGTAGGATATTCGTTAAATGATAATAACTTGAAACTTATTATGAGCTATATTGATTTCTTTGTTAAAGAAAAAAGGGTAGAAAATCGTCAGCCACATTACTTAGTAGTAGATAAAATTAAAGATTGTGCTCATGACATATCATACTGGAAAAACAAAGGCGTTGAGTTAGTAGATTTATCTCAAATATCGGATTATATGATAGAAAACTCTAGATGTGCGGAGATAAGTAACAGTGTAGGAAAAAAATTGTATTCTTTTTTGTATTATTTGAACAATGAGCCACTAACATATACAGGTGAAAAATCGGAAGTGTTAAATATTGCGTTGGAGAAACTAAAAAATGATGTTTCTTGTTTTGGATTCATTAGTTACAAAACAATTATTGAGGCATTTCAATTTAAAAGTGTTTATGGAATAAAGACACCGATAATGACCTTTAATGATGTAGTGGAATATAATAACTTTAAAATACTAACAAGAAACAAGGACTTGTGTTGCTTGTTGAAGAAGTCAGGGGTATTTGGAATTCAACTTGAATCAGGAGCTACAAGAGATAGGATTGTTTTTGAAGAAAATATTGAAGAAGATGATATTTTATTTGAGCTTTCTCTGCAAAATAAGTATCATGAAATTATGAGTAAAATAGAAAAGGAATCATTAAACTCTGTGAAGGCATACTATTCTTCGTTGATCAAGTATACAGACGGATTAATAGATATTATGAATGGCTTGAAGGAACAATATGACAATGTAGATTATTTGAAACTCTCAAATGAAAAGTATTATGAATTAGCAATATACCAATTTAATAATACATGTGCACGTTTATTATTGTATTTAGGGAATAGTAAAGAGGATTATGGTAGGCTGAATTTATTATTGGATAGTGCGGCTGCTCGATATAGTAAAGCATATAATACAATAAAAGACATAACCGAAAATGGCTCTGCAATTCAAGAAATGAATAATTATCTTTTAAAGCATGAAGAATATTATATGAAAAAAGCAAGTATTTCTAAAATGGGTGGAACAATTTATGGAGACTTGTTTCAGATTAGGCAGATTGCATATGACTATTACTTGTTCTACAAGAAAAATCATTTAATGTTGGATTGGTTCAACAATGTTGAAAAAATGGTGACACCATATATAAAAGCAATATTTTGTACATATTATCCAGATGAATTTCAGGGAAATAAACAGGGGGCATTTCCAAGAACAAATGTGAAACCATATCCTATAGAATTGTTGGATGTAGATATGATGGTAAAACATATTAAACAAAAGGAATTAAGAAGTATAGCATCATATTATAAAGTTGAGTCAATAGAATTATCTGACGAATTTGACATTTCTGTGTTGTTTGAGAATTTTTGCTTATCCATGAAGGAATATTGGAATATAAGGATGATAGAGCAATTGGAGTCGTTTAGTTTCTTATTGTCGTTATGCAAGTTGAATCAGGAACAAAACTCTAGAATTGTAAAATCTTTTGTAGCATTGCTAACTCCTTCTGAAAAAGAAAATGTTCGTACAATCACAAATAACATATATGCTTTGTCAATTTATGTAAAAGAGCATTTTGACAAAAATATTAAAGAATATGCCGATTTATTGGTATTATTGATTAATAGCGACATTCTATTAGAGGCAACGGCACATAGTAATGCATATCCTGAATTGATAAAGATACTATCTGAGTTAGCGGATAAAAATATATATAACAATTGTTGCAAAGAGCTTGATAGAATAAAGAGTAATAATCGTCAGAAGACATTATGGGTATATATTAATAGAAAAGTTTTATTGAAATATGATGAAAATAAATGGAAAAAATTCATAGAGGAGAATTTAAACAACAATTGGGATGAAGAAATATTTCAATTTCTATATGAAAAAATATTAACATTTGATGAGAAGATTAAAGAATATTATGAAAATAAATTTAGGGAGTTTGCTAGCGGTAATAAAGGAAAAGTATATACATATCCAGATCATAAAGCTGATGCAATTAATTATTTGATTATTTTAGTACTTTTAGATATTGCAAATGAAGAAGATATCGGATTTATGAGACAGTATACTGATATGAGCCAATATTTAGAATTTATATTTAAGCCAGATTCCTTTGATTATAAGAATATCAAGATATCTGATACTATGTGGTGTAATTTTATTAATAATAAGTATTACAGAAAAAGAATATTGGAACATAGGAGTGAATTTTGGAATAAGGATGAGGAGAAAAGAATTGAATTAGGATTTGGTTCTTCATTTGAAAACCGAGTGGCATATAAATATTTATTTGATTAAGACTAAAGTGTTATTAGAAATTATCTATTAGACCTGCAAGCCACCAGAACTACACACAATAATGACAATATAGAAATGGTACTGGATTGGTACTAAAAATGTGTGAAACGAAAAATAATGAGTGAAAAAGACGTATATTATCAATACGAAACGGTATAGATAACTGTATTAAAACAACCAGAATCAAACCAAACTTTGCAAGTTTGAATAACGGATTAAAATGCCGAAAGCCTGTATTTATGCGGGTTTCCGGCATTTGCTTTATCAAATGGCTCTGGTTTGGCTCTATTTGTGGGCGGGATAAGAGTTGCGAAAGCACTGATGGAGAAATAAAGGCATAATGGTAAGAAAAAAGTGATATATGCATCTTGGAAGCACAGCAATACTGAAAATTATAAGTTCAGCTGGAACAAAAAGTAAGTTATGTACTGGAGAATTCCGGGGATCTGTGGGGGGGTAATTGCGGGAAAAAAGGGAAAAGCGTATAATGCAAGAAAATAATGTTTTCACAGTGTAAAATAGAGGAGAGAACTATCATGCAGAAAATACTGATTGTAGAAGATGATACAAATATCAATAATCTGCTTCAGGAAGCATTATCAAAAGCAGGCTATTCCTGTGAGCAGGCGTTTTCCGGAACTGAGGCAAAGCTGCTTTTGAATATGCAGGAGCATAGCTATGCACTGGTGTTGCTGGATTTGATGTTGCCGGGAATTACAGGAGAAGCAGTTCTGGAGGAAATACGGAAAAAGGGAAATCTTCCGGTTGTTGTTTTGACTGCGAAAGATAGCTTGGATGAAAAGGTAAAGGTTTTAACTAGTATAATATCTTTTTAATAACTCGACTATATTTAAAATCTGTGCTACAATGTCCTTATAAAGATTTTGGAGGGCATTTACATGGGCAAAAGAGCATCATCAATTGAACTTAGCAATGAAGAAAGAGAATATCTGGAACTTCAAACTCGTGCCAGAACAATTCAGGCTCAAACAGTTGCAAGAGCGCGAATTCTATTATTACGTGCGGATTCCGTATCAATAGATGCGATTGCTGATAAAGTGGGGCTCAACCGCTGTAGCGTCATGCTTTGCCTAAAAAAATTTAAAGAAGGCGGCATTGAAAATGCACTCTTTGATGCCCCTGGTCGTGGCAGGAATGCTGAGATTACAGACGAAGAAAAAGCCTGGATCATTAACATTGCCTGCCAGAAGCCAATTGATTTTGGATATGCTGCTGAAACCTGGACGTATGCAAAGCTAACCTCACATATCAATAAAACTGCTGAAGCAGCTGGATACGCAAGACTTTCCACTATTCATAAAAGTACAGTAAATACAATTCTTGACAAGGCAGATATAAAGCCACATAAAATAACTTATTATTGTGAGAATAGGGATCCTGATTTTGATTCCAAACTGCATAATGTCCTGCTTGTGTATAAGCAGCTTGAAATGCAGTTTGATGAATCAGGAAAGCTCATTATATCTGAAGATACACCTATACATGTGCTGTCTTATGATGAAAAGCCAGGAATACAGGCTACTGCAACAACATCAGATGATTTAATGCCGGACGAAAAACATTCGACCATCAATAGAGATTACGAATATAAACGTTTGGGTACTCTTTCATTATTAGCTGCTATTGATCTTCAATCAGGAGAAGCGATTCCTCTTGTAAGAGACAAGCACAGCAGCACGGAATACATTGAATTTTTGAAGCTGTTAGATGATAAGTACCCAAAGGGAGACAAGATTCGCATCGTACTCGATAATCTTAAAGTCCATACATCAGAGGCGACCAGAAAATACCTGGCAACTGTACCGGGAAGATTCGAATTTGTATTCACTCCCAAACATGGATCATGGCTCAATATGGTTGAAGGTTTCTTTAGCAAGATGACTCGTCAGATGCTCAGAGGTATCCGTGTTAAATCTAAGGAGGAACTTACTAATCGTATCTACAGATATTTTGCAGAACTAAACGAAGAGCCGATTGTGTTCCATTGGAAATATAATCTCGATGATATTGATGTATCGGAAGAAATCATTGTTGATACACTGCCTGTCAAAAAGTCGAGTTAATTAAAGGATGAAATACTAGTGGGGCTGATGATTATATAACGAAACCTTTTGAAATCAGAGAGGTACTGGCAAGAATTCAGGTACAGCTTCGTCATACAGAAGAAAAGGAAATAAAAGAATCTAACCTTTCGTTCAGAGAGATGGTATTGAACAAAGCTACTTTTCAGGTCAGCATTGGTGGAAAAATACTTCCTAAGATAACAAGACAGGAGTTTGCGATTTTAGAATTACTGCTCAGAAATCCGAAGCAGGTTTTCAGTAAAGAGGACATTTTTGAATATGCGTGGGACGAACCATATATGGGTGAAACAAAAACTCTGGATGTACATATAAGCAATATTCGTAAAAAGATAAAAACAGTTACATCTGAGGAATATATTGAAACAGTCTGGGGAATCGGTTATCGTCTTCATCTATAATCTTTACTCTTTTTTTACTATTTATTTGCGTTTGATTAGGATTATTCCTTTATGATAAATGCAGATAAGAAAAAGGAGATGAAAAACTTGAGCGAAATGTTATTGGAAACAAGAAATTTGACTAAGCAATATGGACACCATAAAGCTGTGGACAGTGTCAATATGCATATTAAAAAAGGTGCTATTTATGGTTTTATCGGTCGGAATGGAGCTGGGAAGACAACTTGTCTGAAGATGATCAGTGGACTTTCCAAGCCAACTTGTGGAGAAATCGAGATGTTCGGATACAAGGGAAAGGATTTGCAAAAAGTTCGATCACGGATAGGATGTCTGATTGAGGCACCGGGACTTTATGGAAATATGACTGCATATGAAAATCTGAATATCAAATGCAAGCTGTTTGGAATAAAGAAAAAAAGTTATATTGAAGAAATATTGAGAATTATCGGTCTGGAGGATGTGGGAAAGAAAAAAACAAAACATTTTTCACTTGGAATGAAACAGCGTTTGGGAATTGGTCTTGCTTTGGTTGGAGAACCAGATTTATTAGTTCTTGATGAGCCAATCAATGGATTGGATCCACAGGGTATTGCAGAGATCCGGGATACGATTCAGAGACTTCAGAAAGAGAAGAATATGACAATATGCATTTCCAGTCATATTCTTGAGGAATTATCGAAGATTGCTACTGATTATGGAATTATTCATAATGGAAGTTTATTACAGGAAATTACAAGAGAAGAATTAATAAGAAGATGCAGTGAACGGATAGAGTTGACATTGGATCATCCGAAACAGGCGATTCCGGTGATGGATTCTATGGGATTTACCAACTATCAGGTAACAGATAAAGAGCATATTCATATTTTTGAACGATTGAATGAAAGTGCAGCGTTGAATATGGAACTTGCAAAGTCAGGAATTCCGGTAAAAGGGATTTCCATAACCAGTGAAGAACTGGAAACTTATTTTCTGAATCTGACGGGAGGTGCGGATCATGCTTAATATAATAAAAATGGATTTATACCGGATGCTTAAAACCAAAAGTATGTATGTAATCTGGATCGTACTGGCAGCAATATTATTGATTACAACATCTTTATGCAAGACAGATTATGAGCTTTTGACTGAAAAGGATGCCATGAAACAGGAGCAGGTTACTGAACCTACTGTGGATAATATTAATGTGGGAATGATGGTAACGCTGCCTACGGAGCCGGGAGAAAAGGTGACGGTATATGATATCTTTTTTGCCAATTCCCAAGGAAAATTGTATGCACTGCTTTTGGTGATTTTTACTGTTCTGTTTTCAACAGCGGATATCAGTAGCGGATATATTAAGAATATAGGAGGTCAGGTTAGAAATAGAGGAACTCTGATTTTTTCCAGGGCAATTGCCTTGGCTGTCTTTACGGTACTGACAATGGCAGGTGCATTCTTATTTCAGGCAGCGGCGAATGGTATTTTTTTCGGGGAATTGGAATGGGGAAATACAAAGGCAATTTTATCTTATTTTGTGACTGAACTGGCTCTTCATTATGCACTTGTGCTGATTTGTATGGCGATTGCAATTATTTTGAAAAATAATGTAATCAGCATGGTCATTGCTGTCTGTCTTACCATGAATGTAATGACCATTGTGTATGGGGTGATCAATAGTGCTATTCAAAAAATAGGAATTCAGAATTTCCAGATTTATAAGTATACGATAACAGGAAAATTATCACTGCTTCCTATGAATCCGAGTGGAAATGAGTGTTTGGCGGCATTTGGTGTGGCAATAGTGTTCATCGTTATGATGATATCAGTAAGCAGCGTTGTTTTTCAAAAGAGGGATATTTAACGGATGTATATCGTAATTGGGATATTAGCAGGAATTATTATTTTACAATTTATTATTATGTGGAAATACCAGCGGCAGGTGAAAGACATCTGCCGCCAATTGGCGTTTATGATGAAACATGACAGTAACATGTTGATTAACCATGAATTTGATGTGGGTGGAATAGGAAAGCTTTCTGACAAGTTGAATGAGCTTCTGGAACTGCGAAGAAAAGAGAAGCAGCATTATCAGGAGAAAGAAGCTCTGATTGCGGACACTTATACAAATCTTTCTCATGATATCCGCACACCACTGACATCTTTGGACGGATATTTCCAGCTAATGGAAGAATGTGAAAATATAGAGGATCAGAAACGTTATTTAAGCATTATCCACGAAAGAATTCATAGTCTGAATGAAATGTTGGAAGAACTTTTTATGTTTACAAAGTTAAAAAACGAATCTTACAGTTTGGAATTGACATTGTGCTGTATGAACCGGATTTTGAAAGAAACAGTTTTTTCATACTATGATGAATGGGTAAGAATGGAAATTCAGCCGGATATTCAGATTACGGAAGAACAGTTGTATATACATGGAAACAGGCAGGGACTCCGCCGTGTTATCCAGAATGTGATAAAAAATGGGCTGGATCATGGAGAAAAGAAGATTAGCATTGTGTTGGAACGTGATCAAAATCAGGCGGTGCTTAGAATCAGCAATCAGGTTACACATCCAGAACAGATTAATATAGATCAGGTATTTGAGCGATTTTATAAAGCAGATGTTGCCAGAAGTAAAACATCTACTGGATTGGGACTATCTATTGCAAAGGAGTTGGTTAGTCGGATGGATGGAGAGATTGAAGCAAAAATAGAAAAAAAAGAGTTTATTGTTGAAATGAACTTTCCGATTGTAACCGATGCTAAATAGTATTTTGCGACATAGAGGGATAATCAATAATTTTTATTTATCTTTGCAGAAGCATTAGCTCTTATGCTAGGATACTATCTAAGGAAAGTACCCATGACAGGGCGTTAAGCGTCCGGGGGGACGCTTGTTTAGCGCCGACCGGAGCGGAGCGTAGAGGTGGCGTCGATGACGGCTTATGAGATCATTTCGATTTTCATTGGGATATTAGCATTGTTGAT
>ERZ779851.3358-NODE-3358-length-10755-cov-7.656542_pt1 | contig 10755 bp, 15 predicted proteins | sample MGYA00511094_ERZ779851 | MGnify/ENA primary metagenome ERZ779851 (study PRJEB29588, sample SAMEA2155512) | human gut metagenome | biome: human gut; feature: human-associated habitat; material: faeces | place: Denmark | collected 2008/2010 ... | reverse complement strand
TAAATTAAAATATTTTGTTTTAATAAAATCCTATAGCTTTTTAATAAGTTATAGGATTTATTAATGTTAAACTAACGATAAAGCGACTTCCATCATATTTGTAAAAGTTTTTTCTCTCTGTTCGGGAGTTGTCGCTTCTTTTGTAATTAAAGAATCCGAAATTGTCAATATACAAAGAGCGTTAGCTTTTCCGTAAGCGGCGTTCATATATAATGCGGCTGCTTCCATTTCTACCGCAAGAACTCCCATTTTTGCCCATTTTAAAGTAGAATTATTCGCTTTGTAAAATGCATCCGAAGATAATATATTTCCAACATGATAATTTATTTTCATGCTTTCCGCTTTATCTACCGCTTTTTTTAATAATTCATAACTTGCTATTGGCGCAAAAGTTCCGTCTAATTCGTATTGACTTGCAAAATTTGAATCTGTGCAAGCTCCCATTCCTATAACCAAATCTCCAATTTTTAATTTTTCTAATAAAGCTCCCGCCGTTCCTATTCTTATAAGATTTTTGCATCCAAAAAAATGTATAAGTTCGTAAGAATATATCGCGCAGGAAGGCATTCCCATTCCCGTGCCTTGAACCGACACTTTTTTTCCTTTATAATTTCCCGTATAACCGAACATATTTCTTACGGAATTATATTGAATAACATTTTCTAAAAAATTTTCCGCAGGGCTTACAGACTGTCGATGAGGGCCTTCAGCTCGTCACCGGAGAAATCGTACACCGCGTCGCAGAACTGGCAGGTCATGCTGCAGTGGCCCTGTTCGTCCAGGATCTGCCGCAGCTCGTCCTTGCCCAGGGAGATCAGGGCACGCTCCACCCGCTGGCGGCTGCAGTAGCAGCGGTACTCCACGGGGCAGGTCTCCAGGATCTTCAGGTCGAAGTCCGACATGACCTGACGCAGCATATGCTCCGGGTCGTCGTCCTTGTCCAGAATGGCGGAGACGTTGCCTGCCGCCATGATGCCGCCCTCCACCTTGACGATGGTATCCTCGGTGGCACCGGGCAGCAGCTGAATGAGGTAGCCGCCGGCGGCCTTGACGCTCTGGTCACGGTCCACCAGCACGCCCAGTCCGCAGGCGGTGGGGATCTGCTCAGACTCCACGAAGTAGGCGGCCACATCCTCGGCGATCTCGCCGCCCAGCAGGTCGATGGTGCCCACATACGGCTCCTTCATATGGAGATCCTTGATGACGGTGATGGTACCCTCGCGGCCTACGGCACCGCCTACGTCCAGCTTACCGTCCTCACGCAGGGGAATGTCCACCTGGGGGTTGGTGACGTAGCCCCGGACGTTGCCCAGATTGTCGGACACGGCCAGCACGGTGCCCAGGGGGCCGCCGCCCTTGATCTGGAGGGTCAGGCTGGCGCCCACGCCCTTCAGGGCGTTGCCCATGAGGCTGGCGGCGGACAGGGTGCGGCCCAGGGCCGCGGTGCCCACCGGCAGCAGCTTGTGTATCTGCCGTGCCCGCTCCGTCAGGTCACGGCTGCAGATAGCGGCGGCCTGTACCAGGCCGTCGGATGAAATGGCTCTTACGATGCGATCCATAGAAAAATCACTCCTTGTGAGGTTATTTGCGGATGGCGGTAAAGTAGATGCGCTGTTCACCCTCTTTGGGGCTGCGGCACACCATGTCGCCATAGGCGCGGATATCGCCGAAGCCGGCGGCCTTCAGCCAATCGGTCAGCTCCTCCACGGTATAGGCCCGCTGGCGGTGGACCTCCAGGTCACGCTCCCAGGTGCCGCCCGACTGCTGGCGGAACAGATCCACATAGTAGGTACACAAGCCGCGGCGGTATTCGGTGCGCCAGACGCAGTAGGTGTCCTCCGTCTCATCCAGGAACACCTGACCATCCAGGGCGGCCAGCTTCTCCACGGTGTTGATGTCAAAGACCAGCAGTCCGCCGGGGGCGATGAACAGGTGCAGCCGCTGGAAGGTGCGCTGCACGTCGGCGGGGCGGGTCAGGTAGTTGAGGCTGTCCAGGCAGCAGATGGCGGCGTCCACGGTGCCGTACAGATCCAGCTTCGGCATGGACTGGTGCAGGAAGATGGGGGCGATGCCCTCCACCGTGCCGCTCTTGCTCATGGCGGCGGCCAGCATATCCTCGCTGCCGTCCACGGCGATCAGCTCATAGCCGCGCGCCGTCAGCAGCCAGGTCATGGCGCCGGTGCCGCAGGCCAGGTCCAGCACGGTGTGCACCGGGATGCGGCTGCGGCGGAAGAGCTTTTCGATAAAGTCCGCCCGCTTTTCGTACCGGACGTCCACGGTCAGGTCGTCGTAGCTGGCGGCCAGGGCGTCGTAGGCGCTCATTCCTCGGACTCCTTCTCCTTGGCCTCCTGCTCCTCCAGGGCCTTCATCTTCTCCAGGACACCCTCGTAGCCGCCGGCACCGTAAATAAGGCTGCGGTTCACGCGGCTGATGGTGGCGCTGGAGGCACCGGTGCGCTCCAGAATATCATTATAAATGAGGCCGTTGTTCAGCAGTGTGGCCACCTCGTAGCGCTGCTCCATAGAGCGCAGCTCCGGGATGGTGCACAGATCCTGGAAGAAGTTATAGCACTCCTCCTCGGTCTCCAGTGTCAGGATCGCCTTGTACAGACGGTCGCTCTTTTCTTTCTTGGCGATCTTGCATTTTGTGGTATGCACGGCCATGGTGTGCTTCCTCCCTTATAATACCTACATTCCCTATATGTGTGACACTTGTCACTTTTATATTTTAACGCTTTCGCGCGTGAAAGTAAAGGAGCAAAGTGAAAATTTTCTGTGAAGAACGAAAAACGGGAACCTTTTGGCGGAATTTTCCGTCACATAAATAGGAGAAACAACATTATTAAAATGGAGAGAACAGAACAGGGAGGAAAAAAGATGAAAAAGGTACGGATGATGCTGTGCGGCGTGCTGGCGGCGCTGATGCTGGCGGGCTGCGGCGGTTCGGGAATAGGAAAGTATGCCGTTGCGGAGGCTGGTACGCCCGCATGGACGCGGAAAACGGAGGATCGGGTGGACACGGAGGCACTGCGGCAGTTCGGTGACGAAACGGCGGCTGTTGTTTTCACCGGAGAAAGGAACGAGGTGTATTCCCCGGTAAGCCTGTATGTGGCGCTGGGGATGCTGACGGAGCTGGCGGACGGCGAGACGAAGCAGCAGGTGATGGATTTGCTGGGCGTATCCGACAGCGAGACGATTCGGCAATGGACGAAGGCGTTGTGGCAGCAGCTCTATCACGACGAGCAGGACAGCGCCCTGTGGCTGGGCAACGCGGCATTCCTCAATGAGAATATGGCGTTTCATAAGGAGCCGCTGGACGTTCTGGCGGAGGACTATTATGCGTCCTCGTATCAGGTGCCCATGGGCAGTAAGGCGGCGGACAAAGCCATCGCCGCGTGGCTGAATCGGCAGACCAACGACTTGCTGGCCGATGACACCAAAGCCATCGAGACGAAGGAGAGCGACCTTCTGCGGCTGTACAATACCATATATTATAAGGCGGCGTGGCAAGCGGCGTTCTTCGAGGGTGCGACGAAGCAGGATATCTTCACCACTGCCGACGGCACGGAGCAGAGAACGGACTTCATGCACATCTCCATTGAGGGAGAGGATGTGGCACGGGGCGAGGGCTACCGGCGCGCGTCGCTGTATCTGAAGGACGGCGGCGAGATGACCTTCTATCTGCCGGACGAGGGCGTGACGGTGGAGGAGCTTTTACAGCGGAAGAACATCCTGAGCGAGCTGCTGCCTGTGAACGCTGAGGAGGTGCGGGTCAACTGGTCGGTGCCCAAGTTTGACATCCGCGCCTCGCTGGAGCTGAATGACGCATTGCAGGCGCTGGGCGTTACGGACGCATTTGACGTAAGAAAGGCGGACTTCTCGCCGCTGACGGAGCAGACGGCATATGTGGAGAGCGTGAATCAGGCGGCGCGGGTGAGGATCGACGAGGAGGGCATAGAGGCTGCTGCCTTCACCGAAGTGCAAGAAGGCGGCGCGGGTGCGCCGCAGGAGTTGGACGAGGAGGAGATGAACCTGAACCGACCGTTTGCGTTTGCCATCTGGAAAGACGGTGCGCCGCTGTTCATAGGCGCGGTACAGACCATGGAGGGAATGTAACATGAAGCGAATGAGAGCAATTCTGTGCGGCGTGCTGGCGGCGCTGATGCTGGCGGGCTGCGGCGGAGTAGAGGTAATCACTTGCCAGTCGGAGCGGCCGGCGCCGGCGGCGGATCTGACGCAGTATGCGGTCAGGGAGGCGGCCTATCCGGTGTTTCCCAAGGAGCCGGTGTATGAAGATTACATCGACGAGAACGGCGAGGGGGACTGGGACGCCTATGATGCGGCGTACAGCGAATATAGAGAGGCGTTGCAGAAGCTGGGCAAGGGTGAGCGGCCGGACGACAGCGCGGTGCGGCGCTTTGCCGATCAGACGGCGGCGGAGATCTTCACCGGACGGGAGAACACGGTGTATTCGCCCATCAGCCTGTATGCGGCGCTGGGGATGCTGACGGAGCTGACGGACGGCGAGACACGGCAGCAGGTGATGGCTTTGCTGAGCGCCGCCGACACGGAAGCGCTGCGGCAGCAGATCAACCGCCTGTGGATCAGCGTCTATCAGGACGGCGACGCGGTGTGCCGGTTGGCCAACGCCGCCTTTGCGCGGGAGGACGCTGATGTGAAGCAGGCGGCGGTGGATGCGCTGGCGGAGTGGTATTTCGCGTCCTCCTACCGGGTGCCTATGGGGACGGAGGAGGCCGACGAGGCCATCGCCAGTTGGCTGAACCAGCAGACCGGCGGGCTGCTGTCGGAGGAGACGGGGAACATCCATACGGAGGAAGAGAACCTTCTGCGGCTGTACAACACCATATATTATAAGGCGGGCTGGCTGGATGCCTTTGAGAGCGGCCAGACGGGGACGGATATCTTTATCGCTGCCGACGGCAGCAAGCAGCAAGTGGACTTTATGCACCGGACGGGCGAAGGCACTTACCGGAAGGGCGAGGGCTATACCGCCGCGCCCAAGAGCCTGAAATATGGGCGGATGGTGTTCGTGCTGCCGGAGGAGGGCGTGACGCCGGAGAGCCTGCTGCAGCGGCAGGGGTTCCTGTCGGAGCTGGCGGAAGGCTATGAGGGCGCGCGGGTGATCTGGTCGGTGCCGAAGTTCGATGTGAAGTCCTCTGTTGACCTGGTGGATGCGCTGAATACGCTGGGGGTGGCCGACGCCTTTGAGGCGGATAAGGCGGACTTTACGCCGCTGACGGACAACATCGCATATGTGAGCAGCGTGATGCAGGCCGCCCGTGTCAAGATCGACGAGGAGGGCGTGGAGGCCGCGGCCTATACGGAGATTGTTGCCAAAAGCGACGGGGCACCGGAGCCGTCTCCCGTGGTGGAGATGAACCTGAACCGACCGTTTGCGTTTGTGATCTTCGACGGCAACGATGTGCCGCTGTTCGTGGGCACGGTGCAGACGATGGCGGGGTGAAAGCGGGGCGCGTGTGTTGACGCTTCGTAGGGCGGCATGACCACATGCCGCCGCGCAGGTTACGGAACAGTTCCGTGAAACGGCGGCGGGGTGAGGTCACCCCGCCCTACAAAGGCGGCGCATAATTCACCCTGCGGTGCGTAGAGGTGCGGACAGGCAGAACGCCGAAAATTCCTTGAAAATTTTAGAAAAATAAGAGAAAATCCTCTTGACAACAGGAGGGTTTTCCTTTATTATATGTAGGTACGCGTGCGAAGGGTGCTGCACACCCGGAGGCGTTTACAACTGCGATGAACCGAAAGATTGCGGCGTGAGCCGGTAACTTTCGGGGAGTATGTCCGATAATCGGGCGGCTGAGGAAATTCTGTGTACGTCAGCGTAGATCGCTGCGCCAGAAGCACACCGGCCGGATTGCGCCGGTGTTTCTTATGAGCCGGAATGATACGCACGGAACGGCGTATAAGAAATTTCTCACCGTACGGCATTGGTCAAAGCAACAAAACCGTACAAATTATGGAGGAACGAACCAAATGGCAAAAGAAATGATCCGCATTCGTCTGAAGGCCTATGACCACCAGGTCATCGACCAGTCCGCAGAGAAGATCGTCGAGACCGCCAAGCGCACCGGCGCTTCCGTGTCCGGCCCCATCCCTCTGCCCACCAAGAAGGAGATTGTCACCATCCTGCGTGCTACCCACAAGTACAAGGACAGCCGCGAGCAGTTCGAGCGCCGCACGCACAAGAGACTGATCGACATCACCAACTCCACCCCCAAGACCGTCGAGGCCCTGATGGCCCTGGATCTGCCCGCCGGTGTGGAGATCGAGATCAAGCTGTAAGGTACACATTATATAAGTACCGGGCGATCTCAAAGCGCAACCCCTTTTATCATGCTTGCAACCCAATGTCCGCTGACTTGCGTTAAGGCGGACGGGTTACGTCGGCAGAGCAAGCGGTCTCTACCCAATGGAGATTGAACTATGTCGACCAATAACCTTACTAGGAGGATCATACATGAAAGCGATCATCGGCAAGAAAGTCGGCATGTCTCAGATCTTCGACGAGAACGGCAAGGTGATCCCCGTCACCGTTATCGAGGCGGGTCCCTGCGTCGTCGTGCAGAAGAAGACAGCCGAAAAGGAAGGCTACGCCGCTGTGCAGCTTGGCTACGAGGATATCCCCGAGCGTAAGCTGACCAAGCCCGAGATGGGCCACTTGAACAAGGCGGGCGTTGCTCCCAAGAAGTACCTGCGCGAGTTCAATCTTGAGAATGCCGCCGAGCTGAACGTGGGCGACATCATCAAGGCTGACACCTTCAAAGAGGGCGACTTCGTGGACGTGACCGGCACCAGCAAGGGCCACGGCTACCAGGGCGTCATCAAGCGCTGGGGCGCTCAGCGCACTCCCATGAGCCACGGCGGCGGCCCCGTCCACCGTCATGCCGGTTCCATGGGCTCCACCACCGATCCCAGCCGTATCTTCAAGGGCAAGATCGGCGCCGGCCAGATGGGCGGCGACCAGATCACCATCCAGAACCTGGATATCGTCAAGGTGGATCCCGAGCTGAACCTGATTGCTGTCCGCGGCGCCGTTCCCGGCTGCAAGGGCGGTCTGGTGCTGATCAAGAGCACTGTCAAGACCCACCGCGTCAAGAACGTTGAGTCCAGCATCAGCAACAACCCGCAGAAGGCTTCCGGCCGTAATCCCCAGAAGGCTTCCGCGCGTACTAAGTAAGGAAAGGAGTGCTTAAGGTAAATGTCTACTATCAAAGTGTTGAACATGGCCGGCGCCGAGGTCGGTACTGTTGAACTGAACGACGCCATCTTCGGCATCGAGCCCAACCAGGCTGTCGTCCATGAAGTGGTGAAGAACCACCTGGCAAACTGCCGTCAAGGCACCCAGAGCGCTCTGACCCGCGGCGAGGTTTCCGGCGGCGGCAAGAAGCCCTGGCGTCAGAAGGGTACCGGCCACGCCCGCCAGGGCAGCACCCGTGCTCCCCAGTGGACCCACGGCGGTATCGTGTTTGCTCCCAAGCCCCGCAGCTACTCTTACGTTCTGAACAAGAAGGTGAAGAGACTGGCTCTGAAGTCCGCCCTGTCCGCCAAGGCTGCCGCCGGCGAGATCATCGTCGTCGACTCCATCAAGATGGACAGCATCAAGACCAAGGACTTCCGTGCGTTCCTGACCGCCGTCAAGGCTGACGGCAAGTCTCTGGTGGTCACCCCCGCCAAGGACGAGGTCATCGTCAAGAGCGCCCGCAACATCCCCGGCGTCGAGACCAGCATGGCGAACCTGATCAATGTCTATGACATTCTGAAGGCCAAGTACCTGGTGCTGGATCAGAACGCCCTCGCAGTAATCGAGGAGGTGTTCGCATAATGGCTAACGTATACGACATCATTATCCGTCCCGTCATCACCGAGCGTTCCATGGCTGCCGTCGCTGACAAGAAGTACGTCTTCGAAGTGGCGCCCACCGCCGGTAAGATCGAGATCAAGAACGCCGTTGAGGAGATCTTCGGCGTGAAGGTCGCCAAGGTCAACACCATCAACTATGATGGCAAGGCCAAGCGCCTGGGCGCCGGCCGTCCCGGCACCCGCAAGAGCTGGAAGAAGGCTTATGTCCAGCTTACCTCTGATTCCAAGACCATCGAAATGTTCGAGGGTATGGTGTAAGAAAGGAAGGAGTGTTAGAAAATGTCCATTAAAACTTTTAAGCCGACCACCCCTTCCCGCAGACACATGACTGTTTCCGGCTTCGACGGCATTGATAAGCACGCCAAGCCCGAAGCAAGCCTGACTGAGGTTCTGAAGAAGAATGCTGGTCGCAACAGCTATGGCCGCATCACCGTCCGTCATCGCGGCGGCGGCGAGAAGCGCAAGTATCGTATCATCGACTTCAAGCGCGACAAGGTGGATATGGAAGCCACTGTCCTGCGTCTGGAGTACGATCCCAACCGCAGCGCCAACATCGCCCTGGTCCAGTACGAGGACGGCGAGAAGCGCTACATCATCGCTCCTGTCGGCCTGACCGCCGGTGACAAGGTCCTGTCCTCTGCCGCTGCCGACATCAAGCCCGGCAACTGCCTGCCCATCGCCAACATCCCTGTGGGTACTGTGATCCACAACATCGAGATGCATCCCGGCAAGGGCGCTCAGCTGGTCCGTTCCGCTGGTGCCTATGCCCAGTTGATGGCCAAGGAAGGCGATGACGCCCAGATCCGTATGCCCTCCGGCGAGGTGCGCATTATCCGTACCAACTGCAAGGCCTGCATCGGCCAGGTTGGCAATCTGGAGCACGAGAACGTTCAGATCGGTAAGGCCGGCCGTAAGCGCCACATGGGTTGGCGTCCTACCGTCCGCGGCTCCGTCATGAACCCCTGTGACCACCCCCACGGCGGTGGTGAGGGCAAGTCCCCCGTCGGCCGTCCCGGCCCTGTCACTCCTTGGGGCAAGCCCGCTCTGGGTTACAAGACCCGCAAGAAGAAGAACCCCACCGACAAGTTCATTGTCAAGCGTCGTAACGTGAAGTAAAGGAGGCAAGAGAATATGAGCAGATCTATCAAAAAAGGCCCGTATGTTGCCCCTGAGCTTCTGAAGCGGGTTAATGAAATGAACAAGACCGGCGAGAAGACCGTGCTGAAGACCTGGAGCCGCAGCTCCACCATCTTCCCCGCCTTCGTCGGCCACACCATCGCTGTCCACGACGGTCGCCGTCATGTGCCTGTCTATGTCCAGGAGGACATGGTCGGTCACAAGCTGGGTGAGTTCGCTCCCACCCGCACCTTCCGTGGCCACGCCAAGAAAGCTTAAAGGAGGATGCCGAGACAATGGAAGCTAAAGCATATCTGAGATACGTCCGCATCTCTCCCCGCAAGGTCCAGATCGTCTGCGACCTGATCCGCGGCAAGGATGTCAAGACCGCTATGGCCATCCTGATGCAGACCCCCAAGGCCGCGTCCGAGCCCCTGATGAAGCTGCTGAAGAGCGCCTGCGCCAACGCGGAGAACAACTTCAGCATGGACGCTGACAAGCTGGTGGTCAGCCAGGTGTTTGCCACCCCCGGCCCCATTCTGAAGCGCATGATGCCTCGCGCTCAGGGCCGTGCCTATCGCATCAACAAGAGAACTTCTCACGTGACGCTGGCCGTCGCTGAGAAAGACTAAAAGGGAGGAGACAGTTTATGGGACAGAAAGTTAATCCCCACGGCATGCGCGTCGGCGTCATCAAAGACTGGGACTCCCGCTGGTATGCCAGAGACGAGAAGGTCGGCGACCTGATCGTTGAAGATTACAACATCAGAAAGTACCTGAAGAACAAGCTGTACTCCGCCGGCATTGCCAAGATCGAAATCGAGCGCAGCAACGGCCGCGTGAAGATCAACGTCTACGCGGCCGCGGGGCTGATCGGTTTTATGGCGCTCAACCTTACGCTTAGTTTCTGCGCGCAGGGCATTTTCGGCGCCCTGCTTGATGGCCTGACCCGATTTGCATAAGAGACGAGGAGGAAAACAACCGTGAACATTCTGTTGATTCTGGCGATCTTCTGGCCTGCGCTTGCGGGGCTGGTCATCTTCCTGACGCCCGGCTGCAAGGAAAACAAGCAGCTGCGCGGCCGCGCGGTCAACGCGGCGCTGGCGGTCGAGCTGGCGCTGACGCTTGCGATGTGCATGGGGCAGGGCACGAAAATGGTGCTGCTGAACATGACCCCGACCCTGCGGATTGAAATGAACGTGGACATGACGGGCTGCATCTTCGCCGTGCTGGTGGCGGGCATTCTGGACGCCGTGGTGGGCTATCTGTTGGGGAATATCCATGGACTGGCATTGCCTTTTGAATATACGGTATTTGTGTGTCCGCTGGTGGTAGCATGGTATATACTGATGGAGTTGGGCAGCATCTTGGAGAATATAGGCAAGATGGGAGCCCCGTTGCCGGAGTTCCTGAAAAAGATGATTGTCGTGCTGAAAGCTACGGTGGATTCTGCTGGGGATGTCGCCAGCGGAGATCATGCAGGCTCTGAAAATAACTGATTGATAATCATGGGAAGCGGCCTTTTCACATTAGCATTTTAGTTAGCATTTGCTTTCCCGATTTTTGATTTTGTGTACTTTTGTGTTTTCGGATTGCTCGATTATTGAGCGCCGAAAAAACGGCTGTACCGATTGAAAGTAAAGAAAAAACCGTGTAACCATTGCGGCTACACGGTTTTTCTTTCTGGTGCCGGTGGTGGGACTCGAACCCACACGGTATCGCTACCAACGGATTTTGAG
>ERZ779851.3356-NODE-3356-length-10762-cov-4.096292_pt1 | contig 10762 bp, 9 predicted proteins | sample MGYA00511094_ERZ779851 | MGnify/ENA primary metagenome ERZ779851 (study PRJEB29588, sample SAMEA2155512) | human gut metagenome | biome: human gut; feature: human-associated habitat; material: faeces | place: Denmark | collected 2008/2010 ... | reverse complement strand
GCCTGTGGCCGAGCCTGTGCAGCAGCAGCCTGTGGCCGAGCCTGCCCGTCAGGCATTGAAGGATTTCCTCCCCAATGCCGACATCAAGGCTATCCAGGACTATGTCGGACGGTTCGGAAACAGTCTGACGGAACCTGAACGCGTGCAGGTCTGGGCCCGTATTGATGAGCTGAACCCCGCCAACTATGCGGAGCTTTCTCCCTGGTTCGAGCAGCAGCTTGGGCCGAATACGCTGCGAGATAGTGCTGCCAAACTGGCCGCAGAACTTTCCCAGGAGGACACCACCAATGGTGCAAAACCGACACGACCCGGTAAAAGAGGCAGCCGAAGCAAACAAGCTGCCGTCGTGGGAAATGATGGACAAGACGCAACGAACCGACCTGTTGCAGAAAGTGTTGATACTGCTGCTACAGGGGAACCCGGTACCGCGCCCGATGCTGGAACCGCTACCGCTGCCGCTCCTGCACAAGCTGTTGATGGCGGTTCGCCGGTTGCAAAACGAGGGGATGATGGGACCCCGGCACAGGTTGCCGGAACGGTTGCGCCGGATGCGGGAGTTGTTGTCCGCAAGAGGGCTCGAAAAGCCGCGCCAGCCGACGGAGAACGAAGTGCTGGCGATGCAGCCGCGCAGCCTGCAACAACAGGTGAGAGCACAGGAAGCCCTCGGACTGCGCGAAGCGCAGGGAAGAGCGATGGTGGGGATGCAGCAAACACTGGCAGCAACAAACGCTCCAGGGCTGCGGCTCCCGCCCGGGACCGAGTAAATCCTTACGGAAAGCTGGATTTCTCCCGGGTAGATTTGAACGCTACTTCCAGCGCTGCGCTCTTCGACGACCTGATGTTGGGCAAAGCTCTGCTGGATTCTCTAGGCGACACGGAGAAGTTCTATGCTATATCCAAAGCTGCTCCGATACATCGTCATGGTGACAGACATTCTACAGGTACCTCCACGTTAGGATGGTACGCCAGACAGCGCGGAGGCGAATCTCCTTACATCAATGATGACTTGGATGCGGTATTGGGGACCATCGAGACACCTCCGGTGCCCGATTATTTCACGCGGGCATCGAAGGCTCTGACGACGCAGACTTCGAAAGAAGCTCGCGACGCTCTCCAACCGCTTGTCGAGCAGTACCCGAAGGAAGCGGCGCAAGCCGGTATCCTGGACGCCATGCAGCGAGCAGAGAAAGCTCAGGCCGTGGCCGCCAAGGAAGCCGCCAATCTGGAAGCGCTGGAAGCTGACCCCGTATCTCTGGGAGACATCACTGATTTTATCCGTGAAATCCCTGCGCAGGTCATGCGTGATGCCTTCAACTCTCCCGAGCTCGACATCAACATGGGGTACGGCAAGGTCCTGCGCCTGTTGACCAAGGAAGCGAATCCCAGGCTCAAGCTGACAGACAAAGAAGTCCAGGCGCTCAACTACCTGCGCGAAAATACGGATTTGCCGTCCATCGACACGCGGGACTTTGCCGACATCCAGTCCAACTGGAAGTCCATGGCACATGACCTGGGCTTCAATGTCAACAAGACAGACAGTTCCCTGACCACTGCCGAGGCTGTCAAGAAAGTCACCAAACGCGCACGGAAGTGCTGAGGATAACAGACATGGCTGAATGTCCTAACGATACCGAGTTCCTGCGGGCCGGACTTGATAACCCCACGGGTTTCGGCCCGCAGCAGGCTTCCCGTATGGATAGTGCAGGGAACCCTGCTGGCGATGAAGCACTCCATGCGGCACGAGAGCAGCGTGAACGTGAAGACATCTATGCGTCTTTCGATGAGCTTTCTCGTGTTACCCAATACATGGCGGAAGAACCCAGCGCTTCCGACCAGGCGGCTGCCCGCAAAGCAGCCGCCCGCATGGCGCGCATGAAAGAGCTGGCTGATGAAGCCGTGTCCAGGCGTAACGAAGAATTTGATGAAGCCGTTCGCATGGCGACGAACACCAGTCTTGGTGCTGCCTCGTGGTGGTTGAACTTCCAGAATGGTATCTACACGAAGTTCGTGAACATTCGCGGTGGCTTCGCCAAGTGGGCCAGACTCTTTGCTGACCAGGCCAACCGCCCGACGAACGAGAACACTCTCTGGCGCATCTTTGACCAGACGCCTCAGAAAGTACGCGCACTGAATCTGCTCATGCGCGACCGTGTCGCGAGCTTCACACAATCGCTCGAACCTGTTGCCCGTCGTATCGGTTGGACGGGCAGCCTGGAAGACCTTGTGCGTGTTATGGGCCACTACGCTGTGTGCAGGCACATCCCGGAGACCAACGATTTGCTGCTCGGGCGCTGGATGGATGAAGCTGAAGACATCATGAGCAAGGGCCCTGACATGAACGGCAGGGACAAGAAGCGTCTGATGGAGCTGGAGCGCAACATCGAACAGCTCGAAGACTTCATCGACGAAACTACCGACCTCCCCGAAGACCTCGTGTCCGCAGGCTATACCAACGGGGAAGCGCAGTTCGAGATGGACCGCATCCTGCGAGAGACCGGTCTTTCCAAAGAAGAAGCCGACACCATCGCTGATGGTATCTCCGGTCTTTTCGACATGGTGCTTGAAGAGCGCGTCAAGGCTGGTGTCGTCTCGCGAGAAGTGTTGGACAGCTTCCCCGGGTTCGAGCATTACGTCGCTATCAGAACCCGTGAAAGCAACCTGCTCGGTGTATCGAACGACAGCACGGCATACAACCCCGGGTCATACTACGCCATCCAGGGTCGGTCGTCCCGTCCTGACAGCGCGTATGACACGCTGTTCTTCTACATCAACCGGGCGGCGACCGAAGTCGGTTCCCGTGAGTTTGCTGTGAACATGTTCGCCGTTGCTGACCATCTGCTGGAGACCGGCGCTATCGACGCTTCTGGTATCAAGACCTACGATTACGCCTCCCTCATGCGGATGGCTCACAGCACGAACCCCACGCAGCGCGCCATCGCTGACCATCTCCTTACCGGGGGTGGTATCGTGGCAGATGTACCTACGCCTACTGCTGACGGTGAGACTGTCATCAAAAGGCGTTACCTGCGCTTCGACCCCAAGTGGTCCCATGTGGAATCCGGTCTCACCGGTGAAATGCTCAACAATGCCATGTCCAGTGATTACAAGCTGGGCAGCGCCGGGTTGCCGGTCGAAGCTGCCGGGCGTTTCACCAGTCTTGTCAGCCAGCTCAATACGCGGTTCTCGCCTCTGTTTGCTCCGTTGTCCGGTTCTCGTGATGTGATGGAACGTGCATCCAACATGGTGAATCGTGACTATTACACTGAAGACGGCACTCGCATCAAAGGTAGCTCTCTGGCAGCGAAAGTGCTGGCGAACACGCCGAGGACATCCAAAGCCTTGCTGGACATCATGCAGGGCAGGCTCGACGAATCGAATCCCATGTACCAATATCTGGATGAATACCGTCGCGGCGGTCTGTTCCAGAAATACATCCAGGGACAGCGGTCTCCGGTCGAAGAATCCGGGACCATCTCTGGACTGCCGGATGCTTCTTCCCGACTGGAGAAGGCCATCGTCGGTTATGGGGGCCCCAGCGTAGCACGCTGGCTGAGAAGTCTCGACACGTCGAAGAACCAAGTCATGCGTGTACTGGATGACTGGAACGACTTCTTCCAGAATGCGGGTGCTTTTGCCCAGTTCGTCACCTTGCGCGAAGCCGGAGTACCGGCAAGCCGTGCGGCCCGTGGCGTGCTGGAAATGATGAATCTGAGCCATCGTGGTGAACTGACGCCGTACCTTCGCGTCCTGTTCCCCTATGTCGTACCCACTGTTGAATCTGGTGTGGCCCTGGCCCGCACCTTGGGTCTCGGTGCGCGTACCCCAGGTGACATCATCAAACAGGGGATGCGTGGATACATGGGCCTGCTGGCTGCCTACGGAGCGTATTCCATGTTGTACCCGCTGGCCCGGGAATCCCTTGGTCGGGATGAAAACGGCAAGTACCGTATGGATGCCATGTCGCTGTCCGAGCTGGTGCGCGGCATACCCATCGGCATGGGGTCTGAGGGAGACTTCGTCCGCTTCCCTGTCGGGTTCGGCCTGCCGCAGATAGCCGCCATGATGGCCGTGGGACAGGAACGTGTGGCGAGCGGTCTCATGTCTCCGCAAGACCTGGCCTTCGATACGCTGTTCCTCACGGTCAAGAACACTATGCCGGGCAACTGGCCCGACTATCGCTTCACGGAACATCCTGCCGATTATCTGGCAGCGTTTCTCTGCCCGCCGCCCCTGCGCCCCTTTGTCGATGTTGCCATCAACCGGTCGTATTTCGGGCAAGAGATAACCCGCGAGTCTTCCCAGGGTACGACGGCGCTGTCGTCTACGGGCCGAACGAATACCCCGGTCATCTGGCACAACATGGCGAAACGCCTCAACAGCGAGACCGGCATCGACTTCGCTCCTGAACAACTGCGCTACATGGCGAAGAGCATCCTCACCGGTCCCCTGCGCATGGTCATGGGTGCCGTGGAAGACGAAGCCCTTTACAAAGGGTCGCAGAGCATGTCCGAATTTCGTGACATGCACCCGCTGCTGCGTGGACTTGGTACGTCCACATGGTTCGGGAATGCCGGGAAGTCGAGCCAGCTTTTGTACTACAACGCCAAGGATGAATATGAATCCCGCATCCGGCGTTCCGGTGTGAAGATAACGTCACCTGACCGCAGCGTCGACGCCAGAGCCTATCGTCAGGCCCAGCTCGAAAAAATCGGTTTCACCCCGGAAGAGATTTCCGACTATATGCTCATCTGGGAAACCGACAAAGCGCTTCGGAAGAACGGCATGGACTTCAACAAGGAATACAAGGACAGGTGGCTCGCGATGGAAGACTCGGAAGAACTGCGTACCGCATTCGCCAACCTTGAGCTTTCGTCCGGGAACCTATACGATGCAGCCGTAAGCGCGTTGAACTATTACCAGACGAGGGGTTAGGATGATTCTGTCGCTCACCGAAGATGTCACCCGCATCGGTATCCGTATCAAAGACTGGCGTAACAATCGCATCTTGCAGGACTGGCGCAACGTCATACTGACCATCATGCCTGGGCAAGTCGACAATGATTGCGCCTGCGGGTGTCACACCGGCGGCAGTCCGTGGTATCTGCACGGTTGCTGGCCGGGGCATCGCGTCGATGTCGATGTGGCGAATCCTGCACCGCCTGACTTCGCCCCTATCGTATGCAGAGCATTCTCCTGGGGAGAAGATGGCACTGTGGAGTTCCGTATCCCCGATGTGTTCCGCACACTGCCTTGGGGACGCTACACCGGTGTGTTGCAGTATCACCCGGCACTCAACAAGCCCCTCGATTTCCGAATGCTCCGCACCCTCCGTGATACACCGCATCCTGTTGATTCTCCGTGTGTTCCTGACCTGAGTATCCATTCTCCGGTGCACCTGCCCCCCAAGCCGCTGTTTTGCGTTTTGGCGCGGTTCGATATAGACTACGGTCCTCGATGCAGTGAACACATTATCGACATGGCCCAGGTACAATTCATGCTTGGGACGTGTGACGAAGAGGTATAAATGGCACGGCACGACATCCCTTACGGTTGCGATGAAGGCTACCCTGTCAATCCCGTCATCGGTATCCCGCCCGGTGGCAAGGATGGACAAGCTCTCATCTTTGACAGTTCTTCGCCTTGCCTCCTGCGGTGGGGCGAACCGCTGAAGGGTGACAAGGGTAACACCGGCAACACCGGTAAGACTGGTCCCAAAGGGGAACCGGGTTCCCCCGGCAAGCAGGGTCTCACCGGTCCTCCCGGCAAGCAGGGTCCTCCCGGCCCTCCCGGCCCTCCTGGTGAAACCGGCAGACAAGGTATCCCTGGGAAGCGCGGTCTGCGCGGGGTACCTGGCCCGAAGGGCATCCCCGGCCCGAAGGGCGACCCTGGCCCGCCCGGAAAGCAGGGCCCGGAAGGACGCCCGGGAGCTACCGGAAGAACCGGCTCCCCAGGCAAGCAGGGCCCTCCCGGCCCTCCCGGAACGAGTGACCACCGCGCACTGTCCAATCTCGACTACGCCAACAGCGGGCATACCGGGTTCGCTTCTGAAGAAGCGCTTGTCAAACTTGAAAGGCGTGTAGTAGAACTTGAACACAGACTTGCTGCAAGCAAGTAGACAGGAGACACAGTCGTGTTCAAAAACAAGTATTTCGCCACATTCCTGATACGCAAGCTCGAAGCCAGCGACCTCGACCTGCCTATCGTCGGGAAGGCCAAGGCTGACCTTCTCGACCTGCTCAGTGGTGAAGACGACTACACCTACCTGTCCATCGTCGGCGACACCGATATGGAGACCGTGAAGGTGCGGAACGACCACGGCACACTGCTGCTGGAACGCGGTATCGGGGGCACCAAACCCCAGACGTTCGCGTATGGCGCCTGTGTCCGCACCGTTTCTCCCACTATCATCGCCGCCATCAAAGACCTTGTGTGCAATTACACCTGCTGCGAAGGTCCGTGTGAATGCGAACCTGTGGAAGTCGGGGGTTATGCGCTCCCGGATTGTACGAAGGGCCAGCCGTGGACGGGGCATGTGGCGTTCCAGGGTTCGATGCCTATGACCCTGGGGGTGAACGGTGCCCCTGCCTGGATGAAGGTCGAGACCAAGGCCAACACGGTCACACTGTCCGGCACACCGAACGTATCGGGACAGTTCTCCATGAGCGTGTGCGCCACGAACTGCAATGGTACGGCTGTGAGCAGTATCCCCATCACCATCGACATCGCCGAATAAACATTTCCGTCGTCCTGGTTTTACCTCCCGTTCCCCCAGGATGCCGGAAACAAAAAAGCCCCCTCATATCGACACTACGCCCGCATTGGTCGACATGAGGGGGCTTCACGTTTCTGTCTATGTCTGCTGTTCTTCTCGGCGATATGAATGCACTGCTGCACGAACTCCGAACGGTTCAGTTCATCTTACGATATTTCCCCAGCAGGTTGTGGTCCTGCTTGAGAGCCAGCCGGAGCGCCTCGATGACTTCCACATGGTGGATCTTGATGGTGCCGTACTGGCTGTCTTCCTTGATGCGCGGAGAGAGGCCCATCCTTTCCCCAAGCTGCGAGAGCTTGCGTCCCACCTGCGAGTACATGCCCGCAGACTCGTGGAACACCTCCAGCAGCCACGGAATGGCTTTCACCTGCTTGTAGTGCTTCCCCTCACCCAGCTTGTCGGCCAGAGCGTCGCGCTGGCGAATGGCTGCGGACGCCGTGGCCATGCTGGTAGCTTCGCGTCGGCTGCCTATCTCGGCCTTGGTTCGCTTGTAGTAGTCCCGCTGCTCAAGGGCGAGCTGCTTTTCCTCTTCAATATCGGCAATCATGCGCAGGGCGTCGGGGAAGGATTTCGGGACGCGGGGGAGATTCCACTGTCCATAGCCGCCGGTCTTGCGGATGGCGGGCAGGACTTCCTCGACCACCCAGGTCTGGAAGCGTTCAGCATCGGGAAGATTGGAGCGCATGACAAGACGGTAAACGTCGCTTTCGGGGATGATGTTATAAGGCTGTGCCCCCTGCGGCATATCGCCGTAGCTGAATTTATTGACTTTTTTTGCAGTGAGTATTCACGGCATCGTTGGGGCGCTCATACCCAAGTGCCTTGGCAATATCCGAAGCCACGAACCACGGTTCACCGTTCACATCCACGACGCGAACCTGACCAAACTACTGCCGCTCAAAAATCTTAATGCCTTCCATGTTGCATCCTACAAAAAAAATGCGCCCCACCGGGTAACGCTAGGACGTAAAGTCCTCCGGCAGGGCGCAAAAATGAATACGATATGTATGTGTCCAGCGTTACCAAGACATGTACAAGATAACGTGATGGCGGCTAGTTGTCAATGTCACTTTCCACACCGTCCAAAGAGCGGCCCGTGGAGTCGGTGTATTCACTCACCCCAAAATTGGGGGCAGTAAAAGATTCCGTACACTTAGCCATAACTTCGCGAATATCGCGGATAACATGGTCGTGCCGCTTACCGAACGCCTCCGCCACCTGAAGACTGGTGACAGCCGGGATTTGCTTACCATTGAGCTCTTTCAGTGTGATTTCGATGTGCATAGACTGCCCTCCTTTGGAGCACGGTTAGAAGTGTTTGCAGATGACGTAGAGCGACGAAGCCAGATGTTACAGGACTTTCACATTGGTCGACATGAGGGGGCTTCTTGTTTCTATCTATGCCTTCTGTGTTGTGTTCATCCAGGATGCGTACTCAGCGAGTACAGTGCGGCAGAACTTGAACTTCTGAACCTTGAAGCTCTTTTCGCTGTCGTAGATAAAGCGCGGCCCTCGGTACAGGTTCGCCCCTCCGCTGAGGACGAACTCTTTCACCTTATCGTGGAGCGCGTTGTAGTCTTCGACAGGTACGGGGCACAAAGGGTAGTCCTCGACCCTGTAGTACGTCTCGTTCCAGTAGTCATGGTGTTCTAGCCCGACACGTTCAAGGACATCATACAGCCAATTTTTCACCTGGTTGCTGTAGTCTTCGACACAGCCATACATGGCGTGCAGCATATCCTCGAACGGTGCAATGCGGAAACAGCGCTTCGCGCTCTCACACCTTCCGGCGAAGAATCCCCAGAACAGATTCACCTTCTCGGCATTCGCCAACGTGCGACTATGAACGTAATCATCATGGTCGACGCGGCAAGCCGTGGCTATGCGCCAGATGTCATCGACAAAGAACCAGGGGTAAAACGCCCTGTCCAGCACGACGGCTACGCTGCCAAAGTCGTTGTGATGGAAAATCCTCAACTCGGTCATGTCGTTACGGACGTTACTGAAAAACATGGTGCTGTTCTCCTTGGTATTTACAGGACTTTCACATTTGCCGTGGCCTCAAGGGCCGGGGCATCCTTGATGTTGAAGCCAAGCCGCTTCACGCTCGTGGCGTCCAGCCTGTAGCAGCGTGTATTGGGGAGCTGCATCCAGCCGATATTCTCACCAAAATTCTTGGTCGTATCTTTGGCTGTGATGCCTCTGTCTTCGAGACGCTTCCAGAGATTGGAAGGCGAATGCTTCTGGGCCTTGAGCCATTTGTGCAGGTCGGAACGCGAGATGTACAATTCCTGCGTCGCCAGCACGGCCCGCATGGTGATGTCCCTATTGTTTGGCAGACTCACGATGTACTTGTCCGGTACCCCATGCGGCTGCTCTGGCATGGTCTTATCGCGATGGTTGGCCCTGACCACCAGCATATTGAGCTGGCGTTCCATGAGGTACGTCGTCAGCATATGCACGGGGTCAGACGTATTTGCTTCGGTGCTGCGACGGTTATGCGGAACGAAGACATTGATGACCCAGTTCTCCAGCGCATCCATGTCATAGTCCAACAGACCATACTCCACAGCCCAGCGCCCGGCCTTCATCGCCATCGCCAAGGGGTAGCTCAGGAAGCGTTCCGAGTTGTCGAAGCCGTATTTACGACACCACGTCTCTACCTGCTGCGTGAGCGTCGCCAGCCGGTCTCTGTGCTTCAAGACCTGATAGATGAATTCGGGCCCGGCGAGGCCGTAGTTCGTCTTGCAGGCATCCATGCACGCGTGGATATATTCCTGCACTTCCGGCTTGTCGGCATACGAGGGGAAGTCACATTCGTACTCCATCACGCGCACGATACTGGCCTCCGAATCCCCGGCATGACGGGCAACGGCTTCCTTGATGCACTTGTTCGCCGTGATGAACGTGACCGTAGACCACGAACCGGTGTCGACCATCTCAGCGCCATTGCTCTTGAGCTTCTGCTTCTCCTGATTGCCCATGAGGCTGTAGGCAAGGGCATAGAGGTCTTCGTCTTTCATGTCCGAAAGTTCGTCCATGAAGACGGGCAGATTGTTCAGCACGGCCATTTTCCGCATCCGCATGACGGCAGAGGAATTGCGCTGCACGAACTGCTCTTCAGGATGCCCCCAGATGGATGCAGCAGAGCACAACACCTGCGACTTGCCCTTACCGGATGTGGTGCTCCACAAAGAGTAGGCAGCGGAACGCACGACGCCCGGGCCATAGTGCATGAGCGGAGCCGCGAAGGACAGGCAGATAGCGAGCTGGGCAGCAGGCTGGTTGAGGATGCGGTACATCTGCGGGACGTACTTCCATTTGTCGAGGTCGCCCTTGATGGACAGTTCTTTCTTTGCCAGCTTTTCAGCCGAGCCTTTGTAGACCATGTCGTGGATGCCGGTATCTGTGATGACACCATGGCCCACGCCAAAACCCAACGTAGGCTGGTTCGTCACGGGGTCGGTAATGTCCGTCCACCCGAACACATCCCGCGTCTGAATCTCTGTACTGTACCCGTTTTCCAAAACACTGCGAAGGTAGCTGTTCATAAAACTTGCAAATATTTTAGGGGTGTACATATCAAGGTTACACGAGAGGATGTTGGAAGAATTGAGCGCAGCCATAAGGCTCTGATTGCTCGCCAGCGTGGAAGCAGGCAGGCGCATCAGTTCGACAGCCCCATGCTTGTGGCGCACTTCAAACCAATGCGAACGCTCAGAAACACCATTCGTGTATGTCCATTCCGACTTGATGTAATAGACTTGGGATGTGGTGAGGATATGGTCTGTCGTCACCCACGAACCGTCAGCCTGTTTCTCTGACTTGTGCCAGATGCATCCTCTGTCATCCACGCTGTAGCGCTTGCTGCGGAACCCGACGCGTGGATGGTCGAAGACTTCCGGGATGACAAGACGCTGCTGCACCTGCTGAGGCGCAGGCTGGGCCATGGGCTGCTGCACCGGCTGAGGTGCAGGCTGGGCCATAGGC
>ERZ779851.3346-NODE-3346-length-10790-cov-9.586959_pt1 | contig 10790 bp, 8 predicted proteins | sample MGYA00511094_ERZ779851 | MGnify/ENA primary metagenome ERZ779851 (study PRJEB29588, sample SAMEA2155512) | human gut metagenome | biome: human gut; feature: human-associated habitat; material: faeces | place: Denmark | collected 2008/2010 ... | reverse complement strand
TCCCTTGACCCTGCAAGGGGCAATTGCCCCTTGACCCCTTCGCGCGATTGAGTTGGTCGCTTTTTCCTACTTCTTCCGCGTGTTAGTCCGTTAAGCGCTCCTTTGTTTCCCTACCCTCGCGCAAAAGTTTCCGCATCTCTTCCCGATCCTCATCCCGCAGCGCGTCCCGATATTCCGTCACCCGCTGCACCAAGTCCTCCACCACCGGCAGAAGCGCCTCTCGATTATCAAAGAACAGCTCCGTCCACATATCCTCGTTCAGCCTTGCCACGCGGGTCATATCCGCGAAGCTCCCTGCCGAGAACCCGCGGTGCTTATCCGCCAGCGGGCACTTCACATACGCGCTCGACACGACATGCGCCAGCTGCGACGTATACGCAATCATCTCGTCATGCGTCTTCGGCGTCGTGAACTGCACACGCAGGAAGCCCAGTTTCATGAAAAAGTCGCGGGCGCGCTGCAAAACCGCCGGGTCGTCGTCGCCGTGACCGCACAGAATCATCGACGCATGGTCGAACAGATCATCGCGGGCATACTTGAAGCCGCTGTACTCGCGCCCCGCCATCGGGTGTCCGCCGATGAAATGCCACGCATACCGCTGCGATACGGGAAACAGCGCGTCGCAAATCACCTGCTTCACGCCGCCGCAGTCAATCACAAGGCTGTCGGGCTTAAAGTCCGCCGCGTGCGCGGTCACATAGTCGATAATCCCCTGCGGGTACAGGCAGATCAGCACAACATCGCACTGCGGCAGCGTCTCCGCCGTCAGCTCGCCATCAATCGCCTCCATCAGGAACGCGCGGCGCATCGTGTCCGCATTCTTGTCCGTGCCATAAACCGTGTACGGTGTGTGGAGCTTGATGGTTTTCGCGAGTGAGCCGCCAATCAGTCCCAAGCCGACAATACCTACATTCTGCATGAAAAAAATCCTCCGTTCTTCTGCACTCCCGTTTCAAGGAATGCGCTGCAACGGAGGATTTCGACGTATCATGCGTTTTTTCCTGCTGATTTACGCCTGAACCGTGGCTTTCTGCTGCTTTTTCTGCTTCTTCGCCGGCTGCTCGCCAACTTTCGGGACGTGGTATTCGCACTTTTCGTCAAAGCGGACGGATTCCGGCGGCTTCTCCAGTTCTTCCGGATGATTGAGCAGATACGACATCGTGCCGAAGAACGCCGCGTAGTGCGCGCCGGAGCAGACGCGCTCATCCGCCGTGATGCCGATGGGCAGGAAGCGCTTCATGCGCGCCTCGCCCTTCTCTACCACGGCAACCTTCTCCACGGTACCCATGCCGAAGAACAGCGTAACCGAACCGAAGTTGTAGATGTGGTGGTTGACGTGATGCAGGCCGATGGAAGCGTTGTTGGTGATATACATGCTGGTATGGAAGGGCAGCTCGTCCAGCAGTGCGCCGGGGCAGAGCCCGTAGCGATCAAGCAGGCGAACCAGCGCGACGATGCCCGTTGCCAGACCCGGCACGACCAGTACCGCTTTCGCCAGCTTATCCGCGAAGTTCTTCTTGTCCTCGCCGCGGTTAGCGTTGATGACCTTTTCCATGCGGTCGCGCACATCGTAGATGGTGTCAGTCAGGTCGTACTTCACCTTCACCGCCGTCTCGCCCATTTCGGCGTTCTGCGGGTTCTTGAGCATCGTGAAGGACACGGCGCACATGTTCCGCGTGAAGAACTGCTTATTGAGGATGAAGCGGTTGATTTCCGGGTGCTGGGACACAGTGCGGACGAACGCAGCGGTAATAATCTGCATGAACGTGATTTTCTCGCCCTTCGCCGCCTGCGCCGCAATGTAGCGCGTCAGCAGCTCATAGTCCACGCGGTGCTGCAGGAAAACCTGCGCGTCGCAGCGCATGGGCATCAGGTACGGCGTAATGCCGACGATGGGGTCAATGGACGACACGCGCCGTCCGTCGGGTCGAAATCCGAACATGGTACTTTCCTCTCTCTCTTGTCCTCGGCTGTCCATCGGAATGAATGAAAAATGAATGATTTCAGCCGCAATTTTATTGTAAGGATTTTGGGCGATTTGTCAATAGGGCATCGGCGGATGATTTCGGATGTGCGCAAAAAGGCACTGCCGCGCTGCAGCAGTGCCCATTGCTTTGCTCTTTGGCTGGGATTTTTACCAAGTCGCCTTCATGGCCTGTTCCACGCACTTCTGGTGATCTGCATCCACGCGGTCTGTACCGTGGGTCTTGCTGCCGTAGAAGTGCAGGCAGAACTGCCCATCGAAGTTGTTGTCCAGAATTGTGTTTGTGCCGTGGGGTTCGGAGTAAATCGACGCGGCATACACATGCCCGTTGTACTTCACCAGCACTGCGCGGCGGCGCCAGCTGAACGTGCCGCCGTTGATTTTCTTGAGAATCGCGGTATCTTCCGCCGTCAGCGGCTCGGCGTCCATGTGGTTGCCGCCGCTCTGCCGGCGCGCGGAGAAAATCAGCCCCGTGCTGACGTCCTTAATCTGGAATACAGCGCCGTTCGGGATGACGTACTTGCCGCCATTGAACCAGTCCAGTCGCTCAGTGGTAATCTTGCCGCTGCTGGCGCTCGCCACGGCGGATTCAATCTTCTTGAGCGTCGCGCTGCCTGCCACGCCGTCCGCCGTCAGACCGTATTTTCTCTGGAATGCCTTGACGGCGCTCTCGGTCGTCGAGCCGAACGAACCGTCGACATACGCCGTGTAGAAGCCCAGCTTCTTCAGGTTGGTCTGCAGCGTCTTGACTGCCGTGCCGGTTGCGCCCTTGCGGAGCGAATCGTCATCGGTGCTGGTATTGCTGTCCGCGTTCTTGTAGGCGGTGTCGAGCTTTTTGAGCGTTTCGCTGCCCGCTACGCCATCCGCCGTCAGGTTATACTTCTTCTGGAACGCCTTGACTGCCGCAACCGTCGTATCGCCATAATCGCCGTCAATGGACGCATTGTAGAAGCCGAGCTTTTTCAGCTTCGTCTGCAAATTCTTGACCGCGCTGCCGGTTGCGCCTTTGCGGAGCGAGCCGTCGTCCTTGTCGCTGTCCGCGTTCTTGTACGCGCTGTCAAGCTTTTTGAGCGTTTCGCTGCCCGCCACGCCATCCGCCGTCAGGTTATACTTCTTCTGAAACGCCTTGACCGCCGCGTATGTGCCCGAACCAAACGTGCTGTCCACCGTGCCGTCGTAATAGCCCAGCTTCTTCAGCTTCGTCTGCAAGTCCTTGACGGCGCTGCCGCTGTCGCCCATGCGGAGCGAATCATCGTCCTTGTCGCTGTCCGCGTTCTTGTACGCGCTGTCCAGCTTTTTGAGCGTCTCTTTGCCTGCAATGCCATCCGCCGTCAGGTTATACTTCTTCTGGAACGCCTTGACCGCCGCGACGGTCGTGTCGCCATAATCGCCATCGACATAAGCATCATAATAGCCGAGTTTTTTCAGCTTTGTCTGCAAATCCTTGACGTCGCTGCCCGTGCTCCCCTTTTCCAGCCGCGTCGCGCTGCTGGAAGAACTGGAACTGCTGGCCGTCTTGGTCACGCTGACATACGTTTTATAGACATAGCCGGTGTATTTCCCGTAAGTCACTTTATACCAGCTGCCGCTCTTGCCGAGAACCTCCAGCTTCGTGCCTTTGGGCAGGGTTTGCAGGGCATCGCTGGTCGAGGATGCTTTTTCGCGCAGAATGAGTTTGCGCGCAGTGACCGTCGCCGTATCCGCCAAGGCGGAGGAACAGCCCAGCAGCATCAGCGCCACCGCGCCGGACAGAAGCCGCCGCAGACCGGAATTCATCATGGGGAAATCACTCCTTTCCGTACAGCCTGATTTTATTACAAAATTGTTTCATTGTCAAGAGGCTTTTTCCCTGTGAATTGTAAATTCTGCGGCGTTTTCGCGGATTTTCCCCTGTTTGATTCAGCAATTATCTGCCCGTTTTCAATATCCTTTTTTGTTTTCCCATGAACATGTTTCCGATATTTGATAAAATGTTACGTTTTTGTTGAGCGTACAGCGCCTTTTTGTGCCGATTTCCCTCTGCCGAACTGTCCGAGCGTCATTTTGCTGTTCGCCTTGATGAATCGGCGGAATTGTGATATAATGAAAATTGGTGCTTTGTCACCGTTGCGATTTTGATATACTTCCTTCATTATAAGAGGAGTTTTTTCATGGCAAATCAAGCAAATCACTATGATGCAGGCAATATTCAGGTGCTGGAAGGGCTGGAAGCGGTTCGGATGCGTCCGGGCATGTATATCGGCACCACCTCGACGCGCGGTCTGCATCACCTGCTCTGGGAAATTGTGGATAACGCGATTGACGAGGCGTCGAACGGCTTTGCGGATGAGGTGCGCGTAACGCTGCACACGGACGGCTCCGCATCGGTGTACGACAACGGGCGCGGTATGCCCGTGGATGAGCACCCGACCATGCACGTCAGCGGCGCGGAGGTCATTTTCACCGTGCTGCACGCGGGCGGCAAGTTCAACAACGAGAATTACAGCTATTCCGGCGGTCTGCACGGCGTGGGCGCGTCGGTCGTCAACGCGCTGAGCAAGTGGCTGACCGTGGACATCTACCGCGATTTCAGCCATTATGCCATGCGCTTCACAAGCCAGTTCGACGAGAAGAAAGGCAAGGTCATCGCGGGCAAGCCGGACGCGCCCTTGGCAAAAGTCGGCAATACACGCAAGAAGGGCACACTCGTGCGTTTTCTTCCCGATGACGCGATTTTTGAGGACGTGCGCTTCAATTACGACACGGTGTTCCGCCGCTTGCAGGAGTTGGCATACCTGAACCGGGGCTTGAAAATCGTCTTTCTCGACGAGCGTGTGAGCGACCCTGCCCGCCGCGAAACGACCTTCCACTACGAGGGCGGCATCATCGACTATGTGCGGTATTTGAACGACGGCAAAACCGTCCTGCACGATCAGCCGATTTACCTCGAAGGGCAGAAGGATTCCGTCATCTGCCGCGTCGCCATTCAGTACACCGACGGCTATACCGAGAGCCTTTTTTCCTATGTCAACAACATCCCCACGGGTGAAGGCGGAACGCACGAAACGGGCTTCAAGGCGGCATTCACGAAGATGTTCAACGACTACGCCCGCCGCAACGGCTTCCTGAAGGAAAAGGACAGCAACCTGACGGGCGAGGACTTCCGCGAAGGCTTGAGCTGCGTGCTGACGACGATGGTCAAGAATCCGCAGTTCGAGGGGCAGACGAAGGGGCGGCTGGGCAACAGCGAAGTTCGCCCCGCGGTGGAGGGCATCATCACCCAGCAGCTGACGGACTGGCTGGAGAACCTCAAGAATCAGGAGATTGCGCAGCAGATTGTGCAGAAGGCGATTCGCGCCGCGCAGGTGCGTGAAGCCGCGCGCAAGACCCGCGACAACGCCCGCAAAGCAAATCAGCTTGATGCCGCGCCGCTGGTCGGCAAACTCAGCGCCTGCCGCGGCAAAAAGGCGGAAGACAATGAGCTGTTCATCGTCGAGGGCGATTCCGCAGGCGGCAGCGCCAAGCAGGGGCGCGACAGCCGCTATCAGGCGATTCTCCCCCTGCGCGGCAAGCCCCTCAATGCCGAAAAGAAGCGGCTGGATCAGGTGCTGAGCAACGAGGAGTTCCGCTCGCTGATTACCGCGCTCGGCACGTCCATCGACGAGAATTTCAACCTCGCCAACCTCAAATACAACAAAGTCATCATCCTCTCCGATGCCGATCAGGACGGCGCGCACATCCGCGCCATTCTACTCACTTTCTTCTTCCGTTACATGAAAGAGCTTGTCACCGGCGGTCACGTTTATATCGGGATGCCGCCGCTGTACAAGGTGCAAAAGGGCAGCAAAGTCCTCTATGCCTACGACGACAAGGAGCTGGCGAAGTGCATCAAGGAAGCGGGCAAAGGCTACACGCTCCAGCGCTACAAAGGCTTGGGCGAAATGAACCCCGAACAGCTCTGGGCAACGACGATGGATCCTTCCCAGCGCAAACTGATGCAGGTGACGATTGAGGACGCAGCGCTGGCTGACCGCCGCATTACCATCCTGATGGGCGACAAGGTCGAGCCGCGCCGCGACTACATCATCGAGAACGCCGACTTCAACAAGCCGGATAATTTCGAGCTGCCGGAAGGTCAGCGGGAAGGAGCGAAGTAAGCGATGGCAAAGAAAACAAGCGATAACCGCCCGATTCCCAAGGACGACCCGTCGCGCATCCTGCAAACGACCGTCGAGGACGTGATGCACCAGTCCATGATCCCCTATGCGGAGCATGTCATTCTGGAACGCGCCCTGCCGCGCGTCGAGGATGGCTTAAAACCCGTGCAGCGCCGCATTCTCTATACCATGATGGAACTGGGCACGACGCCCGACAAGCCGCACCGCAAGTGCGCCCGCATCGTCGGCGACTGCCTGGGCAAATATCACCCGCACGGCGATTCCTCCGTGTACGACGCGCTGGTGCGCATGGCGCAGGACTTCTCCATGCGTGGGCCGATGGTCGATGGGCACGGCAATTTCGGCTCCATTGACGGCGACAGCGCTGCCGCCATGCGTTACACCGAGGCGCGCATGACGCCCCTCGCGCTGGAAATGCTGCGTGACATTGAGAAGGACACTGTGCCGTTCCGCCTGAATTTCGACGACACGCTCAAAGAGCCGGACATGCTGCCCGCGCGCTTTCCGAATCTGCTCGTCAACGGCGCAAGCGGCATCGCGGTAGGGCTGGCGACGAACATCCCCCCGCACAATCTGGGCGAAAGCATCCGCGCGGCGATTGCTGTGATGGAGAATCCGGACATTCCGCTGGATGAGCTGATGAAAATCATCCCCGGCCCGGACTTCCCCACCGGCGGCGTGCTGGTGAAAAACGAGGAAATCCGCAGAGGCTATGAGACCGGACGCTCGAAGCTGTCCCTGCGTGCGCGTGTGCATGTGGAGGACGGCGTGAACGGGCGCAAGCTGCTCGTCATCACGGAAATCCCCTACATGGTCAACAAAGCCGCGATGCTGGAGAAGATTTTGAAGCTGTCGGAAGAAAAGAAGGGGCAGCTGCAAAACATCTACGACATCCGCGACGAATCCGACCGCGAGGGAATGCGCGCCGTCATCGAGCTGAAGAAGGACGCCGACCCGGACAAGGTGCTGAAAGTGCTCTACAAGTATTCGGACTTGCAGGTCACCTTCGGCGTGAACATGGTCGCCATCGCCGAGGGCAAGCCCGTGCAGATGGGGCTGAAGACGATGCTGGGGCACTTCATCCGCCATCAGAAGAACGTCATCACCCGCCGCACGGAGTACGACCTGAAGCAGGCGAAAGCCCGCGCGCACATTTTGCAGGGGCTGATGATTGCGGTGGACAATCTCGATGAGGTCATCGCGCTGATTCGCTCCTCAAAGAACCCGAAAGAAGCGAAAGCCCGCCTGATGGAGCGCTTCGAGCTGTCCGACGCACAGGCACAGGCAATCCTGGACATGCGCCTGCAGCGGCTGACGAATTTGGAAATCATCGCCCTGCGCAAGGAGTACGAGGACATCCTGAAACTCATCGACCGCTTGGAGGGCATCCTGCACAGCGAGAAAAAGCTGCTGGCGGTCATCCGCAAGGAATTGCAGGAGATTGCCGAGGAATTCGCCGACGAGCGCCGCACGACCATCGAAAAAGCGGACGAATCCCCGCTGGAAGTCGAGGAAGAAGCCGCCGCGCCGGAGGAAGTCATCGTGGCGTTCACGGGCGCGGGGCAGTTGAAGCGCATGAATCCCGCGCTCTACAAGAAAACGCCGCTCCCAACCCGCGCGGAGGACGACAAGGAGTTCGCCGACTTCCTGTTCATGGCTAAAACAGACGAAACGCTGCTCATCTTCACCGACCATGGCAACTGCTATCCCCTGCCCGTTGCGTCGCTGAACGAAGTCAAGCCCAAGGATCGCGGGCAGCTGCTTTCAGGCGTGCTGGCTGGGCTGGAGGACGACGAGAAGGCGCTGTGGATGACGTGCATCCGCATAGCGGACATCGGGCATCTGCCGGACATTCTCTTCATCACCCGGCAGGGCATGGTGAAACGCACCGCCGCCGCGGATTACGACGTGCGCAGCAAGAAATTCGCCGCCGTGAACGTGAAAGACGGCGACCGTCTGCTGACAGTTCTCCCCGCCGCCAGTCGCGACGACCTGCTGTTGTTCACCCGCAGCGGTCTGTGCATCCGCTTCTCGCTCGACAGCGTGCCGGTGCAGGGGCGCGTCGCCGCCGGGGTGCGCTGTATGCAGGTGGAGGACGGCGACGAGGTCATCTGGTGCGGGCAGCTGCAAGACAGCGACCAAATCGTGCTGCTGACCGACCGCGGCTACGCCAAACGCCTGCTCTCCGTTGATTTTGAGAAGCAGAACCGCAACGGCAAGGGCGTGAAGTCGTTCTATTTCAACAAGAATGGCAGCAACGGCAAACAGCTTGCGGGCGTGGTGCGGTTGGAGAAGGACGACCACCTGATTCGCGTGCAGCAGGCGAAATCCCCCGCGACGCTGGTGGAAAGGGACAACGTGCGCCTGCAAGGCAAGCAAGATCGCGGAACGCCGCTGGTTATCGCGGTGATGGACGACGTGGTGACGGGGGCGGAGCTGCTGGAATAACAGCACCCGCATGGCGCCGAAAAAAGGGTCAAGGGGCAATGCCCCTTGCGGGGTTAAGGGGCGGCGCCCCTTATGGGGCTTGGGGCAACGCCCCAACTGTTGCTCCGTTAAACCTACTCAAAGAGGAAAAACAAGTCCGGCAACTTCGCCGCAGGCAGCGAAGCGTCCCTGCGCACAAACTAAAAAACTTCCAATAAAAATCAAGTAGCATCCAGAGGCGAACGCCGAAGGAGTTCAGAGGGCGATCGCAGACTTCGTCTGTTTTTATGCCCTCTGGAACTTGCGGAAGTTACCACGATGGAAATGAAGTCAACTATGCCTATCCGCATAAGCATCCAACTGCTTCATAGTTGGCTTTTCCCCTTGCAACAAGCGCCAAAACGTGATATGATGAGGACGAATGACGGAGGTGAACGCGTATGAATTCGCGCAACTCTTTTTCCTCGCTGACCATTACGCAGCTGGTGATTCACCTCACCGGCGCCCTGCTGGAACTCTACGCCGATGACACGCAGGAAATCCAAGTCATGGCATCCGGCGACGACCATGATATGAAGGCGGTTTCGCTCGCCCAGAACGGCGATACGCTGACGCTGGAGCAGTCCGCCGCCGCACTCTCGCCCTTGCCGCTCAGCGCCCGCTGGCTGCAAGTGACCGTCCGCATTCCGCGCACGTGGAAGGGACGGGTCGAGATTCGCACGACGTCCGGCAGCGTGCATGTCCGCGGTTTGCAGGTCAGTGACCTGTCCGTGGAGTCTCTCTCCGGCTTCGTGATGCTCTCCGACTTGAGCAGCCTGAGCCTGAAGGTCAAGAACGGCAGCGGCGACATTGCCGGCAGCGACTTGTCCGGTCAGGATTGCAGCCTGTTCACGACGACGGGGATGCTCTGTCTGGAGCGCCTTGCGTTTCTGAACATCTCGCTATCCTCGGTCAGCCGGGGCGCAATGCTCTCTTTTGCGGAGATGTTCTCCACCTTCAAGGGCGGCTCGGTCGCAGGCGGCATCAGTCTGGAGATTCCCGGCGCGCAGTGTGACGCCATTCTTCGCTCGGTGTCCGGGCGGCTGCTGACGGACGGCGTATCCATCGTCAATGGCGCACCGTCTGTCCGCGTGACGACGGCTTCGGGCAACCTGACCATCCGGCGGATTTCCCCGGAGAAACTGACAGAAAACGAATAATTAGGAGGACGATTTTTATGGCACGACAGAACTTTGGCTTCGGCGGCGGCGCGAACATGCAGCAGCTCATGCGTCAGGCGCAGAAAATGCAGCAGGCGATGACGGACGCGCAGGAAAAGCTGGATGCGCAGGAGTACGAAGCGCAGTCCGGCGGCGGCGTGGTAAGCGTGAAGGTGAACGGCAAGCGCGAGCTGCTGTCCCTGACGATTGACCCCAAGGTCGTTGACCCCGACGACGTGGAAATGCTGCAGGACCTTGTGATGGCGGCGGTGAACGAAGCGCTGCGTAAGGGTGAAGCAAACCGCGAAGAGACGATGAACAAGATGGCGCCCGGCATGGGCGGCATGGGCGGTCTGTTCTGATGCCCGGACAAATCGAACCGATTGAGCGGATGGTGTCGGAGCTGTCTCGGCTGCCCGGCATCGGTCACAAGACGGCGGCGCGGCTGGCGTACCATATCGTCGGGATGCCGCTGGAGGATGTTCACGCGCTGGCGGCGGCGCTGTGGCAGGGACGCAAGGCAATTCGCTACTGCGACGTGTGCGGCAATTTTTCCTCCGCTGAAAAGTGCGCCGTGTGTGCGGATGAAAGCCGCCATAACGGGCAAATCTGCGTCGTGCGCGACCCGCGCGACGTGGCCGCCATGGAGCGAATGCACGATTACCACGGGCTGTACCACGTCCTGCACGGCACGCTGTCGCCGATGGACGGCATCGGGCCGGATGACATACACATCAAGGAACTGATGACGCGCCTGCAGACCGAGCCGGTCAGCGAAGTAATTCTGGCGACGAACCCCGACATCGAGGGTGAAGCAACCGCAACCTACATTGCGCGGCTCATTAAGCCCATGGGCATCAAGTGCACCCGCATTGCCCACGGCGTCCCCGTCGGCAGCGACCTTGAATACGCCGACGAAGTGACGCTCTCAAAGGCGATGGAGGGACGAAGGGAGCTGTGAGGGGAACCACCAGAGGCTCTGCCTCTGGACTCCGCAAGGGAGTTCCTCCCTTGACCCTTTCG
>ERZ779851.3345-NODE-3345-length-10795-cov-3.049069_pt1 | contig 10795 bp, 8 predicted proteins | sample MGYA00511094_ERZ779851 | MGnify/ENA primary metagenome ERZ779851 (study PRJEB29588, sample SAMEA2155512) | human gut metagenome | biome: human gut; feature: human-associated habitat; material: faeces | place: Denmark | collected 2008/2010 ... | reverse complement strand
AAAAGATACTTTTGATTTTGGAGGGGCGTGCGGATAAAGCGGCCCGAAAATTTAAACGGAAAATTTATAAGATATGGGAATAAAGTTTTTTGCGGTTGCCATTGCGGTATTTGCCTCGGCGTTTACGCTGTGCGGCCAGACGGCCGCAGTCGCCGATTTACAGCAGGATATGGCGCTTCTTAAACGCGAGGTCGGGCAATTGAGGCTTGAAGTCGAACAGCTCAGGCGCGAAAACGAAGAACTTTTGCGCAAAATAAAACAGTCGTCGAACGATGACAACGAGAACGTAAAACAACAGCTGTCATTCGCAAAAAGCGAAATTTCCGCCCAAAACGAGACTTTAAAAAGGGAAATAATATCTCTGGTAAAAAAAGACTTGGAATCAATGGCGGCGCAAACCAATGCCAATATGCAAAAACTCGCCGCGGCGATAGGCACAAGGCCGCAAGCCAACCTTCCCACAACATTTTCCGACGACTATCCAAAGACGGGCGTCACGTACACCGTTCAGGCGGGGGACTCAATAAGCAAAATTGCAAGGAAGATGAATTCCAAAATAAAATGGATTCAAGACGCCAACAAGATAGCCGATCCGTCGCGCGGATTAAGAATCGGCGACGAAATATTCGTACCGCAAAAATAAAATAAATAATTCTGACGGCTCTCTTTCAATAGAAAATAATATAAAGAATAATAAAATTGATAACGGAAAAATTATAGACGAAGAAGCTTTTAACGGAAAACTTTCTTTTGGCGTTTATGACGGTATAACAAATAATTTTGCAAAAGCAATAAACGCTTATAAAAAGACTTCGGCAGATTTTCCGAATACTTACGATAATATAATAAAAGAGGCGTCAGAAAAATATTCCGTTCCCGAGTATTTGATTAAAGCGGTTATTAAACAAGAATCTAATTATATGCCAAACGCTATTAGTTCAAAAGGAGCTATTGGTTTAATGCAAATAATGCCTTCAACGGGAGCTTTGCTTGGAGTTGATGATAAAGAACTTTTGAAAGACCCTTATATAAATATTATGACGGGAACTAAATATTTGTCTCAAATGTTAAATAGATACGATGGAAGATTAGATTTATCATTATCCGCCTATAATGCGGGTCCGAATTTGGTTGATAAATTGCAAAGAATTCCTAATATTGACGAGACTAAAAATTATGTGAAAAATATTATAGGTTATATAAAGTAAGTTAAATTTAAGTTTACTTGACTTTTTTTGCCTGTAATTTTATAATAGTAGAAATTGCCCGCTTAGCTCAGATGGTAGAGCATCACCATGGTAAGGTGAGGGTCATCGGTTCAATCCCGATAGCGGGCTTTTCTCATTAATTAAAAATTCAAGTTTGAAAGAGGATTAAATAATATTTATGAAACTAAAACTTGCAGCGATAATAACATTATTTTTAACGGTTATATCGCTTTTAAACGCTTTTGATAAAATGCCATATTATGTAAACACGGAAACTTACGATTCTTATAAGGAACTTATAAGAGGAGTGCATTATTATAATCAGGAGAGATATGACGCTTCAATAGCGAGTTTCAGAACATCTTTAAATACAAATCCAACCGATAAATTTATAAGATATTGGTATAGCAAAGCTTTATATAAAGCGGGTTATATGTCTTTGGCTATTAACGAATGGCTTAATATTACAAGAATGGGGTATGAAGATGCAATAATATTATCTAAAATTAATAAATATTATACGGCAAATATTGAAGATACTAAAGATACTTTCAGTAATTTTATTTATTTAAAAGCGTTCTCCACAAACGCGAATTTTATGAAAAATATTAATCAACCGATACAATTAAAAGTTTTGGATGACGGAACAATTTATGTTTTGGATTATAGCGATTCTTCATTGAAGAGATTTGACGCTAACGGAAATTTGATTAAAAAAATATCGCAAGGCAAAAGGCTTGAAAATTCGCAATTAAATTGGTGGGGAAAAGCGGTTCAATTTGTGACGAGAGTTTATCCTTATGAAAAATTAGAAAATCCGAGAGGCTTTGCAATTGATATTGATAATAATATTTATATAGCGAATACAAAAAAAGATAAAATATTTAAATACGATTCTGAAGGAAATTATATAACTAATATAGGAGTTTCGGGAATAAGCAATGGACAATTATTAGGACCGAATTCTGTTTATGCGGATAATTATGGCAGATTATATGTTTCAGATAGCGGAAATAATAGAATAGTTGTGTTTGATATTAACGGAAATTATTTATTTAGTTTCGGAAAACTTGGAGAAAATGAAGGAGAGTTTTTTTCGCCTGCGGGAATTGTAGTTAATAATAACAATATATATGTGGCGGATACGGGAAATAAAAGAATTCAAAAATTTGATATTAGCGGAAATTATGTTTCGACTATTAAGCATGAAATGTTTAAAGAGCCGAGAGGATTATCTTTTTCTTCGGATGGAAATTTATTTATAGCGGACGGAGGCAAAGTTTATTATTACGATATTAATGCTAATTCGTTTACTTTATTTAATAATTCAGAAAGATATACGACAACTCCTACTTCGATTGCGGAAGATAAAAGCGGAGCGATTTATTTATCCGATTTTATGTCGGGAAGAATAGATGTTTATACGAGAAAAGAAGAATATTACGCCAACTTGGATGTATTTTTAGATAAACAATATTTAAGCAAATTTCCTGTGGTTGTCTCTTCCGTTACGGTTAGAGATAGACTTGCAAATCCCGTTATAGGTTTAACTGCTGATAATTTTTATATTACGGAAAACGATTTAACCGAGCATAAAGTAGCTTTATACGATGCGCCAGAATTATATCAATATAGATTTATTTATCTTATAGAAGATAGCGCAGCTGCAAAAAATTATGAAGGCAGATTAAAAGAAGAGATAAGCAATTTTACTTTGAGTTTGACGAATAATGACGAAGTTTTGGTTATTCATTATAACGATGGAGTTTATAAATCGGAAAATTATTCTCAAGCTAATTTAAGGATAATTGAGAATGCAAATAATTTTAGATTTTCGGGAGGAACTTCGGCGCTTGGAGAAGCTTATTATGAAGCGGTAAGACAATCTTTAAATAGCTTTAAGAAAACGGCGATTATACATTTTTCAGTAAGCGATATTGACGATAACGCTTTTGTTTCGATGGATTTTAACGATTTGTCAAGTTTTGCAAAAAATAATGCGGTTTCATTAAATCAAGTTTATTTAGTTCTTCTTTTTGCTTTGCAATCACATTAAAATTTTTTGCCATTTTTTGTACTTCTTCAATATTATTATTATAACATTCCCATTTCTTGTTCATATATTTCTCCCTAATTTTTAAAAATTCTCTTATATTGTATACTATTTTTCCTGTTTTTTAAAGCCTATTTATAAAAAAAGTGTGAATAAATACGCAATATATTTAAAATATAAAGTTCAAAATAAAAAAAGAGCTTTTCTAAAAAATGAATTAAACAAGATGTTTTAATTCATAAATTACATTGCTCTTTTATATAAGTATCATCTATATTCTCATTATCACTTTATTTATCTTTTAAATTTTTTAGTCTCGCTTGGCATTTTTACATTAAAATTAACATTTTTGCTTTGCTTTAAATTTTGCTTTCTACACAATTCAGAATATTTATCATCCCAGGATAATTTATATGAATCTTTTATATCTAATTTTAGTATATTTAGCCATTTTTTTATAATTGTATCACCTTTGCAATCGTCCATTTTATTTTCTATTTCCAAAGCTATTCCAAAAGGATATCTATCAACTGCTATTTCGATTTCTTCGTTTTTAAAAATTGTTCTATATCTTTCATAGCTTTCTACTTTTTTCATTTTTAAAATATTTTCTATAATATAAATTTGATTGTCATAATCTTTTGGATTAATTCTAACTTCAATCTCTTCTTCTGTGTTAACTTCATCTAAAGAAACTTCTTTTAATCTTCTCTTCCAAGTAATCATCGCTTTAGTTTGTTTTTCTCCTTTAGAAATTCTAACTCTAAACCTACCATCTACAATCTTTTTATAAAAAGATTCCGCTTCTATTGGATGATCATACTGAATAGTTTTTTCATAAAATCTATCTATATATTTTAACTTTTTTATTTCTCTTAAAAATTTTATTCCTAGTAATCTTTCTTTTCTATTTTTCTTTTGATACCAATTAGTTTTCATTTGGTCATATGTTGCATATGAATTTATATAGATTCTTTTTAATCTATCTTCTATTAAATCTCTATTTTCTTCTCCATAAACACTTACTACTGCATCTATAATCTTTGGTGCTATTTCTTCCATTTTAATATTATATTTATCAAATATCCTCTTATCTATCTCCATTGTACTTTATCCTCATTATTAATATTAACCATTTCTATCACTTTTTTTACTTCATTCGGAATTTTATTTCTATAAAACACTTTCTCTGCTTTTTGTTCATTATATCTAATTTCTACTTCTACTATCAAACCATCAATAACATTACTATTACTATTTACACTTTTTAATTTATTAATGTTTTTCCCTTTTCATAAGCACAAACGCAACGCCCGCCGTGATGAACTCTGATACAGTCACCGTAAGCCAGATTCCGTCTACACCAAAGAGTGCCGGGAGAAGGAACACGAACACGCTGTCGGCGAAGCTGTTGCCTATGGTGAGAACTTTGAGGGCTTTGGCGAACTGACACTGGCAGAGCATATGGTACTTAACAATGACGATATGAAAGCAGTAAACTCACCGGAAAATCCTGAAAATGTAGTGCCGAAAAAAGGAACAGGTGTCAAAGACGGTGTCGTTACTTTAGAGCCTCATTCATACAATATAGTTCGATTCTATACCAAGTGATAGATATTTAGTATAAGGCTATGGCTGGAAATTAAGAAAGTGCGCTTTTCAGGCGCACTTTTTTATGCTATACTAATGTCTCGAAAGCGAGGAAAAAGACATGATTAAAGATTTATTTCATACAAACCGGCCGACCTATTCTTTGGAAGTATTTCCACCGAAAAAGGACGCCGATGTATCCGTTATTTATGACGCACTAGATGAGTTTAAAACACTTCACCCAAGTTTTATCAGTGTGACTTACGGAGCTGGCGGAAACACAGCAGAAAACACCTTTGCCATAGCTTCTTATATTCAGAATCAGTGTGGAATTGAGGCACTTACCCATTTGACTTGTGCAGCCATTCCGGACCGGTTATTCTTGAAGAACTTTTTGACAAATTTGTACCGCAACGGGATTCACAATCTGTTAGCTCTGCGCGGCGATAAACCGCAGTGGATGAGCGATGAGCAGTTTGATGCCCGCTTTTATGACCATGCTTCGGATTTGGTTACCGATGTAAAAGAGATGTTTGATTTCAGTGTGGCAGGAGCGTGCTATCCGGAAGTGCATCAGGAAGCAGCAAGCCTTTCGGAAGACATTGCAAACCTGAAAATCAAGGTGGATAAAGGTGTAGACTTTTTGATTACACAGCTATTTTATGACAATGAAACATTTTTCCGTTTCTTGGACGAGGCACGTAATGCCGGAATCACAGTACCGATTCTTCCGGGTTTAATGCCGATTACATCCGCCGGACAGGTCAAAAACATCATCGGAATGTCAGGCACCAAAATACCAAAAGAATTAACAGATGCCATTGAGAAATATAAAGATAATCCGGCTGACTTGAAAAAAGCCGGCTTAGATTACTCCAAACGTCAGATGGAGAATCTGCTTGCGCATGGCGTAGACGGAATCCATTTGTACTCTATGAATAAAGTAGAAATTGCCAGAGCAATTTATGAATAAGAGGGACATATTTGGTTTCCGTAATTTAATTAAAAAAGATGGATGGAGAAGTGGGCACTCCCGTTTGTTGAACTGCGTAGCAGCAGGGACACTGAAAATACCAGTGTCTCCTGCTGACGCGTTCAAACCCACTCTCCATCCATCTTTTTTTGATAAATTACTGGAATCCTGAAATGTCTGCAAATATCGATCGCAAAGGCATCATAACCAAATATTAGAAGGTTAATTGCGGTGAAAAAGAAATGGCTGAATGGCTGGAATCTTTGAGGAGAGGTTCTTAATTTCTGATAGTTTCTCCTAAATAAATTGGTATTGATTGTGCTGCAAACACGTGGGTATGAGACATGTGTAGTTTACATGTCGATACCCCTACGCGTTTGCTAAGCGGGAGCGGCACAAGAGATACCAATTTATTTTAGGAGAAAGAATTATGAAATTAAAAAACTAACTCATACAAAGTTCCATTTTTAAATGCTTCACCACAAGAAAATACGCCGGAATCAAAAACACATCTGCCAATATCCAGGCGATTGGGCTTGCCAGGCAGGCGGCGGTGAAGCCGAATACCGGAACAAAATAGAATCCGATAATACTTCTGGCAGCCATTTCACACACGCCGGCTAAAATAGCCAATTTTCCGAATCCCAAGCCCTGAATCGTAAAGCGGACAATGTTTACAAGTGCTAATGGGAAATAGAAAATGCAGTTCCAGCGAAGGAATGCAGCAATCATTTCAATTAACCGAGTTTCTGTGCCGTCGACAAACAAAAGTGCTAAATATTGTCCGGTAAACAAAAGGGCAGCACAGGCAATCACAGAATAAACAAGAGCTAATCCGCTGCATGCAAAAATTCCCTTGTCTACACGGTCAAGTTTCTGGGCTCCTAAGTTCTGTCCGGCATATGTGGACATTGTGGAACCCATTGCATCAAACGGACAGCAGAAGAACATGGCAAGTTTTCCGCCGGAGGCAACAGCTGCAACTGCGGTGGAACCAAGACGGTTTACGGCAGTCTGTAAAACGACACTGCCGATTGCTGTAATCGAATACTGAAGCCCCATAGGAATTCCCATGCCACAGAGTCTGGCAATACAGCTTCCGTTTAATTTCCATTCATCCTTTGAAATTTTCAAAATCGTATATTTCTTTTTCATGTAAATCAAACACAAAACGCCGGAAATTCCCTGGGCTGTAACGGTAGCCCATGCAGCTCCTGCAACACCCATGTGTAAAATCAAAATTGCACCAAGGTCAAAAAGAATATTTAAGACCGAGGACAGAATGAGGAAAATGAGTGGGGTTTTGCTGTCGCCAAGTGCTCTCATAATGCCTGAAAGGAGGTTATATAAGTAGGTGACAGGGATTCCTAAAAATATCACAAAGATATAGCGGTAGGAACCTTCTAAAATATTTGCCGGGGTGTCCATCCAAATTAAAATTTGGCGGCACAAAATACAGACAACAACGGTCATGACGGCTGCAAAAATGACAGAAAGCCAAACGCTGTTTGCCACAAAGCGTCGAAGACCGCTCTCATCCTTTGCCCCAAATTTCTGGGCAACAGGGATGGAAAAGCCATTGCAGACACCCATACAGAATCCGAGAATTAAAAAGTTCACGGAACCCGTAGCACCAACTGCCGCCAAATCATCCGGACCTAAAAACTTTCCGACAATGGCAGTGTCCACTAGGTTATAAAATTGTTGGAATAACATTCCAAATAAAAGAGGAAAGAAAAATTTCAGTATCAGTGAAATTGGTCTTCCCTCTGTCATATCCTGCATCGAACGATTTCTTTTCATACTGAATATACCTCGCTTTTTTTGTAAATTTCGAATTTTTAATATACTCGTTTCTAAGTCAATCGTCAATGTATTATCTATTAATTTTTCATGTTCTTTTCATTACAAAACATTCAAATAAATGGGTGTGGTTTAATTAGCGTCCGCAGCACTGCTTATATTTTTTGCCGGAACCACATGGACATGGATCGTTTCTTCCGACTTTACGGTTCTCATTATGAATCGTACCGGAATTCTTCTGCTTTTTATAAAGCTCCTTGCGCTTGTCTTCCGGCAGAATATCGTTCCATTGCGGAAGTGTGTAAAGCCATTCTGCCTTACATTCAACCATGTTGTAGTACAATTTTTCTAAATCAATGTCAAGTTTCACCTGGGTATCTTTTTCCATTTCGTCAATTGGATTTGCTTCTTTCAAGCTGTCATTAATACCATCTAAAAAGCCAACCATCATGGAAAGCGGTACTTCATAGCGGTCTGCCAATTCCTGTACGGTACCTTCTATAATTTCAGATGGATTTGCTAATAACTTTTCATAGATACCCTTTTCCAGAGTGAAATAGTTCTCCCACAACTTCTGTCCTTCTTTTGAATTCTGCATTTCTTCGCTATAGGCGTATTCGCGCCATTCCTGTAATAAAGCCATGCTAATTTCCTCCTGATATAAATAATACGTTACTGACTATATCACATTTTTTATAAAAAATCAAAAAATATGTATAAGTTTCTAAAAAGCGGCAACAATAGTAGTACCGGCAAATCGAGGTCGATTCCCCCTCTGCCTTGATTTGCTGTATTCAGCGGATAAAGCGTTGAATACTTATCCTCCCCTTATAATCTCCCTGCCTTTAGTGGCGGGGAGATTTTTTCTGCTTTTCCAATTTGCCTGCTACATATTCCATAATTGCCGGATTGTCTTCCGGCATCTGGCAGCCGACAATGTATATGCCATTGTTGTTGGAACTTCTGAGAACACGACCCTCCAAAGTGCTCTCTGATGTTAATTCAAAGTTTTCAATTTCAAGGCGGATTTTTTTACCCTTGCAGTCAGCGAAAAATTCATCGCCGGATACAAAAGCAAAACCATTGGCACTGATATTTTCCATTTTACCCATATAACTTTCGCCGGTTTCCAGTACGGTGATTTGACAGAAATTATATAAATCCATACGAGGGTATTTACGGCGATTGTGAATCTTTGGAAGTGAGCGGAGCTCAATCAGACACAAAGTTCTGTCATCTTGTTCTACCATTTTCCAGTTTACGGATTCCCAGCAGTACAAAATATTTCCTGCTGTAATTTGCATCTGCCAGGTTGTTTTGGTAACTGGCAGAGGATTTTTCGGATTGATGGCGACTAATAAACTCTGGTCTGTACGCTTTACAATTTCACCGTGATACTCTTTTGGATGTTTGCTGTTATCATTTGGCAAAAGCATAACTTTCATGCCGGCACGCAAATCTTCAACACCCATAAAGCCACCGATACCAAGTTCTGTCATTAAGCCCTCAACAATATGTTCAATGCTGTCGATATTTGTTGCTGTTTCTGCATATTTACTAAGCATTGCATGGGTTGTTCCATCTGAATGAGAAATGTTTTTCGTCATCTTATCCACAATCGAGGAAATTTGTTCCATGTTAGAAACCAGTTGAGTATTTGAGGTTTTTACTTCTTTTATGGCGGAATCAATCACCTGAATGTGGTCACCGAGTTCTTTGGAATCGGCTGTGATTTTTCCTACACTCTGGTTTGTTAGCGTAACTTTTTCCAACGACTGCTGAATCAGTTCAAGCGTCTGCTCGACTGCGGAAGTCATCTTTGCGGAAGTTTCCGATAAGCGGGTCAGTGCATCGCGAATCTGGCCGGAAGAGGTCTGTGTCTCTGTGCTCAGTACACGAATCTGGTCAGCGACAACGGCAAAACCACGACCGGAGTCACCGGCACGTGCCGCTTCGATAGACGCATTCAGTGCCAAAAGATTTGTCTGGCTTGAAATATCCTCAATCGTTCCGGTTTCTGTAATTACGCGCTCAAACTCGGATTTGAAATCTTTCAATACATTTTCTACCTCTGTGGATAACGTTGCCATGGTTGAAGTGGTTTCGACTACGCCATCCAAATCCTTGCTGCTGGTAGTGGCATGCTCGCCGGATTCTTTCGTAAGTTCAACCATTTGTTCAATTAAGGAAGAAACGTTCATTACCTGCGTGTTGATGTCTGTTGTCATATCGAGTGACGAATTTGTTTTATCCTGCAAGGTCTGATTGTTTGCAGTCAGTTCATTCATGCCGAGTACAACGACATCAGCTCCGTGTTTATTTTCAACCGCAAGTTCGCGGACAACGGTAACGCCGTCAACAATGGAATTACTTGCGTCTTTTACCTGCTCAACCGTTGTTACAACACGGTGTAAATCATCTTTTACATAGTTTAGCATGGAGCCGTCCGATTCATTCAAATGACGGATGGACATTACATAGCAGATGTAGCAGAGAATGATGCAGGAAAGCTGCAAAGTAAATTCTTTGACATCGGCATCGGTGTTGAATCCGTTCATATATTTAACAACTGCATTGGCTATGATGATTAACACATTGGCAACGCCATATTGAATCATAAATTTCTGGTTTTTGTATAAAACCAAAAGACTGGTTACCGGCAGTATGTAGGTAAATGCAATGTTGGATGGGCTGGTAATCAGTACAAAGGAATAGAAGATACCATATCCAACGGCAATTCCATATTTGTACCAATCGGTTGACATACCTTTTACTTTTAATAGAATTTGTCCGATAATAAACGGAATCCAGCATAGAAGTAAAAAGGTTAAATAATAAGGACCGGTCCGTAGTCCGTTTGCTGTGTCAGAGCCGTAATTGGCTGATAGTAAAATGGCAAAAATAAGCCAGATTTTCCGCGCGCCGCCTGTTCGCCTTTTCTTTATAGATACTCTCGTCATAATTCATCTTAAGTAACCTCCTCCCGACGTAAGTATATATTTTTTTTCTCAAAACAAAGATATAGTTGTATTTTATCATTTTGTGGGAGAATAGTCAAAAAAAAGCATAAGTTGTTTGTGTCAAGTGTTCGTTGGCACTTTTTTTGTTTTCAGTAATTCCGTAGAAAAGCTTTGCGTCTCGTGGGCACTCTCGCTCGTTGAGTGCGTA
>ERZ779851.3344-NODE-3344-length-10798-cov-4.217537_pt1 | contig 10798 bp, 9 predicted proteins | sample MGYA00511094_ERZ779851 | MGnify/ENA primary metagenome ERZ779851 (study PRJEB29588, sample SAMEA2155512) | human gut metagenome | biome: human gut; feature: human-associated habitat; material: faeces | place: Denmark | collected 2008/2010 ... | reverse complement strand
TGTTACCGGCGGCGCCGGATTTATTGGCAGCAACTTTATTTATTATATGATGGAAAAGCATTCGGAGGATCAAATCATCTGTCTGGATGCACTGACTTATGCAGGGCATATGTCAACCCTGGAAGTAGCAATGAAAAATCCAGCGTTCCGTTTTGTGAAAGCATCTGTGACGGATCGGGTGACTGTATACCGGCTGTTTGAGGAAGAACACCCGGATATAGTAGTTAACTTTGCAGCGGAAAGTCATGTGGACCGGTCGATTGAAAATCCGGAAGTCTTTCTGGATACCAATATAAAGGGAACGGCAGTGTTGATGGATGCGTGCCGGAAATATGGAATCTGGCGTTATCATCAGGTTTCTACGGATGAGGTGTATGGGGATCTTCCGCTTGAACGGCCGGATCTGTTTTTTACAGAAGAGACGCCGATCCATACGAGCAGTCCGTACAGTGCATCCAAGGCAGCGGCAGATCTTCTGGTACAGTCCTATCACAGAACGTATGGACTTCCGGTTACAATCAGCCGTTGTTCCAACAACTATGGACCGAGGCAATTCCCTGAGAAGCTTATTCCGTTGATGACACTTAATGCTCTCAAGGGATTGCCGTTGCCTGTCTATGGTACCGGTGCAAATATTCGTGATTGGCTCCACGTTGAAGATCACTGCGAAGCGATCTATGCAGTTCTTACTCGCGGCAAGGTTGGTGAAACTTACAACATTGGCGGAAATTCAGAACGCAATAACTTGACAATTGTGAATGCTATTTGTGATGTACTGGATGAACTTCGACCGCGTGCGGACAAGCATTCGTACAAGGCACAGATAACTTTTGTTAAGGATCGTCCGGGACATGACCTTCGTTACGCCATTAATGCAACGAAGATGAAGAATGAGTTGGGGTGGACTCCTCGCCATCATTTTGAAAGCGGTCTGAAGGAAACCATTCAGTGGTATTTGGAAAACGAAGAATGGGTTCAGAAAGTACAGTCCGGTGAATATCAGAACTGGCTCAATACTAATTACAAGGAGCGTGTGTAATGGATCAGGATATTAAGTGGCGAGGCATTGTCCTGGCTGGCGGTTCGGGTACCCGTTTGTTTCCGCTGACCAAGAGCATTAGCAAACAGTTGATGCCGGTTTATGACAAGCCGATGATTTTTTATCCGATTTCTGTCCTTATCAAGGCAGGAATCCGTGAGATTGCCATTATCACAACGCCTGAGCAACAGGCTCTGTTCAAGGAGCTTCTTCAGGATGGTTCGCAGTGGGGCTGTCGTTTTGAATACGTCATTCAGGAAAAACCGGCTGGATTGGCGCAGGCTTTTCTGTTATGTGAAGAATTTATTCGTGGATACAACACATGTCTCGTCCTTGGAGACAACTTGTTCTATGGCCATGGGTTCGCTGAACTTCTGGAACGTGCAATGAGCAGGAAAACAGGAGCCACAGTATTTGGTTATCACGTGATGGATCCGGAACGATACGGTGTTGTTGAATTCGACAGCGAGCAGAAGGCGATCAGTATTGAAGAAAAGCCACTCAAGCCGAAGTCTAACTATGCTGTTACGGGGCTGTATTTCTATGATCTGGATGTGATTGAGATTGCCAAAACAGTGAAGCCTTCAACTCGTGGCGAGCTTGAAATTACTGATGTCAATAAGGCTTATCTTGAGCGAGGCGATTTAAATGTTGAGTTGATGTCAAGAGGGATTGCATGGCTTGATACAGGGACGCATGAATCTCTTTTGGAGGCAGCGTCCTATATTCATGCAGTTCAATCAAGGCAAGGCCTGATGGTAGCATGTCCAGAAGAACTTGCCTGGAGAAATGGTTTTATTACTAATGAAGACCTTAAGCGGTTAGCAAAACCTTTAGCTAAGAATGAATATGGGATGTATTTATTAAAACTTGCAAATGGTGATTAGGTTGTATCGTTACTTGACAAGAATAGTTTTAAAAAAACAAGATAGGGACTGAATATGAAGGTTGCTGAGTACATTGCGAGCTTTGTAGCGGCAAAAACAAAAGTATTTTGGGGCTATATAGGTGGTTTTAATGCTGATATTTTAGAGAAGTATTGCGATCTTGAAGAAAGCAACTTCGTTCTGAATTATCATGAGCAGGCGGCGGCATTTGCAGCAAATGCATATTCAATTATCAAAGAAAAGCCGGCATTTGCTACTGCTTCGGGAGCTCCAAGTGCGTGTAATTTAATTGCTGGCATTGCCAATGCATATTTCGATTCTAACCCATGCGTTTTCATAGTTGGTAGCCCACATTCTCTTGCTGTTCGCAAGGATAAAAAAACGCGGCAGAATGCTTTTGAAGAGATTGATTTCGTACATATGGTTAGTGACATAACTAAATATGCGGTAGTCATAAAGGATCCTGCTGATGTTAAATACGAACTCGAAAAGGCTTATTATATTGCCAATCATGGTCGAAAAGGACCTGTTGTAATAGATGTACCTTATAATGTTGCGCGCGAAGAGATAATAGATAGTGCGAGCGCATATAACCCACCATCGAAAATAGAGAGTGAGTTTAATCCAAAGGAAGTACTGGACGTAATTAGAAATTCTAGTATGCCTGTAATGTTAGTAGGTGGAGGGGCGCGAGGGAACGAAGTTCGAGAATACCTTAAAAAGTTTTTGACTAAGATTAAACTGCCGGTTGTTGCTTCCTTGTGTGGTTTGGATGTGTTGTCACATGACCATGAGTGCTTCTGTGGATTTATTGGACATTACGGCAACAGATATGCAAATTTAGCAGTTGCAAATACTGATTGCTTAATTGTTTTAGGATCTAGGCTTGATGAAAGACAATTAGGTGGCTTTAGAACTCGTTTGAATGATAAGGCAGCGATAATTAGAGTAGATATTGATCGTGCTGAATTAGGAAGAAAGTTTACGGAGACGCTTAGTTATCAGCTTACGGTAGCCGATTTTCTCCGAATAATGACTGAGTTTGATTTTAATGCTTTTGGATATCCAAGCTGGATCGAAACGATTTATGAATGGAAAAAGCGGTTCCCTTCGCATAATACAAATACGATAACCCATAGTCCTAATAATTTTGTCAATTATTTATCAGATGTATTGACAGATGATTGTATAATTTGCGCAGATGTTGGCCAAAATCAAATGACTGTGGCGCAATCATTGAAGTTAGAGAAAAAACGACGTTTGATTAATTCGGCTGGTTATGGGTCAATGGGGTTTTCTCTTCCTGCAGCTATAGGGGCTGCCTTTGCAAGTCCTGAAACAATGGTAATCTCTGTAAATGGAGACGGCGGCATACAAATGAACATACAAGAACTACACGTTCTTGTTAGAGAAAAACTCCCCATTAATGTTATTGTCTTTAATAATTCATGTTTGGGAATGATACGCAAAACCCAAGAGAAGTTATTTAATGGCAAAACATTCGTGTCAGTTGATAACTATTCAACCCCTGGATTTGAAAACATAGCTAAAGGTTACGGGATAGAATTTTTAAAAATTGAAAATACCAACCAGTATGATAAGTTAATTTCTTTTCTAAGCGATAAGGAGCCGAGGTTTATTGAGGTAGTGTTCCCGATTAATGTTGAAAACAATCCTGAACCTGGCGACGTTATCTGGAATCAAACACCTAACTTAACGGAAGAAGAGTTTGAGCAGGTGAATGAAGAATGTATTAGATGTTTGAATCAAAAGGAGTGATTAAATAATGAATATTTATGTTACCAAGCCGTACCTGCCGGATAAGCAGGAGTTTTTTACAAGGGTATCTAAAATTTTCGAAAGAGACATCTTGACCAATCAGGGACCCGAATTAAAAGAACTAGAACATCGCATAACCAACTTTCTTAATGTACCTCATTTTCAATATCTGACAAATGGGACAGTTGCTATTCAACTTGCGTTGAAAGCATTGGGGATTAATGAAGGTGAGGTTATTACAACCCCATTTAGTTTTGTCGCAACGACAACAAGTATTTTATGGGAAAGGTGTAAACCTGTTTTCGTCGATATTGAGCCTAACAATTTTACCATTGATCCCGAAAAGATTGAGGCGGCCATAACAGAAAGGACCAAGGCTATTATGCCGGTTCATGTTTTTGGATATGCATGCAATGTTGAAGCGATAGAGAAGATAGCCAGAAAACATAATCTCAAAGTTATTTATGATGCTGCACATGCCTTTGGATCTTGGTATAAAGGTCGGTCCTTGTGTTCGTTTGGTGATATATCCACCGTTTCTTTCCATGCTACAAAAGTCTTCCATACAATAGAAGGTGGTGGGTGCATAGTGAAAGATCCTGAGATTGATTCTGCATTGGATCTATTAAAGCGTTTCGGGTATACCGATGATTGCTATGTTTGTGCTGGAATTAATGCGAAGCAAGATGAATTTAATGCTGCAATGGGGAATGTAATATTCCCGCATATTGCAGAAATTATTGCCAAACGGAAAGAAATACATGACATATATGAAGAAATTCTCCATGGCAAAGTCAGGAGACCTTCTTATCAAGAAGGACTGACCTATAATTATGCATACTATCCGGTCATATTTAAGGATGAGGCGAAGCTACAATGTGCTTTAAATTTTCTGAGGAGCAAGGGTATATATGCGCGTAGATATTTCTATCCAAGTCTGAACACTTTGCCTTATATTAAAGAGCATTTTGAATGTCCTGTATCTGAAGCAATTTGTTCACGAGTTGCCTGCCTACCGTTGTATCCAGACTTAAAGCATGATGATGCAAAGGAGATTGGGGAAACCCTTCTTCAAGTATTGTAAAATATTGCATTTCTAGGGGATGTGCGCAAAGCATATTCCCTTGTTGTTCAATTTGTAAAAGTTGCACATGAAGAATCATCGCCCCCCCAAAAAACGCCTGAAGCTTCATCTATTTGGCATTACGCTGAAATTACCTAATCCCTTGTGGAAAATTCAGGAAAAATGCTTTTTGGAGTCCCAGATAGAAGAACAAAACAAATTTGATTTGACCTACTTCTTGAATTCACCAAAACAGCTAATCGTTTTTGTGTTACCGGGGGAAATAGTCATCTCTGGTGGGATTTTGTCTATTTTTTCGCTTTGCAAGTATACAAAGGAAATTTTACAAGATAGTGATGTTCTTCTTGTAACAGAGCCAGGTAATCTGACATATGCTCAATTAAATTGGTTCAAGAACCACGAAAAAATTCTTCGCTGGGAGCAGATAGCGGAAGTTTTACCCACGAAGAGAGAGGTCGTATTGCATGTCCCCGAATATTTGGCTGGTATTTTTGCAGATCGTCTTACCATTAACTGGAAGGCTGAGCATCTCAAGAATACTAAGTTGACTATAAACATATTGAATCAGAATCCGCTCTTATTGCCAGGATCAGAGGTTGTTAGTAAGCTTACTTTATTCACCAGAAATATTACACAAACACTAGCTTTTCGCGATTCAAACGTTGAGGAAATGGGACGGGCGTATCGTACACCGGTTAAATTTATTTCTTCATATGTAGATCTATCAGATTGGAAGCCCGTCAGTTTTATAGAAAAGAATAAAACCATTCTGCTCTCGCCAGATAAGAATAGGTATTCTTCAGCGCTAATTCGCGAACTTAAGACTAAGTTACCTGATTTTAATGTAAGTGTTATTCAAGATTTTACTTTTGAAGACTACATGAAAGAGGTCACAAGTGCGTTTGCTGTCATTACACTAGGCGAAGGCTTCGATGGGTATTTGTTGCAGGCTGCCTCTGTTAAGACCTTGAGTTTTGCTGTTTATAACGAAGTTTTTTTCCCTAACGAAGAATTCCTAGCTCTTCCAAATATATACAGAAGCTATCCAGAACTTTTAGAAAGAATAACGAACGATATCAGAGAATACCAGTATGACTCATCACGATACTACAAAACGATTGAAGAGTTGCGTGCGTTAGATCGAGAGCATTCTGAAGAATTTGTAAAAGAGAATTTGTTGAAATACTATAGGCGAGATTTTGACTGTTTGCCTTGAACCACCAGGAAATTCCATGTCAAACATTTTTTTTGATTTTGACGGAACATTAGTAAATTCGCAGAAAAGACTCTATAATCTTTTTTGTACTCTTTGTCCGCAAAATTCTCTATCATACATTAAGTACTGGGAGCTAAAAAGAGGACGAATGCTTCAACAAACAATGTTGAAAGAGATTTTTAATTATTCAGATGAAGAAATTAATAATTTTCATGAGCAATATCTTTCTTTAATTGAAACCTATCCATTAATGTCGATGGATAACCCGGTGGATGGTGCTACAGAACTCCTCAAATCGCTTAGTTCTAATCATAACCTATACTTAGTTACTAATCGGCAAAAGAAGTTTCTTGTTTACGAGCAACTAAATGATTTCGGATGGTTAGATCTTTTTAAGACTGTCTTCGTTACCGAACGCAAAAATACAAAATATGATATTCTCAAAAAGTTGGACAATGTTTCTTCGAACGATTATTTAATTTCAGACACTGGTGAGGATATCAAAACTGCACAACTTATGGGGATTAATTCTATCGCAGTAACTTGGGGAGTTCTGAATGAGGAGATTTTGAAGACCTATAATCCCAATTACATTGCAAGGTTCGTTAATGATATTAAAAAGATAATTGCGAAATAGATTATGCTGACGGTGATGGTTTTTACATATAATCATGGAAAATATATATCCAAGTGTTTGGATAGTATAATTGAACAAAAGACAGAGTATTCCTACAAGATTCATATCTGGGATGACTGTTCAACCGATAAGACAACTGATATTTGTCGAACTTATCAAAGCAAATATCCAGAGCTAATAGAATTAACCGTTCAGCCTAAGAATACGTTCTGTGGTCCATACGAAGAGATGCAATCTTTGGCTGCTATTCGTTCTATTGATACGCCTTACTTTTGTATCATAGATGGAGATGATTACTGGTGTGATGAAAATAAAATTCAGATTGCCTTGAATTTTTTAGAAAATAACAAGCAATTCATTGGGTTTGCACACGACACATATCAAGTTGATGCAAATACTGGGGTTAAGTCATCTTATGTTCACGATTGCTTAAAGTTAGAAAAGATAGACAATCCGGTTTCTTTCAGCTCTAAAGCTCCCTTTTTCTTAACTTCCTCACGCGTATTCAGAAAGCAAGATTATTCCAGCTTGGGGATACTCCCGATCGACTACCTACTTTATTATTATTATCTATCGCGCGGTCCAATTTTTTACTATGACAAAATTATGGCTGCCTATGTTGTTGGTAATAATTCGACCTTTGCTTCTCAGAGTACCCAGATGATAAGGTTACTCAATGCAATGTTTGCTTATAAATTGTTCTTGCTCTTTGGAGAGAAGGAGCACATATTCTGCAAGGAAATGTTGTTGAAATACTGCATTGGTTCTGGTAGTGGAGATAAATATTTTAAGAGGCTAAATATTCTTGTGAATATTTTCGGTATTTCACGTGGATGGAAGCTTTTTATGTATCTAAATTTTGTTCCACGATTCGGACGAGATTGTTTGAACATTAATTACATTTATGCTGACAGACAAAAAGTAAAGGATAAGGTTGATAGTCGAGTCCAACTGGAGCAAGCTGAGCAAAAGGACAAGCCTTATGCTGATCAATATAAATCGGAGATTCAACGATTTTTGCACAAACTTGAAGAGTGCTATAATTGTTCTGGTAAAGCTACAGCAATTGATAGTAATACTATAACCCTATTCAATAACATTGCTTTAAGAGCTTACGGGCGTGAGGATCTTGATACGCTTAATTTAGTTGAGCAAAAATATCCAGAGTTTAAAAAACATATTTATAACTCATATCGCTCTTTTATCTTAGACTACCCGAAAATTGAACGTAAATATCGAAAATATAAAAAACTCTTTCGAATAACATCCGTTGCATTGTTGCTTCAATTTTTGGCTATGGTTGGTTTTGTACTTGATATGGTGAAATTATGAAAACTGTTATTATGCAACCTTATTTCTTCCCTTATCTGGGTTATTGGCAAATGATCCTTACTGCCGATACTTTTGTTATCTTTGACGACGTCAATTTTATTAAAAGAGGGTGGATCAACAGAAATAATATTCTCATTAATGGTTCTGCGCACCTGATCTCCCTTCCTTTGCTTGCTGCGTCTCAAAACAAACATATTAAGGATATATGGGTGACGGATTCTCTTAAGGATAAAGAAAAGTTACTTAAGACAATTGAAGTCGCGTATAAGAAAGCACCTTTTTTCAATGATGTCTTCCCTATTGTTTATGATACGGTATTGTCCAAAGATAACAATTTGGCGAGACTGCTCAGAAACCAATTTGAGTCGGTTTTTAATTATCTTGACGTAAAAGCGAAGGTGTTATTCTCTAGTGATATCGATAAGAATGAAGATCTTCGTGCTCAGGATAAAATTATCGATATATGCAAGAGGTTAAATACTACCCATTACATTAATGCTATCGGCGGGAGAGATCTTTACGATCAGCAAGCTTTCGCTAATGAAGGCATGAAATTGTCATTTATCAAAATGAGACCTATTGACTATAAACAGTTCAATAATGAGTTTGTACCTAATTTGTCTTTCATTGATGTCTTGATGTTTAATTCAAGGCGTGATGTGGGTTTGATGCTCAATGAATTTGATCTTATTGATTAACCTATGACTACGATTTTAGTTTCTGGTGCCTCCGGTATTGTTGGCTATGGTGTTTTGCGTTCTTTACAGGACCATAACTACAATCTTATCGCAACATCTATTTATAAGAGTTCGCCCGCGAATTGTTTTTCAGACTGTTTTGAAATCGCGCCTAAAACCACCGATGCCGGTTATGTACAATGGTTGATCGAAACAATTCAGAAGCATAATGTTGATATGATCATTCCATGTATTGAGGATGATATGTTTCTGTGGAATGAACAAAGGAGTTTGTTGTCAAAATACACTTATCCTCTTTTAAACTCATGCGAACTTATTCGTAACTGTGCCGACAAGTGGAGCTTCTATCAGGAACTAGTGCAAAAGCTACCTCAATGTTGTATTGATTCATCTCTTTCTAATGATTTTAATGTTCTTGTAAAGAAGTATGGACTACCATTTATTTTAAAACCAAGGCGTGGGTTTGGCTCAAAAGGAATTGTTCTTGTTAGTGATGAAAATGTCTTTAACAAGTATAAATCACGAATGGGCCAATTCCTGATGGCTCAAAAATTTGTTGGTGATGTGGATCACGAATACACAGTTTCTGCTTTCTTTGATGAAAACAGTAAACTTCTCGCATCTCAACAGCTAAAGAGAAAGCTTTCTAAAGCTGGCTATACTGAGTCTGCTGAGTCTGTTTCTCTTGACAGCATTACACCAATTCTCACAAATTTGGCTTCGGTTTTTCATCCTGTAGGGCCGACTAATTTTCAATTTAGAGAGGATAACGATGGTTTGAAATTATTAGAAATTAATCCCAGAATCTCTTCTTCTACATCTATTCGTGCGAAATTTGGTTATAATGAAGCGGAAATGAGTGTTATATATTTCCTGCGTAAAGAGTTAATCGCTCAACCGCTTTTACGCAGTGGAAAAGCTTATAGGTATGTAGAAGATTTTGTTACCTACACTGACTTGATATAAAGGATAATATGTTTCATTGGATTAAAAAAGGCTTAATTTTTAAGCCGAACGATAATAAAACGTGGATGCATGATTATGCACAGATTCCGTTCCCGGTCGATTTTGGCGATTTCATGAGAGTTTATTTTGCTACTCGTGAAAAATATGATGGCGGAATGGTACGTGCGTTTGGAGGCTTTGTTGATCTCGATAAGAAAGATCTCCGTAATGTGTTACGTGTTTCAGATCAACCTCTTGTTGACCTTGGGGGGGTTGGCGAATTTGATGAACACGGTTCTATGCCTTGTAGTGTAGTAAGGAATGGGGACAAATATTATCTTTATTATGTCGGCTGGTCTCGTCGATACGGGGTTCCTTATGATTGGGAAATTGGTCTTGCAGTCAGCCAGGATGGTGAACGGTTTCAACGAGTTGCTAAAGGTCCGCTCATAGGCCCCACCCTTAATGAGCCTTATTTGAATTCTACCCCTATTGTTTATTATTTTAATAATGAATGGCATATGTTTTACCATACGGGACTTCAGTGGTTGAAGAGTGATGGTAAATATGAGTCTCAGTACATTATTAAACATGCAGTGTCTGCTGATGGGATTACATGGAATCGTAATACTGAACAGGTTCTTCCTCTTAAAGTCAGCAATGAATGTCAAACATCGCCTTCAATCATTAAGATTAACGATAAATATCATATGTTCTTCTGTTATCGTGAGGGTTTAAACTTTAGAGAGGATCGTGACAAGTCATATCGAATTGGTTATGCATATTCTTATGATCTTGTTAATTGGATTCGTGACGACAGTCAATCAGGTATTCAGGTTTCTGAAACAGGATGGGATTCCCAAATGATAGAATATCCTCATGTAACAAAGATTAATGATAAGTACATTATGTTCTATTGTGGGAATCACTTTGGGAGGGAAGGTTTCGGTTATGCTGAACTTGATTATATCGATTAGTCAAGTTATTTAATTTATTGAGGATGGCGCAATCTTTTGCGTGCCATCCTCTTTTTGGAGAGGGACTCCAAACAATTAATAACGTGCTAACCAAGTCTACAATACGGAGATATGATTGGTTATAGGAAGCTCTTCAAAACCCTCTGTTGCCAAGCCGAATTGAACAAAATCGTTCCGTTCGGTTTTTCTTTACAACGTCAAAAA
>ERZ779851.3342-NODE-3342-length-10805-cov-2.804093_pt1 | contig 10805 bp, 9 predicted proteins | sample MGYA00511094_ERZ779851 | MGnify/ENA primary metagenome ERZ779851 (study PRJEB29588, sample SAMEA2155512) | human gut metagenome | biome: human gut; feature: human-associated habitat; material: faeces | place: Denmark | collected 2008/2010 ... | reverse complement strand
TTAGAAGAAAAAGGTCCAAGCAATGCACCAACCTTCACAATGGGTGTGTATTTAGATGATATTTTATTAGGTCAGGGAACGAGCAGCACAAAGAAAAAGGCGGAACAAAAAGCAGCTAAGGATGCTTTTGAAAAGATGGCAAAATAAAATGGAAGTATTTGAGAAATTACTAGATCCGGAATTATATACGTATTTTAAAAATGCGACTTTTTATGAGAATCCTGTATTTCATACAGCGCATAAAATGGTTGATTTTTACATTGAATTTGAGAATGTAATTCCTTTGGAAATTTATGAACAGATCATTACTAAGCTTCAGCTTTCTTTGCATGCTCATGTAAAGTTGCATATGCACACAAAGAATAGCGTTATTGAAATGGATGAACTGGATCGTTATGTAAATTATTTTGTGGAAAAATATAGTGATGTGAAGGATTTTCGCTTTCTACATCCGTATTTAGAAAATGATACAATCTGTTTTTCTACGCGCGATGAGTCTCGTCTTGCTGCTTTAAATTTGGCTTTACCTTCATTAATGGAAAAGTTAGCGGATGTAGGGATTACGCAGGAAATTGTGTGTAAAAAAGTTGAGGATGATATAGAGATTGAAACGGCAAAGGTTCAAGTGAGTGCACCTGTTGTGAAACAAGAGCCAGTTAAGAAGCAGTATCCTTCTTCAAACAGCTATAAGAAGGAATCAGCTACAACATATAAGATTGCAGATTTACGAGTGGGCTATTCAAATGTTCAAATTGAAGGACATATTTTCGATATTGATAATCGTGTTATGAAGAGTGGTAAAACTTTGCAGATGTTGTATATCAGTGATTATGATGATGCGATTGTTGCCAAACGTTTTGAAGGGGCAAGATGTCCTATTGAAGAGATTCAATCGGTAAAAAAAGGCATGCACGTTGTATTAACGGGTGAAGTTGTTTATGATTCATTCTCAAAGTGCGACTCGTTTATGGTTCGTAAATTAGAAATCACAAAGGAAAAGAAAAGAGAAGATCATGCGAAAGTAAAAAGAACAGAATGGCATGTTCACTCTAATTTTTCAGAAATGGATGGTGTTTGTGCAATCGAAGAATTTATTCAGACTGCCTATGACTGGGGTATGGATTCTATCGGTGTGTGTGATCATCAAGTCGTACAGGCTTTTCCAATGGCACAACATAAGATTGAGGCTTTGGTCAAACAAGATCCGAATCGTGAATTTAAAATGTTGTATGGTTGTGAAATGCTTGTGGCAGATTCTAAATATCATATTGTATATAATAATGATCATCGCAAACTTGAAGATGCAACATTTGTCGTGTTTGACTTGGAAACAACGGGTCTTTCGAATACGCGTGATGAAATTATTGAATTTGGTGGTGTTAAGATCAAAAATCGTGAAGAGGTTGGGCGTTTACAGATGTTCATTAATCCAAAGCGTACGATTCCTGCCCACATTTCAAATTTAACGCATATTACACAAAATGATGTAGATCGTGCAAAACCTATTGAAGATGCTTTAGATGAGTTGTTAGAATTTATTGGAGATTCTATTTTAGTAGCGCATAACGCAACGTTTGATGTTGGCTTTATGAATGCAGCTTGCAGAAAAACAGGTCGTGATGAACTGACAAATCCTGTGATTGATACATTGCCACTATCGTATGCGATGCTTCCGGATGATCAAAAGCGTTTTAATCTAGGAAGTGTATGTCGTCATTATCGTGTTAGCTATGATGGTGAAGGTGCGCACCGTGCCGACTATGATGCGGATGTACTTTCACAAGTCATGTATAATATGATGAATCAATTAGGACATGAAGCTACTTTAGATACATTAGTTGATATGGAAAGTGGATGTGAGAAATACGCTTCGAAAAAACCATACGAGAGAAATCGTCCATATCATATGACGGTATTCGCAAAGAATAAGGATGGCTTAAAAGAATTGTTTGAATTGATTACTTTATCACATACGCAATATTTGGTAAGTATGGGTAAAGAAAATGGTCAGCCTCGTATTATTAAGGAGGAAATCTCAAAGAAGTGGGATAACGGCAACTTATTAATTGGTTCTTCTTGTCAGAATGGTGAAATTTTTGAATTGGCGCATACGCGAAGTAAAAAAGAATTATTGGAAGCTATGGGCTATTATGACTATATTGAGCTTCAGCCATTAGATTGTTATAAGAATTTATTGGATCGTGGAAGCATTACAGATGTGGATGATTTGAAGTGGTATTTGCAGTTTATCTATGATACCGCAAAAGAAGCGGGTAAGATGGTGATTGCTTCAAGTGATGCACACTATGTGAATCCTAATGAGAAACGTCTTCGTGATGTATATATTAATGCCAAGGCAATTGGTAATGCTAGACATCCTCTATATATTTATAATAAACAAGCGCGTAAAGCTACGAGCAATCCAAATCAGCATTTGTTGACGACAGATGAAATGTTGAAGGCATTTGAATGGATGGGTGAAGATGTAGCATATGAGGTTGTTGTGGAAAACACAAATAAATTGAAGCTTTTAACTGAGCCTATCTTTCCAATCAAAGATAAGTTGTATCCACCTGACATTGAGGGGTCTGACCAAAAGTTGCGTGATATTTGTTTTGAAACAGCTCACCAATGGTATGGAAATGATTTGCCAGACATTGTAGAGAAACGTTTAACTCGTGAGTTAGATAGTATTATTGGTCATGGTTACTATGTAGTATATTATATTTCACACTTACTTGTGAAAAAGAGCAATGATGATGGATATCTAGTAGGTTCACGTGGATCTGTAGGTTCTAGTTTTGTTGCGACAATGTCCAATATTACGGAGGTAAACCCATTAACACCTCACTATGTATGTAAAAATTGTCAGCACTATGAGTTTTTAGAGGGGGATGAAGCTAAGTCTGGTTTTGATTTGCCGGATAAGGTGTGTCCGGTTTGTGGTGAAATCATGCGTGGAGATGGTCAAGATATTCCGTTTGAAACATTCTTAGGTTTTGAGGGGGATAAAGTTCCCGATATCGATTTGAACTTTTCCGGTGAATATCAACCGAATGCCCATGCCTATACAAAAGAAGTATTTGGAGATGATCATGTCTTTAGAGCAGGTACTGTAGGTACGGTTCAGGAGAAGACGGCGTATGGTTATGTTAAAGGATATGAAGAAGAGATGGAGTGTGAGCCTTTTAATGAGGCAAAGCGTGTAGATTTGGCTAAGGGCTGTGAAGGTGTAAAAAGAACAACGGGTCAGCATCCGGGTGGTATTGTCGTTGTGCCATTGGATATGGATGTGCATGATTTTACGCCTGTACAATATCCTGCAAACAATCCAAATGCGACTTGGAAAACAACGCACTTCGATTTCCATCAGATTCATGATAATATCTTAAAATTTGATATTTTAGGTCATGTCGATCCTACGGCCATGAAAATGTTGGAAAGAATTACAGGGGTGAATGTTCGTCAGATTCCTATGAATGATCAGGCAACTATGGCTATATTCTCAACAACGGAATCACTAAAAATCGATACGACAAAGTATAATGAAGTTACAGGAGCAGCGGGTATTCCTGAGTTTGGTACACCATTTGTTCGTGGTATTCTTGAACTTACAAAGCCAACAACGTTTGCGGAATTAGTCACAATTTCTGGGTTGTCTCATGGTACCGATGTTTGGTTGGGAAATGCCAAAGATCTAATTGATAATGGTACTTGTAAGTTGAATGAAGTTATTGGTTGTCGTGACGATATCATGGTTGATTTGATGGGGTATGGTGTTAAACCAAAATTATCATTTACCATCATGGAAAGTGTTCGTAAGGGTAAAGGTTTAAAAGATGAGTGGGTTACCGAAATGAAGGCGAACAATGTACCAGAATGGTTTATTGATTCTTGTACAAAAATTAAGTACATGTTCCCTAAAGCCCATGCAGTTGCCTATGTTATGATGGCTGTGCGTATTGCGTGGTTTAAGGTACATATGCCAGTACATTATTATTGTATGTATTTTAGTATTCGTTGTGATGCTTATGATGTGCAGACCATGATTCAGGGTGAGGCTGCAATTCGCCAAAGAATGGCGGATATCAAACATATGAAAGAGGATAAAACACAAAAACCAAGTGATAAAGAATTGGCTATTTATGATACGTTAGAACTTGCTTTAGAGATGGTTTTGCGTGGTTTTAGATTCTCGAATATTAGTATTAATCGTAGTGCAGCCACCGAATTTATTGTGGATCCAGATGATCCAAAAGCAATTATTCCGCCTTTCACAAGTATTGATGGCTTGGGTTCAAACGTAGGTTTGTCTGTCGTTAAGGCTAGAGAAGAAAAACCATTCCTATCTAAGGAAGATGTATTGAAGCGTACACAGCTTTCAAAGACTTTAGTTGAAAAGTTAGCGGATATGAATGCTTTAGAGGGGTTGGATGAAGAAAATCAAATGACACTGTTTTAGTCAGTGTCTTTTTTAGCACATTGTAAATTTTTACAATCATGTAATTGCATGGTAAAATATTTACATTATTGGAGGAGAGTTATGAAAAAGAAAGGATATAATATAACACTTGGTATTTTCATTGGCTTGATTGCAGGTGTTATTGTTGGAATTATTATGCCGGAATGGGCAAATACCGCATTGAGCGTTGTTGCTTCCATATATATGTCGGCATTAAAAATGATGATTTTCCCACTTGTATTTACAAGTTTAGTGATGGGAATCATTGGCATTGGGGATATTGCTAAAACGGGTAAGGTAGGTTTACATGCCTTATTATGGTATACAGGTACAACAGCTTTAGCTTCGGGTCTAGGTTTGGTTTTGCCTCGCATGTTACATTTGGGTAAGAATGCGCATATTGTTGCGACAAAAACACAAGTGGAGGCTGCGACATTTAATGGGTTGTTGGATACGTTACAGAATATTATTCCATCGAATCCAGTAGAGGCTTTCGCAACGGGAAATATGCTTCAAGTTCTTGCGTTTGCCGTGATTATAGGACTTGCATGTTTGGCTATTCAGGAAAAGGCGGATCCATTTATTAATTTGTGTGATTCGATTTATCAAATTTCTATTTTTATTATAAGTAAGATCATGTATGTGACTCCATTTGGAGTATTCGCATGTATTGCGACAGTTATGTATTCAAATGGTGTGGATACAATGCTTCAATTAGGACAGGTATTATTGGCGTTGTATATTACGTTCTATTTATATGCGTTTATTATTTATGGTGGTATGGTCAAATTCTTTGGAAAATACAATCCAATTCAATTTTTTAAAGATATTGCACCAGCAGGATTGAATGCGTTTGGTACTTGTTCAAGTAGTGCCACGATTCCCATTTCATTAAAGTGTGCTTCAGAAAAGATTGGTATTCCTGAAGAAATCACTTCGTTGACTCTTCCTTTAGGGGCAACAATCAATATGGATGCCGTTTCGATTTTGATGTCATTTATGATTACATTCTTTGCGACAGCTTTAGGTATTGATTTAAGCATTGGAACAATGGTTACAGTACTTGCTTGTAACGTATTGTTAAGTATTGGTACTCCAGGCGTTCCAGGTGGTGCGATTGCTGCTTTTGCGGCTTTATGTCCAATTGCAGGAATTCCAACAAATCAAATCTTGGGTGTTTATATTTCAGTAAATACTTTGTGTGACATGGGAGCTACTTGTGTGAATGTCATTGGTGACTTGGCTTGTTCTACTGTTTTGAAACAAACTTTGCATTTTGATAAGAAGAAATAAATGAAGCCAAATAAAACAATCAGTGAATTTAAAGAGTTTATTGCCAAAGGCAATGTGATGGATATGGCAGTGGGTGTCATTATTGGTGGTGCTTTTGGAAAAATTGTGACTTCCTTGGTAAATGATATATTGATGCCGATTGTGGATTTCTTAATTGTAGCGGCATGTATATTTGCAATGTTGAAGTTTTTAGCGCATTTTAAAAAGACAACGAATGATCAACTTGATCAGGAAGAACCTAAAAAAAATGACACTGTTGTCTTATTAGAAGAGATTCGGGATTTGTTAAAGAAGATAGATAAAGTAAATTAAATATGTGATCAACAAGAGTATACCGGCTTTTTTGTCGAGTACTCTTGTTTTTTTAGTGCAAATATAAAGGACTAGACCAATCAATATTGCGACAAAGGAATCGATGATAAAGTTAGGTTCAAAAGGTACGGGAGTAATAAGTGCACTAGAACCTACGACAAATAGGATATTAAAGATATTCGATCCAATGATGTTTCCAATCGCAATATCGGCATTGCCTTTTTTGGCGGCCGTTACCGAAGTGACAAGTTCAGGCAAAGATGTTCCTAAGGCAACAATGGTTAGGCCGATAAATCTTTGGCTAACACCTAGTGAAATGGCAATGTTTGTGGCTGCATCTACCGCAAAGTTACTTCCAATCATTAAACATACAAGTCCGAGTGGAATAAATAATGGGTTTGTCTTTTTGATTTCTGCTTCTTCGGTTTGATTTTTTGTCATTCTGAAAATGTAGTATAAGTAACCAAGAAAGAATAACCACAAGACAATACCATCGAATCGTGAAATCGTATTGTCTATGCCTTGTAGAATGAGTACTAGTGTTACAAGCATCATAAATGGCATTTCATATTTGATTGTACTATTTTGAATATGTAATGGACGAATGAGTGCTGTAATGCCAAGAATGATTCCTACATTTAAAATGTTACTTCCAACAACATTTCCGATTGTGATGGCCGCATTCGATTTTAAAGCAGCTGTAATAGAAACGAAGGCTTCTGGTAGACTCGTTCCCATCGCAACGATAGTAAGTCCAATAATCAGTTGGGGTATGCCAAAGCGTGATGCGATACTGCTTGATCCATCGACAAACCAATCGGCTCCTTTAAGTAGTAGAATAAATCCTAATACTAATAAAATTATGTTCATATAGTTCCTCCTGGACCAGATAAAATAAAAAGACTCTGGTCTTATGTACCAAAGTCTTGCCATTTCATCACAGTCCGGATTTAATATCGTATTGACGAAGCTGTAAACACATATATGTGCAGGCTACTCCCTTTATGGGCTTATTATACATATTTTGTGCAAGAAATTCTATATTTTAACGTAAAAATTTTTTAACAAATACAACTTTTCTAGAAAAACCTCCATTTATTTCGTATATGAGATAGGAGGTGATGAAATCACATGAATAAATCAAAAGACAAAACAATGAAAGAATTTCTAGAAAACAATGCCTATTTTGTCGACTTCTTTAATGCGTACTTCTTTGATGGAGAAAGAGTTCTTAAACCTGAAAACTGTATGGAACTTGATTCAGAGATGAATGATTCGAATATGGATCTAGAAAAGCATGTGGATGTGATTCGTAAGTACAATGATGGAAATCTTTATAGTGCATTTATTATTGAGAATCAAAGTTATGTGGATATGTCCATGGTTGTAAGGGCTGCAGTATATGAGTTTGTAGCGTATGAGCGAATGTTAAAGAAGTCAAAGAAGAATAAGGCTAAAGAAAAACTACCTATGGTAAACATTCTAGTATTCTATACAGGTGAAAGGCCTTGGAATGCAGCAAGACAGCTATCACAGCTAGTCGAGGTGGATGAAAGATTTGAATCCTATTTCCATGACTACAAAATGAATCTGATTGAAATCACAGGAAATACTTCATATAATTTTAATGAAGAAGACGTGCATAATCTATTCTACATATGTCGAAGTATTTATGATCAATCTATTTATGAAGGAACGATTAATGATTTTGGGCTTGTGAAAAGCAGTGTGTTAAAAGTCGTTAAGACATTAACGGATGTAGAATGGTTGGATTTAGAAGAATTAGAGGAAAAGGAGGAGATTGAAATGTGTGAAGCTGAAAAGAGATGGCTGGAAGTAAAGTCAAAGGAATGGGAAGCTGAAGGAATAAAAAAAGGAATCGAACAAGGCATTGAACAAGGTATTGAACAAGGCATTGAACAAGGCATTGAACAAGGTGTAGAACTAGGGCAGGTTCTTTTGTACAAGACGATGTTAAGGAATGGAATGAGTGTCAATGAGATTTCCAAGGTTTGTTCAATATCTGTTGAAAATTTAAAACGAGTATTAAGTAATTGATATGAAGAGAAAAAATCTCTTCTTTTCTTATATGTACAATGCTAAAGATAGACTACCAATGGTGCACATTCTAGTATTTTATACAGGAGAAAGGCCTTGGAATGCAGCAAATAAGCTTTCCCAGCTTATAAAGAGCAAGTCGTCTAGACATTAATGGATGTGGAATGGTTGGATTTATAAGAATTAGAGGAGGAGCTTGAAATGTATCAAAAAATGATGGACAAGGAATTTGGAATTAAAGCTATCGCCTCCATCTTCTCAGTAAGTGAAGAGTCGATTGAAAAAATGTTGATAAAATAATTATTAAGTCATTCATTATGAATGCTTCATTATAAAACGGGGGAAATATGAATAAGAATATAAATAGAATAAGTGTAGTATGCCTATGTATATTATTGAGTGGTTGTAGCATGTTTCAATCAGCACTTAATGATATCAAGGGCAATTTAGTAGGTAATGGATATACGATCTATACGTATGATAATTATGGTAGTGAAGTCATGGAGACAAGTGGAGATAAAATTAGTATTACAGGTAATGCGGTAGAATCTACTTCTTATGATGAAGATGGACGTGTTGTCCGTGGCTATGAATTATCAAGTGTAATTACGATAACGGTAGACGGAAAAGAAATAGAATCATGTGGAGATACTTGTATTTTTGAACAAAAAGGCTTAACACCGGATGTGGATTTCACACAAGAAGATATTGATTCAAATACACATGGACAAATATCAGACAATACGTCTGTTGCTCGCTTTATCAACAAGTATAAAAATATGTTTGGCAAAGGAAGAATTGTAGTCATTAAATCCCAACTAGGACAGCCGATTGCCGCATATTCTGGAGATAAGGTATATTGGAAAATTCCGGATAATTTACCTAAAATGACGAAACTTATGATTGATGGTAAGGCTTTGTATATTCATAGAGCAAATTTTCAAATCATTGATAAAGAATTATTGGATTAGGAGAAACAAAATGAAACAACAAATTAGTAGTGCTAAAGCACCAAAGGCATTAGGTCCATATTCAGCTGGTATAGCAATAGAAGGATTGGTATTTTTATCTGGACAATTAGGTGCAGATACTAAGGGAAATTTAGTCAGTGAAGATGTAGTTGGGCAAACCAAAAAAGCATTTGAAAATATGGGTGTATTACTAGAAGTTTCTGGCTTAACATATGATGATATTGTTAAGACAACTGTATTATTGGATGACATGAAAGATTTCGCGAAAGTAAACGAAGAATATGCGAAATACTTTGATGGTATATATCCTGCTCGAAGCTGCTTTGAAGTAGCTGCATTACCTAAAAATGCTAAGGTAGAAATTGAGTGTATCGCAATCAAAAAATAGTTTAAACATATATGTCGTAAATAGAGTTTGTTCTTTGATGTATTGAAGAATTTTATTGTTGAAAAATCCATGATTTATGGTAGTATATATGAAAGAGAAATTGGATTTGAAAAGGGACTTTTTAAATCCATTTTTTTAAGATCACAAGGAGGATTATATGAACAAAAATTCGTTATTATCCATGAGAGATCTGTCAGTTGAAGACATCTATAGCATTCTTGATGATGCTAGACTTTTTAATAGTTCCTTTAAAGATTGGCAATTACCAATGCAGAAAGCATTGGTTGCTAATCTTTTTTTTGAGGCTTCAACTCGAACACATTTCTCATTCGAAAGTGCACAGCACCAATTAGGATGCCAAGTAGCCGATTTTGCGGCAGGAGCATCTAGTGTCACAAAGGGAGAAACTCTTTATGATACAGTAAAGACATTTGAATCAATTGGGTATGACATGGTGGTAATCCGTCATTCTCAAGATGAGTATTTTAAAGAATTGGAAAATATCAATATTCCAATTTTAAATGCTGGAGATGGTGCAGGAAACCATCCAACACAATGCTTGTTAGATTTACTAACTATGCAAAATGAGTTTGGCACACTAGAAGGCTTAAATGTAGTAATCTGTGGAGATATCTTACATTCAAGAGTGGCTGCCAGTGATAAAGAAGCTTTAGAAGAATTAGGGTCAACCGTTCGTTTTGCCGGACCAAAAGAATGGGAAAGACCAGGCTATCCAACAATTGATTTTGATGAGGCTATTGAATGGGCAGACGTTGTCATGATGCTTCGTATTCAGAAGGAAAGAGGCTCTGGAATGGCTGGTATGACTGATGAAGAATATATCGCCGGTTTAAAACGTATTCAGCAGTATACACAGGAATACTATGATTTGGGGTTAATCAGCCGCAAAGAATACAACGAAAATATGACTGAACTAAATCACGATATGTTCGACCAAGCGGGCGAATCGTTTGACGATATGCTACAGCAACAGCAGGACTACATCAATAAACTGCGTGATGAATTTTCTGCACAGGAACAGGCATTACAGGACAGTTGGACGGTAGAGGACCGCAAGGCTGATATGTCCGAAACACAGGCACAGTTGGATATTTACGCAAATGCAGTAACAGACCGAGGACAACAAAAATACAAGGAACTGCAAGAGCAGATGAAACAACTGCAACGTGACGAAGAACTGTATCAATTACAGGTCAAGAACAATGCCACGATTGAGAAGTTGGAGGCGGAGTATGACGCGTTGGAAAACAGCAAGGCTGATTTCATCAAGTCCATTGCAACCAACATTGACAGTATAGAC
>ERZ779851.3341-NODE-3341-length-10808-cov-14.528411_pt1 | contig 10808 bp, 6 predicted proteins | sample MGYA00511094_ERZ779851 | MGnify/ENA primary metagenome ERZ779851 (study PRJEB29588, sample SAMEA2155512) | human gut metagenome | biome: human gut; feature: human-associated habitat; material: faeces | place: Denmark | collected 2008/2010 ... | reverse complement strand
ATCGAGCACTATGACGACCTCTGGCTGGTGTCCGGTCCGTGGATCATGAAGCTGCTGAACGACATCAATTTTGACGACTATGAGTCGCGCATGTATTTCGACCGGCAGCTGCGCAAGTCCGGCCTCTTTGAACGGCTCGAGGAGCTCGGCATTGAGGACGGCGACACCGTCAGCATGTACGACCTGATGTTTGAATACAAAGACTGATAATCAAATACTGAAAAAGACTTGGCCAAAGCCAAGTCTTTTTTGCGCTTCATATTGAGCGCGGAGCATATTTGTGGTATAATATATTATTCGAACTAATGTTTTGATTCTGGAGACAGCTATGGATAGATTCAAGCTCGTGTCGCCGTATCAGCCGACCGGCGACCAGCCGGAAGCGATAGACGGCATTGTGGCAGGCATTGAGAACGGAATAGACGAACAGGTGCTGCTCGGCGTCACCGGCTCCGGCAAGACCTTCACGATGGCAAACGTTATCGCCCGCGTCAACCGGCCGACGCTTGTTCTGGCGCATAATAAGACGCTTGCCGCGCAGCTTTGCAGTGAGTTCAAGGAGTTCTTTCCTGAAAACGCGGTAGAGTATTTCGTATCATATTATGACTATTACCAGCCGGAGGCGTACATCCCGCATACCGACACCTTCATCGAGAAGGACTGCGCGATAAACGACGAGATAGAACGCCTGCGCCACAGCGCGACGGCGAGCCTTTTCGAGCGGCGCGACGTTATCGTCGTGTCCTCGGTGTCCTGCATCTACGGCCTGGGCGACCCGATAGACTATGCCAACATGGTCATATCCCTGCGCCCAGGGCAGACGAGGGATTTTGACGAGCTGCTGAGAAAGCTCATCGAGATACGCTATGAGCGCAACGACATCGCCTTCGAGCGCAACATGTTCCGCGTCCGAGGCGACACGGTCGAGATCTTCCCCGCGTATTCAAACGACAAGGCCATACGTGTTGAATTCTTCGGCGACGAGATAGACCGCATAAGCGAGATAAACGTCGTGACCGGCATGCCGACGAGGATACTGAACCATGCCGCGATATATCCCGCCAGTCACTATGTCACGACCAAGGAGAAGATGGCCGCCGCCATCGACGAGATACGCCGCGAGTGCGACGAGCGCGTCAAATGGTTCGAGGAGAACAACAAGCTCATCGAGGCGCAGCGCATCCGCCAGCGCACGGATTACGACATCGAGATGATGCAGGAGCTGGGCTACTGCACCGGCATCGAGAACTATTCGCGCATAATCTCGAACCGCGCGCCGGGTAGCGCGCCGATGACGCTGCTTGACTATTTCCCGAAGGACTTTCTGCTGTTTGTGGACGAGAGCCATGTCACTCTGCCGCAGGTGCGCGCAATGTACCGCGGCGACAGGGCGCGCAAGGAATCGCTTGTTGAGTACGGCTTCCGCCTGCCCTCGGCCTTCGATAACCGGCCTCTCAAATATGAGGAGTTCGAGCAGCGTATCCACCAGCGCGTGTACGTATCCGCAACGCCCGGCGAATATGAGCGTGAGCGCGCAGGGCAGATCGTGGAGCAGATCATCCGCCCGACGGGACTGCTCGACCCGAAGGTAGAGGTGCGCCCGCTCGAGGGTCAGATAGACGACCTGATGGGCGAGATAAGAAAGCGCACGGAGCGCGGCGAGCGCACGCTTGTCACCACGCTCACGAAGAAGATGGCAGAGGATCTCTGCGAATATCTTGAGATGAACCTGATCAAGGTGCGCTATATCCATCACAATGTCGATTCCATTGAGCGCATGGAAATAATACGAGACCTGCGTCTCGGTGTTTTTGATGTGCTTGTCGGTATAAACCTGCTCCGCGAGGGGCTTGATATCCCTGAGGTATCACTCGTCGCCATTCTCGATGCGGATAAAGAGGGACTGCTCCGCAGTGAAACCTCACTCATCCAGACGATAGGCAGAGCGGCGCGAAACGAAAACGGTGCCGTTATCATGTATGCCGATACAGTGACGCGCTCAATGAAAGCGGCTATAGACGAAACGGAGCGCCGCCGCACGATACAGGAAGCCTACAATAAAGAACACGGTATCATACCGAAAACGATAAAGAAGGATATCCGTGATCCGATAGAAATTTCCTCCAAGGACGACCTCACGCGCGCAGGAGAGGGCAAAATGTCGGTTTCCGAGCGGCGCACGCTCATAGAAAAGCTCACGGGCGAAATGAAAGCGGCGGCGAAGTCGCTCGATTTCGAGCGCGCGGCATATCTGCGCGATACTATAGCAAAGATAAGAAAATAACGAAAGAAATCAGGAAAGAAAAAGCAAGAAGAAGGTACAAAAATGCCCGCAAAAGAAATTCATGTAAAAGGCGCGAGGGTGAATAACCTCAAGGATGTGGAGCTGCGCATACCGCGCGATTCGCTCGTAGTTTTCACGGGGCTTTCCGGCTCCGGCAAATCCTCGCTCGCTTTTGATACGATATATGCCGAGGGGCACAGGCGCTTTGTGGAGTCACTCTCCTCGTATGCGCGTATGTTTCTCGGTCAGATAGACAAGCCCGATGTGGATTTCATAGAGGGGCTTTCCCCCGCGATATCCATAGACCAGAAAACCACCTCGAAAAACCCGCGTTCCACCGTCGGCACGGTGACGGAAATATACGATTATCTCCGTCTGCTCTATGCGCGCATAGGCATCCCGCATTGCCACATCTGCGGCAAGGAAATCCTGCGCCAATCGACCGACACGATAATAGAAAAGATAATGACCCTGCCCGAGGGTACGAAATTTCTCCTGCTCGCTCCTGTCGTCCGCGGTAAAAAGGGTATGCATGAGAAGGTTTTCGACGATGCGCGTAAAAGCGGCTATGTCCGCGCCCGCGTGGACGGCTATGTCTATGATTTCGATGAGCTGCCGAAGCTCGAAAAGAACATCAAGCACAATATTGATATAGTGGTAGACCGACTCGTGATGAAACCCGAGGTGCGTTCCCGCCTTGCAGGTTCACTTGAAACGGCACTGTCGCTCGCGGGAGGGCTGGCAAGCGTTTTCGTCCCCGAGACAAAGGAAGAAATGAAATTTTCCCAAAACTACGCCTGCGAGGAGCACGGAGTGAGCATAGGCGAGATATCGCCGCGAATGTTCTCCTTCAATAATCCGTTCGGCGCCTGCGAAAAATGCTCGGGCATGGGCGAGCTGAAAACGGTCAGCGCAGAGAAGATAATCCCCGATACGGGAAAGAGCCTGCGCGGCGGTGCCATCGCCGTAAACGGCTTCAAAACCATTGAGGAAGCCTCATGGAACGGACCGCTCATAATGCAGGTCTGCGCCGCATACGGTTATACCATAGACACGCCGATATGCGAGATGTCCGATGAGGCTCTGAAGGCTCTGCTCTACGGCACCGGAGACAAGGTTTACAACGTAGTCCGCGTTTTCGGCGGCGTGGCTCACAGGCAGAATACAACATACGCGGGCATAGTGAATATCATCGCCCAGCGCATGAATCAGTACCCCTCGGAATCGGACTACTACGATGAATTTATGGACTTCATTCCCTGCCCCGATTGCGGCGGCAAGCGCCTGCGCCCCGAATCGCTGGCGATAACTGTCGGCGGGAAAAATATCTACGAGCTCTGCTCGATGAATATAAACGCGATACTTGATTTCTTTGAAAATCTGAAGCTCACCGATACACAGGCGCTCATAGCAAAGGAAATACTCAAGGAGATACGCTCGCGCCTCGGTTTTCTGCGCAGTGTGGGACTTGATTATCTCACGCTCTGGCGCAAAGCGGGAACGCTCTCGGGCGGCGAAGCGCAGCGCATACGCCTTGCAACGCAGATAGGCTCCTCGCTTGTCGGCGTGCTGTATATCCTCGATGAGCCGAGCATAGGTCTGCATCAGCGCGACAACGGCAAGCTCATAGATACGCTGAAGCGCCTGCGCGATGTCGGAAACAGCCTTATTGTCGTAGAGCACGACGAGGAAACCATGCTCTCCTCCGATTATATAGTCGATATAGGTCCCGGCGCGGGTGTTCGCGGCGGTGAGATAGTCGCCTGCGGCACGCCTGCGGAAATAATGGCAAATCCCGCTTCGATAACGGGCGCTTATCTCTCGCACAGGCTCGAGATTCCCGTTCCCGACAAGCGGAGAAGAGGAAACGGCACTTTTCTCGAAATTTTCGGCGCGAGGGAAAATAATCTCAAAAATATCAATGTGAAAATCCCGCTCGGTATGTTCGTCTGCGTCACCGGAGTTTCCGGCTCGGGCAAATCCTCGCTGATAAATTCCATCCTTTTGCCCGTGCTTGCAAGGAAGCTCAACCGTGCCTTCACCTACCCCGGCAAGCACGACCGCATAGACGGCGTGGAAAACCTCGATAAAGTAATCTCCATAGATCAAAGCCCTATAGGGCGCACACCGAGGAGCAATCCCGCAACTTATACAGGGCTTTTCGGCGACATCCGCGAGCTTTTCGCGATGACACCCGATGCCAAGGCGAGAGCCTATACGGCGGGCAGATTCAGCTTCAATGTACGCGGCGGCAGATGCGAAGCCTGCGAGGGCGACGGCGTGAAGAAGATAGAAATGCATTTTCTGCCCGATGTTTATGTCACCTGCGATGTCTGCGGCGGCAAGCGATACAATCACGATACACTCGAAGTGAAATTCAAGGGCAAAAATATATATGAGGTTCTCGAAATGACCGTGGAAGAGGGGCTTGCCTTCTTTGACGGTGTGCCGAAAATACGCAAAAAGCTCCGGACGCTCTATGATGTGGGGCTCGGCTATATCAAAATAGGTCAGTCCTCAACCACACTCTCGGGCGGTGAGGCACAGCGCGTGAAGCTGGCGACAGAGCTTGCCAAGCGCGGCACGGGAAAAACAATGTATATCCTCGACGAGCCGACGACAGGGCTTCACAATGCCGATGTTGCAAAGCTGCTCGAGGTGCTCTCCAAGCTCTGCGACGGCGGAAACAGCATGATAGTCATAGAGCATAATCTCGATGTTATAAAAACGGCAGACTATATCATAGATATGGGACCCGAAGGCGGAGACGGCGGCGGCACTGTTGTTGCCTGCGGCACACCCGAAGAAGTAGCCGCCTGTGAAAAATCATATACCGGTCAGTATCTGCGTCGTATTTTCGAGGCGGGTGCAAAAAAATCAGATAAAACTAAAGCAAAAAGCAATAATAAGTGAATTTTCGGAGGAAAATAAAAAATGGCAAAGTCAAAATGGATATGGTACGGCGGCGATTTTGAAATTTATCACGCGATGAAGCAAAATCTGCGCCGCGAGCAATACGGAGTCGGCACATATGTCCCCATGTGGCGCATAGATATGCCCCGCCCGACAGCACTTTTCTATAAAATAGCCGTGCTCGAAAAGGAAGAGAAGATGACAGCCTATGCAAACGGCAACGGCTATGTCACCATCCAGTGCGATGAGCGCGTCCCCGACGGCAAGACGAAAAGAAATGTGCAGAAGTACAATCTCGGCGAGGAAATAACGCTGAAGCCCGGCAGAAACTTCATAAAGATTGATGTCGTAAGAACAGGCGGACTTCCCTGCGCTTATGTGCTCGGCGATACGTTTGCCTCCGATTCAAGCTGGAGCGGCGCTTCGCTCGGAGCCGGCGAGGATTATCCGGTCGGCTCGCTCGATTGGTATACGGAGCTTTCCGATAATCCCGAAATATTCAAATTTTCCTATGAGCGCATCTATCCGGTAGTAAGCGAGAAAATAAACGGCGGCACGCTCCATGACTTCGGAAAAGAGACCTACGGTCCGCTTATTTTCGAAAACATCCGTGCCTGCGGCGGCAAGCCAATCCGCTTCAATTACGGCGAGAGCAGAGCGGAGGCACTCGATATGAGCGATAATGTTCCGCTCGTCGATTATCTTGACCCTGCGGAAAAGAAGATGACTTTCAGGAAGCGTGCCTTCCGTTATATCTATGTTTCCGATGACGAGGATATCTCCTATGATATCTCCTGCGACTATGAATATATTCCGCTCGAATACAAGGGTGCTTTCCGTTGTGATGACGAACTGATCAACAAGATATGGGATGTCTCGGCATATACGCTCCATCTCAATACTCGCGAGGGCTATCTCGACGGTATCAAGCGTGACGGCTGGCTCTGGAGCGGCGACGCATATCAGAGCTACTATGTAAACTATTATCTCTTTTTCGATAACGACAGCGTAAAACGCACGATAATCGGTCTCCGTGGAAACGAGCCGACAACTCAGCACACAAATACGATACTCGATTACAGCTTCTATTGGATATGCTCTGTCTACGACTACTATTTCCATACAGGCGATATGGATTTCGTCCGCTTTATCTACCCGAAGATGAAAACCATGATGACTTTCATCGAGACAAGATGCAACGAGCGCGGCATAGTCTCGGGCAAGCGCGGCGACTGGACTTTTATAGACTGGACGACCTTCGATACCGACGGTCCTCAGGCGGCGGAGCAGATGCTGCTTATTCATACCTATCGCACCATGGCAAAATGCGCCGCTCTCATGGGCGAGGATACGAGTGCCTATGAGCAGAAGGCAGAACGCCTCTATCACGCGGCAAACGAGCTTTTCTGGGACGAGGAGAAGGGCGCTTTCATCGACAGCTATACCTCCGGCAAGCGCCATGTGACGCGCCATGCCAACATTTTCGCGTTGCTCTTTGATACCACAAGTGAGGAGCGCAAGGAGAGAATCATACGCGATGTAATAAACAATAAGGATGTCCCGCCGATAACAACGCCTTATTTCGAATTTTTCGAGCTGGACGCGATGTGTATGCTCGGCGACCGCAAATATATGCTCGATATGCTCCATTCCTACTGGGGCGGCATGATAAAGCTCGGTGCAACAACTATCTGGGAACAGTTTGACCCGAATGAAGAGGGCACAGAGCACTACCGCATGTACGGCAAGCCATACGGCAGAAGTCTCTGCCACGCATGGGGAGCATCGCCGATATATCTGCTCGGCAAATATATCCTCGGCGTCAAGCCTACCTCTCCCGCATACAAAACCTTTGAAGTCGCTCCCTCGGCATCGGGACTGACGGGTATTCGCGGCAGAGTGCCGCTTCCATGCGGCTATGTCGACGTAGAAATAAACGGAGATGAGGTTTCCGTTTACAGCACCTGCGATGGCGGCACACTTATCCTCGGTGATGAGAAATTTGCGATAGAAAAAGGCAAAAAAATCACCAAAACTCATAAAAACACCTGAGTTTACATAAAATTATCAGAAATGTTTACAAAATATCAATACTTTTACGAAAATATCTGATATTATATAAGATAGTTTAAGACAAATGCGAAAAACTAATACAAGTAACTGCTTTGCGGAGGTAACAGATGAAAATAAATGTCAAGGCTATTATCCTCTATGCGGTTCTGATATTCGCTATCATATTTACCGTGATGTGGATGTCGGGCGGCAAAGAGGCTGAAAATCTGACATACAGTGAGATTCTCGAAAAAATAACGAGCGGCGAGGTTTCCGAATTTACGCTGACAAATAAAAATGAACTGCGGATAAAGACCGAAAGCGGAACCTATACAAAGCGGCTTCGCGATGCGGGACTTTTCTTTGAGCAGATAGACCCTTATCTGCGCGAGCAGGAGGCTCTGCCCGAGGAGGAGCGCACGCTTAAAAAATACGAAATTCAGGAGCCGCGTGACGAGGGAATGTCGATTTTCCTCTCGTTTCTGCCGACAGCACTCATCATAATAGCGATGATAGTCATATTCGTGCTTATGTCAAGGAGCGTTAGCGGAGGCGGTAAGATAAATTCCTTCGGCAAGGCAAAGGCAAAATACGGCGTCGATGAAAAATCGCGCGTTTACTTCTCCGATGTTGCGGGCGCCGATGAAGAAAAGGAAGAACTGCGCGAGGTTGTCGATTATCTGCGTGACCCGGGCAAGTTTATGAAGCTGGGTGCCAAAATTCCGCACGGTGTGCTTCTCGTAGGTCCTCCCGGAACAGGTAAAACCCTGCTTGCCAAGGCTGTTGCAGGCGAGGCGGGCGTACCCTTCTTCTCAATCTCCGGCTCAGACTTTGTGGAAATGTATGTCGGCGTCGGTGCTTCCCGTGTGCGCGACCTTTTTGATACGGCAAGAAAAGCACCTGCGGCTATCATTTTTATAGATGAAATAGATGCAGTCGGCAGACGTCGCGGCACGGGTCTCGGCGGCGGACACGACGAAAAGGAACAGACGCTCAACCAGCTTCTCGTTGAAATGGACGGCTTTGGCGGTCACAGTGGCGTCATAGTAATGGCAGCGACAAACCGCCCTGATATTCTCGATCCCGCATTGCTCCGTCCCGGTCGTTTTGACAGACAGGTGACAGTCGGATATCCCGATATACGCGGCAGAGAGGAAATACTCAAGGTTCATGCAAGAAATAAGCCTTTTGAAAACGAAGTCGACCTTGCTAAGGTAGCACAGCTCACCGTAGGCTTCACAGGTGCCGACCTTGCAAATCTGCTCAATGAAGCGGCACTGCTGGCGGCAAGAAAGTCTAAAGCTCTCATCGGTATGAACGATATAAGTGAGGCTTATCTCAAGATTACAACGGGTACACAGAAGAAAAACCTGAAGATGAAACCCGGAGAAAAGCGAAAGACCGCTTATCATGAAGCGGGTCATGCTATCCTTGCTCATATCCTGCCTACACAGGATCCTGTTCGTCAGATATCTATCATTCCGAGCGGCAATGCTCTCGGTTATACACTCAATGTCCCGGAGGAGGATAAGTTCAGCGTTTATAAGAATGAGCTGAAAGAGCAGATAACTATGCTTCTCGGCGGCAGGGCGGCAGAGGAACTGGTATTTGCCGATATTTCCGGCGGTGCCTCCAATGATATTCTCCGCGCCACACAGACGGCAAGAAAAATGGTCACCAAGCTCGGCATGAGCGATGTGATAGGCAATGTTCATTTCGGTTCCGATAACTCAAGCGATGAGGTATTTCTCGGCAGAGATTTCAGCGCGGAGCGCGATTATTCCGATGAAACAGCGGCAATCATCGACCGCGAGGTCAAGAGAATTATCGACGAGGCTTATGCAAATGCAAAGCGTATCCTCTCCGAAAACAGAGAACGCCTCGATTTCATCGCCGACTTCCTTGTGAAGCATGAAACAATGGATGATGTTCAGTTTAAAGCATATATGGATGAGAACGCTTCCGAAGAAGAAATTCTCAAGCTCACGGAAGAAAAACAGCGCAGAAGCGAAGAGGAAAACAAGAAGCGCGAAGCGGCGGAAGCAGAAGCCCGCCGTCGCGATGAGGAAGAGCGCCTGCGCCGCGAGGAAGAAGCAAAGCAGAAAAAGAGCGAATTTCCCGACAACCCGTTTTTCAACGGGCAGTAATACGATATGATAAAATACAAAACCCGAGGCGCCGCCTCGGGTTTTTATTGCACTTATATCAGTTGCAGATGCTTTCGATTAGTTGCGATGATTTATAGTCATTAAGCGTAACGGGTATAGTGCAGCTCTCGTCAAGCCTGAGATATGACATTTTGGCAGGTCCTTTGCTCGTCTTTACAGTCTCCTCGACCAGAGTCACCTTTCCGTTGCCGCTTACGCTATGAGAAGTCATTTTCACAGAAGAGTCGATAAGATTTATGGCATAGACATTAAAAATCATGCTGCCGTCGGTAGAAGTTCTTATCTCGGTAACATAATAATCCGGAGAAATCAGCTTTCCGTCTTTTCTTTTTCTGACTGCTGTGTTTTTCAGTTCATATCCCTCAATTGTGTAGTCGGAATCCGGTATCTGATTATCCTCTTTTATTTTTTTGATTATCTGCTCAATTTCATCATCTTTTATCTTTTTGGAATGAATAATGCTGAAAGCACAAATGCAGACAAGCAATGCAGGCAGCCCTATAGGACCTCCTCCCTGAATGAATATCGCCACGATTGCCGAAGCTACAGCTAAAATCAGCACGATAATTTCTGCTATGGAAAAATCCTTCTGATGAAAATACTTCTCGACTATGTTCTTGCCTTTCATTTTTGCAATCCTCCTATTGATTTAATCAGCGGTAATCCGCAATGTTCGCAAATATCGCTCATTTTGTCATTTGAGCCGCCGCACATAGCACAGTGGCAACGCGTGTCTGCCGCGGTAGGGAGTACAACGGTAATGCCGGTGCCATGCAGATGCAAAACTGTATCTCCGACCTTGTATGCCTCTGAATCCGACTTCGGAGTGATCGGAGTTTCGGCTGCCTTTTTTCGGAATGTTTTTCCCGTTTCATCCTCGATTGTAAGGTATATTATATTCTTTCTGTACATCTGCTGCTTAGTCGGCTTGGCAGCAGATTTGTTATCTGTTACCGTTTTCACTTTCACTTTCTTTACCACGCCGCAATAATCGGTGTCGGTAAAGATCCGATAAACTTTTGAGATAAAAACAGATGAAATCAGAAGCACGGGATAAAGCACAGACTTAAATGCGGTAAGATTCTCGGAAAAAGAACTTGCACTCTTTTCAAACATTATGATTACAACCGCCATCAGAAGCACAGTAATAATGAAAATGACTATACTCCGCACCTTTTTTTGCCGAATTGCTTTCTTTATTTCATCCGGTATTGCCAACATGTAAAACTCCTCTTCTTTTTTTCTATATTTTAGCACAAATAATTGTATTTGTCAAGTACACTATGTATTATTGAGTATTGTGTACATTTTTTTGGTAAAAACAGACAAAGCGCAAAGTCATAACCACCGGCAAAGCCGGTGGCTTGCACAGCCCTATAAGGGCATGGTAC
>ERZ779851.3338-NODE-3338-length-10826-cov-5.609786_pt1 | contig 10826 bp, 10 predicted proteins | sample MGYA00511094_ERZ779851 | MGnify/ENA primary metagenome ERZ779851 (study PRJEB29588, sample SAMEA2155512) | human gut metagenome | biome: human gut; feature: human-associated habitat; material: faeces | place: Denmark | collected 2008/2010 ... | reverse complement strand
CCATCCGGTTGACCATCATCATATATTGGGGCGTAAATTCCAGACGTCCTACTTCCATAAAGCCCATGGCCACAAGCGAAAGCTGGATCACCTCATCCCGTTTCAAGTTACAGCTTCCGCCCACCGACAAAGATTTCCCGCCCAAATTCAAATCAAGGTTCATCTTAGAAGTGACAGTCCCCTCCTTCAAACCGGACAACGCCATCTTATCTACCCATTCTACGGCACTTCCTTCACCTTGCGGCTCCGTCTGCGTTATGTTTTTAGTGGAACGGCAAGCTGAGAGCAACAATACAAAAGCGGCAATCAGGACGCCCCATACGAAATTCATTCTCTTCATTCTTCAATATACTTTTTCAATTGAATCTTCTTTTTCAAAAGCTGGGAAACATTTCACAAGACCTGCATTTCATATGCGCTATTTATAGTCGGATGCCGAAGCCTGATCTCACTTTTATTGTAGTGTAGTTGTCATTTGTTGTCAATTCCGTTTTTTCAAGGCTTTTGTGTCACTTTTCACTTGTGATCCCATGAAATCTGATATAGGAAACCTTCAGCCATACAGCGTTCTCATAAAAAGCGTGATTCAGCAGGTGGGGTGTTGCTGAGCACAGCATCCTCACCGCGCCGGCTCAGCTCTTTCCGGTGGGAACATCATCCTCCAACACCTGCACCGCGCATTTCATTGCGCTGGCATAGCCAAAGTACCGGATCTGCACCTGATTGGTTCGAACCACATTGATGATTTTGTAAAAGCTGCGATGAGAGAGCGCGTTTGGTTGAATCCAGACCACATCCGCCGCCTTGATCATATCCGCGTTGGGTCTCTGCTCACGGTTGATAAAGGTGACGTTGGGAAGAAGCGGGCGAATCGCCTTGCGCCAGGAGTCATGGCCGCCGAAGGCAACGACTCTTTTTCGCGTGGAATAAGGAAATCTCAGTTCTGCAGCTTTATCCGGTTCCAGTCCTCCCATTTCAACGGCATTGGCCTGCGTAAAAACCAACTCCCGGAGTTCAGCGAGTTCCGTCCTCTCGGCAGCCGCCCGCTTCTCCACGTTTTCGGTGCGCTCCTTAACCGTTTCCATTTCGCGCCGGATCTGATAGAGATCTTCCCTGTATTTCTCGTTGGATTCCCTTAGCCGTCTGATTTTGGCTTTCAGCCCATCAATGTCATCCTCCTTATCAATGTTGACTGCGTTTTCAATATTCGAATCGGTGGGTTCTTCCGGAAGTGCGGCAGAGGGATGTCGGAAGTCATGCCGCCAGTCCCTGCTTTGCATCTGTATGTCCAAAGCGATTTGAAGATATAGCTCCAGACCCTTCGCAGTGCCTTTCTCCACGCCTGCTGCCTCGAAAACCTCTGCCATTCCGTCGCTGTCAGAAACCGTTCGCGGCATTACGATTCCCGTAAGGCCACACAGGATCTGCGGGATATTCAATTTCCAGTCAGGCACAGGCGATTCCAAGGGCGTGTAGAGGGGCGTATTCAAATAGCTGAGTCGATATAGGTCCGCCTTTCGATCATTCCAGTCGATGGGCACGATGTCTTCATCCCTTGCAAAATCCCCATCCGCGTTCTCATGCAGATATTCCGAATCGCTTTCTTCATCAAACCCATCCGTGAGGTCGTCCAGTTCATCGAGTGCGCGTGCGTTCCATGGCAGCTTGCGGGCCGCAGCCATCAGAACGGCAACAGCGGCATTATAGGTCCATGGAATATCGCTTCCGGCTTCTATGAGGCACAGATATCCGAAGCAGGTTTCATACGGGTCGTTGACTTCAAAACGCAAAAGGCATTCCGCAATGTCGGCGTCCAGGTTTTCTATAAGGTCTTCTTGCTTAACCATCTGTGCGGAATGTGCGAACAGGGCGAGTGCGAACCGTCTGTGCCCTGCATCGTCGGCCGCATCCTCCATAGCGAGGCCCTGCGCAGCCAGCGCCTGCAGCCGGTCCATTTCGCCTATGGCGAAGGTTTCCGCTCTGCTCATTCCGCAGTTTCCGCTTATATCCTGCAGCTCTTGGAAAGGAAGCGCGGCTTTCGGAGCCAATACATAGCGCGGTATGTTTGGCGATTTCTTTTCCTCCCGTTTTTCCACGAGTCTCTTATGCAGTTTGCGGCACTCGCTCATGATGGAATCCGATTGCCGCAGTAATTCGGTCTGCTTCTTACACAGCGGAGCGTCACAGGCGAAGAAGATGCCCAGAAACTCCCAACACTTCTCTATGAACCGCTTCATAGCCCGTTCCTTTACAACGGAAGGGACCAAGGCCATGACAGCGTTAAAACGCTCCCGCGGGGACAGACTTTCGGAATCCTGCTCCGGCTTCTGGTGGATCACCGGTTCCGTGCGCTGGGCAGACACGTCATTGATATAGCCTTGAAATGCATTGTCTCGCGGGTCACGTTCCCGGATCAGCTCCATCATGCCCCGCAGCACGATCTCTTCTTGACATGGGTCATAAATATTCGGCAGTCGAACAGACATCAGCGCTTCCTGAGAAGAATTAAAATAGCGGTACGCCGCGGGGAGCCTTCCGTCATGCTTCAACTCATCCAGCATAAAGATCGCAGCGGCCAGCGTGATGTAATACAGGTGATCCACCCCGTCAACAGAATGGTTCAGAGCGCTGCATTCATTGATCCACGCTGTTAATAGGCCGGTATCTAAATTTTCATAGAGTGACCCGAATCGTTTTCTGATTTCAGGTAGCAGGTTGTAAACAGCGGCCTTGCGGCGCTTCAGGATGGGGCCGACAAGATCATAGATCTTAGGCACATTGGGATGGGAACTGTTTTTCCGCGCAAAGCGAATGGCGTCATCAAAAGCATCACCAATCAGTTTCCTGTCTGTACTTTCCATCGTATTGCGTGGATTGCGGCCGTTCTTTTTCTTTGCCATATGACATCCTTTCGTATGAAAGCCGGTATCTGCGTTTGATACGGCGGTAGCCGGAGCACTGATCATGCTCTTTTTGCCCGCATGGATTTCCCTTACAATGCAACCGCTTTTCACCAGCGGTTGCCCGGTATGCCCAGAAATGTATTGGAAAATGTCAGTCCTTATCGAAAGAATACCATACTGTGCGGTTTCTGTCCATCAGGAAACACGAGGTCTGCGCTTACCAACGGCTTTTCCCAAAGAAAACCCCCGCGCCCTCTTATATGGTTGGAAGGACACGGGGGAACTTGCTGTTATGTGGCTTTACCGAATGGCATCCTTGAGTGCCTTGCCGGGCTTGAAGGTCGGCACCTTGCAGGCGGGGTAGGTCATGGGTTCGCCGGTGCGGGGGTTGCGGCCCACACGGGCAGGGCGCTCCTTGGCCTCGAAGGTGCCAAAGCCCAGCAGCTGTACCTTGTCACCGGACTTCAACGCAGTCTGCAGCGTGTCGACAAACGCATTCAGAGCGGTGTCACAGTCCTTCTTGGTCAGGCCGCTGGCTTCCGCCATGGCGGTGATCAGTTCTGTTTTATTCATCGTATTTCGTCTCCTTCATATCTAAAATGACTGGAAATGATATGCGCTATTATAGCAGACTCCCCACCTGCTGACAATACTGCCAGCAAAAACAGAATCAGAGAGGATGATCATGATTTCAAAAGAAAAGAAGAACACCCTGCATATTGCGTCCTGCTCCTTCGGCAAAGACAGCCTTGCCACGATCCTGCTGGCGCTGGAGCACGGGGAACCGCTGGATGAAGCGGTCTACTGTGAGGTGATGTTCGATAAAAGGACCTCCGGCGAGGTGCCGGAGCATCGGGCATTCATCTATGAGACTGCGCTCCCCAGACTGGAACGGTTGGGCATCCCGGTCCGTGTGCTGCGTTCGGATAAGACCTATCTGGATTTGTTTGCAGGAACAGTTACCCGCGGTCCGAAAAAAGGACTTCGACGCGGATTCCCTCTGTGCGGGCATTGCTACGTTCAGCGGGACTGCAAACTCCGTCCCATCCGCCGGTATAACAGGACTCTGACGCCGGATACTGTGCAGTATGTGGGCATCGCCAGCGATGAGCCGGTGCGCTTGCACCGCTTGCAGGGAGATCAGGTGTCCCTGCTGGAAAAATATCACTACACCGAAGAGGATGCAAAGCAGCTCTGCCAAACGGCAGGGCTGCTTTCACCTGTCTATGCGTTCACAGACCGTGGCGGCTGCTGGTTCTGCCCGAATGCCAAGCGGAAGGAACTGCGGCACCTTTATGACCACCATCCGGAGCTGTGGGCAAGAATGCTGGAGCTGCAGGCCATGCCGGGAAAGGTGTCCGAGAAATTCAACCGCACGGAGCGCTTTTCCGACATCGATGCGGCATTCCGAAAAGAAGATGCCCTGTGCCAAAAAGCGGCATAAAAAAGGAAAAGGAGATGAGAACCATCAGCAATCAAAAATATGAGATCACAGACATTGCCCATGAGGAATATCCGTTCCTGCACCGCATCCGCGCGCTGCGGGACATCTGCGGTGAGATTTGCGCAGGCGACATAGGTGGCTTCGTGGAAAGCGAAAGCAACCTGTCCGCGGAGCCGGGAGACTGCGCGTGGATCTTCGATGACGCCATTGCAGCGGGTGACGCCTATGTGGATCGGGACGCCTGTCTGCGGGGCGACGCCATTGCCTGTGGCAGCGCCTATGTTTCCAAAGGCAGCGTGATGAGCGGCCACAGCCGCGCCGAGGACAACGCCTATCTCCGCGGGGCCTCCATGACCGGAAAAGCGCTGGCTTCCGGAAACGCGCAGATCATTCACGATCCCCATACGATGGGGACTCCCATCCTGTCCGGCAACTGCAAGGTGTATGGCACGGTGCAGGGGGATATCCGCATCACCGGTTCTGCCGTGATCCTGCCCTGCGAGGAAGTCCGCAACGATACAAGGGATACCTTTGTCCTGAGCGGCAAGAGCCGCAGCGTGATCCGCGGCATCGGGCGTGAGACCTTGAAACCTCTGCAAAAAGAAGTAAGTCCTATGAAAACAAAAACGCCAAAGAAACGAGGTGTGGAGCGATGACCGTATATGAGCAGGAGCTGCGAAAGCTGTTTGAACATAGCAATCTCGTGGATCAGCCTCAATTCTCCGGGCGTGTGTGCGTGGGAGATCTCGGAAAGGACCTGCGTGTACGGGCGGAGTTTCTCTCTACCCATATCTCCAGCCAATATGACGCCATCCGCCTCACGGTGCTCAACCGCACGGAGGGCGTGGTGGACCGGACGCTGCTGCGCTTTCAGGATGTCTGGGGTAAAAAGCAGGTGCCGAACAATCCCAACTTCCGCAGCGGCGTCATTCCCCACCTGTGGGATGACTACGGAAAAGTGGAATGGTACGCCTATCATCCCACTGCCGCGGACTATGCCGCTCTGCGGGATGCCGTCGGTCAGTATCTGTCCGCATTCCGGGAGCGCACGCCGGAGCTGGAACGGAGCGGCCCCAAGCTGGTCTATATCTGTGCTCCGCTGCGGGGCGATGTGACAAACAATGTGGAGTTTGCGCGGCAGAAAGCGCAGGAGGTGTTTGTGGAGGGAAATATCCCTATCTGTCCGCATCTGCTGTTCCCGCCTGTCGCAGATCCCGACGATCCCGCCCAGGATGAAAAAGCCAGGGCGATGGGACTGCGCCTGCTGGAATCCTGCCAGCAGATGAATGTGTACGGTCCGGTCTGGACGGATGGGATGTGGCAGGAGATCTATAAAGCCGGTGAGCTGGGCATCCCCGTGTTGACGGATCAGAAAACCATTGGCCGGACGCCGCCTGCACGGCATCCCAAAAGAAAGGAGAGATAAATGCCAATTGAGAGGATCACTGCGGACGATCTGCGGGATATGGAGCATCAGGAGGGACTGGTGCTGCAGGGCTGCGGCGGAGAGGCGCAGGAGTGGCTGGATGGCATCAATGACCTGCTGACGCAGGACGGCATCCTGCAGAATGGCAGCCGCTTTGAGACGGTCAAGGTTTTTCAGCACGATGGACTCAACAATCTGCTGTTCCCCTTCGATGACATTCAGGTGGATATGGGGAAGCTGGCGATGTGGCGTTTGCAGACCCACGGCGCATTCGGCGGCACATGGCTGTCCGACTATGTTCCCAACAGGCTGGGCGGGTTTCGCTCCGCCCGGCAGGAGAACCCCCGCCCTCTCTGCCCTCTGCTGGGGCAGGACGGCAACATCTTCCATCTGATGGGTATTGCCGCCAGAGTTCTTCGGCAGAATGGCATGGCGGCAGAAGCAAAGGAAATGCAGACCCGCATCATGGGCGGAGCGTGCCACAGCTACGAGGAAGCACTGGGAATCATCAGCGAATATGTGGAAACGGAGCTGTCTCCGCCCCGCGAAAATCGAACGAAAAAGAAGGAGAAGCATGAGCATGAGCGATAATCAGAAATGGAGCATCCTCCAGGGGGATGCCCTGAAGGTGCTGGGGACCTTTGCCCCCAACACCTTTGACGCGGTCATCACCGATCCGCCCTATGCGTCCGGTGGGCGCACCCAGACGGAGAAAAACAAATCCACAGCCAGAAAGTATTCCAGCATGGGCGAGAACGCACCGCCCCCTTTCGATGGGGACGCCAAGGACCAGCGCTCCTGGACCCGCTGGGCGGCGGAGTGGTTGTATGAAGCGCGAAAGGTATGCAAGAGCGGTGCGCCGGTATGTATGTTCATCGACTGGCGGCAGCTTCCCGCGGCGACAGACGCTCTCCAGTGGGCCGGTTGGATCTGGCGCGGCACCGCAGTTTGGGATAAGGGCAACAGCCGCCCGCAGAAGGGGCGCTTCCGCCAGCAGGCGGAATATATCGTCTGGGGCTCCAACGGCGATATGCCCATCAGCCGTCCGGTCCCGTGTCTGCCGGGGGTGTTCAAATACGGCAATCCCCAGAGCCGCATCCATCTGACGGAGAAGCCGCTGCAGCTGATGCGGGACATTGTGAAGATCACGGAACCGGGCGGGCATATTCTGGACCCCTTTGCCGGCAGCGGTACCACGGTGCTGGCGGCTGTGCAGGAGGGCTATACCGCCACCGGCATCGAAGTCACAGACACCTATGCGGAGCTGGCACGGGAACGTATTCGGAAGGAACTGGCGTGCGCCGCCTGAGCCTGCGCTGTGTGGCAACAGCACTTGCTATGCGCCTCTTGTGGCATTCTTTGTAGAGGAACAGACGAGCTATTATCAACAGGTAGAAGGATTCATCCTTCCCTTCGACGCAGCTCGAACTACTGCACGAAACAGCAGGCAGAAAACGGAAGAGATCGAGCGTTGATTCAATATTTGAACGGGCAGGGTGTCTTGATGACACCCTGCCGTTTCTATTTTGGGTGTTACATTGACACCCTGTGCGGAAGGACCCTGCGAAACCGGATGTCTGGCGCTGCTGCCAGACATTTCTTTTTTCTGGAAAAGGTGCGGACCGTGTCCGCCTGTATTGGAATCAACCTACCTCTCAAAAAACGCCCCGCCGACGGCGGGGAACAGCCAACGCCGCCGTGGGCGGCGCTGGCGCAAGCATCGCGCAAATGTACATTTGCACAGCTTGCCGAGGATACCCCGGTCCCCTATGCCGCCTGCTGGCGGAAAAACTTACGGCTATACGCCGCAGGAAGGAGAAAAATGTGGATGAGAACAAGAAAGAACACCATCTGCACATCGTACTGACAACACAGCAGTATCAGCTGCTGTGCTGTCAGGCCAAAGAGTGCAGGCTGACAAAACGGGCATATCTTGCACGGCTTATTGAGGGACGACCGGTCAAAGCCCGCCCTACAAAAGAAATTAAAGAGCTCCGGACGGAAATACATCATATCGGCAACAACATCAACCAGATCGCCCGCAGCGTCAATGCAGGAATTGCGAAGCCGGAGGATGCCAAACGGGGACTCTATCTTCTGGATCAGGTATATGAGCTTATGTTCCGGATAGCGAATAAGTAATGGCTGTTACGAAAATCCTGCCCCGTAACGGCGGCTTAAAAGAAGCCATTGATTATGTTCTGAACGGTGACAAAACGGATGGGCATATTTTAACAGCACATTTTAATTGCGATCCAGGAAGAGAGTACCGCGAGATGATGAAAACAAAGCTGGAAACCGGACGATTGGATAAGCGTCAATGCTATCACATCATTCAATCGTTCAAGCCTGGTGAAATCACACCTGAACTTGCTTTAGAAATTGCTAAAGCATTTGCGCAGGAACACTTGGACGGCTTTGAGGTTTTGATTGGGACCCATGTAGACCGGCATCATATCCATTCACATATCGTATTTAATTCGGTGAATGCAGATACCGGCGAAAAGTATCACAGCACGCAGCAAAGCTACTACCAGCAGATTCGTGCCATTTCAGACCGGCTCTGCCGGGAGCATGGATTGTCCGTCATCGTGCAGGGCGCGCCTGCCAGGTCGGTCAGCTACATTGAGTGGCTGCGCCAGTCCAAGGGGCAGCCCACCTTCCGTTCCATGCTGGAGGCAGATCTGCGGGATGCCATCCGGGACGCCAACGACCTCGGTCACTTCTTCCTGCTCATGGAGCATAAGGGGTATGAGATCCATCATGGCGGCAGACTCGGCTTCCGCCTGCGGGGGCAGGAGCGATTTCAGTACCCCGGCAGGCGAGATCCGCTGTTCACAGAGGACGGAATCCGTGCTGCCATCCAGGGCAACCTGGAACAGATCGAAGCGGGACTGCGGCCTGTCTTGCCTGCGCGGCCGGCGTATCAGCCGTACCGGAAGCATCCCAGATACAGCGGTTTTCTCGCCCTCTATGTCCATTATCTCTATCTGCTGGGCAAGATCGAAAAGCGGCAGTATCCGCCCCGCATGACGCCGCATCTGCGGCAGGCGGTCATGCGCTTCGAGCAGTATCAGGCACAGTTCGCGTTCCTGCGGGAAAATGACATCACAACGCTTGCTGACATGGCGGCATTCGAACAACGCACAGAGGAAACGCTGGGCAGATTGACAAAGCAGCGGACCCTCCTCAATGTGCGGAAGAAGAAACGCCAGCCGCTCTACGCGGCGCTGGCAGACGCGGAGGCGCTGGAACCCAGCAGAGCGTTATACGAGGAAGGGCTCACCGGCATGGAGCAGGAGTTTGAGCAGTACATGAAAGCTGTGAAGCTGCTGGAGGACAGCGGCGTTCCGCAGGAGGTGCTGAAGAAAGAAAAGGCAGAAGTGTATGAACAGCTCTCAGAGGTGAATCGGAAGATCCGGACAGAGCGGGAAAAGCTGAAGCTCTGCCGGGAGATCTGCCGGCAGACGCCTGTAATGGAGCAGGACATCCAGAAAACAGAAGAACACCAGAAGGAGGTGCGGGAACATGAACATCGGAGGCGGTGAAGCGGCGGACCAGCTGGTACGCATGATGCTCTCCGGCAGCGAGGTCGCTGTCCGGCTGAGCGGCTCCGCCATTAAAAATGTACTGGCGCTCACCATGGCGCTGGCGAAAAAACACAAGACCATTTCCGGCAAAGTCAATCTGGCAAAGATGCTGAAGGAGACCCGCGATGTGCGGCGGTTCGCCATGTCTCCGGAGCAGTATCAGCAATTCAGGCAGCGGGCAGGAAAACAGAAGATCCTGTTCTCTGCCATCCGTGATTCGGATAACAAGGGAAAAGTCGTGGATGTGATCATGCCGGTAACGGAGATCGACCGCGCCAATATGATCTTTGAGCGCATCCGATATACCGGGCAGCCGGAGCAGGCGCGGCAGGATGCCCCCTCTAAGGAGCAGGAAGCCCGTGTGGGACAGGAGGCGCCGCAGCGCGAGCAGCAACGCCCCCAGCAGGGGGAAACGCCTGTGACACCGCCTGTGGGCAAGCGGCAGGAGGTGGCGCCAAAAAAAGAATCTCGGTCGGGAACAGACTTGCCAGATACCAAAGGCAGATCGACCTCATCCAGCGGCAGGGAAACGGCTGCCGGGACGATGACGAATGAGCGCACTTCAGTTCTGGAACGGTTGAAAGGGTATCAGGCGCAGTTGGATACCCGGCAGAAGTCTGCCCCGGCCAGAGAAAAGATCCGTCAAAAAGCACGACCGGACAGGACAAAGTAAGAAAGCCGTTTCGTCAGCAAGGCCGGCAGAGTGGAATGCTCTGCCGGCCTCGTATTTTTTATGCAGGAGGTGATGCGGCTGAAAAAGACATCCCAAACAACGGATCTGGTACTTGCCCTGTTCCTCTATATCCCTGTGGTATGGGCGGCGCTGCTGATCGCCCAGTCCCTTGGCGGCGGTCTGCCGGAGCTGCTATCAAACTTAACTGCCGCGCTGGAACAGCCCTTCCAGATCCAATGGACAGACAAGAGTCTGTTGTCCATTCTCGTCTGCACCGGCGCGTATCTCATGGGGCTGTGTCTCTATGCTTCCGGACAGGGCAGAACACGGGACGGAGAGGAACACGGCTCCGCCGCATGGGGCTCTCCCCGGCAGCTCAACGCGCAGTTCCGTCAAAAGCAGAACAAGATCCTCACCCGCCATGTGCGGCTGGGGCTGGATACCCACAAGCACCGGCGCTCACTGAATGTGCTGGTCATTGGCGGCAGCGGCGCCGCCAAGACGCGCGGCTATGTCAAGCCCAACATTCTGGAAGCAAACAGCAACTATGTGATCACGGACCCGAAGATGGAGGTGCTGACCGCCACCGGAGGGTATCTGAAACGGCAGGGATACGACATCCGAGTGCTGAATCTGGTAGATCTGTCGCAGTCGGACGGCTATAACCCGTTCCGCTATCTGCGGGATGAAAAGGACGCGCTGAAGCTGGTCAACACGCTGATCCAGGCGACCACGCCCAAGGGCAGTCACGAGTCCGATCCGTTCTGGTCGAAGTCCGAGACAGCACTGC
>ERZ779851.3326-NODE-3326-length-10880-cov-2.655058_pt1 | contig 10880 bp, 10 predicted proteins | sample MGYA00511094_ERZ779851 | MGnify/ENA primary metagenome ERZ779851 (study PRJEB29588, sample SAMEA2155512) | human gut metagenome | biome: human gut; feature: human-associated habitat; material: faeces | place: Denmark | collected 2008/2010 ... | reverse complement strand
AAGTTGCACCCACCTCCCTTTACAAGGGAGGCAAAAAGGTTTATTTTATCCGCTGCGCTTTATCGCATTATAATAAACTTGCTACAAGGTCGCCCATTTGTGAAGTATTAACAGCATCAAAGCCATCTTCGTAAATATCAGGTGTTCTTGCTTTAGTAAGTGCCACATCAACAGCTTTTTCAATAGCATCGCTGGCTTCAGCTTCACCGAATGTATAGCGAAGCATCATAGCACCGCTCAAAATAGTTGCAAGCGGATTAGCCTTGCCCTGACCTGCAATATCAGGTGCAGAACCGTGAATAGGTTCATAAAGGCCAAATGTACCCTCGGCAAGTGATGCAGATGCGAGCATACCGATTGAACCGGAAATCATAGAAGCTTCGTCTGAAAGAATATCGCCGAAAATATTTGATGTTACAATTGTATCAAACTGATTTGGATTGCGTACAAGCTGCATTGCGCAGTTATCCACATACATATATGAAACTTCAACTTCAGGATAATCCTTTGCTGTTTCTTCCATAACTTTGCGCCAAAGCCTTGAAGAATCAAGAACATTAGCTTTATCAACACAAGTAAGCCTTTTACCGCGCTTCATAGCATATTCAAAACCGGCTTTAACAATTCTTTTAATTTCAGGATATGTATAACGCTCTGTATCATATGCGCCTACAACACCGTTTTCTTCATAAGTTCCGCGGTCACCGAAGTAAATGCCGCCGGTAAGTTCACGAACAATGAGAATGTCAAGTCCGTCACCGATAATTTCCTCTTTAATAGGAGATGCAGATTTAAGCGGTGCGAAAATCTTGGCAGGGCGAAGATTTGCAAAAAGTCCCAAATCTTCACGAATTGCAAGAAGTCCCTTTTCAGGCCTGTTATTACCCGGCTGGCTGTCCCACTTAGGACCGCCTACCGCACCGAGAAGAACAGCATCCGATGCTTTACAAGCCTTTGCTGTTTCATCAGGATACGGAACACCGTATTCATCAATAGCGCATCCGCCCAAAAGCTGATAATTATAATCAAAGCTAAAGCCGAATTTCTCACCTGCTTTATCAAGCACCTTTACACATTCATCTACGATTTCAGGGCCGATACCGTCACCCTTTAAAACTGTAATTTTATAATTTTTCATATTTTAACCTTTCTGTATATCGGCAAGCGCCGAAAAATTTGCCTCTTTTATTTAACTGTTATCCCGACTATGCCGAAAGCCGCCGCCATTAAAGCGCAAGCGGCAACGGTATAAAGTAGCTTTTTAAGTTTAGGCTCAATTTCTTCAAGCTTTTTATCGGGATTTGATTTTAATTCCTTGATAAACAAAATCAAGAATATCAATGTGCCAATGGAAAATATTATTGCAATTATATTCAAAATAACAGCTAACATAAAATCACCTATTTATTTAATCAATTGAATATGTAAATATTGCGAAGAAGATTTCAACATTTATCAAAGATTCCCGGCATAGCATCATCACGCATTGTATCTTTTTGGTCACGGTTGATTGCGCAAATAATACCTTTCATTGATGCATAGCCGATATTATGGCTTACACCGATACCGAAAATATCCTTACCCTGCGGATTTTTAATATGAATGTAACTGATAGCCTTTGAGTCACTGCCGACTGAAATTGCATGCTCGCTGTAATCAACAAATTCATAATTTGAAAGACCTGCGGTATTCATAGCTTCGCAGAATGCACCGATAGGGCCTGAACCGTCACCCGAAATCTTCACAGGCTCATTATCCTTATACTTAAGTTCACCTGTAAAATGAACTGTGGTAAGATAATCTTTTTCATTCTTTTCTTCTGTAATTTTGTAGTTAAGAAGTCTGTATGGGCCGCATACATTTCTGTATTCTTTTTGGAAAATATCAAATACTTCATCAGGCTGAATTTCTTTACCGCTTTCATCGCAGGCTTTTTGAACTACTGCACTGAATTCGCCCTGCATAGCTTTAGGCATTTTAATACCGTAATCATTTGCAAGAATATATGCCATTCCGCCCTTGCCGCTTTGTGAATTGATACGAATAATAGGTTCATATTCACGGCCTACATCGGCAGGGTCAATAGGAAGATACGGAATATCCCAATAATCACCGCCGTGTTCTTCCATATAATTTTTGCCTTTGTTAATAGCGTCTTGGTGAGAGCCTGAAAAAGCAGTAAATACAAGTTCGCCTGCATATGGGTGGCGAGGCGGAACTACCATTTTTGTTGCCCTTTCATAAACGCCTTTAATCTTGTTAATATCGTGGAAATCAAGTTTCGGGTCAACGCCCTGGGTCCACATATTAAGTGCCAAGGTTACAATATCAACATTACCTGTTCTTTCACCGTTGCCGAAAAGTGTACCTTCAATTCTGTCTGCCCCGGCAAGTAATCCGAGTTCGGCAGCAGCTACGCCTGTACCGCGGTCATTATGCGGGTGAAGTGAAATAATGGCATTTTCACGGTTTGGAAGATGACGGCAGAAATATTCAATTTGGTCTGCATATCCGTTTGGAGTTGAACCCTCAACTGTTGACGGAAGATTAAGAATAATAGGATTTTCCTTTGTAATATGGAGTTCTTCCATAACCTGACGGCAGATTTCAACTGCATTATCCATTTCTGTTCCCGAAAAGCTTTCAGGGCTGTATTCAAAGCGGATATTCATATCAGGATTTTTCTTTTTTTCTTCTTCCGTAAGCTCATAAATAAGCTTTGCACCGTCAATAGCAATATCTATTACACCCTGCATATCGGTTTTAAACACAACCTTACGCTGAAGTGTAGATGTTGAATTATAAAAATGAACAATTACATTTTTAGCACCGTCAATAGCTTCAAATGTTTTTCTGATAAGATGTTCCCTTGCCTGCACAAGCACCTGAATAGTAACATCGTCAGGAATATAATTGCCCTCAATAAGTGTTCTTAAAATTTCATATTCTGTTTCACTTGCTGACGGGAAGCCGACTTCAATCTCTTTAAATCCGATTTTTACAAGAGTTGTAAAAAATTCAAGCTTTTCTTGCAAATTCATTGGGTCAACAAGTGCTTGGTTACCGTCACGAAGGTCAACTGAACACCAAGTAGGCGCTTTGGTAATTGTGTTATTAGGCCAAGTACGGTCAGGAATGTTAATTGGTTCAAAACCTCTGTATTTTTCGTAACCCTTTTTCATAATGTTAATCTCCTTTCATTTTTGCACAGGAGCAAAAAAATAAGCCCCTACACAAGAGTATAGGGGCGTTAATATCACGCTGTACCACCCTACTTCAGCAAGGTAAACCCCTGCCCTTTAGCATCAATCAATGCCGCTGCCAATAACGAGGCAAACCGTCTGTTCCTATTGATTTCTATTCAAAACAGCAACTTGGCAGAGAGCTATGCACCTTTAATTCGTATTGACTTGCACCGTCCGTCAACTCTCTTAAACCGAAATAAAAGGTCTTTTTCTGCTTCACAGTCTTTATTTGGGTACTATCAATTTGTAAATCTATTATATCAAATTAAAACTATTTGTCAAGATATTTTTAAAGAAGCGAATATCCGTATCCGTTTGTAATTGCGTCAACTTTTTGGTTTCCTTTACAAAGCGGGCAATCGTGTGGAGGGTATGCCTGATACCCCGGTACATCATCAGCACTGAAAATCTTATTAACTTCAACACCGTCAACTTCGTTAATAGCTGAAAATACAGCAGAAATTCCCACTGTTTCGCCGCCGTAGTAACTTACACTTTCCATAGCTCTTTCAATTGTTTTACCACTTGTAATACAAGAAATAAGAAGCAAAACTCTTTTGCCTGTAATAAGCTTGCGAAGATTATCACGGAAAATAATATTTCCCTGTGCATCATATTCAGGGCCGAGTACATAAACCGTACTGTCAGGATTAGGGTTTAACATATTTGCACGCTGAAGTTCGTGTGCAAGATAAGCACCGAGTGCCTGTGTTTCATATAAGCACAAAACAGTGTCAATCTCAATTCCTCTTTCGTGGTAATATCTTGCGAGCATCATTGCCGCATCAACCGAAATATCGTGATTATGCTTAATATCAGATGTTCCGATGTAAAAATTAAGATGAGAAGAACTTGAAACAAAATGGCCCGGCATTGCGTGGATAAATACACGCTCGTTTCTGTCGGATGTTATTGTATAAATAGTTTTTTCTTCACTCATAGTGACACCCCATTTTTAAACAGTTGTAGTATAAACTATATTTTAAACCATATTGTTCAATTTTGCAATAAAGCACAGCATAAAAAATACATACGATATTTTGTTTATATTTCACAAACTAATCGCCTTTATTTGTACAATCTTGACTTTATGATATAAAATTTGATAAAATAAATTTGTATTGGGGTGTTGATATGGTTACTGAAAATTATAACTTTTTGCCTGACGAAGCAAAGGAAATAAGAATAAAAGTTTTTGTTGAAGAGCAGGGGTTTAAACAGGAATTTGATGAGCTTGATTCAATTTGCACTCACCTTGTAACTTTTGATAATGATAAACCTTACGCTACCGTTAGGTTTTATGAGCAAAACTCGGTTTACTATATCGGCAGGCTTGCTGTTTTAAAGGAATATCGCAGTAAGCACCTGGGTGCAAAAATAGTAAACGAAGCCGAAAGGTTGATAAAAGCAAAGGGCGGCAAAGAAATCAGGCTTCATTCGCAGGTGCAGGCAATGCCGTTTTATCAAAAGCAGGGATATATCCCATTCGGTGAGCAGGACTTTGATGAAGATTGCCCACACCAATGGATGAAAAAGGAAATATAAAATAAAAAAGCAGGCAAGAATCTTGCCTGCTTTTTCTGTTATGCCAATTTGTAAACCTTGCCGGTGTCTATCCTTACTATCTCAAAATTGCGGCTATCCTCTTCAAGCACAGTCTTTAAGAGCATTCCCACATCTTTTGCCGAACTTTTAGCTGCTGTTTCGCAGTCTTTTCCGTCGATAAAATGATGATAATCATATATTTTTTGTAACGGGGTTTTATACCAATCCCTGTTATTTCCGCCAAACAAAATACGAACTGAAAATTCCGCAATTTCGCTGTAATTGCAAATTGCATTTACAGCCCCGCGTATATAAACTTTGCAAAGTTCAATATCTATCGGTGAAATATTTGCAGATATGTTGTATGTTTTTGCATTATCGTTAGTAATCATATTCTTATTTCCTCAATCAATTTTTATAATAATTTGACGGATTGCCTTCCACAAATTTTTGTGCAAGCAATGTTTTATTACTCATTGTACTTTCACTTATCGAATATTTATAACCACCGTTTTTATAATACCAACCTCTTGGTGCTTTAACTTCCACGCTTGATAACGAGCCGCAATTCTTAAATGCGTGAGGTTCAATTGATGTTACTGACTCTGGAATAACAACTTCTTTTAAACTTCCGCAATCAACAAACGAATACGAACTGATTGTTGAAACACTGTTTGGAATAACAAGTGTTTCAATCAGTTCACCATCAATATATAATTTTGTATTATCTTTAGCATTATCTGGATGATATAACGGATTTGCAGAAATACCAATAAATTGGATAGAACACCACTCTTCAATTGTACCTTCAAATACAACCTTTTCAATCTTACAATTGTAAAACGCTTCTAAAGCAATTGATTTTATTGTCGAAGGTAAAATCAACTCGTTTATAGGTGCGCCTTTAGATGAATCGGAGCCATACAATTGAGTGCTATAAAAAGCTCTTTCACCTATTTTAGTCACAGGCTTTCCTTTATATGTTTCTGGTATTACCACTTTTGTAGAATTGAACAGTTCTCCTGCGCTTGACAGAGTATATGAATTATTATCTTCATTAAGTGTATATTGAAGACCGGAGGAATATTCACTTTCGGCATTTGAAACACTGCCTAAATTTTCCTTTGTTCCGTCAGTATAGGTAATAATCAATTCACCGTTTACGAGTTCGGTTTTTGCAATACCTCTGCCGGTATCACCTTTGTCACCTTTTTCGCCCTTTTCGCCACGTGCGCCTTTGTCACCTTTATCACCCTTATCGCCTTTTTCACCTTTAACATTGCCAAGGTTTATAACCGAATTATCACTGAGTGTAACCATAAGTTCGCCTGTTGACGAAAGTGTGACTGTTTTGATACCTACACCGTCTTGCCCGTCTGCACCATTTGCGCCGACAACATTACCGAGGTTTTTAACCGTACCGTCTGTATATGTAAGCACAAGTTCACCGCTTGCATTCACTTCTGATTTTGATATGCCGATACCGTTTGCGCCCTTAATGTTGCCCAAATCAAGTACAGTACCGTTAGTAAGTGTTACGCTGAGTGCGCCCTCATTTGAAACTGTTACATTTGCAATACCTACACCGTCTTGTCCGTCAGTACCATCTTTACCATTAGTACCATCTTTTCCGTCAACACCATTAGTACCGTTGATACCGTCCTTACCGTCTTTACCTGCTATGCCTTGAATACCTTGTTCGCCGGTATCACCTTTTTCACCTTTGTCACCTTTTGAACCTTTAACATTGCCGAGATTTATTTGCTGTCCGTCTGAAAAAGTAAGTTCAAGTTCGCCCGAAGTATTGATTAAAATATTCGCAATACCAACACCGTCTTTTCCGTCAACGCCGTCAGTACCGTTGATACCGTTGATACCGTCCTTACCGTCCTTACCTGCTACACCTTGAATACCTTGTTCACCGGTATCGCCTTTGTCACCTTTTTCACCTTGCACACCGGTATCACCCTTATCGCCCTTTTCACCTTTTATCGTTCCGAGGTTTAATGTTGTACCGTTTGTAAGAGTTATATTTAGCTTTCCGTCTCCTGTAATATTAACAGTATTGATACCGACACCGTCTTTACCGTCAGTACCGTCTTTTCCGTCAATACCGTTTATCCCTACAAGTTTATCAAGGTTAACGCTTGAACCGTCAGAATAAGTGATAACAAGCTGACCTTCAGAATTTACACTTGCCAATGTGATACTTCTGCCGTCTTTTCCGTTTGCACCGTTTTTACCGTTTTTACCGTTTGTGCCGTTCTTTCCGTCTTTTCCTTTAGAATTTGAAACATTGCTTACATTTACATCTGTACCGTCTAAAAGAGTTAAAATAAAATCTCCGTTTTTATTAAAGCCTGCGTTTGTTATTACAGATTTATTTTGTTTTGATACATTTGCAACTGCTTTATTCCATTCTTTTTCTGTGCCTGAATATCCGTTTTCCTTTGCAATTTCAAATGCCGATTTACCGTCAAGAGATTTAAGCCAATCATTCAAATCGCCTTTATATCCCTGCTCCACAGCAAGCTCATAAGCCGAAAGTCCGTTTTTAACCTTTGAAGAAGTTGGCTGCGAGCTGTTATTATGCACAACATTTGCCATAAAAAATGCAATACCAGTCATTAGTATAATTGATAAAACTGCCAATAATACTTTTTGAAGAGTTTTATTGCGACTTTTTCTGCTTTCGTTTTCCATATTCATCCACCTTTTCACACTTTTTTATTCATTATATTACAACCGTAAGTTGTTGTCAACAACTACTAATTAGTGTTTTATTTAACAATCTCAAGTTGTTATCATTATTATATTAGGAGTGATAGCAATGATAAAAAATCTAAAAGCACTTCGCAAGGAGTACAACATAAGCCAGCAACAGCTTGCGAATATAATAGGTGTCAGCCAGCAGTCTATAAACAAATATGAAAATCACAATGTAGAACCCGATATTGAAACACTGAAAGCTATTGCAACTTTTTTTAACACAACTATTGACTTTTTAGTCGGATTTGACGAAAGCAAAACCGCATTTACAAAAGAGGATGAACTGCTTAGATTATTTAGTTTAATGACAAAAGAGCAACAGGATTTATATATTGAGCAGGGAAAAATTTTTGCTAAAATGAATAACAAAAAATAAAAGCGTGAAAAAATTTGAAGTTTTGCCTTTTCTACGCGAAAAGAGCGAGAGCCTTACGACTCTCGCTTTAAGCTTGTCTTATTAGAATTTTCGATTAAAGAGCTTCTGCAACTGCAACTTCCTGCAAAGTGGTTTTATAATCTTTAAAATTTATATGATGTGTTTCAACAGCGGGAGAAAGAAAAGCAAGCACAAATTTTTCGGCATTTTCCATTCCGCCGTCAAGGTAAACAGCGGCAATAAGTGCTTCAAAAGCATTTTCTAAAATCGACGATCTGTCAGCTCCGCCGGTATTTGATTCACCCTTGCCCAAAAAAAGATAATCGCCAAGTGAAATTTGCCTTGCAAAATCCGAAAGTGACTGCGTGCAAACAAGTGATGAACGAAGCTTTGATAAATCCCCCTCCGGCATATCTGGAAAACGGTGATACAAAAAATTAGCCGAGATTATGGAAAGAACTGCATCACCGAGAAATTCCATTCTTTCATTACACTTGATTTTATTATGCCTTTCGTTAGCAAAAGAGGAATGTGTAAGTGCCTCCATAAGATATTCACGATTTTTAAAGGTGTATCCTATTTTATCTTCAATAGTTGCCATAATATTTGTTAAGCCTCTTGTAAATTTTTAGAAAACCAGGTTTCCATAGTTTCAATTAAATCATTATCTATAAACCAAACTGCCTGTTTGATTGCATTTTTAAAAGTGCGTGCATCTGCCGAACCGTGTGCCTTAACAACAGGCTTTTTAACACCAAGCATAACCGCACCGCCGTATTCTTTATAATCAAATTGCTTTTTCATATCATCAATACCCGATTTAACACCAAGATATGCAAGCTTTGATAAGGTGTTTTTCATAAAGGCATCTTTAATACCATTCATCAAAACCTTTGCAACACCCTCATAAGTTTTGAGTATAAGGTTACCTGTGAATCCATCGGCAACTACTACATCCGCATCTCCAAACGGAATTTGCCTGCCCTCAATATTACCGATAAAGTTATAAGGTGCTTTGCTCATAAGTTCGTAAGCTTCCTTAACCACAGGCGTACCCTTTGTATTTTCCTCACCGTTATTTGCAAGGGCAACTTTCGGATTTTCAAACTTCATAATTTTATTCATATAAAGGCTTCCCATTTGCCCGAATTGGTAAAGGAATTCACTTCTGCACTCGGCATTCGCACCGCAGTCCATAAGAAGAAAAGGCTTTTTTGCGCTTGGCATAACAGATGCAATCGCAGGCCTTTTAACGCCCTTAATTCTTTGGGTAATAAGCGTTGCACCGACTGTTACACAGCCTGTATTTCCCGCACTTACAAAAGCATCGCCCTCACCGTCATTAAGCAATTTAAAACCGACTGCCATTGATGAATCAGATTTTTCTTTAAGTACGCACTTTGCATCATCGTGCATTGAAATCACTGAATTTGAATTAACTATTTTTGTATTATTGAGTGCAATGTTATTGTCTTTAGCACATTTTTTTATTACTTCTTCATTGCCGACAAGAACAGGTTTAATCCCATATTCCTTTACTGCAAGAAAAGTACCCTTGAGTATTTCAAGCGGTGCATTATCGCCGCCCATTGCGTCAATAATTATTCTTTTAATTTTTGGCAATATATTCCACCCTTTCTTTATTTTTAAAGCGTTTTAACAACTTCATCTATATAGGCGAGCGACCTGTTTGAAAGTGCTGCATAACGCTCCTTTTTATCTCTTATTTTAGGTTCGATAGCAGGAAGCACACCGAAGTTTGCACCCATTGGCTGAAAGTTTTTAACGCTTTCATCACTGATATAATCGCAAAGCGCACCTATCATAGTAATATCAGGCAAAATAAAAGGAGTTTTACCCTCTGCCTTTCTTACCGCATTTATTCCTGCAATAATGCCGCTTGACGCACTTTCCATATATCCCTCAACACCGGTAATCTGACCGGCAAAGAAAAGATTATCCTTTTCTTTGAATGAGAAATCGGCATTTAAAAGCTTCGGTGAATTGAGGAATGAATTTCTGTGCATTACACCGTATCTTACAAACTGTGCATTTTCAAGCCCGGGAATCATTGAAAAAACCCTCTTTTGCTCACCAAATTTCAAATTAGTTTGAAAGCCCACCATATTGTATAATGTGCCCTCTTCATTATCTTGCCTTAATTGAACAACTGCATATGGTCTATAACCTGTGCGTAGATCTGTAAATCCCATTGGTTTTAGAGGACCATATCTTAATGTATCCATACCCCTTTTTGCCATTACTTCTACTGGCATACAGCCTTCAAAAATTTCACTTTTTTCAAATTGATGCAACTCTACAACTTCTGCAGATACAAGTTCATTCCAAAACTTCTCATATTCTTCTTTATTTAATGGAAGATTTATATAGCTTTTATCTATTTCTTTACACTGTTTTATTTTTTCCTTCCACTCTTCAACATTTTCTTCTTTAGGTCTCTCTTGTTCATATCTATTGCCCCAAAATGCTATATTAAAATTTATGCTATCTTTTGATATTATCGGAGCTGCAGCATCATAAAAATGTAAATCTTCTTGTCCAGTAAACTCTAATATTTCCTTTGATAAATTATCAGATGTTAACGGTCCCGTTGCAATTACTACTATATTATTTTGTACTAATTCCTTTAAAGTAAGACCATTTTCACCTATTTCTTGCCTTATTACTTCTATGTTTCTATTGTTTTCTATTTCTGCTGTTACTTTTTGTGCAAATTTTTCTCTGTCCACTGCTAAGGCTTGTCCTGCTGGCACTGATGTTTCATCTGCAATTTTTATTAATAGCGAATCCAAAATGCGTAATTCTTCTTTTAATACGCCACAAGCATTTGTATGTAGATTTGATTTAAAAGAATTACTGCACACAATTTCTGCTAAATTTTGGTTTGCATGTGCTGGTGAATATTTATTTGGCTTCATTTCATA